>ENA-OQJQ01000008-OQJQ01000008.1-human-gut-metagenome-genome-assembly--contig:-NODE-8-length-313228-cov-12.690066_pt1 | contig 313228 bp, 256 predicted proteins | sample MGYA00242609_ERZ504776 | MGnify/ENA primary metagenome ERZ504776 (study PRJEB26092, sample SAMD00036354) | human gut metagenome | host: Homo sapiens | study: EMG produced TPA metagenomics assembly of... | reverse complement strand
CGCACCAAATACCATTACAACAAACTGAATTTCAACAATTTCAAAGAACGACTATGATTTTTTAGTGGACACTAATGATATTGCCCATAAAAAATATTTTTGTGTTATTGACTAATAGAAATACAAAAATGATTAGTAGTGAAGCATGCTTTTTGCATAATGAACAAGTTGGGTGAGAGACAGTGGAGCGTTGCCACTGTTTAGCGCATAGAATCAATACTATATATGATCCAAATAAAAAATAAAATAGATTGTTGTGGATGTAATGCCTGTGGTGATGTATGTCCTAAAGGTTCAATTACATTCAAGACAGATTTAGAAGGTTTCTGGTATCCGGATGTTAATATGGATACATGTATTGATTGCCACCTTTGTGAGAAGGTATGCCCAATCATTGCGCCTTCAGATAAGGTTGTCAGATACGCTGAACCAAAAGTTTTTGCTGCATACACTAAAGATGACAAAGTGCGTACTGATAGCACTTCTGGAGGTATTCACTCTATGCTTGCTAACGTTATGTATACAAAGAAAGCATACGTAGGTGGTGCAGTATATAACGAGGATCATACTGTTTCGCAGATTATTGACTCAAACCCTGAACGTTTGTCAGAAATACGAAGTAGCAAGTATCTCCAAAGCAATGCGGAAGGTATATATAAGAAGATTAAACAGCTTTTGAAGGAAGGAAAAGAAGTATTCTTCTGTGGCTGTCCTTGTCAGATTCAGGCACTCTATAAGGTTCTCGGAAATAGGGAATATGGCAACCTCACTACTTGCGACTTTATCTGCCGTGGTGTAAATTCGCCAAAGGTATTTCTTAAGTATATGGAAATGCTTGAGCGTCAGTTTGGAGCCAAGGCAACCAAGATTAAGTTCAAGGCAAAAGAATGGGGATGGCATAATTTCTCTATGCGCGTGAATTTTTCCAATGGCAAAGAGTATTGCAAAGATCGTTATCACGATTTATTCTTCATCGGTTATTTGCAGGTAGGTAACTTTACTCGTCCTTCTTGCTATGAGTGTCACTTCAAAGGCTTTCCTCAGAAAGCAGACATTACTCTTGCTGATTTTTGGGGCATTGAGAAGCTTGACAAGTCTATGGATCAGGATAGAGGAACATCCCTAGTAATGGTTAATTCAGACAAAGGTATGGTCCTCTTTGAGGCTATTAAGGACAAGATTTGTTGGAAGGAATTCTCAATGGCAGATGCTCGTAAGGGAAATCCGGCAATGGATAGTTCATTGAAGTCGGCAAAGCTTGACAGAAATAAATTCTTTGAAGTATTGGATAAAGAGCAATTTGAGGTAGTTGCCAAGAAATATTTCCCTCCTGTACCTACAAAACTAACTGATATCAAGAAGCGAATTCGCGGAGTTTTATTTCTTGCTAAACGAGTTTTATCACTTTTCAGAATGCTAGGATTATCTTGCAATGCTTGGAGCACCTTTTTATGGGTAAACTTCTTTTCAAGGAATGTCGTGAGAGGTTGTCGACTTCCGCTGATGAATCAGAGTAGAACAGTCATTCAACTTGACAAAGGCGCAAAGATGGAACTGAAAGCGAAGCTTGCTACAGGAAAAAAGCAAATCAGAAAGTCTCGTACTGAAACTCGCATTCTTTTGGAGAATAATGCTAAAATGACAGTTATAGGGGATTTTCAATGTTTTGCTAACTCCTACATCAGGGTTTTTCCCAACAGTCACCTGGTTCTTCATGGAGGTTTTATCAACGAGAATGTTCAAATTTCATGTGGTGAAACTATTGAAATTGGTGAAGGTGCAACCATTGGGCGTGACGTATGTATTCGTTCGTATGATGGGCATACTATTGAGGAAGAAGGCTACAAAATTGCAAAATCTATTAAGATTGGTCGATATGTATGGATAGGACAAGGTGCGACTATTCTCAAGGGCGTAACTATTGGCGATGGAGCTATTGTGGCATCAGGAGCTCTTGTTTCCAAAGATGTACCTGCGCGCACTATCGTGGGTGGAGTTCCAGCAAGGGTTATTAAGGAAAACGTAAAGTGGCATAGATAATGGTAACATCGGTTTCAGACAACAATAAACGCATAGCAAAGAATACACTACTCCTATACGTCCGTATGGTTATTACTATGGGGATAGGAATCTTTACTTCGCGTATTGTTCTCCAGAACTTGGGTGTTGTAGACTATGGTATCAACAACGTTGTTGCAGGAATGGTGACTATGTTTACCTTCCTCAATAGCACCCTTGCTTCTGGCACACAACGATTCATCACCTTTACACTTGGAAAAGGAGATATTGGGAAGAGCAAGATAACCTTCTCTACTACTTTCGTAGTACATTTTGCAATGGCAGTCCTCCTTTCAATAATCATTCTTATTGGCGGTTTGTGGTTTATGAATGGTCAACTTGTGATACCCAAGGAGAGAATGGATGCTGCCTATTATGTATTCTATACTTCAATCGTCATTATCTTCCTCAACGTTACACAAGTACCATATATGTCTACACTTATTGCTCATGAAAATATGAGTGTGTACGCATATATGGCCATTTATGATGCTGTAGCAAAACTTATTGTTGCGTTTTCGTTGATGTACTCAACTATTGATAATTTGAAGCTTTTTGCCGTATTACAGATGGTTATCAGTGCCACCAGTATTTTGATTTATAGAATTTATTGTAAGCGAAAGTATGAGGAGTGTGTTACATCTTGGACAGTGGACAAGTCTCTATTGAAATCTATTATTGGATTCTCCGGCTGGAATGTTTTTGGTTGTGCTGCGGTAATGTTTAACAATCAGGGCTTGAATATGCTTCTTAATATGTTCTTTGGTACGATTATTAATGCCGCAAGAGGTATTGGAAATGTACTAAACGGAATGGTAATGCAGTTGGTAACTAACTTTTTGACAGCAGCCAATCCTCAAATAGTAAAATATTGTGCTGTACATGAATATGAGAAAATGTTTACACTCATTAATAACAGCTCTCGTTATGCAGGCCTATTAATGTTATTCGTGCTTTTGCCATTATGTTTCGAAGCTGAATTTGTTCTCACTTTGTGGCTTGGAGAAATACCAGATGATACGGTATTTTTTACGAGAATTATATTGATTCAAAGTTTGATTCAAACCATGGCAAGACCTATTGTTACTGGTATTCATGCCAATGGAAGAATGAAATGGCCGAATGTCTTGTCAGGATCAGTACTTCTTTCCATCGTACCCATCAGTTGGGTTCTTTTAAAGATGGGTGTAAGTATGTACGTTGTTCTGATAATTGGTATTATCCCATGGGTGGTGGAGACATTCATCACTGGATCCATTTTGGGGCGATATACAGGATTTTCGATTGGTAAGTTTTATAAATATGTATATGGTGTAGTTTTCCCTATAGGTATTGTTTCGTCGCTTCCTCTTTTTGCTGTTTGCTACTATATGGAAGAGGGGGGCAGCCGATTCCTTATAGTGGGAATAACTAGCGTAATAGTTTGCTGTATTCTTATCTATTTCTTTGGTTTAAGCCCAATAATGCGAAATACAGTTAAAAAAAAGGTGCTATCAAAAATCAAAAGGTAATATGTCAATCAGTTCAATAAAGAAATACATCTCTAACTTTAAGAAATATATACGTACAGGAGGAGTTGTTTACACAAATGTTTCGATAGTAGCACCTTCTTTGCAACTCTCAAATAAAATTGTTTTTGTTTCAGGTGGAACTAGCGGTATCGGACTTGGTATTGCTAAGCTCTTTCTTGCAGAAGGTGCAACTGTAATCATCAGTGGACGAAACAAAAAGAAGCTTGACGAAACAAAGCAAGCACTCAACAATCAGAACCTTTACACCATTTGTTGGGATATTACCGATGAAAAGGTTGCTGATTCAAAGATTCATCAGCTTGTTGTTGAAGTTGGCGGAATTGACATTTTCGTCAACAATGCGGGTATCTATGATTCTGCTTCGTGGGACAAAGTGACACCTGAAATGTATGATAAAGTTGTTGATACTAATCAGCGAGGACTCTACTTTATGTGTCAAGCAGAAGGTCGCTATTTCGTAGAGAACAACAGAAAAGGAAAGATTATTAACATCACATCTATCGCAGGTATTCTTACAGGTTTCAATCCATACAATGTTTCTAAGTGGGGAGCTACTTGTATCACACGTGGGTTGGCAAAAGTGCTTGTCTGTAAAGGTGTGCTTGTTAATGCAATCGCTCCTGGTAATGTAGTAACTAACATCCATAGAGGAGTTCAAGGTAAGTCGGTAGAGGATAATGCCTACACTAGCCAGCATCCAACAGAACGCTACACTTTGGTAGAAGAGGTCGCATCTCTCGCACTCTATCTTGCGAGCGATGCGGCCAACAATATAGTAGGACAGGTAATTGCTATTGATGGAGGATGGACATTGAACTAAAACAATATGATAATAATTATTATAGCTATCGTATTTTGGAGTATTGCAGGACTCTTTCTTTTCAATGCCCTCTACAAGCGAACAAATCATTACAATAACCAGCTTATCGATGTGCGCAAGTATTGGGATATGACTAAATTTCCCAAGGATTTGCAGGTAGTTAACCTCGGAAGTAATCATCCAAAGTTCGGTTTTGACTATAGTGAATCAGGTGTTAAAGGCTTGAATTGTGCCGTTGGTCCACAAACTTTCGAATACGATTTTGCTATCCTACGTAAAATCATTCCGTATTTAGCCCCAGGAGCTTTTGTGATAATTCCGGTATGTCTTTTGAAGTTTTTTTTATATCGCCAAAAATCGAGGAGTATACACGCTAAGTATTATACTTTCCTTCCAAAGGAGGATATTGTAGATTATAATAAGAAAGAAGAGTTTAAACTCATCAAATTCCCACTCTTCTTCAATCCTCGACTCCTCCGCTTTGTGTTTCGCGACATCAAGAAGGATACTCGTCTTGAGCTGACTGAAAATCCAATGAAGGATGCAGTCACTCTTGAAAAAGATGTCGACTTCTGGATTAACTGCTGGAATAGTGAGTTTGACATCACATTGCCAACGCCTATACTTTCACAAGAAAACGAATACGAAATTCAGCAGAACATCAAAATTCTGAAAGAAATGCTCATTTATTGCACTTTACGCCGACTCAAACCCGTAATCGCTATCCTTCCAGTCACGGAACACCTCTCTTCTCGGTTCACAGAATACTTCATTCAGACTCACATTTTTCATTATATTAACGAAGCCAATGTAGTAGAAGCACCAATGCTGAACTATTTGAAGGACGAACGTTTTACTTCTCCAGAGTTGTATATCAATAGCTTCTTTATGAATAAGAGAGGAAGGAAGAAGATAACAATGGAAATTATTGGTGAACTAATAAAGGCATAGAAGACTGTTAGTTTTACAGAAACATGCAAGAAAGTTATCTAAGAAGAGGAAAGATAGGAATTAATATATTGTATCGAAAATGAGAATTGGAATTATTACACTCCCTTTACATGTCAACTTCGGAGGCTTTCTTCAGAACTATGCTTTACAGCAAGTGTTGAAGGAGATGGGGTATGAACCAATAACTCTGAATCAAAGAATTATACCAAAGCCTATTATACTGCAGATAAAGGAGATTATGCAAGCAAATATCCATACGTTTGTTCTTAGTTTCATTGGAAAGAAGAGGAATAGGCAATATTTGTATTATCACGGAACTTCCATGCGTACTCTTTTGTGGAAGAACTCGACGTATTTCTATGACACTTATATTAACCATACAGAGCCTATGAATCCTAATTTGGATTACAACGGCATAAGCGAGAGATTGGGACTTGGTGCACTTGTTGTAGGAAGCGATCAAGTGTGGAGACCAAAGTATGTGGAAAACCTCTCAACTATGTTTTTGGGCTTTGAACATAATCCAAAAATCAAAAAGATAGCTTATGCCGCTTCTTTTGGAACTGGTAAGTGGGAGTATTGCGAAGAACAAACAAACGAGTGTGCAAAATTGGCTAAACAATTTGACCTAATTACAGTAAGGGAAAGTGTAGGTGAAGTTTTTGTAAATAATTTCCTTGCATCAAATGCTGAGTTTGTTCTTGATCCAACTCTTTTGCTTAATAAAGAAGACTACATTAAGATAGTAGAGAAAGAGAACGAGGTAAAATCTGAGGGTAATTTATTTTGCTATATTCTTGATATGACTGAAGAGAAGAAACAATTCATTGGACATGTCGAGAAACAGTTAGGATTGAAATCCTTCTATGTAAATATAGGGGAAAATACACGTCCATTTACAAAAAGGTTTATCAAGAAACATCTCGAACGATTCCAAAATCCAACAGTCACTAAATGGTTAAGAGGTTTCATGGATGCAGAAATGGTCATAGCTGACTCTTTTCATGCAGTAGCCTTTGCAATTCTTTTCAACAAACCATTTTGGGTAGTAGGAAATTCTGGAAGAGGAATGGCAAGATTTGAGTCTATTCTTTCTCTTTTTAATCTCAAAAATAGATTGGTAGATGCAGAAAGCCTTATACAAAAGAATGTTACAGAGCCTATTGATTGGAATTCTGTAAACCAGATTAGAGAAGAGTGGAAAAACAAGTCTTTGAAACTACTCCAAGATATACTGGCTAAGTGAGTATGAAGATATCAATAATAACGGCTGTCTATAAAGCAGAGTCTTTCCTACGAAGATGTGTAGATAGCATCATTGCTCAAACATATCTGGATTGGGAGCTAATCCTTGTGGACGATGGTTCTCCTGACAAGAGTGGAAATATTTGCGATGAATATGCAGCTAAAGATTCTCGTATAAAAGTCATTCATAAAGTGAACGGAGGGGTAAGTTCAGCACGACAAATGGGACTTGAATTTTGTACTGGAGATTATATTGTTCATGCAGATTCTGATGATTGGCTCTCGCCCATAATGCTCGAACTATTATCTAGTCATGCGAAGGAAACTGATGCGGATGTTATCCTATTTGATTTTTATCGTGTTACCAATGGTAAAGAACTACTCATCAAACAACAACCAGCAGCCCTTGAGAATATCCAAGTCCTTAAGGATATTATAGGAGGACGCCTTTATGCTAGTTGTTGGAGCAAACTGGTTAAGCGAAGTACAGTTCTTAAGTATGGTGCATCATTTCCTCAAGGTATTAACTTAGGCGAAGACAAATGCTTCCTTGCTTCCTTGATGAAAAATTCAGTTTCAGTTTCATATCTTGGGGAGGCTCTTTACTATTATGATGCAACAATCAACGAAGAAAGTCTTGTGCGGAGGATTACCAAAGAATCAATGGAAAGCGGCTTTGCTATGGTATCGTATCTTGAGGGACTTTTGGATAGTGATTTTGAAAGGCCAATATCCGAAATCAAGATTAATCTAAAAATTAGAGCTATTAAATCCGGGTTATTCTCTGGAATGCAAATTTGGAATTTATATAGGGAGGCATATCCTTTGGTTTTGATGGATATAGTTAAAAATAAATCTCTTACAAAGAAAAATATTCAAATAATTTTGTCAATGGTTGGACTATATTGGATTGCAAAATTTATTTAATCACATGAATACTGTAAAAATAATACTCAATTCGCTAAGAATAATAAAAAATTTCCCGAAAATGCTTAAGCATGATATTTTCTGGACTTATTTCCAATTACGAAGAAGTCGCTTGATTAAGACCAAAGAATCTGAGCTCGCAGTACTTCTCGTAGACTCTCATGTATTAGAAAAAGGTTTAACAATGCCTAATAGGAGACTTGGATTTGGACAACAACGAGTAAGAAACTTAGTAAAATATATAAATGAGTATATTTCTAACTATGACGCAAGTCCTATTCAAGTACAGGCGGCTTTAAATGATCTTGCAGAGTATCTGGCAGTTCATAAAAAAGCATCTTTCGCATTGCCTGAAGATATTGTAAAAGGTATTGAGAACTTGATGCGATATAGATTAGATGAGCAAGAAAACTTCAGTATACCTTGTACGGCAGAAAGTTATTTTGTGGAAGATGTTGATTTCGAAAAATTTTCTTTTAGTCGCAGAAGCCTTAGGTATTATTCCAATGACAAAGTTGACATCGATAGGGTAATTGATGCTATTCGTATAGCACAAAACGCTCCCTCAGCATGTAACCGACAGGCAACAAGAGTAAAAATTATCCAGTCAAAAGAGTCTAAAGAATATGTATTGAACATTCAAAACGGAACCCGAGGATTTGGACATCTTGCAGATAAAATACTTTTGGTATCTACAGACATGTCTAATTGGGCCCCTGTTGATAGAAATCTCGCATTTCTTGATGCGGGTATCTTTACGATGAATCTATTGTATGCTTTACATCATAAGCATATTGTTGCTTGCCCTTTAAATGCAAAAATGGATTCAAAGTTGTTCAAAGAAATCCATAAACGTCTGAATATTCCAATGTCAGAAATTCCAGTATGTTTTATTACTATTGGTAATGCTCCTAGAGAGTTTCTAATAGCAAAGTCACAAAGGATAAATATTAAGGATATATACTCCATTATCTAATTTTATGAATTATGAAAATAGGAATACTGACATTTCATCGTGCTTGTAACTATGGAGCTGCATTGCAGTGCTTTGCATTGGTAAAAAAACTTAATACTATGGGGTGTGATGCGGAGGTTATAGACTATAGATCTAAGGCTATAGAGCAATCATATCAGTTGATAAACATGAGAGGATTAAAAAATTTTTTAGCGTCTATCTTGTGTTTGCACGAATCAATGAAAAAGAAAAAAAAATTTCGTTTTTTTAGCAAAGCTTTCGTTCCGATAAGCGATGTTATTTACTATTCTGCTCCTGAAATATCTAATCAGTACGATATGTGTTTTGTTGGTAGCGATCAAGTATGGAGTAAACGTATAAACAGAGGTTTCGATCCAGTATTTTGGGGGCAGTTCAATGGCAAAAAGGCAACTTATGCAGCCAGTATGGGAACTGATCATAGTTACTCTAGTGCAGAATATGCAAAGTTGAAAGGCTATCTTAAAAACTTTGATTTTCTATCAACACGTGAAGATTCCTTGCGCAATGAAATGGCTCCTTTGACAGACAAACAAATTCAAACGGTTGTCGATCCCACTTTGCTTATTAGCCGTAAAGACTATGAAAATATAGCTATCAAGCCCCAAGAGGAAAATTATGTACTTTATTATCAAATGGAATATCATCCTCAGTCTAAAGATTTTGTTGCTAATATTGCAAAGCAACTCGATTGCAAAGTAATTACATTGATGGGTCCTAACGAGCAATATGAAGGTGTAGAGCATATTCATAAGATGATACCCGAGGTGAATGTACAAGAATTTGTTGGATACATACTGAATGCTAGATGTGTGGTTGCATCATCTTTCCACGGAACAGCCCTTCCCATAGCAATGCGAAAGGATTTTTATTTCCTTGCTAACAATGCGACTGACAGATCCGAGAATCTCCTTCGTCACATTGGCGCATTGGATAGAATGAAGCAGTCTGGAGAAACGATTAAATTCTTGCCAGTAGATTATTCTGTTGTAGAACCACTGTTGAATGTTTTTGTTAGTGAGTCTGTAGAGTATATACAGAATTGCATAAACTCAGAAACTAAATGCGAAAACTAATCATTGCTTTTGTCAGGGTTATGGCAGTAATGGCGCAGGTGTCGAATTTTAGTATCTCTGTCGGTGACTAGCAGTTGTATGAAGTATAGAGCGAAGATGAATACAAGGGAAACAGCTTGTTATCAATGGATATGTTTTATGGTAATATAATGTTAGGTCTATTGTTGTCAAAATTGTCAAGTCGGTATTAAATAGTTTCTGATAATGACTAAAGAAAGTATTTTGCGGTATGCATATCTTTCATTCCTGTTTTTTATGTTATGGGGGTGGATTTTTAGGGTTACGATTCTGTTTAACCAGATGATGCTTTATCTTATTTGTTTGGTTCCGCTTCTACTATTTGTATTTGCATGCTCAAGGGTGGGGAAAAAAGTAACATTATGGCGAGTCGGCTCATTTATTCCATTTATTATATATAGTATTCTGTGCTATCTTGTACAATTTGATACATATAAGGTTGCGCAATGGCTCATCTGTCTGTTTATTTTGCTTTCGGCAAAGGATATTACCGATAATTCTATTTCGAATAAATTTATCATAGGATCAGGATTGTTTTGTTTTATTGGAATATTGGTACAAATGCTGTTGCCAAATTTGTATTATGGATTCGCTTTGTTTTTTTTCTCAAATTCAGATCAAATAGAGTCTTGGTTTTCAAATGAAATTGGATATGCAGGATTTACATACCAGTTAGGAGTAACTGCGGTAATTTTGATACTATCATTCTTTTTTATTATCTCAAATCATAAAAAGTGCAATCTTGGGAAAATTCTGTTGTTGGTTATAATTTTCGTAGCTCTTTTTTTAACTGGAAAGCGTAGTTTTGCTGCAATGGCTGTAATAATACCTTTAATGATTTCATCGTTTAAGAAAGGTGATATTATTAAACTATCATTCTTCCTCTTATTTTTGGGGATTATTGGTTATTGTCTTTTCTCCTTTTTTGTACAAAATATCGATATTTTTATAGATGTTCCGGTTGTTAATCGTTTTGCAAAGTCATATATTGGTAGTCAAATGGGCGAAGACATCTCGACTGGACGATTTGATTTGTATGAAATTGCATACAAGGCATTTTCTCAATCTCCAATATTTGGTATAGGTGCTGGCCTGTTTAAGGAAGTTACACATGCTTATACCGATGTTCATAATGCATATCTACAGGTTTTGTGTGAACAGGGAATTATAGGTTTGATATTGTTTATTTTTCCTCTGCTAAATATACTTATAGATTCAATACGGCAATTGCGTATAGCATCTATAAGAGTGATGCCATATATTGAATGTTCCGTATATCTCCAGATTTTTTATATTTTGTATTCATTTACAGGTAATACTCTTGTAGATGTTGGGTGTTTTGGTTTTTATAGTATCAGCCTTGCGTTATATATAAAGTCTAAAACAATTATTGGATATGAAAATAATTCTAAGCGTTAATTGTCTGTCAAAAGGTGGAGCAGAAAGAGTTGCGTCATTGTGGGCTAATGGATTTGCAAAGTTTCATCATGATGTTTATGTTGCCCTATTTGATAATCAAAGGCCAATTTCTTATTCGATTAGTTTGAATGTAAAAATTAACTATATAGTTCCTACACGTTCAAATAAAATTGCAAGGTATATTTCTCGTTTGTTAATGTATCGACAATATATAAAAAAAGTAAATCCTGATGTTATTTTGGCAGTTCAAGAGCCATATGGGTGGTGGTCAAAATTGGCGGTATTCGGGCTAGGCAAGAAAATCATTTATACAGATCATAATGCCTATGAATGGCCAAAAGGGAATAGTGAAGTTAATAGATTTAGGCATTTTGAAAAATATCACCTTAATAGGATATTCGATGCTATTACTGTGTTAACGGATGTTGATAGAAAATTATTATTACCTAAGAAAAAAGAAACATACACTATGCCAAATCCTGTTTCGTTTGAAGTATGTGATTCAGTCCCAGCAAAGAGTAAAGTTATTCTTGCTGCTGGACGTTTGGATGTCTGGCAGACCAAAGGCTTTGATCTCTTAATTAGGGCATGGGGTAAATTGTGTGCAAAATTCCCTGATTGGGAATTACAGATATTGGGGGACGGGTCTGATTGCTCTAAAGAATTTCTAACAAAATTAGCTATAAATCTTGATTGTGGTTCTCAAATAAAATTCCTTGGATTCAAAAATAACATAATCGATTATTATAGAAGTTCAGAAATTTTTGTTCTAAGCAGCCGTTTTGAGGGATTCGGAATGGTATTAACAGAGGCTATGTCTCAAGGATGTGCTTGTATAGCATGTGATTGGAAAGGAAGGCAAAAGGAAATTATTCGTTCTCGTGAGGAAGGGTTAGTATGTCCATCAGGTGATGTGAAAGAATTAACACGCGCACTTGGATTTCTATTAGTGGATGACGAATATAGAGCTTGCATTCAACGGAATGCTCTAATAAGAGCAAGAGAATTTGAAATTGACAAAATTATAGAGAGATGGGAACTTTTATTCAAGGACCTTAATCTCTATAATTAATAGTTATATAGGTTAATAAAGTTGATATGAAGATCTGTATAACTTCCGATGGTTATCCATCGGAAGGATTACCATATTCATCATTTATTCAGGTGCTTGCTCGCGAATTGACAAGGCAAGGATGCGAGGTGACAGTAATAGCTCCTCAGTCATTGACGAATCACTTTATTCGAGGAGGGAAAATGGCTCCAAAAAAATTCTGCGATGAGTTTTACGTAAATGGGATCCTTAAAAAAATCACAATTTATAGACCGTATTCTATCACTTGTGGAGAGGGAGTGTTGGGGAAATTAACGTTCCAAATAAATAGGCTTGCTACTGAGTTTGCTGTATTTAAAAATAGACTAAAACCTGATATCTACTATTCACATTTTTGGGCAAATGGGTTTAATATTGAACGAACAGCCAGAAAGACAAATATTCCCTTGTTTGTCGCTTCGGGTGAGGACAAAATCAATATTTGCAGATTTTTGTCGAAAAAGGAAGTACAAATATTAAATCAAGGTGTTGCAGGAGTAATCTGTGTGTCTACAAAAAATATGGATGAAAGTGTAGGTTTGGGATTAACAGAATATCCACAATGCATAGTATTGCCCAACGCTTTTGATCCGGAAGAATTTTACCATATTGACAGAAATGAAGCCCGGAAAAAAATGGGGTTCCCGACAGATGTGTTTATTATTGCCTTTTGTGGTCGGTTTAATAACCGGAAAGGTGCTCTTCGCGTTTCTGATGCAATCAAGAAGATAAACAATCCCAACATCAAGAGTATATTTGTTGGAACTGTGGCAGATAACGAAACCAAAAAACCTGATTGTGAAGGTATTCTTTTTATGGATGGCTTACCTCATCATGAAATCGTATATTATTTGAATTGTGCAGATGTTTTTGTGCTCCCTTCTTTAGTTGAGGGATGTCCTAATTCCGTAATAGAGGCCATGGCCTGTGGGCTGCCGATAATATCATCAAACTTACCGTTCAATTTTGATATATTGAGTAAAGAGGTTGCAATCTTAATAAATCCGAGGGATGTAGATGAAATAGCAAATGCTATCAAAAAAATTTATGAAGACAAAACGCTTCGACATAAACTCTCAAAAGGCTCATTGTTGAAATCTCAATCATTAACAATTCAAAATAGGGTGGCAAATATTCTTAAGTTCATTAACAACTATGGAAAGAAAAAACTATTATGATATAGCTAAATTCATCGCTATTTTGTCTGTAATAATATATCATGTTGAAAATTACTTGATAGATAATCAGATTATTTATTCATTTATAAACACCTATTTTCTATCTCTGTTTTTCATGATTTCCGGACTGTTACTAAAGTCAGAAAAAAGTCTTCAAAAAGGCTGGTTAAAGAGGCAGGCAGGTTGATGTTACCTTTCTTCACTTGCTTTATCGCATATAATTTATTCATAGGAGCACTTTATAGAGAGCACTTCTTTAATGCAAATGATTTTGCTGACACCAAATCGGGATATTGGTTTTTATTGACGTTATTTGAATTTTTATGTGTTTATAGATGTTTGATTGGTTTGATTTCAAGAACCAGCAATTTGTTAATAAAGATTTTGATACTATTTTCTCCATTCGTAGTAGTCAACTTATTGTGCGTATTTTTGCCTGCTGACATTTCTTGTTGGTTGTCTTTAATGAGTTTCCGAAGATACTATTTGTTTTTTGCAGCAGGGTATGCACTATCAAATATTTTTAAAGGTGATAATATTGAAAATAATAAAGTATGGATAGTATCTTCTATTTTGTATATACTAGGAACATTGTATTATGTTCAATATGTAAAATCAGTTGATGGTATCATAGACTTAGTTATTTGGATATTAACAAATTTTGTTGGTTGTCACTTTTGGTTGTGTTTATGCAGACGATTTGAAAAAAACTTCTCTAATCCGATTGTTCTGAATATTGGCAGAAACACTATGGGAATATATACTCTACACTATTTTCCATTACGATGTTTGCAGTATTTACACGATAATGGTTTTATCAATGGGGTAAACTTGGCATCTACATGTTACTTTTGCTTATCGGTACTGGTGATTATTTCATTAGCCTACTGTATGACTATTCTAGCAGGTTGTAACAAGTATTCATCGATTGTATTTCTCGGAAAAGTCTAAAATAGCATCAAGGTGAGAATAGGAATAAATCTTATCGCATTACCTACAGAAAAAGGAAGTGGAGCATTTAGATATATCCAAATGTTATTGCAAGCTATGGGTGAATATGAAATTCGAAATTGCGAATTCATAATCTATAAACAAACTCAGATATCAGAACGATATATTGGCATTCCAAATTCACTTAACGTTAAGTATGTAAGTGTGCCAAATTTGGGAATGGGCATAAAAAGGGTGATTTTTGAACAGACGCTATTTTATAAATATCTGGAGCCTTGCGATGTACTTTATAGCTATTGTACCTCTATGCCATTGTTTGCAAAATGTAAAAAAATATTCACTCTTCATGATGTTTATTATATCACTACGAGACAAAGATATGGTTTGCTTCAAAGGGCATATCTTACATTTATGACAAAAGTATATTGTTGGTTATGTGATAAAGTACTAACGGTTTCAAAATTCAGTTATGAAGAAATTGTTAAATACATAGGTGTTTCAGAGAGCAAACTTTCGTTAACATATAACTTCGTCCTTCCTAAAAGCAACTATATTCCAATGCGACCAGACGATCTGAATGATGTTCATGGTAAGTCTGTTGATATCGATAAACCATTCTTCTTCTATGTTGGAAACCTACAGCCAGGGAAAAACATAAAAGGAATGATTGACGGTTTTTTAGAGTTTGTACAAGGGAGAAGTGATGTACAATTAATCATTGCAGGAAAACCAACAACATACGGTGATGAAATGGTGAAATATGTGGATGGAAAAGATTGTATCCATTATATTGGATACCAATCACGAAATAATGTTGATTGGTTGTTGGCTCATTGTAAAGCTGTGGTATTGCTTTCGTTTTGTGAAGGTTTTGGAATTCCCCCCATTGAAGGTTTTAGCTATGGTAGACCTGCTTTGACCTCAAATACGACAAGTCTCCCAGAAGTAGTTGGAGGAGCTGGCTTTATGGTCAATCCATTTGATGTACAAGATATTTCAAACGGTTTTAGACATATCGAAGCTTATTGCGAAGAATTTATTAAAAATATCCCCGAACAACTGGCCAAATTTAGCTCTCGTGTATCTGTAGAAACTTTTATGAATGAGTTAGGAATTGTGGATTATAAGCTGAAAAAAAAATCAACTCTTCAATAATGGAAAAAATAGCGGTAATATTACCAGTATACAAGAATGACAAAGTGCCTCATGTGCGCTTGTCTCTTAATAGTATCTTAAATCAGACTTACAAGGGGGATTTCAAACTTATCATTGGAGTAGATGGGCCTGTGGGAGAAGAACTGGTTTCTTGTTTAAAAGACTATGAAACCAAGGACAATGTATCCGTACAGTGGTTCTCCAAGAACAGAGGCTTGGCTATTGTGCTGAACGACCTACTTGACATCTGCTTCAAGGAAGGCTATAAATATATCGCTCGTATGGATGCGGATGACATTTCAATGCCTGAGCGTTTAGAGAAACAGATGGCATACTTATTGGCTCATCCTGAGATAGATGTAGTGGGAGGGGCTATTGAGGAGATTGACGAGAATAGCGAGAGCCGTGGTAAGATGATTGTCTATCCTGAAGGTTCGAAGGAGTGCTATGAGTTCTTTGCTCGTAGAAATCCTCATGCGCATCCGGCGGTTCTGTTCCGCAAGAGCTTCTTCGATAAGGCTGGATGCAAGTATCGTCCAGAGTATCGCCAAAATCAAGACACGATGCTTTGGGTGGATGGTATGAGCAAGGGAACGAAGCATGCTAACATTCCAGATGTTGTTCTTCGCTTCCGCTTCACCAATGCTCTCTTCAAGAAGAGACGCAATGGTTGGGCTTTTGCCAAGAAGCAACTCAAAGATCGCAAGAAGATCAACAAGACTCTGGGTTATGGCTTTGGAGCAACAGTCTTCGGTTATATGATGTTCATCGTGCTGGTAAGTCCTGCATGGGTGAAAAAGATTGCATATAAAGTGTTCAGATGACAAGTCTTGAAAATTTAGCGAAATAGTATGTAAAAGAATATTGAAATAGCTGATATCATAGGTAGTGCACTCTCTCATGGAAGAACAGATACTTAGTTTACTTTTGAAGAAATTGAAGTGGATTCACAGAAAGACCAGTTTATCAGCATTGGAAGCAAGAACAAGTCATTCAACATATAATGGATATGGTGGAGGTTGATAATGTAATACATTGTTCTCCCAAAGAACAAGGCTATACAAGATTGCTTTGAACGTCAGTTCTATCGTCTTCGAAACACGAGACTCACTTTCTGAAATCGTTAAAAACATCTTTGAATTATGAGAGAAAAGAAATTTTTAGATACAGTACATGGGCATATCTCGGTTCCTGAAACTTATATTAGATGTGTTTCATCTTGGCAGTAAGATTGTAGCCTCTATATTACGTCGTTGAGATATCCGAACCTCTTAAATATGCATTGGAAGAGCTGTTTGGAACACGTAAAAAACTTTTTGATGCGTATAAGCAGGAGATTCATGATAGAAAACTTGATGTAAGAATTGCAGATGTAGATATTACAGATGAGTGCTTACTGGCGAAGTTTCAAAATTTGAATAAATACAAGAAAAATGATACTAAAATGGCTATTTGACCGAATCGTAGCGCTTTGGGGATTACTTTTTCTTTGGCCGGTATTACTTGTAGTGGCAATAATGGTAAAGGTAAAGATGCCAGGAGGATCAGTATTCTTTGTTCAGAAGCGCGTGGGGAAAAATGGTAAGCTGTTCAATTGCCATAAGTTTCGTACGATGACTGTCAAACATAATGGTTCTACTGTTTCTGTGGCAGGCGATAGCCGTATTACTCCCTTTGGCGCAACTCTTCGTCACTATAAGTTGGATGAACTTCCCGGTCTTTGGGATGTACTGATTGGCAATATGTCTTTCGTGGGGCCACGCCCTGATGTGCCTGGGTATGCCGATAAACTGACAGGCAATGATAAGGATGTATTGAAACTTCGCCCAGGTATTACTGGCCCGGCGACGTTGAAGTATCGACTGGAAGACGAAATGATTAGTGAATTTGTAGCGAAACGTCAGGCAGAGGGTGATGTTCGTCCGATGCAAGAAATTGCTACAGAATATAATGATACTGTTATCTATCCAGATAAGGTACGCCTAAACTGCTATTATTATCGTCATTATAGCTTTATCAAGGATATTGAGATAATCTTTGCTACGCTACTTGGATTCAAAGTGAAATTTGCCGGTGAGGAAGTCTAATTGATTGAAAACAACTAATCAAAATATTATGTCTACGGAAGAAAGAAAAACAATATACCTTTGCCTTGCTCATATGAGTGAGGAAGGCTATGAACAGAAATATGTCAAAGAGGCATTTGACACCAATTGGGTGGTTCCGATGGGGCCAAATGTTAACGCATTTGAACAGAATCTTGCTGATTTTGCAAATGCGAATTCTGATGGCTCAAAGCTTGCCCGAAAGGTGGTGTGCCTCTCTGCCGGTACTGCTGCTGTTCACTTAGCATTGATTGCATGTGGCGTAAAGGCGGGGGATGAGGTGTGCGTGCAGTCGTTCACCTTCTGTGCTTCTTCGCATCCTATTACTTATCTTGGTGCAAAGCCAGTGTTCATCGACTCGGAGCGAGAAACTTGGAATATGGATCCGGAGCTGTTGGAAAAAGCTATCATTGAGCGCAAGGCGGCTATAGGTAAGTATCCGAAGGCAATAATTCCTGTGGCACTCTATGGTATGCCTTACGACTGTGAGCGCATTATGGCGATAGCAGACAAGTATGGTATTCCTGTGATTGAGGATGCCGCCGAAGGGCTGGGTTCTCGCTTCAATGGTCAGGTGCTGGGTACGTTCGGTCGTTTTGGTGTGTTGTCGTTCAACGGCAACAAGATGATTACGACTTCGGGCGGTGGTGCGTTGATTTGCCGTAACGAGGAGGATGCAAACAATATTATGTGGCACGCTACTCAGGCGCGCGATGCGTACTCTTATTATCAGCATACGGAAATCGGTTACAACTACCGTATGAGTAACGTGTGTGCAGGTGTTGGTCGTGGTCAGATGAAGGTGCTCGATAATCATATTGCGCATCACAAGCATGTGCAAAAACTATATAAGGAGCTGCTGAAAGACGTTAAAGGTATACATCTGCATGAACAGCCTGCCGATTCTCGTTACGACTCAAACTTCTGGCTCTGTGCAGCTACTCTTGATGAGGACATTTATATCCAAGGTCAGGAGAAAGCTTACAAGGAAGTCATCAAAACTGCCGTAGGTGGTGCTGCCGGTGTGGTTAAAGAGGTAAATTCGGCTGTTACGGATTGTCAGCCTAACGCCAATGTGGAGGCTCTTCGCATGTTCATGTTCTCGAAGAAGATTGAATGTCGCCCTGTGTGGAAGCCGATGCATAAGCAACCGGTATACGCTGATGCTGTGGCATACGTGAGTGGTGTGTCGGAAGAAATCTTTAAGATTGGTTTCTGTTTGCCAGCTGGTCCGTATGTGACGGATGATGATGTACGTTATATTGTTGATTGCATCAAGGAGGCGATTATCAATTAATATGAAACAGTTTTTTATTGGTGTTTGGCAGTTCATTAGTTATTTGTTCTGGCCTCAGAAGACAGATAAATCAAGGTATGATGCTTAAATAGTTGATTATTATTTAGGATATCTCAATACAGCCAAATATCTTTATCGAAAATTGCAATCAATAAATAAAGTCTGTTACTATAAAAAATATTAAGGATTCGCGACGAACGACAAAAAGTTTTTTGCGAACTACATATCCTAAAAATCATGTAGCTGAGACAGGAATTCTAAGAACAGGATTATGATTTTATCAGAACTAATACAAACTATCCACAACGAGATAGTAAAGCGGGATTTAATGTATGAGCATACACCTGCGAATAAAGCTATTCTCGAGCAGAAGTGCGGTGGAACTTTTGAGGCTGTACTAACAGGGAAAGGGGATACGAAGTGTTTAATTCCTCAAGTAGGAACTTTGCATTTTCTCTTCCGCGGTCAAGGTGAAGAGTATATTCCTTGTTCGCCTTCGCTTTATCGTGGTAATCCGACAGATGTAGAAGTGTTCGTGGAGAGGATGCGCCTTGTGGTGTTCCGACGTTTATTGGCATCCCACCCTGTAGTGGAGCAGTTTTTCCGGAAACATAGATTTCTTGTAGATGAAGAAGGGTTGGCGCAACATTATGGTTTAAAGACCTCGGTTCTGGATTTGACAAGTAGTTTGGAGGTGGCATTGTTCTTTGCAATGTGTCCTTACGACAGCGAACATGACAGGTACTGCTATCATAATGATGGCAAGGAGCATGAGGCTGTTCTATATGTCTTTCTGCCGATATTCGATAATGAACCAATCCCTATGTTGGATGGGAACGGATTCTTAAATGGAAGTATCAAGCCTATTGGTTTGCAGGCATTCAGACGTCCTGGAGCACAGCAAGGGTATGGCTTGCATCTGTCAAAGGAGGAAAGCTTGAAAGCGTATATGTATAGGTTTACGTTCACATGTGAGGAGTCGGAAGCTTACTACAGAAAATTTGCTGATGGTGATGGACTTTGGATAAAAGATGAATTAGTGGATAAAGCAAAGTCAATTACTAAGCAGGAAGTCTTTTCATTCGGTGTGTTCAACGAAACATTTTGCGACTACAGACCTAAAGGATTTTCTGGCAATAAGTTGAAGAAGTGCTTGCCAAACGGCATCAAGTTAAAAACAAAAGTTGAAGATGTGGTCTTTACCGCAGAGGAACGTACTCAAATAATCGAACGATGGAACAACGATTTAGGTAAATCGATGGCTTCTACCATTTTCCGAAAGCAATGGTTTGAACATGAAGGTGTTGAAGATAGCAACGACGGGCAGCAACGTATTGTAGGCATACATAATGAGCATGCATTCAGATCTTTGAAGCAGTTGGAAACCCAGCAAATGCTTTTGATGATAACATGTCCTGATGGTCCTAAAGGTGCTGAGTGGAAAAACTACACCAATACTCCATGTACGAGAAAAAAGATGAAAGCCCCCGACAATACCCAATGGACAAAAGTTCCAGCAAGAATGGAGGATATGTTTGGTAATCCGTATCTGACGGAAAAGGATTGGTGGATATGAAGTAAATAGTGACATTCTATCTCAACTATATGCACTTTTCTCAGAAAAACTACTCCCAAGCACCTTTTTTCTTTGGCTACATGGTTTTTAATCCTCACCTTTGTATCGTTGATCAACGAAACGTGTGAATAGGAAAACGAATTTAAATCTCTAAAGAAAAAAAGTATGAGTGTAATTTTCAGGACGGTGGAGAGACCGTCGGACCCCAGGGTTGAAAACTCTCCCAAGAAGTATTATCCGCAGTTGGTGACATTGGGGCAAAGCGTGGATTTGGCGTTTATTGCACAGAAGATGCAGGACCGCTCTTCTCTGTCTATCGGTGATATCAAGAGTACGATGCAGAACTTTGTGGAAAAGCTGAAAGAGCAATTGCTGGAAGGAAAGACGGTTAATATAGCCGGGCTGGGTGTCTTTATACTGGCAGCCAAGTCGAAAGGTGAGGAAAAGGCTGATGACGTGACAGCCAAGAGTGTGGAGAGCGTCCGTATCTGTTTTCAGGCGAATAGAGAACTGAAGATATCGAAGGCTGCTACCCGCGCTGGAGAAAGGCTGGATTTGGTGAGTTTGGATGATTATCTTAAAGGGAAGACTTCTACAGATGGCGGCTCCGGTTCGGAAGGAGGAGGCTCGGATTCGGATGGAGACCAAGGTGAGAATCCACTGGGATAACAGTAGCTATGAATTATTAATCAGATAATGGATAATCTTTATGAAGAAAACGTGGAATGTGATTTTGAAACTTATTATTGCCGTAGCGAGTGCTGTGGCAGGTGTGATTGGCGGACAGACAATGATGTTTTAGTCCGATAGGATTTGATAAATAAAAAATGAGAAGAGCTGCTGGCAGGAAATCTGTCGGCAGCTCTTTTTTTAATCCTTGTATGCTTCTTCGTGTACCCCCGCTACAGCCCGTCCGCTGGGGTCGTTCTTTCCTTGGAAAGAGGCGTCCCATGCCAGCGCTTCGGCGGTGGAGCATGCCACACTGGGCACGCTGGGAACGCTCCGGGCTGCGCTTTCACTGGGGAAATGCTCTTCGAAGATGGTACGGTAGTAATACTCTTCCTTGTTTTGCGGGGTATGTATCGGGAAGCGTTCGGCTGCACGTGCCATCTGTTCGTCGCTGACGGCAGCGGCAGTGACGGCTTTCAGCGTATCAATCCAACTGTAGCCCACACCGTCGGAGAACTGTTCTTTCTGCCGCCAGGCAACGTTCTGTGGGAGCATGTCGGCAAAGGCTTCGCGGACTACTTTCTTTTCTATCCCCTTGCCGGGGCACATCTTGACTGCCGGATTGATGCGCATGGCAACATCCAGGAATTCTTTGTCGAGGAAGGGGACACGTCCTTCCACTCCCCAGGCTGCAAGGCTTTTGTTGGCACGGAGGCAGTCGTACAGATGCAGTTTGGAGAGCTTGCGCACGGTTTCTTCGTGAAAGGCTTGCGGTGTGGGCGCCTTGTGGAAGTAAAGGTAACCGCCGAACACCTCGTCCGCACCTTCGCCGCTGAGTACCATCTTGATGCCCATGCTTTTGATGACACGTGCCAGCAGATACATGGGGGTGGAGGCGCGGACAGTGGTTATGTCGTAAGTCTCAATGAAATAGATGACGTCGCGGACAGCATCGAGGCCTTCCTGAACGGTATAGTTTATCTCGTGATGCACGGTACCGATATGACGGGCCACTTCGCGAGCTTTAATCAAGTCGGGAGCACCCTTCAAGCCGACGGCGAAGGAATGGAGCTGCGGCCACCAGGCATCTGCCTTGTTGTCTGTCTCGATGCGTTTGGCGGCATATTTCTTGGCGATGGCAGAGATGACGGAAGAATCGAGTCCGCCACTGAGCAGGACACCGTAGGGGACGTCGGACATCAACTGGCGCTGTACGGCGGCTTCAAGTGCGTCGTGCACAGCCGTGACTTGTGTGCTGTAGGCTGTCCGGTCTATCGAAGCCGGCGCGGCATTGCGTTCGGCGGCAGGGGTGTAGTTGTCTTTCACAGCGGCATAGTCCATCCAGTCGCGGGTGTACCAGCGGTGCATCTTGCCCTCGCGCCCACGGTAGTAGTGGCCGGGAAGGAAAGGCTCGTACTCGTCGCAGAAACCCTCAAGGGCTTTCAGCTCACTGCCGAAGTAGATGTGTCCGTCTTTGTCGCGTCCTATATAAAGGGGGATTACGCCGATGGGGTCGCGGGCGATGAGGTAATCGTCCGTTTCTTCATCATAGAGGGCGAAGGCGAAGATGCCGTTCAGCTCTTCGAGGAAGCGGATGCCTTTGTCTTTGTAAAGGGCAAGGATGACTTCGCAGTCGGAACCTGTCTGGAAGGCGTATTTTCCGGCATAGCGGGCACGGATGTCGCGATGGTTGTAAATCTCGCCATTGACGGCAAGCACCTGTTTGCGGTCGGGTGAATATAAGGGTTGTCCGCCGGATTCCGGGTCGACAATGGAGAGGCGTTCGTGGGCGAGGATGGCGGAGCCGCCTACGTAGATACCACTCCAGTCCGGTCCGCGATGACGGATTTTCTGTGCCATCCGTAGCGCTTTGTTTCTCAACTCAGGAGTTTGAGACTGTATGTTGAAGATTCCTGCTATTCCACACATGAGAATTAAAAATTAAAGGTTAAAAATTAAAGAAAGGGAAATCATTTCTTGTTTTCTTTTAGAGGTTCGAGGTAACGATCTATTTCTGTTGCCACTCGTCGTCCGTCGGCCAAGGCACGTACTACGAGGCTGGCGCCGTGGGCGGCATCGCCTGCCACGAATACGTTCTCTGCAAACTTCGGTTGCTCGGGCTTGAGGAAACCCATGGCAAGAAGCACCATATCGGCTTCGATGACCTCTTTCTTACCCGTAGATTTCATGGTAGGGCGGTTGCCGTCTGTTGCCGGAAGCCACCCCACTTCTTCCACTTCCACACCGCATACCTTGCCATTCTTCCCGATGAACCGGGTAGAGGCGAGGGACCATCGACGGGTACAGCCTTCTTCGTGGCTGCTGGTGGTTTTCAGTACGACGGGCCATTGCGGCCAGGGAGTATCCGGGTTGTGTCCTATGGGCGGTTGGGGCATAATTTCAATCTGGGTTACGCTGACGGCTCCCTGGCGAATGCTGGTGCCTATACAGTCGGACCCGGTATCGCCGCCGCCGATGACGAGTACCCGTTTGCCGCGGGCGTTAACGAGTTGGTCTTTCGGGAAGGTATCTCCATCCAGAATATGGTTCTGCTGTGCCAGCATGTCGAGGGCAAAGTAGATGCCTTTCAGCTCCCTGCCCGGAATGGAGAGGTCGCGGGCGGTGGGCGTACCGGTACAAATGGCGTAGGCATCAAATCCGGCAGGCAGTTTCTGTACATCGACATGGACTCCCATCTTGAACAAGATTCCTTCGGCCTCGAGGATTTTCATGCGGCGGTCGATGACGGCTTTGTCCAGTTTGAAGTTGGGGATGCCGTAACGCAACAGTCCTCCCGGCATCGGTTTGCTGTCGAATAGGGTAACTTCGTAACCTTTGGCGTTCAGCCGTACGGCAACGCTCAATCCGGCAGGGCCGGCGCCGATGACGGCTACTTTCTTTCCGTTGCGTTCGGGCTGGAGGGGGGTGATGTAGCCCTCGCGAAAAGCAGCCTCGGCAATGGCGGCTTCGTTCTCGCGGATAGTGACCGGTTCGTTGCACGAGAGTTTCAGTACGCACGACTTCTCGCAAAGGGCAGGGCAGATGCGTCCCGTAAATTCCGGAAAATCATTCGTACTGTTCAGTATTTGATAGGCTTCGCGCCATTTGCCCCGGTAGAGCGCGTCTTGGAATTCCGGGTCTTTATTGCCCAGCGGACATGCCCAGTGGCAGAAGGGTACGCCGCAGTCCATACAGCGCGAGGCCTGGAGCTTGCGGTCGTGGCTGTTCAGTGTCTGTTCCACTTGGCTGAAGTCTGTGATACGTTCGTGTATCGGACGGTAACCCGCCTCTTGGCGGGGGATATTGAGGAATGCTTTTGGATCTCCCATGATGAACAAATTAAAAAGTTAAAGAATTAAAGAATGAAAGGGGAATTTCCTCAGTCTTTCATTCTTTCATTATTAATTCGCGATTCAATAATCGCGTTGCATTTCTGCAATCTTCTGTTGCAATTTCTGCATCTGCTCCTCTTGCAGTACTTTTTTGTATTCGATAGGGACTACCTGGATGAACTGGTCGGCATAGCGTGGCCAGTCATCGAGCATGGTGCGTGCCAGTTTGGAACCGGTGTACAGGTAGTGCTGGCGGATGAGCTCGTGCAGTTCCTTGCGGTAGGAGGCCTCTTCGATGAGGCTCAGTTCTACCATTTCCATGTTGCAGAAATAGTCGAAGTTGCCGTCCCGGTTCCATACGTAGGCCACACCGCCGGACATGCCTGCGGCAAAGTTGCGTCCCGTCTGTCCGAGTACTACCACGCGCCCGCCGGTCATATACTCGCAGCAGTGGTCGCCTACACCCTCCACTACGGCTGTGGCACCGGAGTTGCGGACGGCAAAGCGCTCGCCTGCACGGCCGTTGATGTAAACTTCACCGCTTGTGGCGCCATAAAGCAGGGTGTTGCCTGCAATCGTGTTTTTCTCCGCCTCGAAGTTGCTCCGTACCGGGGGCAGGACGGCGATGCGTCCGCCACTCAGACCTTTGCCCAGATAATCGTTGGCCTCGCCTTCCAGCTTGAAGTTGACACCCGGGACAAGGAATGCCCCGAAACTCTGCCCGGCGGAGCCTTTGAACTTCACGTTCAGCGTATGTTCGGGCAGCCCTTTTTCTCCGTATTTTGCGGCAATGACACCAGAGAGCATGGCGCCGCAGGCACGGTCGGTATTGGCGATGGTGTACTCCAGCGAGATTTCCTTCTGGTTCTCTACGGCTTCGGCGGCGGCATGTAGCATCTCTACATCTTTCACATGGTCGATGCCATGCTGTTGGTCGGTGACGTGGCGGATGGCGGCTTCATTGTCTACGCGTGCCAGTAGTTTGTCGAAGCTTATCAACTGATGTTTCCTGATTCCGTCATCCGGCTTGCGGACGATAAGGTCTGTGCGTCCAATGATGTCATCCAGGCGTTCCACACCGATTTCCGCCAGGTATTCGCGTACTTCCTGCGCCAGGAACGTGAAGAAGTTCACCAGATACTCGCTGCGTCCGCGGAAGCGTTTGCGCAGTTCTTCGTTCTGTGTCGCCACCCCTACGGGGCAGGTGTTCTGGTGACATTTGCGCATCATTACGCAACCCAGTACAATCAGGGCACTGGTGGCGAAACCGAATTCTTCGGCTCCGAGCATTGCCATCAGTATGATGTCGCGGCCTGTTTTGAGCTGTCCGTCCACTTGCAGCATCACTTGTCCGCGCAGGCCGTTCAGCACCAGTGTCTGCTGCGTTTCGCTCAAGCCGAGTTCGGGCGAGATGCCGGCATAGCGGATGGATGATGCAGGAGAGGCTCCCGTACCGCCCTCTGCACCCGAGATGACTATCAAATCGGCCTTTGCCTTTGCCACACCGGCGGCAATGGTACCCACACCGCTTTCTGCCACCAGCTTCACGCTGATTTTTGCCCGTGGGTTCACGTTCTTCAGGTCGAAGATGAGCTGTGCCAGGTCTTCGATGGAGTAAATGTCGTGGTGGGGCGGGGGAGAAATCAGCGAGATGCCCGGAATGGAGTGGCGTGTCTTGGCAATCACTTCATCCACTTTGAAGCCCGGCAGCTGTCCGCCTTCGCCCGGCTTGGCGCCTTGGGCAATCTTTATCTGTATTTCGTCCGCATTCACCAGATATTCTGCGGTGACACCGAAACGTCCTGAGGCCACCTGCTTGATGGCGCTGCGCAGACTGGTGCCGTCTTCGCGCGGCATGAAGCGTGCCCGGTCTTCGCCTCCTTCGCCCGTATTGCTCCGGCCATGCAGCTTGTTCATGGCAATAGCCATGGCTTCGTGGGCTTCGCGGCTGATGGAGCCGTAGGACATGGCGCCGGTGACAAAGCGCTGTACGATGTTCTCTACCGGTTCCACCCGGTCTATGCTGATAGGAGCGCGGCGGAAGTCGAGGAAATCGCGCAGGAAGATGGGAGATTCCTTGCTGTCTACCATGGCAGTGAACTCCTTGAATTTCTTATAGCTTCCCAGGCGTGTGGCAAGTTGCAGTGTGCTGATGGTTTCCGGGTTCCAGGCGTGCTTCTCACCATCCTTGCGGAAGGCATACAGTCCGCGGTTCGGCAATAGCTCTGCTTCCCCCTTCTTTTTAAGAACCTCCATCCCTTCCTTGTGGAAGGCGATGGCGTCGCGTGCCACTTCATCCAGGCGTATGCCTCCGATGCATGAACTCAGTCCGCCAAAGTAGGCATTGCTCAACTCCTCGCTCAGTCCTACGGCCTCGAAAATTTTCGCGCCCCGGTAAGAACGGATGGTGCTGATGCCCATCTTGCTCATAATCTTGAACAAGCCTTTGCAGACGGACTTGATATATTTCTTTTCGGCAGTGGCGTAGTCGAGCTGTATTTCCTTTTCGTTCACCAGTTTGTCGATGACGGCAAAAGCCATATACGGATTCAGTGCGCTGGCTCCGAAGCCCAGCAGCAGTGCGGCGTGCATCACTTCGCGGATTTCGCCGCTTTCTACAATCAGTGCCGTCTGCACCCGTTTGCCCACGGAGATAAGATGGTGGTGTACCGCCGACACGGCAAGCAGTGACGGAATGGCGGCATGGGTGGCGTCTACGTCGCGGTCGGAAAGCACGATGTAGTTCACTCCTTCGTTGACGGATTCTTCCGCCTGCTTGCAGAGGGTTGCCAATGCTTCCTGCAATCCCTGGCACCCTTTTACCACTTCGAAGAGCAGGGGCAGTTTCACGGTTTTGAAGCCTTTGTACCGGATGTTGCAGAGAATATCCAGCTGGGTGTTGTTCAGGATGGGATGGTTCAACCTCACCATCTTGCAATGGTTTTCGCTGGGTGTCAGTATGTTCATGCCTACGGCTCCGATGTATTCGGTCAGCGACATTACCAGTTCTTCGCGTATCGGGTCGATAGGAGGGTTGGTGACTTGGGCAAACTGTTGGCGAAAATAGTTGTACAGTAGTTGTGGCTTGTCCGAGAGTACTGCCAGCGGGGTGTCATTGCCCATGGAGTTGATGGGTTCGGCACCGGTGGTACACATCGGGACAATCAGCCGTTCCATGTCTTCTTTGGAGTAGCCGAAGATGCGCAGCATGCTGTCGTAGTTCTCCACGCTATGGGAGACTTTGCGACCGCTTTTCAGTTCGTCCAGCTCGATGCGGTTGCCGGCCAGCCAAGTGCGGTATGGTTTGGCTTCGGCAAGTTGTTTCTTCAGTTCGCCGTCATAATATATTTCGCCTTTCTCGGTGTCTATAAGCAGTATCTTGCCCGGTTGCAGGCGTCCTTTTTCCTTGATGTCTCCCGGCTCGAAATCCATCACGCCGACTTCGCTGGCCACTACCATCATGCCGCCCTGCGTAATCAGGTAGCGTGCAGGGCGCAGTCCGTTCCTGTCGAGCATGCCGCCTGCATAGCGCCCGTCGCTGAAAAGCAGTGCCGCCGGTCCGTCCCACGGCTCCATCAGGATGGAGTGGTATTCATAGAAAGCTTTCAAATCTTCGCTGATGGGATTCTTTTCGTTGAAGGATTCCGGTACGAGCATGGCCATGGCGTGCGGCAGGCTCAGGCCCGACATGATGAGAAACTCGAGCACATTGTCCAGTGAGGCACTGTCGCTCATGCCCGGTTGCACGATGGGGCGTATCTCCCGGATGTCTCCCAGGGCGGGAGAGGAGAGTACACTCTCACGGGCTTCCATCCAGCCGCGGTTGCCGCGGATGGTATTGATTTCGCCGTTGTGTGCCAGCAGGCGGAAAGGCTGTGCCAGTCCCCAGGTGGGGAAAGTGTTGGTGCTGAAACGGGAGTGCACCAATGCCAGCCCGCTGGTGAAGTAGCTGTTGGTGAGGTCGGGGAAGTAGTTGCGCAACTGCAAGGAAGAGAGCATGCCCTTGTAGACGATGTTCTTCGTAGAGAGCGAGACGATGTAGAAATCCTCGCGGGTGGGGATGTTCGACTTGCGTATTCTGTTCTCTATCCTTTTCCTTATTATATAGAGTTTGCGGTCGGCAGTTTCGCTTTCCGTAAATCCGGTGATGAAAATTTGCTTGATGTCCGGTTCGTTGGCAAGAGCCGCTTCTCCCAATATTTCGGGACAAGTGGGCACGTTGCGCAGATGCATCAGGGTCAATCCCTCCTTTTCAATCTCTTCGATAATGACGCTCAAGATGACAGCCTGGTCTTTTCCGTCTTTGGGAAGGAAAAGCAGGCCGGTGCCGTATTTTCCTTTCTCGGGAACGGGAATGCCCTGCAACAGAATGAATTCGTGCGGTATCTGCAGCATGATGCCGGCACCGTCTCCGGTTTTGTTATCTGCCCCTTCCGCTCCACGGTGGCGCATGTTTTCCAGTACCTTCAATGCCGATTCTACCAGTTCATGTGATTTTCCTCCCTGGATATTGACCAGCATGCCTACTCCGCAGGCATCGTGCTCATGGGATGCCTCATACAAGCCCAACTGTTTGGGCTGTCGCTGGTAATCCTCTGCTTTTGTTTTGTTGTTAAAAAGTTCTTGTTTCATGATTATAAGCTTTCTTTATTGCTGTATAATATTGTTTGTGGTTTCAAAATGTTCGGCAAATATATGGTATTAATTGCAAAATGCTAATATGTATTCCAGCCTTCTTTCTTGCAAAATTCCTGCGATAGAAGATGAAGTTATGAATTGATAGAAAACACCCTCTGTTTTCTTTTAATCCTAAATCAAAATCAGACGGTTTGATTTGGATTTATAAATTAAGCCTTTTGCTTTTAAAATAATACTTTCTTTAACTTTTTGATGTAAAAACAACTTTTTTCTATTCTTTTGATAAATAAATAGTGGAAAGATTAACTTTATGTTCTTAAGAATATGTATATTTGCAACGCAAAATCAAATACTGATACATTATGTGTGGAATAGTAGGCTATATAGGTCAAAGGAAAGCCTACCCCATTCTTATCAAGGGTCTGAAGCGGTTGGAGTACCGTGGATATGATAGTGCAGGGGTAGCATTAATCAGTGATAACCGACAGTTGAACGTGTACAAAGCGAAAGGTAAGGTTTCGGAACTTGAAACTTTCGTTGCTCAAAAAGATATTTCCGGTAACATTGGTATTGCACATACACGTTGGGCCACTCATGGAGAACCTTGTTCCGTCAATGCCCATCCCCATTATTCCTCTTCCGAACGCCTCGCCCTCATCCATAACGGCATTATTGAAAACTACGCCGTCCTTAAAGAAAAACTTCAAGCCAAAGGTTATGTATTTAAAAGCAGCACTGATACCGAGGTGCTGGTACAGCTCATCGAATACATTCAGGTGACAAACCATATTGACCTGCTGACGGCGGTGCAACTTGCCTTGCAGGAAGTGATTGGGGCGTATGCCATTGCGGTGCTCGACAAGGACAATCCTGATGGGATAATCGCTGCACGCAAGAGCAGTCCGCTGGTGGTGGGCATCGGTGAAGGAGAGTTTTTCCTGGCTTCGGATGCCACGCCGATTGTGGAATATACGGATAAGGTGGTGTATCTGGAAGACGAAGAGATTGCCCTCATCCGCCGGGGAGAGAAGCTGAAGGTTGTTAACCTGAAGAATGTGGAATGTCCGCACGAGGTAAAGACGGTAGCGCTCAATCTCGGCCAGCTGGAGAAGGGAGGCTATCCGCACTTCATGCTGAAGGAAATCTTCGAACAGCCCGGCTGCATTCACGACTGCATGCGCGGGCGTATCAATGTGGAGGGTACGAACGTGGTTCTTTCTGCAGTGATTGATTATAAGGAACGTCTGCTGGCGGCCAAACGCTTCGTCATCGTGGCATGCGGTACGTCATGGCATGCCGCCCTCATCGGCAAGCATTTGATTGAAAGCTTCTGCCGTATTCCGGTGGAGGTGGAGTATGCCAGTGAGTTCCGTTACCGCGACCCGGTGATTGACAGCAACGATGTGGTGATTGCCATCTCGCAAAGCGGTGAAACGGCCGATACGCTGGCTGCCGTGGAGCTTGCCAGAAACCGTGGGGCATTTATATACGGCATCTGCAATGCCGTCGGTTCCAGCATTCCCCGTGCCACGCACACGGGTTCCTATATCCACGTGGGACCGGAAATAGGGGTGGCATCCACCAAAGCCTTCACGGGGCAGGTAACGGTGCTTACCATGCTGGCCCTGACACTTGCCAAAGAGAAAAAGACGATGGACGAAGGGCAATACCTGGCAATTGTCAAGGAATTGGGACATATCCCCGACAAGATGAAGGAGGTCTTGAAACTGAACGACCGTATAGCGGAACTTTCCAAGATATTCACCTATGCACACAACTTTATCTATCTGGGACGCGGATACAGTTATCCCGTAGCCCTGGAAGGTGCTTTGAAGTTGAAGGAGATTTCGTATATCCATGCCGAGGGCTATCCTGCCGCCGAAATGAAGCATGGTCCCATTGCCTTGGTAGATGCCGAGATGCCGGTGGTGGTTATTGCCACCCAGAATGGGCTTTACGAAAAGGTGCTGAGCAATATCCAGGAAATAAAGGCGCGTAAAGGCAGGGTTATCGCCATTGTGACAAAGGGAGATACGGTCATCAGTAAAATAGCCGACACTTGCATCGAGCTTCCCGAAACAATGGAGTGCCTTGATCCGTTAATAACTACGGTACCTCTGCAATTACTTGCCTATCACATTGCCGTGTGCAAGGGAATGGATGTGGACCAGCCGAGGAATCTTGCGAAATCGGTGACTGTAGAATGAGGACATGTACAATTTACCATTTACAATGTACAATGGGGCTGCGCTTGGGAGGGGTAAATGTAAATGGTAATTGTATGCTATAATAAGGAAAAGAAAATTGTACACTTAAAATTGTACATTGTAAATGGTAAATTGTAAATAGATAGATGGAACAACTGAAGCATGAATGCGGCGTTGCCATGATACGCCTGCTGAAACCGCTGGAGTACTATGAAGAGAAGTACGGAACATGGATGTACGGACTCAACAAGCTCTATCTCCTGATGGAGAAACAACACAACCGTGGGCAGGAAGGTGCCGGACTGGCCTGCGTGAAACTGGAAGCCAGTCCCGGCGAGGAATATATGTTCCGTGAGCGTGCTCTCGGCTCGGGCGCCATTACCGAAATCTTCGGTACGGTGCAGGGCCACTTCAAGGACTTGACCAAGGAACAGCTGCATGATGCGGACTATGCCAAGCGTGTGCTGCCCTTTGCAGGGGAGGTCTATATGGGACACCTACGTTACTCCACTACCGGAAAGTCCGGCATCTCGTACGTGCACCCGTTCCTCCGGAGAAACAACTGGCGTGCCAAGAATCTTGCCCTCTGCGGCAACTTCAACATGACGAATGTGGATGAAATCTTCGCACGCATTACCGCCATCGGCCAGCATCCGCGCAAATATGCCGATACCTACATCATGCTGGAGCAGTTGGGACATCGCCTCGACCGCGAAGTGGAGCGCCTCTTCAACCTTGCCGAAGCGGAAGGGCTGGCAGGCATGGACATCACCCGTTATATAGAAAACCACATCGACCTTGCCAATGTGCTGCGCACTTCGAGCAAGGAGTGGGACGGAGGATACGTGATGTGCGGACTTACCGGTAGCGGAGAGACTTTCGCCGTACGCGACCCATGGGGCATCCGTACAGCCTTCTGGTATCAGGACGACGAGATAGCGGTGCTTGCCAGCGAACGTCCCGTGATACAGACAGCCCTTAATGTTCCTGTCGAATCCATCAAGGAGCTGCAACCCGGACAAGCCATGTTTATCAACAAGGCCGGCAAGGTGCGTACCGTGCAAATCAACAAGCCGCGCGAGGTGAAACCTTGTTCCTTCGAGCGCATCTACTTCAGCCGGGGCAGTGATGTGGACATTTACCGGGAACGTAAACTGCTGGGTGAGAAACTTGTACCCAACATATTGAAAGCCATCGACAACGATGTGGACCATACCGTCTTCTCCTTCATCCCCAATACGGCGGAAGTCGCCTTCTACGGTATGTTGCAGGGATTGGACGACTACCTCAACGAGGAGAAGGTGCAGCAGATTGCCGCCTTGGGGCATAGTCCCAGCCACGACGAACTGGAGCATATCTTGTCGCGGCGCATACGGAGCGAGAAGGTGGCAATCAAGGACATCAAGCTGCGTACCTTCATTGCCGAAGGAAACAGCCGGAACGACCTTGCCGCCCATGTGTACGACATCACTTACGGAAGCCTTGTCCCGGGAGTGGATAATCTGGTCATCATCGACGACTCGATAGTGCGCGGAACCACCCTGAAGCAGAGCATCATCGGCATCCTCGACCGTCTGGAGCCGAAGAAGATAGTCATTGTAAGCTCTTCACCGCAGGTGCGCTATCCCGACTACTATGGCATCGATATGGCTAAGATGAGCGAATTCATCGCCTTCAAGGCTGCTGTGGAACTGCTGAAGGAGCGTGAGATGCGCGATGTAATTGCCGCCGCCTACCGCAAGTCCAAAGAGCAGGTAGGCCTGCCCAAAGAACAGATGGTGAATTACGTGAAGGAGATTTATGCTCCTTTCACTGATGAGGAAATCTCTGCCAAGATGGTGGAGCTTCTTACTCCGAAAGGGACGAAAGCCAAAGTGCAGATTGTCTACCAGCCTCTCGAGGGGCTGCATGAGGCCTGCCCCAAGCATCCGGGTGACTGGTACTTCAGCGGCGATTATCCTACGCCGGGCGGTGTGAAGCTGCTGAACAAGGCATTTATTGATTATATAGAACAAGTTTATCAATTTTAATTGAATCAATGAGAAATGTAACTCTAATCCTCGACGACGGGAGCCGCTTCCACGGCAAGTCGTTCGGTTTTGAAAAACCGGTAGCGGGAGAGGTGGTCTTCAACACAGCCATGACGGGTTATCCCGAAAGCCTGACCGACCCTTCGTATGCCGGACAGCTGATGACGCTCACCTATCCGTTGGTGGGCAATTACGGTGTGCCGCCTTTTACTCTCGAACCGAATGGGCTTGCCACTTTTATGGAGAGCGAGCATATCCATGCCGAAGCCATTATTGTAAGCGATTATAGCGAAAATTATAGCCATTGGAATGCGGTGGAAAGCCTCGGTGACTGGCTGAAACGCGAACAGATTCCGGGCATCACGGGCATCGATACCCGCGAACTGACAAAGGTGCTTCGCGAGCATGGGGTGATGATGGGACGTATCGCCTTTGATGATGAATCGGATGAAATGCCTGAGGCCTCTTATGCCGATGTGAATTATGTGGATAAAGTTAGCTGCAAGGAGGTTATCCGTTACAACGAAGGAACCGGTAAGAAGAAAGTGCTCCTTGTGGATTGCGGCGTCAAGCATAACATCATCCGCTGCCTGCTGAAACGTGACGTGGAAGTGATTCGCGTTCCCTGGGACTATGATTATACTGGGATGGAGTTCGACGGATTGTTCATCTCCAACGGCCCTGGCGACCCCGATACCTGCGATGCTGCCGTGCAGCATATCCGCAAGGCAATGCAGAACGATAAACTGCCCATCTTCGGCATCTGTATGGGAAACCAGTTGCTTTCCAAAGCTGGGGGCGCCAAGATATACAAATTGAAATACGGCCACCGCAGCCATAACCAACCGGTGCGTATGGTGGGTACGGAACGTTGCTTCATCACCTCACAGAATCATGGGTATGCCGTAGACAACAATACGCTGACAGAAGACTGGGAACCGCTTTTCATCAATATGAACGATGGTTCTAATGAAGGAATCCGCCACAAACGCAATCCCTGGTTCTCCGCACAGTTTCATCCCGAAGCTGCCAGCGGGCCGACGGATACGGAGTTTCTTTTTGATGACTTTGTGAAGTTGCTTTAGTAAGAGAATTTTATCAAGAATGGTTGTGTTCGTAATCTCTTGATAATCAGTATGTAAAAGACGGTATAATGAGTCCCATACTGAATGTCATTCAGTCCCAGAGTGAATACCTTTCAGTCCTATACTGAATGCCATTCAATTAGTGACTGATTGTGTAAGGTAAGAGAAAGATAAGGTTTTATTACTACTATTACATTTTTAATAAACAGATATGCAAATGAAAGAAAACAATATAAAGAAAGTCCTGCTGCTCGGTTCCGGCGCACTGAAAATCGGTGAGGCAGGAGAATTTGACTACTCCGGTTCGCAGGCGCTCAAGGCATTGAAGGAGGAAGGTATCTGCACGGTTCTCATCAATCCGAACATTGCCACGGTACAGACCTCGGAAGGAGTTGCCGACCAGATTTACTTCCTGCCCGTCACACCCTATTTCGTGGAGAAGGTGATAGAGAAGGAGCGCCCGGACGGCATCATGCTTGCTTTTGGTGGGCAGACGGCACTGAACTGCGGTGTTTCCCTCTATAAAGACAAGATTTTCGAGAAGTACGGTGTGACGGTTCTCGGCACTCCCGTGCAGGCCATCATTGACACGGAGGACCGTGAAATCTTTGTGCAGAAACTGAATGAGATTGATGTAAAGACCATCAAGAGCGAAGCTGTGGAGAATGCGGCAGATGCCCGTCGCGCAGCCCGGGAACTGGGATATCCGGTCATTGTCCGTGCCGCATACGCGCTTGGTGGACTGGGTTCGGGTTTTTGCGACAATGAAGAAGAGCTGAATGTGCTGGTGGAGAAAGCCTTCTCCTTCTCCCCGCAGGTGTTGGTGGAAAAATCGCTGAAGGGATGGAAGGAAGTGGAATACGAGGTGGTGCGCGACCGCTTCGACAACTGCATCACGGTCTGTAACATGGAGAACTTCGACCCCCTGGGCATCCATACGGGTGAGTCCATCGTTATTGCCCCGTCACAGACGTTGAGCAATACGGACTATCATAAATTACGTGAACTCGCTATCCGCATTATCCGTCACATCGGCATTGTGGGAGAGTGTAACGTGCAGTATGCCTACGACCCGATGAGCGAGGACTACCGGGTAATCGAGGTAAATGCACGCTTGAGCCGTTCGTCTGCACTTGCCTCTAAAGCAACGGGTTATCCGTTGGCGTTTGTAGCGGCAAAACTCGGCTTGGGCTATGGCTTGTTCGACTTGAACAACTCTGTGACAAAGACCACAAGCGCTTTCTTCGAACCCGCCCTGGACTATGTGATCTGCAAGATACCGCGTTGGGATTTGGGCAAGTTCCACGGGGTGGACAAAGAGCTGGGTTCGAGCATGAAGTCGGTAGGCGAGGTGATGGCTATCGGCCGTACTTTCGAGGAAGCCATCCAGAAGGGGCTTCGCATGATAGGCCAGGGCATGCACGGCTTCGTAGAGAACAAGGAACTGGTGATTGCCGATTTGGACAAGGCTCTGCGCGAACCGACGGACAAGCGTATCTTTGTCATCTCCAAAGCCTTCCGTGCCGGGTATACGGTGGACCAGGTGCACGAATTGACCAAGATAGACCGTTGGTTCCTGGAGAAGTTGATGAACATCATGGATACCAGCAGGGAACTGCACTCTTTTATGGCTGATGGAGAGTTGCCAATGATTCCCGTGGACTTATTGCGTAAAGCCAAAGTACAAGGCTTCTCTGATTTCCAGATAGCCCGTGCCCTCGGCTTGGAACAAGCAATGGACGGCGAAGAAGCCATCCTTGCCGTCCGCAATTTCCGCAAGAGTGCAGGCATTCTGCCCGTAGTGAAGCAGATAGATACCCTTGCCGCCGAATATCCCGCACAGACCAACTATCTCTACCTAACGTATAGTGGCACGGCAAATGATGTCCGTTACCTCGGCGACCACAAGTCCATCGTCGTATTGGGCTCCGGCGCCTACCGCATCGGTTCTTCCGTAGAGTTCGACTGGTGCGGCGTGCAGGCCCTGAACACCATCCGTCAGGAAGGCTACCGCAGTGTCATGATAAACTACAACCCCGAAACCGTGTCTACGGACTATGACATGTGCGACCGTCTTTACTTCGACGAGCTCACCTTCGAGCGCGTGATGGATATTCTCGAACTGGAGAATCCCCACGGGGTGATTGTCTCTACCGGTGGTCAGATACCGAATAACCTTGCCCTGCGCCTCGATGCGCAGAAGGTACCTATTCTCGGCACAAGCGCCAGGAGCATCGACAATGCCGAAGACCGTGACAAGTTCTCCGCCATGCTCGACCGCATTGGTGTAGACCAACCCGAATGGCGGGCGCTGACCTCCCTGGAGGACATCAACGCCTTTGTGGATAAGGTGGGCTTCCCGGTATTGGTCCGTCCTTCCTACGTATTGTCCGGCGCTGCGATGAACGTCTGTTCCAACCGGGAGGAGCTGGAACGCTTCCTGAAGCTGGCGGCGAATGTCAGCAAGAAACATCCCGTAGTGGTGAGCCAGTTCATCGAGCATGCCAAGGAGGTGGAGATGGATGCTGTGGCGCAAGATGGAGAGATTATCGCGTACGCCATCAGTGAGCATATCGAGTTTGCCGGAGTGCATTCCGGTGACGCCACTATCCAGTTCCCGCCACAAAAGTTGTATGTGGAGACGGTGCGCCGCATCAAGCGCATCAGCCGCGAGATTGCCCGTGAGCTGAACATCTCCGGTCCGTTCAATATCCAGTATCTGGCACGCGAGAACGACATCAAGGTGATTGAGTGCAACCTCCGTGCCAGCCGTTCGTTCCCGTTTGTCAGCAAGGTGCTGAAGATAAACCTTATTGAACTTGCCACGAAGGTGATGCTCGGCATTCCGGTACAGAAGCCGGACAAGAATCTGTTCGATTTGGATTACGTAGGCATCAAGGCGAGCCAGTTCTCCTTCAACCGTCTGCAGAAGGCCGACCCGGTACTGGGTGTGGATATGGCAAGCACGGGCGAGGTGGGTTGCATCGGCAGCGATACTTCCTGCGCCATTCTCAAGGCGATGCTCTCCGTGGGATATCGTATTCCAGAGAAAAATATCCTGCTTTCTACCGGTACTCCGAAGCAGAAAGTGGACATGCTTTCTGCCGCGCGTATGCTTCAGAAGAAGGGGTATAAGATATTTGCCACGGGTGGTTCCAGCAACTTCCTTACGGAGAACGGTGTGGAGAATACGCGCGTCTACTGGCCCAGCGAACCCGAACGCCAGCCGCAGGCACTCGACATGCTGCACCGCAAGGAGATAGACATGGTGGTCAATATTCCGAAGAACCTCACCGCAGGCGAGTTGGATAACGGCTACAAGATACGCCGTGCCGCCATCGACCTCAATATTCCGTTGATAACGAATGCCCGTCTGGCAAGTGCGTTCATCAATGCATTCTGCACGATGACGCCGGATGATTTGGCTATCAAGTCGTGGGCGGAGTACAAATGATAATTTAATTTGCTATCTTTGCTGAAAACTAAGTTCGATGGAAACAATTTTGACCCAATACTATCAATCTCCTTATGGCGAGTTGCTCCTCGGCTCTTTCGGCGATAAACTCTGCCTATGCGACTGGATGCTGAACGAGAAACGTAGAGTAACCGTTGATAAGCGCATACGGCAGGCGCTGCATGCCGATTATGAGGAAGGCACTTCGGAAGTGATTGCAAGGGCAATCATTCAGTTGGATGAGTATTTTGCCTGTAAGCGGACCATATTCGATGTTCCACTGCTTGCAGTCGGAACAGAATTCCAGCGGACGGTGTGGCAGGAGTTGCAGAATATCCCTTACGGAAAAACAGTGTCCTACGGCGAGCTTTCACGAAAGCTGGGCAATCCGAAAGCCGTACGCGCGGTGGCGGCTGCCAATGGGGCAAATGCCCTCTCCATACTCATCCCCTGCCATCGTGTGGTGGGCAGCAATCATACGCTGATAGGCTATGCCGGTGGACTGGCAGCCAAACAAGGGATGCTGGCATTGGAAGCGGACTCTTGCGACGGACCGTCAGGCTCCCGTATAGGACAGCTGTTTTGAGGTCAGGTTTGTTTCTGGTATTCCGCCGGTGTCATCCCCGTCATACGTTTGAAGAACTTCGAGAAGAACGACGGATTGGGAAAGTTCAGTTCGTCTGATATTTGAAACACCAGCAGATCACTGTGTTTCAGCAATACTTTGGCTTCGAGGATAACTGCTTGATTAATCCATTGCATCACGGTTTGCCCGCTTGTTTCACGTATCACCGAACTCAGATAGTGCGGTGTCAGGCATAGCTTGTCGGCATAGAAGTTGACGTTGCGTTCGTGCTTGCTGTGTTGGTTCACCAAAGCGATGAAGCGGCGGAATAGCTCTTCCTGGCGTGAAAGGCGTGACGGAGTTGACTTGCATGTGTGCTCGTGGATATACTTAAGGTTATAGAGAAGTGAGACAATCAAGTGCTGTACAGCTCCGCGGCGGTAGGGCAAACAATGTAGTATATTCCACAATAAAGAGAAGAAGCTGCTGATGTGTGCCCATTCCTCGTTGTTGCATGAAAGGCGGATTCCGTTTCGTGTATAAGCTTCCGAAAGAATGGAATTCTGTAGTACGGGCAGAAAATTGGCAGTGGGCATGATGACTTGGAATTCGTAGTCGGGACTGACTTCCGATATTTCTATCAGCGAATTGTCAGGGATGATAATAATATCGTGGGCTGTAGCTTCATATTCGATAAGATTGATGGAGATTCGGCCCTTACCTTGCATGATGCGTACAATCCTTCCTTCTTTGGCACGATAAGGTTGCTGGGTGCGGAATAGCCTGAATCCCATTGCTTGAAAACTGATGACCATTCCCAAATCGTCGTTTATAAATCTGTATTCGGAATGTTCTATAAAATCCGGATTGTTGCGGATGTCCTCGAATGCGACGCTTATCGGTTTGTTCTTTTCCATATCTTTCCCTTTATGAATAATGTATATTTCCACCGCAAAGATAATAAAGTGTTCCTATTATTTGTCTTTTTCTACGAAATGTCGTACTATTAGAACATCTTTGCGCACAAATGGATTGTAAGGTTATAGGGTTATGCCTTTATCTTTGCATGTGTATAGAACAAAACCATGTAGAATAAACAAGAAACAGAATGGATATGAAACGAACCGTTTTCTTTTTTACCCTTTCTCTTGCCGCCATGCTGGCACATGCCCAGCTCACGTTGGAAGAGTGCCAGCGCCGGGCGCAAGACAATTATCCGTTGGTCAGGCAATACGGACTGATAGAAAAGGCACGCGGGTACGACCTCTCCAATGCCGGAAAAGGTTACTTGCCCCAGTTCTCCCTATCCGGCAAGGCCACGTACCAGAGCGACATCACCCGGCTGCCGGTCGAAATCCCTAATCTTGACATCAAGACTGCTCCGAAAGACCAATACCAGGTGATGCTCGAAGTGCAGCAGACCCTCTGGGATGGTGGGGATATACGTTCCAGAAAACGGTTGACGCGTGCCGCCTCGGAAGTGGAACTGGAAAAACAGCGTGTAGACATGTATGCCTTGACTGACCGGGTGAACCAGCTCTTTTTCGGCATCCTGCTGCTGGACGAACAGCTGAAACAGAACAGCCTCTTGCAAGAAGATTTGGGCAGAACCCACAAGCAGGTAGCCGACTATATAGCCAATGGCATCGCCACCCCGAGCGACCTGGATGCAGTCAGCGTAGAGCAACTGAACACCAGGCAGCACCGTGTGGAATTGGAGACCACCCGCCGTGCATACCTCAGCATGCTTGCTGCCTTTACGGGCAAGGATCTCTCTTCCGAAACGGTTTTATTGAAACCGGCTGCCGAAGAAAACATAGACCGGCAGATGAACAACCGCCCCGAACTTCGTTGGTACGATGCGCAGGGAGAGCAACTCCACCAGCAGGAGGCAGCCTTGAACACCCGGTTGATGCCGCGTTTCGGCCTTTTTGTACAAGGGGCATACGGCAATCCGGGATTGAATATGCTGAAAGATGAATTCAACGCCTATTACATGGCGGGGGTGCGCATGTCCTGGAATTTCGGCAGTCTGTATACGTTGAAGAACGACCGCCGCAGGATAGACAATACCCGCCAACAGATAGAGACCGGCCGGGATGTGTTCCTTTTCAACATTCGCCTGCAGGCTACGCAGCAGGATGCGGGCATTGTATCCATGCGCCGCCAGATGGCGGATGATGACGAGATTATCCGTCTGCGTGGGAATATCCGCCGTGCAGCCGAGGCCAAGGTGCAGAACGGGACAATGACCGTGACCGATATGCTGCGGGAGATTACCAATGAAAGTATGGCACGACAGACCAAGGCATTGCATGAGGTGCAGTTGCTGATGAACATCTGGCAGCTGAAATATACGCTGAACAATTAATGACTATAATCCGTAATTTATAACTTGAAATAGTATGAAATCATTGAAATTATTTCCTTTTTTATTTCTCCTTGCCGCCTGTACCGGCGGTACTCCGAAATATGATGCGACGGGAACGTTCGAGGCTACCGAAGTCATCGTTTCTGCCGAGGCGTCTGGAAAACTGCTGAGTTTCGACATCGAGGAAGGCACGACACTGAAAGACGGGCAGGAAGTAGGCATTATAGATACCGTCCAACTCTATCTGAAGAAACTCCAGTTGGAGGCCAGTGTCAAGTCCGTGGAAGGCCAGCGGCCCGATATCCTGAAACAAGTAGCCGCCACTCAGGAACAGATTGTGCAGGCACGGCGCGAGCGCGACCGCGTGTCCAACCTGCTCCGTGTGGGTGCCGCCAACCAGAAGCAGCTCGATGATGCCGAGTCCCTTCTCGAAGTCCTCCGCAAGCAGCTCGACGCACAGAACTCCACCCTGCGCAACAGTGACCGGAGCCTGACGTGGCAAAGTTCCTCCGTCGGCATCCAGGTGGCGCAGATAGAAGACCAGCTGCGCAAATGCCACATCACCTCTCCGCTGACGGGAACCGTCCTTGCCAAATATGCCGAAGCCGGAGAGCTGGCTGCTCCCGGTACCCCTCTTTTCAAAGTGGCGGATATGGAGCAGATTTACCTCCGTGCCTACATCACCTCCGAGCAGCTTGCCGAAATCAAGCTGGGGCAGCAAGTGAAGGTTTATGCGGATTATGGAAAGGAAGTGCGGAAAGAATACCCCGGCATCGTCACCTGGATTTCCGATACGTCCGAATTCACTCCAAAAACTATCCTGACGAAAGACGAGCGCGCCAATCTGGTCTATGCCGTAAAGATTGCCGTGAAGAATGACGGGATGCTGAAAATAGGAATGTATGGAGGCTGTAACTTTAACTAATATCTCCAAACGTTACGGCAGCGTGGAAGCCCTGCGGGGTGTCTCTCTGTCAGTGGCTCCCGGTGAGCTTTTCGGCATCATCGGGCCGGACGGTGCGGGCAAGACATCGCTTTTCCGCATCCTCACCACTTTGCTGCTTGCCGACGGAGGCTCGGCCTCGGTCTGCGGTCTGGATGTGGTGAAGGACTACAAAGCCATCCGCAGGCGGGTGGGGTATATGCCCGGACGCTTCTCCCTCTATCCGGACTTGACGGTGGAGGAGAATCTCAATTTCTTCGCCACCGTCTTCCACACCGCCATCGAGGAGAATTATGATTTGGTGCGCGACATTTACCGGCAGATAGAACCTTTCCGCAAGCGCCGCGCCGGAGCGTTGTCCGGCGGCATGAAGCAGAAACTCGCCCTTAGCTGTGCCCTTATCCATAAACCGGATGTCCTCTTTCTGGACGAACCCACTACGGGCGTCGACCCCGTGTCCCGCAAGGAATTCTGGGGAATGCTTCGCCGACTGAAGGAGCAGGGTATCACCATCATTGCTTCCACCCCCATCATCGACGAAGCGCGCCAATGCGACCGCATCGCCTTCATCAACGAAGGAGAGATAAAAGGCATCGATACCCCCGACCGTATCCTGACACGCTTTGCGGGCATCCTCTGCCCTCCGGGCTTGCAGCACGAACGGGTGGAAAACCACGAAAACAAGGTGATTGAAGTGGAAGGGTTGACCAAGCGGTTCGGTAATTTCACCGCTGTAGACCACATCTCCTTCCAAGTCCATCGGGGCGAGATTTTCGGTTTCCTGGGAGCCAACGGGGCAGGCAAGACCACCGCCATGCGCATGCTTACGGGACTTAGCCGCCCCACCGGCGGCAAGGCATGTGTGGCAGGTTTCGATGTGGCTTCCCAACCTGAAGAAGTGAAGAAGAACATCGGCTACATGAGCCAGAAATTTTCCCTTTACGAAGACCTCAAGGTGTGGGAGAATATCCGCCTCTTTGCCGGTATCTACGGCATCCCCGAAGCGGAGATTGCCCCCAAGACGGATGAGCTGCTCCTCCGCCTCGGGCTGGAAAAGGAACGGGATACACTGGTGAAAAGCCTTCCGCTGGGCTGGAAGCAGAAGCTGGCCTTCTCCGTCTCCATCTTCCACCGTCCCAAGATTGTCTTTCTGGATGAGCCTACGGGTGGGGTGGACCCTGCCACGCGCCGCCAGTTCTGGGAGCTGATTTACCAGGCTGCCGACGAGGGCATCACCGTCTTTGTCACCACCCACTTTATGGACGAGGCAGAGTATTGCGACCGCATCTCCATCATGGTAGACGGCGTCATCCGTGCACTCGACACTCCCGGGGAGCTGAAACGGCAGTTCAATGCCACTACGATGGACGATGTATTCCAACAACTGGCTCGCCAAGCCGTGCGAACCGCCGACTGAGAATCCGTGAAATCCGCATTATCCGAGCCTAAATATAAATATAGACAATGAAACAATTCATATCTTTCATCCGAAAAGAGTTCTTCCATATCTTCCGCGACCGGCGCACGATGCTGATTCTGCTGGGCATGCCCATCGTGCAGATAATCCTTTTCGGTTTTGCCATCACCACCGAGGTGAAGAACGTGCGTGTGGCGGTGCTCGACCCGTCGAATGACGTAGTTACCCGTCGTATCATCGACCGCATGGATGCAAGCGAATACTTCACCGTCATCTGCCGCCTGCATTCTCCCGCCGATATGGAGGCTTCTTTCGGAAGAGGGGAGATTGACATGGCGCTTGTTTTCAGCGAGCGTTTCTCGGACAAGCTTTATACCGGCGAGGCGCGCGTGCAGCTTGTCTCCGACGTCACAGACCCCAATATGGCGACTATGCAGGCAGGCTATGCCGCAAACATCATCTCCTCTGCCGGGCAGGAGATGCTTCCGCCGGGAGTGCATGCCGCTGCCATTGTACCCCAGCTCAAGCTGCTGTACAATCCGCAGATGAAGAGTGCCTACAACTTCGTGCCGGGTGTCATGGGACTTATTCTGATGCTGATTTGCGCCATGATGACCTCCATCTCCATTGTGCGCGAGAAGGAGACGGGGACGATGGAGGTCCTGCTGGTTTCTCCCGTCAAACCGCTTTTCATCATTCTGGCAAAGGCGGTGCCCTATTTTGTGCTGTCGTTTGTCAACTTGACCACCATTCTTCTACTTTCGGTCTATGTGCTCGATGTTCCCGTGGCGGGCAGCTTGTTCTGGCTGGTGGTGGTGTCGCTGCTATTCATTTTTGTCTCCCTGGCGCTGGGGCTGCTGATTTCCACGGTCACCCGGACGCAGGTTGCCGCCATGCTGGTGTCCGGACTGATGCTGATGATGCCCACCATGTTGCTTTCGGGCATGATATTCCCCATTGAGAGTATGCCCGTTATCTTGCAGGCCATTTCAGCTGTGCTTCCTGCACGCTGGTATATCCAGGCGGTGCGTAAGCTGATGATTGAGGGAGTGGATGTTTCGCTTGTGCTGATGGAGGTCGGCATACTTGCCACGATGGCGGTATTGCTGATAACGGTGAGTTTCAAGAAATTCAAGCATCGGCTTGAGTAAAGAGCGGATATGAATTTTATATTAATTATTCAGGCAGAAGAACATAAGGACAAAAGGATACGGGAAATCTGTTCTTTTGTTCTTATGTCTAAAATCTTTAAAATATCGTCTTATGATAAAGTTTCTCATTGAAAAGGAATTCAAGCAGTTGTTCCGCAACTCCTTCCTGCCCAAGCTGATTTTCATTTTCCCGTGCATGATTATGATACTGATGCCCTGGGCCGCCAATCTGGAGATAAAGAACATCAATCTGAATATAGTGGACAATGACCACAGCGTCTTGTCTCGCCGTCTGGTAGATAAAATCGGTGCATCCACTTATTTCTGCCTGACAGCGCTTCCCGATACATACGATGAGGCTTTGCTGGCCATTGAAGCAGGTTCGGCAGATGTCGTGCTGGAGATTCCCCGTGATTTCGAAAAGGATTGGGTGAAGGGAGAGGCGCCTCGTCTGCTGGTGGCGGCCAATGCCGTGAACGGCACGAAGGGCAGTCTGGGAGGATCCTACTTGTCTTCCATCATCAGTGACTATACCCGTGAACTGGGTTCGGAGTCGTCTTCGCAAGGGCTTGCCGGGAAGCCGCTTCCCCGGGTGGACATCACTACGCAGAACCTTTACAACCCCACGCTGAACTACAAGCTTTTCATGATTCCTGCCCTCATGGTAATGCTGCTGACGCTGATTTGCGGTTTTCTCCCTGCCCTCAATGTGGTGGGCGAGAAGGAGGCGGGCACCATCGAGCAGATAAATGTCACCCCCGTCGGCAAGTTCACTTTCATTGCCGCCAAGCTGATACCTTACTGGCTGATAGGTTTTGTGGTGCTGACCATCTGTTTCGTTCTGGCATGGGTACTTTACGGCATTCTGCCGGCGGGACATTTCCTCACTATCTACGGCATGGCGCTGTTTTTTCTACCGGTGGTGTCGGGGTTCGGGCTGGTCATATCCAATCATTCGACCACGTTGCAGCAGGCCATGTTTGTCATGTGGTTCTTCATGCTTATCCTTATTCTGATGAGTGGTCTTTTCACCCCTATCCACAGTATGCCTGAGTGGGCGCAATGGATTACGCGTATCAATCCGCTGCGCTATTTTGTAGAGGTAATGCGTACCATCTATCTCCGTGGCGGCGGATTTGCCGAACTGCTGCCGCAGTTGGGAGCCTTGTTGGTCTTTGCATTGGTCTTCAATCTGTGGGCGGTAAAAAGTTATAAGAAAAGCAGTTAACTGATTTTTCCATATTAGCATCCCATTTGGCTCTTTTTCTTGAAAAAGGGCTACACCATTTGCCTTGGATAGCTACACCCTTTTGTGTTTAAGGCTACGCCATGAGGAGGAAAAGGTGTAGCCCTTTTATTATGGATAATAAAAGCTGTTTTTTGTGCGGAAAAAGAGTACAAGTAGTGATATGTATCTAATGATAAAGACAACTGTTATACTTGTCAATTAATTGATAGAGTTTATATGATATTTATCAGTTTCATTATTGGAGAAAACTCTTATCTTTGCACGCGAATAAATAAATATCTTATACCAAAATGAATACACAGACTACTTATCTTGCCTCGAAACCGCATTATGAGATTCTTGACGGACTTCGTGGCGTGGCGGCTGTCATGGTTATTATCTTCCATCTTTTTGAAGCACATGCAGGCGGCAGTCATCTTACTCAAATTATCAATCATGGCTATCTGGCAGTGGATTTCTTTTTCATGCTTTCCGGTTTTGTTATCGGTTATGCTTATGATGACCGTTGGAACCGGATGACCGTGGGCACTTTCTTCAAACGCCGTATCATTCGCCTGCATCCTATGGTGATTATGGGAAGCATTGTGGGCGCTGCCTTTTTCTATTTTCAGGAGTCGCCTTGTTTTCCACCTATCGAGAATACGTCCGTTGGAACCATGCTGCTGGTAATGTTACTGGGCTGTACTTTGCTTCCCCTTCCGCTGAAGTTTGACATTCGTGGCTGGACGGAAATGCATCCGTTGAATGGCCCGGCGTGGTCGCTCTATTATGAATATATCGGTAATATTCTGTATGCGTTGTTTGTACGCAAGTTCAATAAGGTGGCCCTGTCGGTGCTGGTATTTGTGGCAGGGTGTTTTACGGTATACCGTTGTCTGACTGCTCCTGCCGGCGATATTGTGGGTGGTTGGGCCTTGAACTGGGAACAGCAGTATGTGGGTATGGTCCGGCTGATGTATCCGTTTTTCGGCGGATTACTTCTGTCACGCCTCGGCTGGCTGATACGGCTTGAAAAGCGTGCTTTCTGGTGGTGCAGCCTGCTGATTGTGGTGGTTCTTTCCATTCCCCGTATCGGAGGTGAGGACGGCTACTGGATGAACGGGCTTTACGAGGCTTTCTGCATTATCTGCGTCTTCCCGGTCATTGTTTCAATGGGAGCGGGCGGCAAGGTGACCGGTAAGCGCTCTACTGCCGTATGCAAGTTCCTGGGAGACATTTCCTATCCGATTTATATTACCCATTATCCATTGGTATATACTTATACGGCTTGGGTATGCAACAATAACGCTACAATGGTGGAAGGTATCCCTTATATGATACTTACTTTCGTGGGAGCCGTTGTCCTTGCTTATGCTTGTTTGAAACTCTATGATGAACCGGTGCGCAGGTGGTTGACAGACCGTTTTCTGAAAGGGAAAAAGAAATAGTTCCGCATAGCTATGGATATAAAAAATCTCCCGTTGCATTATCTTGTGCAGCGGGAGATTTTCTTTTTAATGGTCGGGCGTTATTTTACGTCGATGAATTTCTTGGCCTTTTCTTTTTCTGCTTCTGTAAACTTAGGCAATGTAATGTTCAACACGCCGTTTTCTACATGGGCACCAATCTTTTCCTTATCGACATCGTCCGGAAGAATCATGGTTTGCTGGAACTTGGTGTATGAGAATTCGCGGCGCAAGTAGCGGCCTTCCTTCTTTTCGTCCTTGTTGTTCTCTTCCTTGCTTTCTGTTTTCTTTTCCATGCTGATGACCAGGTTGTTTTCTTCGTCGATGTGAACGTTGAAGTCTTCTTTTGTCATACCGGGAGCAGCCAATTCAACTTTGTACTCTTTTGCTGTTTCGAATACATTGATGGCAGGGGCGGTGGCATTTGCTTTTACCATCCAATCATTGTCAAAGAAATCATTAAAAATACTCGGTAACCAATTTTGGTTTCTTCTTACAGGCATCATAGTTATAGTCTCCTATTGTTTAAGTTAAACATGCTATTTAGTTTTGAACTCCGGTTCTTTGTCTTCGGGTGTCTGCCTTTTGGGCTTTTCACCGTCCGTTTCTTGAACCGTCGTTCGCTAACTATATTGCAAACCTTATGCCAACCGGTTTTTGTTGACTCTATTGACTATTTGTCATTAAAAATCTGACTTATTTGCTTGTTTAATGCCATTTTGCTATCTTATTTATTTAAAATTGATAGATTTTCAGACTAATTTAAAACGCATTCTCCAACGCTTGGCTTCTTCGTTCCAATCGTGGCTGATGATTTTGAAGGTTCCGATTTCTGATGTATTCTCCACATGTACTCCGATGCAGAGGCATTCGTCGTAATCGCCTACTTTTACGACACGTACCGTTTCCGAAGCACCATCGGGCAGGCGTTCCAAGTCGAAACGTCCTTGCGCTTCCTCTTGCGTAATGAATTCTGTTGTGACGGGCAGCTGTCGGGCGATAACCTCGTTTACGACCTCTTCCAGCTTCTTTATTTCTTCTTCCGTGGGGCAGGCGGCAAGACGGTAGTCCAGCTTGCTTTTCTTCCGTTCTATGTGTGCTGATATGGAGCGGCCGCAACCGAATAACCTTATCATGGTTTGGTTGATGATGTGCTCCGTTGTATGCATAGGAGGGTACTCCTGCTTGTTGTGGTCATTGAGATGAGGTTGTTGTTCCATGTATAATTTCAATAGTTGATATATAATTTGATATTTTATCGTTTGAGGTTGGCCAGCACTTCTTCTTTCAAGATGCTGTATATATGTATGTCTGTATATTCTCCAGAAGCCAGCAGTTCTCCGCAACGTTCTGTTCCCTCATGGATGAAACCGAGGCGAACCGGTACCGCGTTACTGGCTGCATTGCCCACGGCACAGCGAATTTGTATCCGCTTTATCTCTTTTTCTTGTACGGCCCACAGACACAGCTTGCGGACACTTTCAGTAATGATGCCCCGGTGCTGGTATTCCGGCAGTAGCCAATAGCCGAGTTCTGTACGGTGGTTGTCGAAATCGGAGAAATGGAAACCTATCAGTCCGCAGATTTCATGCTGCTGGTTCCAAATACCGAATATAGGTTCATTTCGTTCGGCAGGAGCAGATAGTACCTGACGTAAAAAAGCTTCTTCATCAGCTGTTGTGCGCATATTATCCACAAATGGCAGCCATGTTCTTAAGTAATCCCGGTGTGTGTCGATGGCATGGTAGATGGCTGCGGCATCTTCTATTCTGATTTCCTGCAGATAAATGTCCGGAAGGATGGGGAAGGAAATGGGAGAGGAGAGGATATGCACGTCCCTTGATTGGGAAAGCTGTATCCTTTCCCTGATTTTTCCCCAGGCATGTGTATCGAACAGACAGCTTTCACGCATGGTGTGATACATCTCCTTGAACCGGGACATGGGGATAGTGAAGCTCAATAAGTCCGCTTCGAAGTATGGGCGGACGGAGGGGTCGAAGAATCCCAGGAAAGTGCGTTTCCCTTGTTTCCGGTTTTCAATGATGGTTTGGGTAATGACGGAGCAACAGCCGGAGCCGAATGGGGCTGCCACGGCATCCGATGCATTGTTGTCGAAGAAGGTCCATGTCGCCAGTCCGGATAGAATGTCGGGAGTTGGCAGGAACAGCAGTCCTTCCACTTCATCAAAGGAAGGTATCTTGTCTATGCGGGCAAAATGCAGATAGGTTTTGTCAGTTCTGGAAATCTGTAGCTCATTGACAAAATCTACCACCATTTCGGGAGTCTTCTTGTATTTCTCTTTCAAGGAGACAAAACCCGGGACGCGCTCGGGCATTTCTGTAAATCCGGTATAGAACTTGCCTCCTCCGCAGGTGATTGTTTCGTTGCTGAGACTGACGGTTTTGCCGTCTCTGACTTGTTTCATGCATTTGAAGAGACAACCGGTTACTTTCTCTGTAGATGCCCCCATTCGGTCTGAATACCAAAAGGCGATGGGGAGTTCGGCGTGTTGGCCGAAAGCTTCCTGATAATTGGCAATAAATGTGTGTATATTCATGATGCTCGGATGATATTATGATATGGTCTTTCTTTGGATTTTCCGTAAAGGTAATTCAATATTTTGATTCTTTTGCTTGCAGTATGCCTTTTTATCACTCTGCTTTCGAGCTTTTAATGATAGTAGAATAGGTTTTTATGGTATTTTAATTACTTTTGCATGAGGATTCTCAAAAAGTATTGCCTTTAACTAATCGGAAAGCCGGATGAAAAATATAATCATATTCTTGTGTCTTTGCACCATCTGTATGTGCCGCCTTCATGCTGCAGACAGCAGCCGGGCGGATTCTTTGCTGCTGAAACTGGACCAGGCGATAAAGGAGCGTCCCATATATATGGAGCAGAAAGAGCTGAAACTGGTGGAACTGAAAAGACAGTTGCATCGACAGATACCGGATGAAGAACGTTTTGCCATTCTTGGCACATTGCTGGATGAGTACCGTTCGTTCAATACGGATTCTGCATTGCACATGGCCGAGGAAAGGGAACAGATAGCCATACGTCTTGGAAACCGGGAATACATAGACAATGCCCGCATGAATAAAGCAGATGTTTTGGGAATGACCGGTATGTATAAGGAAGTTATGGATTTGATGCGGAATATCCATATAGACCGGTTGCCGGTGGATATCCATCCATATTATTACCATATCTACCGTACGGTCTATGGCCTTATGGCCGATTATGCCGTGACGGCATATGAAAAGAAGCTTTATACGGAGCTTACGGACAAATATCGTGATTCGTTGCTGTTGGTCAATAAAGATAATCTTCTGATACATACCTTGATTCAGTCCGACCAGTATAATGTACGCAATGAATATGACAAGGCCATCCGTTTGCTGACGGATTATCTGGCGCTGCAGAAGGACTATGAACACGACGTTGCGATTTGTGCCTATACTTTATCAGAGTCTTACCGGCTGAAAGGGGACAAAGAGAAAGAAAAGGAATACCTGATTGTTTCTGCTATGGCGGATATGAAAACCGCTGTCCGTGAATATATCTCTTTACGCAAGCTCGCCGTACTGCTTTACCAGGAAGGAGACATCGAGCGTGCCTATTCTTATGTAAAGATATGTATGGAAGATGCAGCCGCCTGCAATGCCCGGTTGCGCAAGCTGGAGATTCTGGAAATCTTTCCCATCATTAATGATGCTTACCAGCAAAAGACGGAGAAGCAGCAGGAGCAGATGAAATGGGCACTGGTATCTATCAGCCTGCTTTCACTTTTTCTGTTACTTGCCATATTTTATGTATACAAGCAGATGAAGAAAGTGGCTGCCGCCCGCAGGGAAGTGATTGACGCCAACAAACGGTTGAAGGAGCTGAATGATGAGCTTCACCTTTCCAATGCACAACTCAAGGAGGCCAACCACAGCATTGCCGAAAACTCCTATCTGAAGGAGGAGTATATCGGCCGTTATATGGACCAGTGCTCGGTCTATTTGGAAAAGATGGACAATTACCGCCGGTCGCTGGGAAAGATTGCCGCTACCGGAAATGTGGAGGAACTCTACAAGAACATCAAGTCTTCTAAATTCATAGAGGGGGAATTAAAGGAATTCTATACCAACTTTGATAATACCTTCCTGCAGCTGTTTCCTACTTTTGTAGAAGACTTCAATGCCCTGCTTGCCGATGATGAGCAAATATCCTTGAAAGCCGGCGAACGGATGAATACAGAGTTGCGCATCTTTGCATTGATACGTTTGGGCATTACTGACAGCGTGAAGATAGCCCAGTTCCTTCGGTATTCTGTTACCACCATTTATAACTATCGTACGAAGGTTCGCAACAAGGCTGCCGGTGACCGCGACTTGTTGGAACAGGAAGTGATGACAATTGGCAAGTCGAAGAACTGAGAATAGGGGTTTTGAAGCTTGGAAGTGTCTCTTTTACCCTTATATTTTCACTACTTTTTTAGTTGGGTAATAATTTTATATATTATTGATATATAGTGGTTTAAGCCTTTTTGAATGATGTAAACCACTACTTTTTTACTCTTTCCTCCACTATTGGCTTCTCTTATCTGATACATTTGCATTGTTCCTCTTCGGAAAGAGTGACACATGTGATTTATGTTTTTATTATTAACTTTAAATTCTTATATTATGCAAAAGTACAAAATGCCAATCAGCAGGCTACGGATGATGGTTTGTCTGATAGGAATGTTACTTCCGATGTGCATGTTCGCACAGCAAATTACAGTACAAGGTGTAGTGAAAGACCAGACCGGTGAAACGGTTATTGGCGCCAGTGTAATGGAAAAAGGAACCACAAATGGGACAATAACCGGTATTGACGGTGATTTCTCTTTGAACATGTCTCCGAACGGTACTCTTGTCGTTTCATTTGTAGGCTATAAGACTCAAGAGGTGCAGGTGAAGGGACAGAAACAGCTTCAGGTAGTTTTGTCTGAAGATGCCGAAATGCTGGATGAAGTGGTGGTGATAGGGTATGGCACCATGAAGAAAAGCGACCTTACAGGAGCAGTGTCCTCCATCGGTAACAAGGATATCAAGGATTCCCCCGTATCCAATTTGGGACAAGCCATCCAGGGAAAAATCTCAGGTGTGCAGATTGTAGATGCCGGTAAACCGGGAGACAATGTATCCATCAAGATTCGTGGTTTGGGTTCTATCAACAACTGCGACCCGCTGGTCGTGATTGACGGAGTGCCTACCGACTTGGGCTTGTCTTCCTTAAATATGGCCGATGTGGAACGTTTGGATGTATTGAAGGATGCTTCGGCCACAGCCATCTACGGTTCCCGGGGAGCTAATGGAGTTGTGATGATTACCACCAAACGCGGTACGGAAGGAAAAGGAAAACTTGCTGTATCTGCCAATTACTCTTTCCAGAATGCTACGAACGTACCTTCTTTATTGAACGCGGCGCAGTATGCCGAGTTGAGTAATGACATGATGGTGAACAGTGGACGCAATCCTAATCCGGAATGGGCCAATCCTTCTGAATTGGGTGCAGGTACCGACTGGATGGATGAATTGCTCCGTACGGGTGTGATGCAGAACTATACGGTAAGTTATTCCGGCGGTAACGAGAAATCCCATTATTATGTGTCCGGTGGTTTTCTGGATCAGTCCGGTATCGTGAAGAGTGTGAATTACCGTCGCTTCACATTCCAGTCCAACAGTGATGCGCAAGTCTTGAAATGGTTGAAGTTCTCCAATAACATTACGTTCAGTGCCGATACGAAGAAGTCGGGCAGCTATAATATAGGTGATGCGCTGAAAGCGCTCCCCATTTATCCGGTGAAGAATGAAGATGGCAGTTGGAGTGGTCCTGATGGTAACTCGGAATGGTATGGCAGCACGCGCAACCCCATTGGACCGACGGAACTGAACAAGAGTCAGACTGATGGATATAACTTCCTGGCCAACTTGACGGCAGAACTTACTTTTACCAAATGGCTTAAGTTTAAAAGTACTTTCGGCTACGATGCCAAATTCTGGTTCATAGACAACTTTACCCCCAAGTATAACTGGAAACCCACTCCCACAGAGGAGACTTCACGTTATAAGAGCGATAACAAGTCGTTCACTTATTTGTGGGACAACTATTTCCTATTCGACCATACTTTTGCAGAAAAACATCGTGTGGGATTGATGGCCGGTATGTCTGCCCAATGGAACACCAACGACTACCTGAATGCGCAGAAGAATGTGTTTATGTTCGACAATGTGCACGAAATGGATAATGGCGAGGAAATGTATGCCATCGGTGGAAACGAGACAGAGTGGGCATTGCTCTCTTACATGGCACGTGTCAACTACTCTTACGAAGACCGCTATTTGCTGACTGCAACCATTCGTCGTGACGGTTCCAGCCGTTTCGGTAAGAAACATCGCTGGGGTACTTTCCCTTCCGTATCTGTGGCATGGCGTGCCTCTCAGGAAAAGTGGTTTCCAAAAAACGACTATATCAATGACTTGAAAGTGCGTGCGGGATACGGTGTGACCGGTAGCCAGGCAAGTGTTGGAAACTACAGCTATCTGGCATCCTACAATACCAGTGTATATCCTTTCGGCATTTCGAGCGGCAATCAGACAGCGCTGGTTTCTTCTACTCTCGCCAACCCGTATATCCATTGGGAAGAGGTGGCACAAACCAACATCGGTTTTGATGCCTCACTGTTCAATTCACGCGTTATGTTCTCGTTCGATGCTTATCTGAAGGAGACGAGAGACATGCTGGTAAAGGCGTCTATCCCCATCACATCGGGATTTGAAGATACTACAACCACGTATACCAATGCCGGAAAAGTACGTAATCAAGGTATTGAAATGAGTCTGCATACCATCAATCTTACCGGTGAACTGGGATGGGAAACGAACCTGACCGCCACTTACAACAAGAATAAAATTAAGGATTTGAACAGCGACGTTCCTTATTACATTAACCAAATCAATAACTCCTATGTAACGATGCTGGCAAAGGACTATCCCATTAATGTCTTCTACGGCTATGTTACGGACGGAATCTTCCAGAACCAGTCTGAAGTGAATACACATGCCGTGCAGCCGGGAGCTGAGCCGGGTGATATCCGTTTCAGGGATTTGAACAACGATGGTGTCATCAATGATAGTGACCGTACCGTCATCGGTAACCCGAACCCAAGTTGGCTGTTCTCCATGAACAATAGCCTTTCCTATAAGGGTTTCGAACTTTCTGTTTTCTTACAAGGTATAGCCGGAAATAAGATATACAATGCCAACAATATCGACAATACCGGTATGGCAGCTGCCTATAACCAGACTACCGACGTACTGAAGCGTTGGCAAGGAGAGGGGACCAGCAATTCGATGCCGCGTGCCGTGTTCGGCGACCCCAATCAGAATACACGCGTGTCAGACCGCTTTGTGGAGAATGGTTCTTATCTGCGTTTGAAGAATATCACACTCTCATACACTTTCCCGAAGCAGTGGTTACAGAAAGCCCAGATTGAGAATGCACGCCTTTCCCTATCTTGTGAGAATGTGGCTACCATCACCGGATATTCCGGTTTCGACCCTGAAGTGGGTATTAACGGAATAGACCAGAACCGTTACCCCATTTCCCGTACGTTCAGCTTAGGATTAAACTTTAACTTTTAATGATTGACTCGGATATGAAAAAGATAACAAATTTACTATATATGCTGGCAGTATTGCTGCTGGCTTCCTGCAGCGACTTTCTGGACAAGTCTCCTAAAAATACGGTTGACCCGGAAACGACGGTGACCGATGATGTGGCCATTGCTCTGACCAATGCCTGCTATCGCACCCTTCAGTCTTCCAATATGTACAACCAGCGTATCTGGACACTGGATATTGTGGCGGGTAACAGTCTGGTGGGTGCCGGTGGCGGTACCGACGGCCTTGAAACGATACAAGCTTCTAACTTCATAACGCAGAGCGACAATGGCATGGCATTGTACATGTGGCGTTCTCCCTGGGTGGGGATAGGACAATGCAACATTGTGTTGAATAGTCTTCTGGAGGCTGAAGCCGTGTCAGAGAAAATCAAGAACCGCTGTCTGGGAGAGGCTTATTTTCTCCGTGCACATTATTACTATGTATTGGTACGTCTGTACGGTGGTGTTCCACTGCGTTTGGCTCCTTATAATCCGGGAGAACCGACAGACATTGCACGCGCTACAGTCGAAGAGACTTATGCCCAGATAATTTCCGATTGTAAGAATGCGGTTGACCTGCTTCCTGCCAAGTCTTCTTACGACGACGAGAACGTGGGACGTGCCTGCAAAGATGCAGCTTTGGCCATGTTGGCAGATATTTATCTGACGCTGGCTCCTAATCATACGGAATATTATCAGGAGGTGTCTGATTTGTGTGATGAGATAACAAATTTGGGGTATGACCTTTCTTCCTGCAAGTATGAGGACAATTTCGATGCATTGGTCAATAACGGGCCGGAATCTTTGTTCGAGGTCCAGTATTCGGGCAATACGGAATATGATTTTTGGGGAAACAATCCGCAGTCTTCCTGGCTTTCTACTTTCATGGGTCCCCGTAATTCGGACTTTGTTGCCGGCAGTTATGGCTGGAACCAGCCTACAGAAGAATTTGTGGGTCAATATGAGAGCGGTGACAAACGTAAGGATTTGACCGTGCTTTATGCCGGATGTCCGGATTTTGACGGTAAGGCTTACAAAAGCTCTTATTCCAATACGGGATACAATGTACGCAAGTTTCTGGTGTCGAAAACGGTTTCTCCGGAATACAATACCAATCCTGCCAACTTCGTGATTTATCGTTATGCGGACGTCCTGCTGAAGAAGGCCGAAGCTTTGAATGAAATGGGACGCCCTGACCAGGCTGCCGTGCCTTTGAATATTGTACGTAAGCGTGCCGGACTGCCGGAGGTTTCGGGCTTGTCACAGGAAACCATGCGTGAAAAGATTATCCATGAGCGCCGCATGGAACTAGCTTTCGAAGGGCATCGCTGGTTCGACATGATTCGTGTCAACAATGGAGAGTATGCCATTAAATTCCTGCATTCCATTGGAAAGAGCAACGTGAACAAGAACCGCTTGCTGTTCCCTATTCCGCAGACGGAGATGGATGCTAATACCTTAATGGTGCAGAACCCGGGTTATTAATTAATTTAATCAGAAGAATATGAAGAAATATATTTCACACCTTGTATTTGCCTTACTGGGCTGTACAGCCTTATCTGCTTGTGTAGATGATGATTACATGGAATTGGATAAAGGACAGAATGAACTTGTACTGACGGCCAGCAAGACGGAAGTTGTTTTGAATGAGCAGGCACATGCCGATGATGCCCTGGAGCTTTCCTGGACTACGGGAACCAATTATGGGACGGGTAATAAAATTTCTTATACGCTGGAATTGGCCAAGACCGGCAGTGATTTTGCAGATTCTTATGTAGCTGTGGAGAATGCCGTACAAGAATACTCATGGAAAAAGAGCGTGGAGGAATTGAATGACATCCTGCGCAACCATTTTGGGGCAACTGCCGGGGAGAACATTTCGTTGGAAGCGCGCTTGACAGCTACTGTAACGGAACGGGACGAAAAACAGGTGTCTACCACTGCTTTCAGTGTTACAGCCTATAAACCGCTCACATCCACCCTTTATCTGATAGGTAGTGCCACTCCGGGCGGCTGGAGTGCCGATGATGCGACAGAGATGACCCGCAAGGACAATGGTATCTTTACATGGACGGGCCGGCTTGTGGCCGGTGAATTTAAGTTCATCACGACCTTAGGCTCATTCCTGCCCTCTTACAACAAAGGAACAGATGGATTGCTGGTTCTTCGTAGCAGTGATGACCAGCCGGATGAACCTTTTGTTGTCGAAGAAGACCATAATTACATCGTCGAGGCCAATCTGTTTACCGGTGTTCTTACATTGACCCAGACAGAGACGTTGGCACCTGCCTACGACCAGCTTTATTTTGTGGGTAACGCTACGGATTGGGGATTCGTGAAGATGAAACAAGATGTGCTCGACCCATACTTGTTCCGCTTCGGCAAGTTCTTTGAAGTGGGCAAAGGAGGGGAATTCAAGTTCGGAACCTCCGATGGAAGTTGGGAGAACATGTATAAGGCCAAGAATGCCGATGCTGCTTATACCGATACAGAAGTGGTGTTTGTGAAAGGGTTCGACCCGGACAATAAATGGGTGCTGAAAGACGGGGAATGCGGCAAGGCCTACAAGATTTGCATGGATATCCGTAGTGGTAAGGAACGCATGATGATGAGCGAATTTACTCCGTATGAGATGATTTATATGGTAGGTGATGCTACTCCGGCCGGTTGGACGATTGGTGATGCTACGCCGATGCAGACAACGGATAATCCGTATGTGTTTACTTGGAAAGGTACGCTGAATGCCGGTGAGTTGAAATTTACTTGTGATAAGCAGGAAGATTGGAATGGAGCCTGGTTCATGCCGGCTGTAGCAGACAAACAGCCTGCAGGAGAAACAGAACCGATGCTTTTCCTTGATAAATCAGACGAAGCGTTCAAAGCGCAATATCTGGACGTGATGGTAGGCGGCATCGACCAGAAGTGGAAGATTACGACAGCAGGTTCCTATCTGATTACTTTGAATCAGCTGGAAGAGACAATTTCAATCGTGAAACAATAGGTATCTACAATAGATGAAGAAGATAGTTTATACAACAATGGTAGCCTTGCTGCTGGTTGCATGCAGCAAGGAGAGTGATGATACCGGTAGCGGTACCGGTGGAGGCGGAGAGAGTGGAGGGGTTACGGAAGTAACCCCAGTCACCTCGGACTTGACGGTCAATCTCACTACCGACAAGGCATGTTACCGGCCGGGCGAGAGTGTTTCTTTTACAGCTGACGCCCTTCCTGCCGGAGCTAAAATCCGCTACCGGACAATGGACAAGGTTGTATCGGAGCAGGCTGCTGTCGGTACTACTTGGACTTGGACTGCTCCGGCAACCGATTATACCGGTTATCTGGTGGATGTATACCGTACAAAAGAGAATGGAACAGAGGTTATTCTTGGTACTATTGCCGTAGATGTATCCAGTGACTGGACACGTTTTCCACGTTATGGTTTCGTTGCCACTTTTGATGCTTCGAAAAAGATGGATGGAGTGATAGAGAAGGAGATGGCTTTCCTGAACCGTTGCCACATTAACGGGGTACAGTTTCAGGATTGGCACAACAAGCATCATTGGCCGTTGGGCGGTACGCGTGAGCATCTGGACGAGGTCTATAAGGACATTGCCAACCGGGAGGTCTATACCGAGGTAGTGAAGAAGTATATCTCTACACAACACAGCCTGGGCATGAAGTCCATGTTCTACAATCTATGTTTCGGAGCTTTGGACGATGCCGTTTCCGACGGGGTAAAGGAAGAATGGTACATATTCAAGAACACGGGACGCATGGATAAGGATTCGCATGACTTGCCCTCCAGTTGGAAAAGTAATATCTTCCTGCTCAATCCCGCCAATACGGAATGGCAGGCATATATTGCCCAGAGAAACGATGATGTTTATGCCAATCTGGACTTTGACGGTTATCAGATAGACCAACTGGGAAACCGGGGTGACCGCTATGACTATGATGGCAATAAGGTAAATCTGCCTAAGGGATATGCCTCGTTCATCGAAGCCATGAAACAGAAGCATCCGGACAAGCGTTTGGTGATGAATGCCGTCTCCAGCTATGGAGCTTCCCAGATAGCTGGTACGGGTAAAGTGGATTTCCTTTATAATGAAGTATGGGGCGATGAGGCAGGCTTCAAGGATCTGCACACCATTATCAAAGCGAACGACCAGTATGGCAACCATGCCTTGAAAACGGTGTTTGCCGCATATATGAACTATGACAAGGCAGGTAGCAGTACCGGTGAGCTCAATACACCGGGTGTGCTGCTGACGGATGCTGTGATATTTGCTTTGGGAGGCTCTCATTTGGAATTGGGTGACCACATGCTATGCCGCGAGTACTTTCCAAGCACGGCTTTGCAGATGAACGATGTACTGAAAACAGCCATGATTCGTTATTATGACTTTATGACGGCTTATCAGAACCTGCTTCGTGATAAAGATACGGAGGCGGAGATTTCCGTTTCTCTGAACTGTACGGATGCTGCGCGGAATCTTTCTCTGAATGCATGGCCGCCGCAGAAGTCTGCCATCACTGTATATGCCAAGAATGTAAATGGCAGGCAAGTCATTCATCTGCTCAACTTCCTCAATGCGGATAACTTAAGCTGGAGGGATTTGAACGGAACAATGCCCGAACCGCGTCTGGTGTCCGACGTGCCGTTGAAGATGAATGTTTCCGGTAAAGTGAACAAGATATGGGTTGCATCGCCCGATTTCCATGCCGGTGCTTCGCAGGAACTGTCATTCGAACAGAAGGACGGCACGGTTACCTTTACCTTGCCCTTGCTGAAGTACTGGAGCATGCTTGTGATGGAATAAGAATATCCAATAAAGGAACAAACAGATTATGGTAATGAAGAAATATATATTTTTATTTTTTGCCGTCTGTGCATTTTCAGTATATGCGAATGCACAGAACCGCACCGGAGACTGCACTTCTTATACCAGTGACGACCGCAGTGTGACCTTCTATTTAAATGACAGTTCTGCCATACAATTACGTCTGTGTAGTCAGTCTACGGTACGTATATGGTTTTCTCCCGACGGTAGTTTCCAGCGGAATAATCCTTCCTTTGCCGTCGTCAATGAGGACCTGGAGGATGTCGGTACCGTCCATGTGGACGAACAGAATGCCTGCTACGAGATTTTTACCCCTAAACTCCGTATCCGGGTAAACAAGTCTCCGTTTAACTTACAGATATTCGACAAGTATCAGAAACTGCTGTTCAGTGATTATGCCGATAAGGGGCATATCAGTAACGGGCAGCGCAAATTGGAATACAAGACCCTCCGTCGTGACGAACACTTCTTCGGCTTGGGAGAAAAGACCGGCAAGCTGGACCGTCGCGGCGAAGCCTACAAGATGTGGAACAGTGACAAGCCTTGTTATAGTACCGTTGAGGACCCGCTCTACAAGAGTATTCCGTTCTTTATGAGCAGTTATCGTTATGGTATTTTCCTGGACAATACGTATAAGACCGAATTTAAGTTTGGTACGGAAAGCCGCGATTACTACAGTTTCGAGGCTCCTGGGGGAGAGATGATTTATTATTTTATCTTCGGGAAGGATTATAAGGAAATCATGAAACAATATGTCGACCTGACGGGAAAACCCATAATGCCTCCTAAATGGGCATTGGGCTTTGCACAATGCCGGGGACTGCTGACGAGCGAGAAATTGTCTTATGAAATAGCTGAAGGCTATCGTAAGCGCGGAATTCCTTGTGATGTTATTTACCAGGACATAGGCTGGACACAGTATTTGCAGGATTTTGAGTGGCGGAAAGGGAACTACGAGAATCCGAAAAAGATGCTTGCAGACCTCAAGGATATGGGCTTCAAGGTGGTGGTTTCGCAAGATCCGGTCATTTCACAAGCCAATAAGCGGCAATGGGAGGAAGCCGATAGGTTAGGGTATCTGGTAAAGGACTCCACCAACGGCAGGAGTTATGACATGCCCTGGCCCTGGGGTGGTAATTGTGGAGTAGTGGACTTCACCCTTCCTGCTGTGGCAGACTGGTGGGGAGCTTATCAGCAGAAGCCCATTGATGATGGCATTGCCGGTTTCTGGACTGATATGGGTGAACCTGCCTGGAGCAATGAGGAGCAGACGGAACGCCTGGTGATGAAACACCATTTGGGCATGCATGATGAGATTCACAATGTTTATGGTCTTACGTGGGATAAGGTGGTGAAGGAGCAGTTTGAAAAACGGAATCCTAACCGTCGCGTATTTCAGATGACACGTGCCGCTTTTGCGGGCTTGCAACGCTATACCTTCGGCTGGACCGGTGACTGTGGAAACGGTGATGACGTGACGCAGGGCTGGGGACAGATGGCCAATCAGATTCCGGTACTGTTGTCTGCCGGTTTGGGAATTATTCCTTTTACTACTTGTGACATTACCGGTTATTGCGGAGATATAGAGGATTATCCTGCGATGGCTGAACTTTATACGCGGTGGATACAGATGGGCGCTTTCAATCCCCTGAGCCGCATTCATCATGAGGGCAACGTGGCTGTGGAGCCGTGGCTGTTCGGCGAAGAGGCCGAGAAGAATGCCAAGGCGGCCATCGAATTGAAGTATCGCCTTTTGCCTTATATCTATACGTATGCCCGCGAAGCACACGAAACGGGGTTGCCTCTCATGCGACCGATGTTTCTGGAATATCCGGCAGATATGGAAACGTTCTCTACGGATGCCCAGTTCATGTTTGGCAGCAAACTGCTGGTTGCTCCGGTGGTAAAGAAAGGAGCGCGAAACAAGAATGTGTATCTTCCTGAAGGAACTTGGATTGACTACAACAACAAACACACAGCATATAGCGGTGAGCAATGGATGACGGTGGATGCTCCCCTCAATACTATTCCTATGTTTGTAAAGCAGGGAAGTATCATACCTCAAATGCCGGTCATGAACTATACGGATGAGAAACCGGTCTATCCGGTTACGTTTGAGATATTTCCTGCTGCAGCGGGCAGTGAAACTACCTTCTCGCTTTATGAAGATGCAGGAACTGATTTAGGATATTTGCGTGGAGAGTTCATGCGCACTCCTATTACTTGCCAGACTACCGACAAAGGCTATACGCTGAAAGTAGGTACACGAACCGGTGAGAAATATAGCTTACCCGGCCAACGAAACCTGATGTTCTGCATCTATACGGAACAGATGCCGAAAACAGCTTTGCTGGACGGTCAGAAAATCAAGAAAACGAATGTCGGAAAGCTGGAAGAAAATCGGGAGACAGAGTTTACGATAACTGCCTGGTGTCCCGACAAGAAGCAGGGGACCTGCCTGCTGAGGTTGCCGGATGATGGAAAGGAACATATCATTGAGTTTATCTATTAACACAAAAAACATATCATTATTATGAAGAAATTTGTACTTAGCGCGGCTTTGCTTTTTTCTGCCCTGGCGGGGAATGCTGAAGGCATTTCATCCCCTTCGGGCATGGTGAAGCTGGATTTTGAACTGACAAAAGACGGGAGACCAGCCTATCAGGTGGATTATAAAGGGGCTCCTGTCATCAATCCCAGTACGTTGGGATTGGAACTGAAAGGAGCTACCAGCCTGATGGATGGTTTCAAAGTAGTAAGGACTTCTACTTCCACTTTCGATGAAACCTGGCAACCGGTGTGGGGGGAAACAAAAGATATCCGCAACCACTACAACGAATTGCTGGTAGAACTTGAACAACCGTCTACCACTCGTTTTATGAATATCCGTTTTCGGGTATATGATGACGGCGTGGGATTCCGTTATGAGTTTCCGCAACAGAAGAATCTGGTTTATTTTGTGATAAAGGAAGAGCATTCCCGGTTTGCCATGACCGGCGACCATACTGCCTGGTGGATTCCGGGAGATTATGATACCCAGGAATATGATTACACGGAGTCCAAACTCTCTGAAATCCGTGGACTGCTGCAGGGAGCTGTGAGTGACAATGCGTCACAAACTGTCTTTTCGCCGACGGGTGTCCAGACTTCCATACAGCTTAAAACAGCTGATGGAGTGTACCTTAACCTGCACGAGGCAGCCTTGGTAGACTACTCTTGCATGCATCTCAACCTGGATGACAAGAACCTCGTTTTTGAATCCTGGCTGACCCCGGATGCCCAAGGAAATAAAGGGTATATGCAGTCTCCCTGCTATACTCCCTGGCGTACGGTCATAGTCAGTGATGATGCCCGCGAGATACTGGCCTCCAATTTGATTCTCAATCTGAATGAGCCTTGCAAGTATGACGATACCTCCTGGATTAAGCCGGTGAAATATGTCGGCGTATGGTGGGAAATGATTGCAGGGGGAAAGCCCTGGGCATATACTTTTGACCTCCCTTCTGTGAAACTGGATGATACGGACTATTCCAAGGTGAAACCGAACGGCATTCATCCGGCCAACACGGCTAATGTGAAGAAGTACATAGACTTTGCTGCCGAACACGGTTTTGACCAGGTATTGGTGGAGGGTTGGAATACGGGTTGGGAAGACTGGTTCGGTAATTCCAAGGATTATGTTTTCGATTTCGTGACTCCTTATCCCGATTTTGACATCAAGTATCTGAATGAATATGCTCATTCCAAGGGTGTCCGTCTGATGATGCACCATGAAACATCGGCTTCCGTCCGTAACTATGAGCGGCACATGGAAGCTGCCTACCGTCTGATGAATAAATATGGATATAATTCGGTAAAGAGTGGCTACGTAGGCAATATGATTCCCCGTGGCGAGCATCACTATGGACAATGGATGAACAACCATTACCTATACGCCGTGACCGAAGCTGCCAAACACAAGATAATGGTCAATGCCCATGAAGCGGTACGTCCGACTGGTTTATGCCGTACCTATCCCAATCTGATAGGCAATGAATCTGCCCGAGGCACGGAGTACGAGGCTTTTGCTGGTAACAAGCCCTTCCACACAACGGTACTTCCGTTTACCCGTTTGCAGGGTGGTCCGATGGACTATACGCCCGGTATCTTTGAAATGGACATCAATAAGTTGAATCCGAACAGCCATACGCATGCCAATACTACCTTGACGCGTCAGCTGGCACTTTATGTCACTATGTACAGCCCTCTACAAATGGCTGCCGACCTTCCTGAGAATTATGAGCGTTTCATGGACGCTTTCCAGTTCATCAAGGATGTGGCTGTGGATTGGGACGACAGCCGCTATCTGGAAGCTGAGCCGGGACGTTACATCACTGTTGCCCGTAAGGCAAAAGGTACGAATGACTGGTTTATCGGTTGCACCAGCAGTGAGCACGGACATGCTTCAACTCTGAAACTGGACTTCCTGGATGCAGACAAGCAGTATATTGCAACCGTCTATGCCGATGCAAAAGATGCCGATTATAAAACAAATCCGCAAGCTTATGTTATCCGTAAAGGTATCGTTTCTCCCAAAACGGTCTTGAAACTGAAAGCTGCCTCCGGTGGTGGCTATGCCATCAGCATCATGGAGGTGAAAGATAAATCTGTATTGAAGGGACTGAAGAGGCTTTCCGGGAATATCTGATTTACGGGCATAAAAAAAGGAGTACCGCTGTACTCCAACCTTTGTTAACCTTAAATCTAATACTATGAAAAACACATTGCAAAGATACGGACTTTTGATAAATCTGCAAATTATCCAACTAAAAAAGTATGTTTTATAACACTTATTAGCCGTTTATTCCTTTGCTTCTATTTTTGTTAACAAAAAGGATGCGAATGTGTCAAAAGCACATGAAGACTTTTATAATGTTATAATATTAGGCGCGGATTACGCGGAATAATGCGGATTCAATAAACTAAATCCGTGAAATCTGCGTCATCCGCGCCTAAAATAAAGCGTTAAAGAAGGTTTTGACACATTCCCCTTACCCTTTTACTTCCTGATACATAAATCTTTTAATGCTCTTCTTTGCCGTTTTCTCGAACTCCTCGAAGTGTATCTTGACTTTTGTTATCTGGCAGTAGGCCGGTAATTGCAGATTCAATTCATTCCGATTGTCCTCCATAACCTTTTCGATGTCCGATTGTTCCATACCGTGGGCGAATGCATCGTCAAAATCCGGATAGATAAGAGCCACGAGCTTGTCGTTCTGCAATACGATCAGTGATTCGGACACATAGGGCATGTTGTTCAGTTTGCTTTCAATCTCTTCGGGATAGATGTTCTGGCCACTGGCTGTGAGCAACATGTTCTTGCTGCGTCCACGGACAGTGACATATCCTTCGGTATCCATCGTTGCAAGGTCGCCGGTGTGCAGCCAGCCGTTTACATCGATGATTTGGGAAGTCGCTTCGGCATTTTTGTAATAGCCCAGCATCAGATTGGCACCTTTACAGATTATTTCTCCTGCCACGTTCTGAGGGTCGGGAGAGTCTATCTTTACTTCCATGCGGGTGGTTGCCTTGCCACAAGAGGCCAGTTTCAATGTTTCCCAGCGGCTGGAACAAATGATGGGGCCGCATTCCGTCATTCCGTATGCAATGGTATAGGGGAAGCCTATCTGCTTCAGGAAGCGTTCCACTTCGGCATTGAACGGTGCTCCTCCGATGATTATTTCATCGAAATTACTGCCGAATACTTCCATTGCCTTTTTGCGCATGTCAGCCTTGATTTTATCGTTGACAATGGGCATCCGCAATAGCAGCTTGCCTATTTTATTGTCTATCCGGGGCAGGATATCCTTCTTGATAATCTTTTCTACGATGAGCGGTACACACGAAATGACCCGTGGCCTGATTTCGGAGAATGACTGTGCAATAATCTTGGGAGACGGCATACGGGTAAGGAAATACAGATGGGCGCCTGCGGAAAAACCGTATAGAAAATCGTACACCATACCAAATACATGTCCCAGAGGCAGCATGGATACAATATGGTCGCCCGGACGTACGGGGAGCATCTCATGGCAATATGCAACATTGGACCAAAGGCTGCGATAGGGGAGCATGACCCCTTTGGAATATCCCGTGGTGCCCGAAGTATAGTTTATGACAGCCAGTTCTTCGGGTGATTCCTCCTTGCGGTAGCTGATATGCTCGGGGCGGAAATTCTTGGGGAAACGTGTGCCATAGAGGACGTTGCGATGCTCGAAAGCCTCCATCAGCTGCTCGTTGCGGCAAACTACCGGAGTGAAGTCCGTCAGCAGTACGATACCCATCAGCAGGGGCATTGCCTCTTCATTGAGGTTTTCCCATGCCCGGTCGCCGACAAACAGCAGCTTGGCTTCGGAATGATTGACGATGTTGTGGATATTGTCGGCCTTGAACTCATGCAGAATGGGAACGATGACAGCTCCATAGGTAACCGTCGCCAGAAAAGCGACTGCCCAATGTGCACTGTTACGTCCGCAAACGGCAATCTTGTCACCGGGCCTGATGCCGGCGCTTTCCAATACGATATGGAATTTGGCTATTTTCCGTGCTACATCTTTGTATTGCAGTGTAATTCCTTTGTAGTCTGTCAGGGCGTTGCGATCCCAGTTTTTAATAATGCTTTGTTCTATATAATCGATGAACCCTTGTTCTTGTTCCATTCGTCTGTTGCACACTTTAGTTAAAACTGCGCAAAGATAGGTCTTATAGTGATGCAAAGCAAATAGTTTCCGCTTTTTTCTTGCCCTGAAACGGATAGAAACTTATCTGTAATTCTTATTCCTTGCTATTTTCCGAAATAAGAAGCAGCTTGTCGCCCACATGCAGTTTTAATGTTCCGTTCGGGATGAGGTACTCATCGCCACGTTTTACAATCATCACCAGTGTGCCTTTGGGCAGGTTCATGTCTTTCAGGGTATCTGCCTGGTCCAGCATTTCTTGTGTAATGGTCATATCGTGCAGGTTGGAGTCAATCTCTTCGGGCAGCTCAACTCCGAAATCATTTCCGGTCTTTTCCAGCGGGGTGGAGAGGCCCAGCAGCCGGGCTACCCAGGAGACTGTGGTACCCTGGATGACCAGTGAGACGATGGTTATAAAGAATACTATGTTGAAAATGACATGGGCGCCGGGCACATTAGCCACCACGGGATAAGTGGCAAAAATAATGGGTACTGCGCCACGTAATCCTACCCACGATACGAATAGCCGTGACTTGAGGGTGATTCTCTTGCCAAAAGGCAGCAGGCAGAGAAAAACACTGAGAGGACGTCCCACAACAATCATGAATACACCGATGAGTAATGCCACGACTGCAACTTCCAGCATCTCATGGGGGTTGACGAGCAGACCGAGGCAGAGGAACATGATGATTTGGAAAAGCCAGGTCAGTCCATCCATAAAAGTATAAATCTCTTTCCGGTACATGATTTTGTTATTGCCTACCATCATTCCGGCGATATACACGGCCAGGTAACCGTTGCCTTTCAGCAGGTCGGTGATGGAGAAGGTGAAGAATACAAAAGACAGCAACAGGATAGGATAGAGTGCCTGGTTGTCTATATTCAGCCGGTTCAGCATAAGGATAGCCAGCTTTCCGAGGAAATAACCGGTTGCGGCACCGACAATGAACTGTATGGCAAAAGAGCCTAATATCTGGGGAACTCCCATTCCGGAGGACTGGATGAATTGAATCAGCACGATTGTCAGCATATATGCCATCGGGTCGTTACTACCGCTTTCCAGTTCCAGCATGGGGCGCAGATTATGCTTCAGGTTCATTTTTTGTGAACGCAGAATGGCGAATACAGAGGCTGAGTCGGTAGATGACATGGTGGATGCAAGCAAAAGGGAGGTTATCAACGGCAGGTGGATGTTGGTCCAGCTCATGCCGGACAGCCACCAGATAAATAATCCGGTAAAAAGGGCCGTGAGCAGCACTCCTGCAGTTGACAAAACAATGCCGGGAGTCAATATGGGCTTTATCTCCGTAAACTTGGTGTCCATGCCACCGGAGAACAGAATGATGCTGAGTGCAACCATGCCGATGAACTGTGCTTCCTTGGCGTTGTGGAACTGCAATCCCAATCCGTCACTGCCGAACAGCATGCCGACGACAAGAAAAAGCAATAATGCAGGCACTCCGAAACGGTAGCCGGTCTTGCCGACAATGATGCTGACGAAAAGTAATATGGAACCTATAAGTAGTATGTTTCCTGCTGTAAATATCATAAATTCTATGCTATATAGTTTGAAATGTGATGTTTCTTATGTCTAATAGTACAAAGATATGCATTGTGTTTAACAAATACAAATCTAAAATAGTTCAATTGAACTTTAAAATAAAGGTGGTTTCTTTACCGGGCAATAAGGATAAATTTCCGCCGGAAAGCCTCATTATTTGCCGGGAAATACTCAATCCAATACCGCTTCCACCCTCTTTGGTCGTAAAGAAGGGGATAAATATGTGTTCGGCAATGTCATTGGGAATGGCAGGTCCGTTGTTGGAAATTTCTATCAGTATGGCTTCCGCTTCATTGCAGTAGGCACGTATGTTGATATGTCCTTCTTTATCTGTATTTTTATCCGATTCGATGGCTTGTATGGCATTTTTCAGTAAGTTGATGACTACTTGTGATACCAGGTTCTCATCGGCATATAGAATGAGGTCGCTTGGCGCGATGTCCGTATGAAAGGTGACCCGGACATCGGGGTGCTGGTGACGGGCGAGTTCGACCATCCGCTCGATAAAACTTTTTACATAGAACAAGGATGGTTCGGGGGTGGGAATACGGGTGAATTTCCGGTATGATTCCACAAAAGAGAGCAGGCCCTTGCCCGTGCTGCTGATAGTCTGCAGGCCGTTTCTGATTTCTTCTTTGGAAACTTGCGCTTCGGTCAGTCCCAGCAGTGTATCGCTTAGGGAGGTTATGGGAGTGACGGCATTCATTATTTCGTGCGTCAGTACGCGGGTAAGCCTAATCCAGGAATCTATTTCCTTTTCATCCAGCTCGTTGTTGATGTCGTTCAGGGCGAGGATGCGAAGATGCTCTTTACGGACTGTAATGTCGCTGACGCGGACAGACATGTTTACAGTGCCTCGTTCGTTGTTGAAAGGCATTTGCAATTTGTCTCCCGGGCGGCAATTGGCAAGAAGGGACGAAAGACGCGGATCCACGCGGTTCAGCTGGCTGACGTGGGTAAAGACATTGAGGCCCAGCAAACGGAGGGCTTCACTGTTTTTTTGATATACGGCACCATTGTCGTTTAGGACAAGGATACCGGTATTCACGCAGTCCAGAATGAGTTCGTAGTACTTTTCTTGCTGGGCTGTTTCACTTTTCACATTATAAAGTATATGGGCAACCCGGTTCAATGCACGGTTTACGAGGCGTGCGTCGGCAGTGTTTTCCGTTTCGGAGAAGTGGATGGCATTGTCGTTGTTTTCGATGGCGTCGAGCATGAAAAGCACCTTCCGCACATGATGGCGGTATAACTTCTGCTGCCAGTACAAGGCTATGGGAAGCAGCGCGGTACAGAGCGCGCCCCAAAATACGTCTACAGTCCACATCACCCCTGCAAGGAGTGCTACTGCCAGACTGACGGCAACGCGGAATGAATAATTAAAGGCCATACTTCTTCATTTTGTTGTACAACGTCTGGCGGGTGATACCCAGCTGTGCGGCGACGGCAGAGAGATTTCCGCTGCATTTGTCGAGCGTCTTCCGTATCATCTGCATTTCCATTTCTTCGAGCGTGGATGCGGTTGCTTCGGGAGTGCCGGTTCGCCGTGCCAGCTGGAACAGTTCTGCAGGAAGGGTTTCGTTGTCACAGATGATAATGGCTTTTTCGATGGCATGTTCCAGTTCGCGGATATTGCCGTACCAGGGGTGGAGCGTAAGCTTCTCGCAGGCGCCGTCCGTCAGCTTGACGGGGGGCTTGTCATATTGCTTGCAGAAGCGGGCGATGAAAAGTTCTGCAAGGGGGATGATGTCTTCGGGCCGCTCGCGCAACGAGGGTATCTCAAGATGTATCGTGTTGATGCGGTATAGCAGGTCCTCGCGAAATTCGCCTTTTGCCACCATCTCGGGCAGATTGCGGTTTGTAGCGCAAATCAGCCGTATGTCTACGGGAATGGGAGTGTTGCTGCCTACACGGACAATGCTGCGGCGTTGGATGGCGGTCAGCAGTTTGGCTTGCAGATGGTAGGGGAGATTGCCTATTTCATCGAGAAAGAGGGTGCTGTGCCCGGCTGCTTCGAACTTGCCGGCACGGTCGGCATGGGCATCGGTGAAAGAGCCTTTCACGTGGCCGAACAGTTCGCTTTCGAAAAGGCTTTCGGTGACTGCACCCATATCCACACTTACCATGTCCTGCCGGTTGCGCGGTGAAAGGGAGTGGATTTCGCGTGCCAGCATCTCTTTACCGGTGCCGTTCTCGCCCGTAATAAGAATATTGGCATCGGTAGAGGCCACTTTTTCCACCAAGAGGCGAAGTTGCTGCATGGCGGAGCTGTTTCCCCAATACATGTTGCGGATATCCGCAAGCGGGTGGTTGTTTTCTGCCGTACGTCTGGCATTTGGGCCGTTGGCCGGAGATTTTGTTTCAGAAGCTGATACGGCATTCAGTAAGGTTTCCACCAGTTTCTGGTTGTTCCAGGGTTTCACGACGAAGTCTGTGGCTCCTTCCTTGATTCCCCGTACGGCAAGGTCAATGTCGGCATAGGCGGTAAACAGCACTACGGGCAGGGTGGGACATTGCTTCTTTATTTCATGGAGCCAGTATAGTCCCTCGTTGCCGGTATTGATGCCCGAGGTGAAGTTCATGTCAAGAAGAACCACTTGCCATGACCTTTCCCGCAATACGCTGGGCAGGGTTACGGGAGAGGGAAGTGTGATTATCCCTTCAAAATATGGCTTCAACAAAAGCTGCAAGGCGGTAAGTACGCCTCGGTTATCATCGACAATCAGGATGTTTCCATTTTTTTTGCCATAAACTATTTCTGTTTTCTGCAGGCAAAGTTAATGATTTATCTGTATTATATTCGGTAAATCTCTCAGTTTTCAAAGTATTAAGATTCTCCTTCTCATTTAGCAAATCCTTATGCCGCTTTATTTTATATTTTTGCTTACTAAGAATTAATCGTCCGACAGTTGTTGAATTATCGTCCGACAGCTGTCGGACGATAATTCAACAACTGTCGGACGATAATATAACGATTGTGGGACGGATAGATTTAAGTAAAACAGAAATTAGTTGGCAGCAACTTCAGTAAGAGTTCATGGCGGTACTGAAAAAAGAACTTATAGCAGTTGCAGTTTGATGCCAAACGACAAGCTCAGATAATCCTTGGGTTTCAGATATTTGTTGGTGAAAGCGCTGACTACATATAGGTCACATGTACTTATTTCATAGAAGAAAGTGATTTCCTTGGCCGTGAACCGTCGTTGCGGGTCGATGTCGTAAGTGATGCGCTGTCCTAAGAATACATGGATGCGTACCTTGGAGGAGAAACCATAATATCCTTTAGGGTAGCGTTCCGGCTCATTGACCCAGAACTCATCGCCGAATACCGTGTTCAGATACATGCCGCAAGCCAGCGGTTCTACAGAAAAACGGCTCTGTTTTATTTGCAGGCTCCAGGGAAGGTAGTTCTGCTTGACGGTGAATGTCAGCTTGGTACGTTTGGAGTCATATTTGGGCAATACTCCGAAGAATACGTCTGTTTCCCATTGGTTTCTTCTGCCGTAATCCCATCCGGTACCGAATGACAGCAACCCCATATTGCCGGCAAACTGAATTTTTGTGTGCGTCGGAATCAGGGCCTCCCAATGCCTGCGGTAGCGGTGTACGCGGCGGTCATAACGGCTCTCCCTAGTCTGGCTTTCAATGATGGTATCCGGTTGCGGGTCCATCCATACAGTATCGTGTTCTATGATGAAGATGGTATCTCTCTCTTGTGAAAAAGCAGAAAAAGAGCATACCGACAAGAAGACGACGGCGCATGCCAGGTGATTAATAATATGCCACTTCGCGTTCATATCCGTCGGGGGTTATGGTGAATATATAGTAATTGCGGTTCTTCATGCAGTCGCTCATGTAATACATTATCCCATCTTCAAAGAGGTCTTTCTCGAAACGATGGTGTTCGTGTGCGGATGTACAGAACTGCAGTCCGGGAAATTCCTTGATGTAACGCTGGAATACGTGTGCCACATTATTGTTGAACTCGTTGCAGAACGGGCGTATATGCATGGACACAACGGTTTTATCGAATTCCTCTTCACGGTCGCGTATCTGTGCGGCAAGAAATTCGAAGTCGGGAATGGGGCGGGAGTAGTCGAATTCGATGGCGTTGGTATTCAGGCAGACAAACTTTACCCGTCCTGCAATGAAGGAGAAATTGGGGTCTCCGAATATTGCACGATAAGTCTCTTCGCCCGTGCCCAGGCAGTCGTGGTTGCCGAGAAGTACCACATAGGGTATCTTTAGCTTGTTCATAATGTCCCGTTGCCAAAGGAACTCGTCTGTTACACCGAAGTCACTGACGTCTCCGCCATGAATGACGAAATCTATGTCGTCCCGCTTGTTGAGGTGGCTTACAAAGTCGTCGGTCTCGTCATACCAGCGCTGGGAGTCACCCATTGTTACGAACCGGATTGTTGTCTTGTTCTGGCAGTTCTGCTCTATTTGGGCAATGTTGTGGGCATTGACATCGGTTTCACCGCTGATGTGTACATCGTAAGGGTGATAATCTATCATGTCGCAGCCGGCCATGAGCAGGCATAGGAATGAAGGATATAAGAGTTTGGGGAATTTCATGTGCAGGTGCTTCATTTAATGTTTATACTCTATCTTTAGAAAACTGTGGGCAAAGGTAAAGTTTTCATTCTTATGGATTCTTTTCTAATTTCCCTTTTTTTTGTTCTATGAGGCTGAACAGAGATTCGGCCTCTGTCTAATTTTTAGACGGGAGTGTCTAAAAATTAGACACCTTTGTCTTCTTCTGAAATGCAATATGCATTGATAATCAGATTTGTGCATTCTTTGGCACGCTTTCTGCAATATGAAAAGCAAGAAAATATATCTAATAAACGATAAACGGAATGAAACAAATCTATTATGTAATTCAGACTTTGCTGCGGGGACGCGGTTCGAATATCATCAAGGTCATTTCTTTGGGATTGGGATTGACGATGAGTATTCTGCTTTTCTCCCGCGTGGCATATGAACAGAGTTTTGACACTTGCTTCAAGGATTATGATAACTTGTATCAGGTATGGTCGATATTCTCGGTGAAAGGAGAGAAGTTTGAGCCTCAGGAGTGGAATTGCGGTCCCGTGGCAGGGGCCATTTTGGAGAACTTCCCCAAAGAGGTGGAGTCGGCAGTAAGTTTGAGCACGTCTATGGTATCTGCTCCTCTTTACAATGGAAGCGTGCGTCTTGATGACAGGAAGATTGCAGCCGATTCGCTGTTCTTCCGTACCATGGGTATCGACGTCCTGAACGGGAATCCCGAAAAGGACTTGGTGCAGAAGGATATTATTTTCTTGAGTGAACGCTTTGCAAGGAAAGTGTTCGGTGAGGAGAATCCTATAGGGAAAACGCTTAATTATGACCATCAGTTTGACCTGACGGTGAAGGGAATCTATGCCAATTTGCCTGAGAACGCCACAATCAATCCGGAAGCGGTTATCTCGATGCCTACCTTGTGGAGCCGCAACTGGAATAACTACTCGTGGAGCGGGGGAGACAGTTGGGTAGAGTTTATCCGTTTCCGTCCCGGTGCCGACAAATCTGTTGTCAATGCGCGTATTGATGCCATGATAGACAAATATCGCCCGGCAGAAGATAAGAAAGAGTACGGTTACACGGCTTTTGTGCAGCCCATCCGTGATACATACCGCAATTATGATGATGTGCAGCGGATGCGTGTCATCATGAGCATTCTTGGTTTTGCCATTCTTTTCATTGCGGCGTTGAACTATGTGCTGATTTCCATTTCCTCTTTGAGCTACCGCGCCAAGTCGGTAGGCGTACATAAATGCAGCGGTGCGAGCGGTGGCACGGTTTTCAGCATGTTTTTGCTGGAAACGGGTATCATCATTGTGGCGGCATTGCTGCTGATGGCGTTGATAATGCTCAACTTCCGCGATTTTGTGGAAGACACGGTCGTTGTAAAGCTCTCCACCTTGTTGGCTCCGGAGCGTATCTGGGTACCGTTGTCGGTAGTGCTTCTGCTGTTTATGGTGGGAGGCGTGTTGCCGGGTCGGCTCTTTGCGCGTATTCCCGTGTCGCAGGTGTTCTGCCGCTATACCGAGGGGAAGAAGGGCTGGAAGCGTCCGTTGCTGTTTGTCCAGTTTGCAGGCGTGGCATTCATCAGTGGATTGATGTGTGTGGTGATGTCGCAATATCAGTATGTACTGAAAAAGGATATGGGGTATAATCCCAAGCAGATAGCCATAGGCAATGCCTACTGGGATAATGAAGCGACGCGTGACGCGGCTTATCAGTTCTTCAAAGGATTGCCCTACGTGGAAGCGGTGTCCAGTGCCAACAGCACACCCATTAGCGGATATAGCGGTTCGATGATTCATAGTGAGAGCGGGCAGGCACTGTTCTCTTGCCGCTCTTCTTATTTCATGCGCGAGGACTTTCCTGCCTTGATGGGCATGACTATGAAGACGGGACGTATGGCGCGCGATAAAGAGGAAGTCGTGGTGAACGAGACCTTTGCCGAGATGATGCGTTGGGGAGACGACGTCGTAGGCCGTACGGTATATACCGAAGGGAATACATTCAAGGTCGTAGGGCAGTTGAAGGATTTCCAGATAGAGAGTTTCAGAACCGAGAAGATGCCTTTCATAGCCCGGGGAAACAAGAATTTTTATGGAACGGTACATGTCCGTTTGAAAGAACCCTTTACCGAAAATCTGCAGAAGCTGAACCGCGATGTAGCCGAGGCTTTCCATGACCAGACTATTGACTTTACCGGCTATGAGAAAAGAATAGAGAATAGTTATAATTCTGTCCGTGTATTCCGTAATGCCACTTTGATGGCGGCAGTGACCATGTTCTTCATCATGCTGATGGGGCTGATTGGGTATACCACCGATGAGGTGCGCCGCCGCAGCAAGGAGATTGCCATCCGTAAAGTGAACGGGGCAGAGGCTTCCAGTATCTTGGAAATGCTGTCGAGGGATGTACTTGTGGTGGCGGCTCCGGCAGTTGTCATCGGTACGGTATTGGCATGGTATGTCAACGGAATGTGGATGGAACAGTTTGCGGAGCGTATTCCCATCAGTTGGGCAGTATACGTACTGGTAGTGATGGCCAATTTGGTGATTATCGTAGCCTGCGTACTTTGGAAGTCCTGGCGGATAGCGAACGAGAACCCGGTAAACAGCATTAAGAGCGAATGATAATAATATTAATACATAGAATATCATGATTGAAATTAACAACATCAGCAAAGTATTCCGTACTTCGGAAGTAGAGACAGTAGCATTGAACCACGTCAGCCTCGATGTAAAGGAGGGGGAGTTTGTAGCCATTATGGGACCGTCAGGTTGCGGCAAGTCCACCTTGCTGAACATCCTCGGGCTGCTGGACAATCCTACGGAGGGCAGTTACAAGCTGCTCGGTCAGGAAGTAGCGGACTTGAAGGAAAAGGAACGTACCCGTGTGCGCAAGGGCAAGCTGGGATTCGTGTTCCAGAGCTTCAACCTGATAGACGAACTGAACGTCTACGAGAATGTGGAACTTCCCCTTACGTACCTCGGCGTGAAGGCAAGTGAGCGCAAACGCATGGTAGAGGATATTCTGAAGCGGATGAACATCAGCCACCGTGCCAAACACTTCCCGCAACAGCTTTCCGGCGGTCAGCAGCAGCGTGTGGCGATAGCCCGTGCGGTCGTAACCAATCCCAAGCTGATACTCGCCGATGAGCCTACCGGTAACTTGGACTCCAAGAACGGAGCTGAGGTGATGAATCTGTTGACAGAGCTGAATAAAGAGGGTACTACGATTATTATGGTGACCCACAGCCAGCACGACGCCTCGTTTGCACACCGCACGATACATCTTTTCGACGGTAGTGTGGTGGCAAGTGTGGCAGCGCAGGATTTGTAACGGACTTTTAAAACAACTTCCATGAGACAACTATATTACACTCTCCAGACATTGATACGAGGAAAAGGCTCCAACCTCATCAAGATTGTTTCTCTGGGACTGGGGTTGGCAGTCAGTATCCTCATTTTTTCCCGTCAGGCATTCGAGCTCAATTATGATACCTGCTACAAGGACCATGAACGTTTGTGTCTTGTCAAAACAGTATGGTATTACAACAACGAGTATCATCCTTCGCATATAACTCTTGGACCGGTGGCTGGTACCATTGCAGAAAACCTGCCTGACGAGGTGGAGAGTGTTACCGTCACTCAGCAATGGTGGAGCAATTCGGCTTGGTTTGCCAATGAACGCCGTTTCCAGACCAATGCCATGACGGCCGATTCTTGTTTCTTTGCCACTATGGGCATTGATGTTGTCAGTGGAGACCCTCGCGAGCTGAATAATCCGGAGGTAGTCTTCATCAGCAGGGAGCTGGCCGGCAGCATGTTTGCCGATAAGAATCCCATCGGGCAGACGGTGGTCTATAACAAACAGATGCCAATGACCGTGAAGGGCATTTTTGAAGATTTTCCCGAAAACTCCAGTTTCTATGGAAGTGGTGTCGTGATGTCTCTGGCTACCTCCTTCAAGCATCATTGGGGATACTGGGGGTGGGGAGGTGGAGACAGCTATATGTCCTTTGTCCGTCTGCGCCCGGGGGTGCAATTGGACGATGTGAACACCCAAATAGAGAAACTTGCCGAGCAGGTGCGCAAGAGCGATGATGTGTTTATCAGTCTGGTTCCGATAAAGGACTACCGTATGGAATTTGGTATCAGTACCATGCGTATGGTATGGATTCTGTTGACGCTGGGAACCGCCATACTTTTTATTGTGGCGATGAATTATGTGCTTATTTCCATCTCAGCCATGAACCGTCGTGCCAAAGCTATAGGCGTACATAAATGTAGTGGGGCAAATACGGGAACTATTTTCGGTATGTTCTTATGGGAGACCGGAGTCATCATGCTTTTTTCCTTGCTGCTTGTAGCGCTGCTTCTATTTAATTTCCGTGAGCCGTTGGAGGACATGCTCGACGTTAGTCTTGCCGGTCTTTTCTCTTGGGAAAACATTTGGGCACCGCTTTCAGTGATAGTCATTTTGTTTATGATAGGCGGCATGTTGCCCGGGCAGCTTTTTGCCCGCATTCCGGTGACGCAGGTTTTCCGCCGGTACACCGAAGGCAAGAAAGGCTGGAAACGTCCGCTCTTGTTTGTGCAGTTTGCCGGTACCTCCTTTATTTTCGGCTTGTTGGGGCTGGTGCTTATGCAGAGCCATTACATCACCAATAAAGAACGTGGATTCGATTACCACCGGGTGGCTTATGCTTCGGGCGTATCCTTTGACTCGGATGCGGAAAGCGATGCCAATCGTAGTGTGATGCTTTCTTTGCCTTATGTGGAAGATGGAGCTTGTAGCAGTAATCTTCTTACAGACGGATTGAGCGGAGAAGGGGTTACGACTGATAACGGGCAGTGGATGAGCATGCGTTGGGTGGAATTTGGTAAGGACTATGCCCCGTTTATGAAGTTGGAATTTGCGGAAGGCAAGAATATGGATGCCCCTGGGCAGATATTGGTCAATGAAACATTTTTGAAAATGATGCATTGGGAAGATAAACCGATAGGCAGGCAAGTGCGCAACGGCGATCGCATAGCGGGCAATATTGTAGGTGTACTGAAAGACTTTGCCACATCCAATGCCGCTTATGTGGCGGTGCAACCTATGTATGCAACTTATCTTGACCGATTTTCCGGAAACATCCAATTACGTCTGAAAGAGCCTTTTGACGATAACCTCAAGCGTTTGAACGAAGACATGGAAAAGCTGTTTCCCACCCGTGACATTGTATTTTCCTCGTTCCAAAAGGTCATTGACGACCAGAACAGTACCGTCACGGATTTCCGTAATGCAGCTTTACTGGCTGCCATAACCATCCTTTTTGTTACGTTAATGGGGTTGATTGGCTACATCAATGACGAGATACAACGCCGCAGCAAGGAAATTGCCATCCGTAAAGTGAATGGTGCGGAAGCGTCATCCATTCTCCGGCTTTTCTCGAAGGATATATTCTGGATATCCTTGCCGGCCGTTTTTCTTGGAGGGCTGGGAGCCTGGTATATAGGCGGTGTCTGGATAGAGCAGTTTGTGGAGGGAGTGGATTTTGGTATCTGCGGATTCTTGCTTATTGCATGCATTGTACTATTGCTCATCATCGGTTGTGTAGTATTCAAGGCATGGCGGATTGCCAATGAGAATCCGGTAGACAGTATCAAGAGTGAATAAAGAATAACTTTAGGAAATTATGAGGCGGCACATTTATTATACATTACAAAGCTTGTTGCACAAGCAAGGTTCCAATGCCATTAAGATTGTATCTTTGGCATTGGGACTGCTGATGTCTGTATTTCTATTTGCACGGATTGCATTCGAGTTGAGTTTTGATAACTTTTATCATGATTCGGATAACCTTTATATTGTGAAGACGGGTTGGTTAAAAAATGGAGTGTTGGAAGGTAACGAAAGTCGCTTTACCATCATTCCGATTCCGGCTGCCATTGCCGAAGAGTTTCCGGAACAAGTGGAAAGTAGCACAGTGAGCTGTTCTCTTTTTGATAATAGTTTCCAGTTGGGTGAGCGCCAATTAGATATGTCCACGGTGATGGCAGATACACTTTATTTTTCTGTACTCGGTTTGGAGATGATAGAAGGCAATCCACAGGATTTGGCGGGTCCGGATGTCGTATTCCTTTCCGCCAAGTCAGCAAAGGAGGCCTTCGGTGACGAAAATCCGATAGGGAAAACACTGCGTTATGATTTTTGGGGATATCAGACTACACTGCTCGTGAAGGGTATCTTTGCCGATATTCCGTTGAACACTTCTTTGGAGAGGCGTCCAGAGGCAATCATTTCTTTTCCTACTATAGGGCGGCATCTGAAGTGGAACCTAGGTTGGCAAAGCGGCGGAAACTACGACGGTTATCTCAGGCTGCGCAGCCCGCAGGATGCTGATTGGCTGAATGAGCGTATGTCCATAGCTATTGCCCGTCATATTCCACCGGAAAGTGGTTTAGAATTGAGCGTACGTATTGTCCCTATCCATAATCTGCATGTCGAGACTCCTCAAGTACGGAAGATGATTTGGATTATGTTCTTCCTGGGTATCGTGCTGCTTTTTACGACCGCATTGAATTATGTACTCGTTTCCGTGGCTTCGCTGACACAGCGTGCTAAGGCCATCGGTGTACACAAATGCAGCGGTGCTTCGGGAAGTAGCATCTTTTCCATGTTCATGGTAGAGACTGCTATAGTAGTAGGGCTTGCCTTGCTGCTCATTGGACTGCTGGTGTATATTTTCCACGAAAAAATGGAAGAATTGGCAGCTGTACCTCTCAGTGCTCTTTTTGACTGGCAGAATCTTTGGGCACCATTGTCGGTGATACTGTTACTGTTTATTTTAGGTGGTTGCCTGCCTGCCATGCTTTTCGCTCGTATTCCGGTGACACAAGTGTTCCGCCGCTACACTTCCGGGCGTCGTGGCTGGAAACGGGTACTGCTTTTTGTTCAGTTCATCGGAGCGGCATTCATTCTGGGGATGATGCTGATGGTCGTTTCACAGTACAGTTATGTAACGACGCGTGACCGTGGTTGGCGTCCTGAACGTGTGGCATATACCACCCAGCGGGAAGTGGATGGCAATAGCCTGCGTAGTCTTGTCGGCAGTTTGCCTTATGTGGAAGGGGTTGCTTCGGCAGAACGCCCTATATTGTGGTTCGGTTCTAACCAGCCAATTCTTGACAATCAGGGTAACGAGCTTTTCTATCCTCGTAATACCTGGTTCGACAGTGATTTTCTTCCTTTCATTGGTCTGAGACTGAAAGAGGGGCATAACTTGACGGGAGAAGGTCAGTTGCTTGTCAACAGTGTCTTTTGTGAGAAGATGAATTGGACAGACAGCCCCATAGGCAAGCGGGTGAATGATTATGGCACTGTTGTCGGGCTGTTAGACAGTTTCAGTTTTGCCGATATGCCCAACGATAATTTGCCGGTGATGGTGGAATGGACGGGGAAGACAGCTGCCACCCTGCATGTTCGCCTCAAAGAGCCATTGGATGAAAATCTCGCCCGCCTCAATGAAGAGATGCATCGGATTTATCCTCAGAAAAGCCTCGTATTCCGTTCGGTGGAGCAGGAAATGCGCAGTTATGCCGAGTCTGTACGGGTATTTCGTGATGTCACCCTGCTGGTTTCATTGACCATACTCTTTATCATTCTGATGGGACTGATAGGCTATGTGAATGATGAAATCCACCTGCGTTCAAAAGAGATTGCCATTCGTAAAGTGAATGGAGCGGAGACGGAAAGTATTTTGCTGTTATTGTCAAGAGATGTGCTTTGGCTGGCCATTCCGTCTGTCGCCATAGGTATTGGGGGAGCATGCCGGGCCGGAAAGCTTTGGGCGAGCCAGTTCTCTGATGTTGTGCCATTCCCTATAGGCGGATATATTCTTGTAGGTTGTCTGTTGCTGTTGTTTATCGTTGTTACCGTGGTGTTGAAGGCATGGTGCATTGCCAATGAAAATCCGGTAAAGAGCATCAAGAGCGAATAAAGTTGCCGCAACATACATCATGCGTTTGGGGTAGACAGACCATCTGTTTGGGGCGAATAGATGATGTGTTTGGGCTGAATGAATGATATATTTTCGAACAATTTGTTTGTTATAACATAAAATGCAATATTTGCAGTAGAATAAATCACTTTCACCTCGCTTTTTCGGTAATTCCTGTGGGTAATCTTTTTACATATATCCACAATGCCACCGCTGCCGTTACAAAAGCAAAGAAGTCCGATACCGGCATACATATCCAGATGCCGTCCAGCCCAAAGTAATGCGGGAATATCAGTAGTCCCGGCAACAGATACAGTAATTGGCGTGTCAGCGACAAGAAGATACTGATTTTCGCCTTCCCGATGCTTTGGAAGAAATTGCCGATGACAATCTGTGCACCTACCAGCGGGAATATGGCTACGGCAATGCGTACGCCTCTGGAAGCAATATCTATCAACTCTTCATCACTGGTAAAGATGGCAGATATGGCATGGGGGAACAATTCGCAGATAAGGAAGCCGGTACTGGTGATACATACTCCGGCAATGATGGTCAGGCGCAGGGTAGCCTTCACACGGTCGTGCTTTTGCGCACCGAAGTTATAGCCTACAATCGGTTGCATTCCCATCGTCAGCCCCAATACAATCATTACATAGAGTACCAGCAGTCGGTTGATAATGCCATATGCCCCGATGGCCATATCGCCTCCGTACTGTTGGAGGCTGTTGTTTACGATAATCACAATGACACATGCCGTGACGTTCATCAGAAACGGTGACATACCGATGGATAATATACTACTGATGATACGTTTCTTCATCTTCCAGAACCCCCGTTGCAGACGTACCACACTTGTCTTTTGCAGGAAATGGCTCACTACCCACACCATGCCGATGAACTGCGAGATGACCGTTGCCGTTGCAGCTCCCCGTATTCCCCAGTCAAATTGGAAGATGAAAATGGGAGCGAGGATTATGTTGCAGACTACCGTTACCATAGACGTGAGCATCGCTTTCTTGGGATATCCCGTGGCACGCATGATATTGTTCAGGCCAATCATGGTATAAGTGACGGGGGTACCCAGTAATATCACCTGCATAAAGTCGCGGGCATATGGCAACGTATCATTGCTGGCACCGAAGAAGCGCAGGATGTCATCCAGAAAGATGAATGAAATACTGCCGAATAGGAATGCGTTGACCAGGCAGAACATCTGTGTGTTTCCCAATACTTCCGTTGCTCCGTCCAGGTCTTTCTGTCCCAACCGGATGGACGAAATGGTGGAGCCACCTGCCGATACCATCGTACAGAAAGCCACGACCAGATTCATCAGAGGGAAAGTAATGGCGAGTCCGGCAATGCCCATAGGACCTACGCCATGACCGATGAAAATGCTGTCGATGATGTTGTACAACGAAGTAATCGTCATGCCTATAATGGCCGGAATGGAGTACTGCACAAGCAGTTTGCCAATACGTTCGGTTCCTAATATATGCGCGTTGTTCATTTGATATGAGTCAATTAAGGAGCACAAAGGTATAAAATATTTGTTTGATTCGCAGATTATTCCCACCTTTGTACGCTATAATGTTTTGGTATTAACAGATTTAGGTAAAAGAAAGTTTATGGACACAACAAAAGCAACCGCCGTACTTTTTGATTTTGACGGCGTGGTGGTAGACACGGAAACACAGTACAGTCACTTCTGGCATGAAATGGGAAAGCAGTATTTGGGTATGGATGATATTGAAGGCAGGGTGAAGGGCCAGACGCTGGTCTATATTTATGATACCTTTTTTCCGGGCATGGCGAAGGAACAGGCCGAAATTACCGAACGGCTGAACCGCTTTGAACAGGAAATGTCATTCGACTTTATTCCCGGAGTGCTTGACTTCATTGCCGACCTACACCGGAATGGGGTGAAGACTGCCGTAGTGACCAGCTCCAACGAAGCGAAGATGGCAGCTGTCTATCGGGTTCATCCCGAAATAAAGACTCTTTTCGACCGTATCCTTACGGCCGAGATGTTTACGGCTTCCAAGCCTGCACCGGATTGTTTTCTGTTGGGTATGGAGGTTTTCGGCACAACTCCCGACACCACATATGTATTCGAGGATTCTTTCAACGGGCTGAAAGCCGGCATGGCTTCAGGAGCTACCGTTATAGGGTTGGCAACCACCAATTCCCGTGAAGACATAGCTCCGTTGTGTCATTATGTATTGGATGACTTTCAGGGATTCACTTACGATAAATTAACTCAATTGTACAAGTAATCAGAAAAAGGATTACCTTTGCGCCGAAAATTAAATTGAGTAATTGTAAATTGCCAAATTGTAAATACTATCATGGGTTATATTTCAGACGACACTCGTAAAGTGACTACACATCGCCTTATCGAAATGAAGCAGAGAGGCGAAAAGATATCAATGTTGACATCATATGACTATACTATGGCGCAGATTGTGGACGGTGCCGGGGTAGACGTGATTCTGGTGGGAGATTCCGCTTCCAATGTAATGGCAGGCAATGTCACCACGCTTCCCATCACGCTCGACCAGATGATTTATCATGGCAAATCCGTGGTTCGCGGTGTGAAGCGTGCCATGGTCATTGTCGACATGCCTTTCGGCTCTTATCAGGGCAACGAACTGGAGGGATTGGCTTCCGCTATCCGTATTATGAAAGAAAGCCATGCCGACGCCCTCAAACTGGAGGGAGGCGAGGAAATCATCGGTACGGTGAAGCGTATCCTCAGCGCCGGTATTCCCATCATGGGACATCTCGGACTGATGCCCCAATCCATCAACAAGTATGGAACATATACGGTCCGTGCCAAGGATGATGCCGAAGCCGAGAAACTGGTACGCGATGCGCATTTGCTGGAAGAAGCCGGATGCTTCGGACTGGTATTGGAGAAGATTCCTGCCGCATTGGCTGCCCGCGTGGCAAGCGAGCTGACTATACCCGTTATAGGCATCGGTGCCGGTGGCGATGTGGACGGCCAGGTGTTGGTGGTTCAGGATATGCTGGGTATGAATAACGGTTTTCGTCCCCGTTTCCTGCGTCGCTATGCCGACCTGCATACAGTGATGACGGATGCCATCAGCCGTTATGTATCCGATGTGAAGAATTTAGATTTCCCGAATGAGAAAGAACAGTACTAACAAACTCATGACACTCAATTTTTGGCGGATGTGTACGGCAAATCTGTTGCTGTTCATATCCGTCTATATGCTTTTCCCTTTGCTTCCTTTTGTGATGGGAGAGCAGTTGGGTGTTTCCGTCGGGCAGGCGGGCAGCATGTTTCTGGTCTTTGTGGTGGCCATGTTTGCTGTCGGTCCTTTCCATGCCTATCTGGTCGATGAATATAAAAGGAAACACGTGCTCCTTTACTCCGCACTCATTATGCTGGCGGCTGTTCTGGGATATGCCTTTGTGGATGGTTATACGAAATTTCTGCTGCTTGCCGCTGTGCAGGGAGCATGTTTCGGGCTGGCAACCACAGCGGGCATTACGGTGGCCATCGACATAACGACTTCCGCGCGCCGCAGCGCAGGAAACATGGTATATGCATGGGCTGCACGCTTGGGCATGCTGGTGGGTGTTGTGTTGGGCATTGGAATGTATAAGATGTATGGTTTCCGTATGGTGACCTATCTGTCCGTAGCGGCCGGACTGGCTAGCATATTTTTCGCATCGAGGGTATATGTGGCTTTCCGTGCTCCGATAGGCGTGTCGTTGTGCAATATGGACCGCTTCTTATTGCCGCGTGCATGGGTACCTGCCATCAATATGCTACTGATTGCTTTTGTACCGGGAGCGTTGCTGCCACTGATGTTTGTGGGCGATTACTGGTCATTGGCGGCATTGGCTGTATTGGTGTTCATTACAGTCCCGTTCATGAAGATGTTCGTCAAGCTGTCGCACCATTGCCAGCGTGGAACGGCAAACACCACTTGTCATTTGTCTATGGAGGCAGGGCTGCTGGTGGGCATGACTGTGGCTTGCCACCTGATGGACAAAGCGCAGATATACCATGTGGCGTCTGTTGCTGCTATGCTTGCCGTATTTTTCTTTGTACTGCTGACCTATCCTTATTATAAGAAGAAGCGGGTGAGGTAAGGGATAAATACAATCAATCCTATAATGGCTGCCGTTGCAGCACATACCAGTACTGCTCCGGCGGCTATGTCTTTTACTTGCCCTGCCACGGGATGCTGTTGGGGAGACACCAGGTCGACCAGCTTCTCAATGGCGGTATTGAACAGTTCGGCTGCTATCACCACTCCGATGCAGAGAATGATTATCATCCACTCCATGCGGGTAATGCCTAAAACGAATCCTGCAATGACTACCACAGCCGTAGCTATCAGATGGAAGCTCAGGTTCTGTTCTTTTCCTATGCAACACCGGATACCTTTCCAAGCATATCCGAAACTGCGCAACTGCTTTTTAAAGTCGTACTTCATGGATTATAGTTGTTGCTTAATTCCTTGAAACCTGTTTCACTCCCTTTACTGTTCTCAGTTTCTTGACAAGTGCTTCCAGATGTCCCGTATCGCTCACCATGATGGTCAGTGTTCCGGAGAACAGCCCGTCATGCGAGTCAATGCCGATGCTTCTCAAAGTAATACCCGTTTCTTTGGAAATGATGGAAGTGATGTTGGTCACGATGCCGATGTCATCGTGTCCCACTACGCGCAGGGTGATGGGGTACTGTGTACCTTGTGACTTTCCGGCCCAGCGTGCCTTCACGATACGGTAGCCGAAACGTGAGTGCAAATCACTGGCATTGGGACAATCGCAACGGTGTATCTTGATACCTCCCGTCACACTGACAAAGCCGAATACATCATCTCCATAGATGGGATTGCAGCAGCGTGCCAACTTGAAATCCAATCCTTTCAGATTTTGATCAATGACCAGTACATCTTCTTTGGTACCTATCTCTTCCGGTATGCCTTGTTGAAGGTTATAGCCTTCAGCACTGCGGTAGACAATATCGTCGCGCGTATCATTTTCCCGTCTTTGCTGTTCCTGGTATTTGTCTATAATCTCGTTGACATCCAGTTCTTCATCGGCTATGGCTTGATAGAAGTCGGTCACTATCTTGAAACCGAGGCGCTTGATGAGGCGCATCATGGTTCCTTCATCATACTCTATCTTCCGGTTCTTGAACTTGCGTTCCAGGGTTTCCTTAGCGAAGGCGTGCTGGCGTGCAGCCATTTCCTTCAATGCCTGGCGTATTTTGGTGCGTGCCTTGGAGGTGGTTACGATGTTCAGCCAGTCCTGCTTGGGCGTCTGCGTATTCGATGTCATTATCTCCACCTGGTCACCGCTATGCAGCATTTGCTTCAGCTGTACATTCTTGCCGTTCACTTTTGCACCGATACATTTGCAGCCCAGTTTGCTATGGATGTGGAACGCAAAATCGAGCACGGTGGAGCCTTTGGCAAGTTTGAACAAATCACCTTTGGGGGTAAATACAAATACCTCGTCTTCGTACAAATCCAGTTTGAACTGGTCCATCGTTTCCAGTCCGTTGCTGTCCGAGCTCTCTAAGGCTTCGCGTACGGAAGTCAGCCATTCGTCAAGACCAGATTCACCTTTCACTCCTTTGTATCGCCAATGGGCGGCCAGGCCTCGTTCGGCAATATCATCCATGCGTTCGGTACGTATTTGTACTTCCACCCATTTGCCTTCGGGGCCCATCACGGTGATGTGCAGTGATTCATATCCGTTGCTTTTAGGTACGGACAGCCAGTCGCGTAGCCTTTTCGGGTTAGGCTGGTACATATCTGTTACGATGGAGTAGGCCTGCCAACATTCCAGTTTCTCCTTTTCCAGGCAAGAGTCCAGGATGACGCGGATGGCGAACAGGTCATACACGCCTTCGAAGGGGCATTTCTGCTTCTTCATTTTCTGGTAGATGGAGTGGATGGACTTGGTGCGTCCTTTGATATGGAACTTCAGTCCGGCTTCTTCGAGCTTCTTCTGTACCGGTGCAATGAAGGCGGCAATGTACTTGTCACGCGATGCCTTGGTCTCATTCAGTTTTTCCTTGATATGGTAGTAAACTTCCTTTTCTGTATATTTCAATGAGAGGTCTTCCAGTTCCGACTTCAATTTGTACAGACCCAGCTTATGGGCAAGGGGCGCATAGAGATAAGCCGCTTCGTTGGCTACCTGCCGACGGGCTTCATCGTTCTTGCAATCTTTTATCTGCCGCATGATGTTTACGCGGTCGGCAATCATAATGAGAATGACACGCATGTCCTCAGCGAAAGTCAGCAACAAGTTGCGGAAATTCTCGGACTCGATGGTAGGACTTTTGGAATAAAGTTCGTTTACACGTATCAATCCCCGGATGATGCCTGCCACATCCTCGCCATAGATTTGCTCCACTTCCAGAGCGGTGCAAGTGCCGCAGCGCACGGAGTCGTGCAGCATGAGCCCCAGGATAGAAGCACGCTTCATTCCGATTTCTTCCGCTACAATGACAGCCGTCTGCATATCTTTGATGACGGGATTCAAACCGAATATATCACGCTGGATACGGTTGTTCTGTATAGTATTGACAAGATGTGTTTTCAGCTTTTTGCAGTCCCCCTTCTGGAGGGTTTCTCCGGAAAGTTGCAACAGTTTGCGGTAGAGCGAGAAGAGTAAATCTTTCTCTTTGATAGTGAAAAATTCATCAGTTTCCATAATCGTCCGTATTTTATGCTTCAAAGGTAAGTTTTTTCTTCATTTTCTTGACGGCAGTTCTGCTTTTTTTGTATTTTTGGGCATGAATTAATAAAACAAGATATTATGATAACACCGCAAGACAAAGAGTTGCTCGAAAATAAAGGCATCTCCGAAGAACAAATAGCTGAACAGTTGGCTTGTTTCGAAAAAGGTTTTCCATACTTGAAGCTGTCTGCCGCCGCTTCTGTAGAAAAGGGTATACTGGCTCCGGATACGGATGAACAGAAGAAATACCTGGATGCCTGGGAGGCATATACACAAACCGATAAAGTGGTGGTGAAGTTTGTGCCTGCTTCGGGTGCTGCCAGCCGTATGTTCAAGAACTTGTTTGAATTTCTCGGGGCAGACTATGACACTCCCCAGACAAACTTTGAAAAGACTTTCTTTGAGAAAATAGAGAAGTTTGCCTTCTATGATGACTTGAATACCGCTTGCCAGAGGACTGCCGGAAAGGATATACCGACTTTGGTTGCCGCTGGAAACTACAAGGCGGTTGTTGCTGCCTTACTCGAAGGGGCCGGACTGAACTATGGTGCTCTGCCCAAAGGATTGCTTAAGTTCCATAAGTATGAAGACGGTAGCCGCACGCCGCTGGAAGAGCACTTGGTAGAAGGAGCATTGTATGCTGCCAATAAGAACGGTAAGGTGAATGTGCATTTCACGGTTTCGCCCGAACATCGTGCCTTGTTCAAGGCTTTGGTAGACGAAAAGGCTGCCGCTTATGCAAAGAAGTATGGGGTGGATTATAACATCTCTTTTTCGGAACAGAAGCCGAGCACCGATACCATTGCCGCCGATATGGAAAACAAACCCTTCCGCGACAATGGCAAATTGTTGTTCCGTCCCGGCGGTCATGGCGCCTTGATTGAAAACTTGAATGACCTTGATGCGGATATTATCTTCATAAAGAATATAGACAATGTGGTACCCGACAAGCTGAAAGGTGACACCGTATTATATAAGAAACTGATTGCCGGTGTGCTGGTAGCGTTACAGCAGAGAGCGTTTGCTTATCTGCAGTTGCTTGACAGCGGGAAGTATACACACGAGCAAATTCTTGAAGTTCTGCAATTCCTGCAGAAACAACTCTATTGCAAGAATCCGGAGACAAAGAATCTGGAAGATGCCGAGTTGGTTATATATCTGAAAGAGAAGCTGAACCGTCCGATGCGTGTTTGCGGTATGGTGAAGAACGTAGGCGAACCGGGCGGAGGTCCGTTCTTGGCATACAACAGTGACGGTACTATCTCTCTGCAGATTCTGGAAAGTTCGCAGATTGATATGGACGACCCGGAAAAGAAGGAAATGTTTGAAAAAGGTACCCATTTCAATCCGGTGGATTTGGTTTGCGCCGTACGTGACTATAAAGGACATAAGTTCAATCTTGTGAAGTATGTGGATAAAGCGACGGGGTTCATCTCCTATAAGTCCAAGAACGGCAAGGACCTGAAAGCGCTTGAACTTCCCGGTTTGTGGAACGGAGCCATGAGTGATTGGAACACAGTATTTGTAGAAGTGCCTCTGACTACATTCAATCCGGTAAAGACGGTGAATGACTTGTTGAGAGACCAGCACCAATAAGAGGATTTACTATTAGACGATTTACGATGTACGATTGGGATTGCTTTGGCTTGTGGCGGTTTATTGTCTAAAGTAACTCTAATCGTACATCGTACGTCGTCAAATCGTAAATATATAAAATTGTAAATAAAAGAATTGATGAAAAAGATTTTATTGTTAGGTTCCGGTGAGTTGGGCAAGGAGTTTGTTATTTCCGCCCAACGTAAGGGCCAGTATATCATTGCTTGCGACTCGTATGCCGGAGCGCCTGCCATGCAAGTGGCAGATGAATGTGAGGTATTCAGCATGCTCGATGGAGATGCTTTGGAACGTGTAGTACGCAAACACCAGCCGGATATTATTGTTCCGGAAATTGAGGCTATCCGTACGGAACGTCTGTATGATTTCGAGAAAGAAGGCATTCAGGTAGTGCCCAGTGCACGCGCCGTGAACTTTACCATGAACCGTAAAGCCATACGTGACCTTGCAGCTAAAGAGCTGGGATTGAAGACTGCTAAATATTTTTATGCCAAATCTTTGGATGAACTGAAAGCTGCTGCTGAAAAGATAGGTTTCCCGTGTGTGGTGAAACCGCTGATGTCCTCTTCCGGTAAAGGCCAGTCTCTCGTAAAGAGTGCCGACGAACTGGAGCATGCCTGGGAGTATGGCTGTAATGGTAGCCGTGGAGACATCAAAGAACTTATCATTGAAGAGTTCATCAAGTTCGACAGTGAGATAACACTGCTCACCGTAACACAGAAGAATGGTCCGACCTTGTTCTGCCCGCCTATCGGCCATGTACAGAAGGGTGGGGACTATCGTGAAAGCTTCCAGCCTGCCCATATTGACCCTGCCCATCTAAGGGAGGCGCAGGATATGGCAGAGAAAGTGACCCGTGCCTTGACCGGTGCCGGATTGTGGGGAGTGGAATTCTTTCTCAGCCATGAGAACGGTGTCTATTTCTCCGAACTCTCTCCACGTCCGCACGATACGGGTATGGTAACCCTGGCCGGAACCCAGAATCTGAATGAGTTTGAATTGCACTGTCGTGCGGTGCTTGGTCTGCCTATCCCTGGCATCAAGCAGGAGCGTATAGGAGCCAGTGCTGTCATCCTTTCTCCGATAGCCAGTCAGGAACGTCCCAATTATCGTGGCATGGAAGAGGTTACGAAAGAAGAGGATACTTATCTGCGTATTTTTGGTAAGCCTACTACCCGCGTAAACCGCCGTATGGGTGTAGTGCTGTGTTATGCACCTCTTGACAGTGATCTTGACACGCTGCGCGACAAAGCGAAGCGTATTGCTGATAGGGTAGAGGTATATTAATGATTAGTGATGAATGATTGGTGATTTGTTGATGAATGGATACCATCAACAAATCACCAATCGTCAGTATTAATCATTGAAAAAGAGTCCGGGATAAATCTCTCCTCCAAGTTCTGTTACATCGAGGCTTTGTAATAGTTTTCCATCCGGAGCATAGAACAGTTGGAATTCTTCATCGGAATTGTATTGTTCCACCTCAATTATTATCACTGTGGGATGTTTGGGAAAGGTGATGATTCTTATATCCCTTAATCTCATGCCGGTCATTGTACTGCTCATGAATGCTTCTGCCACGGGAGCTGGCACTTTTTCCAGTGACTCTACATCCGTTTCAGTCATAACCCACTCCGCTTGTTTATTGAACCAGACATCAATTTCCTGACCATCTGCAATAAATTCTGCTACGTAGCAACCGGCCATTTGCTCCCATTCCACATCCGTTGCTTGAGGATAGAGCGTTTGAAAAGCTGTTTGTATATTTGCAGGAAGACGTCCTTCCGCAAAAGCGGACACCGACAGCAAGGCAAGTAGTCCTGCCAGAATACAGAATTTGAACTTTTTCATAATCAAGGTTGTTTTGAGTTTTCTGTAAGAACAACCTTGTTGTATTTTTGTTTCCGGAAATCAGTATATTGGTTGATGCATTTTTAAATATCAGTGAACTGGCCTTTGTATACAAAAGTTTTTTCTCCGAAATCCACTTCCGGTAATACGGCATCTTCCTTGAATAATCCGTAAACAGATGACCCCGAACCACTCATGGAGGCATATACAGCTCCTTGCCGGTACATCTCTTCCTTGATTTCTCCAATAGCCGGGAATTGGGGGAATACGCTTTCTTCAAAGTCATTGACCATTCGTCCGTTCCATTCTTCTACGGGAAGTTGGGCAATTTCTTTCAGGGACATTTCCGGATGATGCGGTTTTATTTTTGCAAAGGCATCCCGTGTAGAGACGAAAATGTCCGGCTTCACCAACCATATCCGATATCCTTTCAGTGAGAGGGGAAGGGGAGAAAATATGTTTCCGATACCTTCTGCGTAAGTCGGACGGTTTTTGATGAAGAAGGCACAATCGGCACCCAGCTTGGCGGCATACTCTTCCAGAGTGTCATCCGGCAGTCCGAGTTCAAACTTATTATTCAGAAGCTTCAGCATGAAGGCTGCATCGGCCGAACCGCCACCCAGTCCGGCTCCCGAGGGAATATGCTTGAAGAGATGAATATCTACCGGAGGAAGGTTGAACCGGTCATCCAGTAACTTGTAGGCTTTCACTACCAGGTTACTCTCTGCTTCTCCCTCAATTTCCAGACCTGCTTGATGCAGACGGAACTTTCCGTTTCCTTCGTTCAAGATATTGATTTCCAAAGCATCTTCTATGGGAACCGGATAGAAAATGGTTTCCAGATTATGGTATCCGTCCGGACGCTTTTCTGTGATATTCAGTCCCAGGTTTATTTTGGCATTTGGAAAAGTCAGCATGGCGTTGAAAATTAAGAATTAATAATTTAAAATTAAAAGGAGAAGCTATTGGAGTGCAGCTTCCGAAGACAAAGTTAGTGATTTCTGTTCATAGTAGATTGAAAACTTAACAATGATTTATTTACTGCTTATAAATAAATTCGCTTATCTTTGCCATACGAGCGAAGATAGGCTGCACCTCAACATAACTTTTTCATGCAAGCATGAAAGTTATGTATTCGGTTTGCACTATCTTTGCTTTCCCTTTCTAAAAGGGAAATTCATTTAATTTTTAATTTTCAATTTTTAATTCTTAAAGTGGCAGAACAAAGAAGAACATCCCGTACTCCGAAAGGAAAGGCACCACAGCCCGTAACAGACTACGGACGTATCCAGCCGCAAGCGCCGGAGCTGGAAGAAGCTGTCTTGGGAGCCTTGATGATTGAGAAGGACGCTTATTCGCTGGTAAGTGAAATTCTTCGTCCGGAGTCATTCTATGAGCATAGACATCAGTTGATATATTCCGCTATTACCGATTTGGCCGTGAATCAGAAGCCGGTCGATATCCTCACCGTGAAGGAGCAACTTTCCAAGCGGGGAGAACTGGAGGAAGTGGGCGGACCGTTCTATATTACCCAACTCAGCAGTAAGGTGGCATCTTCTGCGCACATCGAATATCATGCCCGTATCATTGCACAGAAAGCATTGGCACGTGAACTGATAACTTTTACCAGCAATATCCAGAGCAAGGCTTTCGACGAGACGCTGGACGTGGACGATTTGATGCAGGAGGCCGAAGGAAAGCTGTTCGAGATTTCCCAGCAGAACATGAAGAAGGATTATACGCAGATTAATCCTGTCATTGCCGAAGCCTATGATTTGATTCAGAAAGCTGCTGCCCGTACCGATGGTTTGAGTGGTTTGGAAAGTGGTTATACCAAGCTGGACAAGATGACTTCCGGATGGCAGAAGTCCGACCTCATCATTATTGCAGCCCGTCCTGCCATGGGTAAAACGGCATTCGTGCTTTCCATGGCGAAGAACATTGCCGTGAATTTCCGTAATCCCGTAGCGCTGTTCTCGCTTGAAATGAGTAACGTGCAGCTGGTGAACCGTCTGATTTCCAATGTGTGCGAGATTCCGAGTGAGAAAATCAAGAGTGGCCAGTTGGCGGACTATGAATGGCAGCAGTTGGATTACAAACTGCGTGACTTGCTGGATGCTCCGCTTTATGTGGATGATACGCCTTCTTTGTCGGTATTCGAACTCCGTACGAAGGCACGGCGTCTGGTACGTGAGCACGGAGTGAAGATTATCATCATCGACTACCTTCAGCTGATGAATGCAAGCGGAATGTCTTTCGGTAGCCGTCAGGAAGAAGTTAGTACCATTTCGCGTTCATTGAAAGGTTTGGCCAAGGAGCTGAACATTCCTATCATCGCTCTGTCGCAGTTGAACCGTGGTGTGGAGAACCGTGAAGGCGAGGAAGGCAAGCGTCCCCAGTTGAGTGACCTTCGTGAATCCGGTGCCATCGAGCAGGATGCCGATATGGTGTGCTTCATTCACCGTCCCGAATATTACAAGATTTATACTTCTGCCGATGGCAGTGACTTGCGCGGTATGGCGGAAATCATCATAGCAAAGCACCGTAACGGTGCTGTGGGGGATGTGCGTCTGAGATTTATCGGACAGTACACCCGTTTCCAGAATCCGGAGGATGATATGGTTATCCCACCTCCGACGGAGGGTGGAGGAGCTACATTCGGTTCACGTATGAATGCGCCTATCGGAAGTACGGCAACACCGCCACCTCCATCGGCTGCTGATTTTCCGCCACAGACGGACAACCCGTTTGGAGGTGTGGGGTCGGACGGGCCATTACCTTTCTGATGTATTTTTATGGCTACACCCTTTGCCTTGAATGCCTATACCATCGTAGAGTGATGGCTACACCTTTAGGTACAAAGGGTGTAGCCATGTTAAATACTGTATTTGAGCCTATTTACTTATTCTAAAACCTTCAATGTGGACAGTGAGGACGTCAATCTTATTTTTGCTCCCTTTTCCGTTTTGATTGTGCCTCGGGCGTCTGCTGTTCTGTGTTTATTTTATCAGAGGATAGAGTATCTTGTTTTATTTCTTGTTCCTTTCTCAGCCGGTTGAGTTTCCATCTGTTCCAGAAAAGGAGCTCACTCCATTTGTTGAAATCCTTTTTGAAGATAATGCCAATACCTTGTGTTGTCAGATTTGTCCGGGTGTAGTAGCGGTCGTTTGTTTCGTTGTACGCTTTCAGGCGGATGTCTCCGGAACGGTTGACGAGCCATTCTGCTTCAAAGTCTCCCACAAAATTGGTATTTGCCATCGGATTGTCACGATAGCCAAAATTACCATTGATAAGTAGTCGGTTATTCAATAATTGTCCCGAAAGCATGGTCTCGAACTCCATGTCTGTCCAGCCTCTTTCACCGGTACTGAAATTGGTGCCGAAGTTCCAGTTATTGACATCGAGAATGTTTGATAAAGCGTTATTCAACTGTCCGGAAAGGGTGGATGAAACAACACTGGACATCATATTCGAATTCTGGGTGGCTCCCAAGTTTTCCGGGGTATAGAACTTGCCGATAGCCAACAGATAGAGTATCTGCATGTTCATTTGCTCGTCAGTAGGAATATAGTTACGGACAATGGCCTGCACTTCATCGCGTTCGTTGGGCAGCTCGATGTCGAATTTTACATCGGGTGAAGTCAATTGTCCGGTAAGGTCCATCATACAGTTCACTTTTACATTTGTCTGGCTGATGTAGCCGGAGGTTGCCTCGTTGGGCATCAGGTCATTTAAGGATGCTGAGTTGACCGTATAGCCTGCTTTTATGTCCAGAGTGGCATCCAGCGGCGAACCGTTGAATGTAATGGTACTTCCATCCCTGATAATAAAGTCCTTTCGGATAACCTCTTGCAGACTGAATTTATAGACTCCCTGGTTTATCCGGTAACTGCCGAACATTTTTACATCTCCTTTATTGAAGAACTCAGTACGGATATTTCCGGTTCCCCGTCCACTGATATAGTCGCCGGCGATAGGGTCCATGATAATCTTCATGGTAGCGTCGGAGGTGGCGTCTACCAAGAGATTCAGCCGGATGTCAGTGTCGCTCTCTTTCTCTTCCTCGATTTCCTTTTGGGCAATCTCGTAGTCGGAAAGGCGAACAGAGTCTTGTACGGCACGGCGTGGCGTCTTGTCCACAAACTTGATGAACTGGTTGCTGACTGCTGTAGATACGTTATCCTTTATATAGGTAAAGGTGGTGTTACGATTGGTAGTCATTGCAACGTCAATGTTAACGCCATCTTGGGCATTACCGGCAATAGTGGCATTCCCCGTACCGTAGACGGTGCCGTAGAAGGGATAGTCCGGTGATTCTTTGGTATTCATCACCAGCATGTCGTTGACATTGAAATTGAAACGGTACTCCAGGTTCTTGAAATGCTGATAGTGCAGATAGCCGCTCATGCTGCCTTGATGCCCTTGCGTGTCGAAAATGCGGTTGTTGCGGAAGGTCAACCCGCCGGGCTCGATGTAGATGCTGTCTTTGACGGAGAAAGTGGTGTTGAGCACGTCTACCTTCATGGAAGCATCGCCGAATACACGCCCTTCCATGGTGAGAGCCTTGAATTTGCCATAGAAATGTACATGGCCGGTGGCACGTCCGTTGAATTCGGGCGTGATGCTGCTCATATAATGATGTATAAACTTCAAGTTGGTACCGCCCGCTTCAATTTGGAGATCCAATGAACTGGTGGGCTTCAAGGGATAGACATAGCCATACACATGGCTTTTGGCGATATCTTTCTCCCGGATATGGGCATCCAGATAGATGCCCTTCACGTCGTGGTGCCATTCTCCGTGTATGTTGGCATCACCCAGCAAGCCTTCGTTCAATCCGAGATTGCGGATAAACAAGTCGGTGCTCATGACGGGGGTTTCCAGTACTCCGCTGGCGAAAGCCGGACCGGTGGCTTCTCCTTTGAAATTGACTCCGAGGTCTGCAATGTCGAACACATAACCGATGTTGATTTCCTTCAAATCCAGACGTACTGTATCTTCGGGTTGTGGTGAAACGATACCATTGATACGCAAGTGCCGGTCTTTATGGCTGAAGTAGAAATCATTGACATACACTTTGCCGGAGTCGAGTACCACTTGGGAGGGATGTATATCCCATAGCGTATCGTTCAGTATCACGTTGGTGGGCTGGACATCAATGACGGTTTTTAAGGGGGGAAGTTTCCTCTTGTTTTCATTCGCTTCTTTCTGTTCACGGATGAAGTGGGCGACGGCGGCGAGTTTCCCGCTGTAGGTTACAGTGCTGCTGTTACCCCAGTTCAGCGTGGTCTGTATGCTGTTGCTCTGGGCTTGCGCTTCTAAAGCTATATTGACAGCGCCGCTTGATTTGCGGTTGCTGAAGCGTAGGCGTGTATGGAACTGGTTACCGGGATTCTCGCAAAGGAACATTCCGGATTCGATGAATTTGTTTTCATAGCGGAGACGGGGAAAATAGCCTTCTACACGGAGTCGCTGTGCCTTGTCATTGAAGTATCCTTTAATGGTGGAATGGGTATATACTTTTACCGGAATCTGAAAGACGGTGGAGAGCAGTTCCGTATTGTAAATGTGCATGTCGAAATGGAAATTGTTCTCCGTCTCTATGGGTTTCTTGTCTGGCAGAATCAAGGCGGGGATATAACGACGCATGATATTCAGTACACTGGCAGGCAGGGTACGATAAGAATAATCGCCTTCTATGCTACCTTGGAGAAAGTTGGATTGGATAGTCAGCCGTTTCTGGTTTTCGCTTTCTCTTATGGCGGATATCTTCAGGTTGTCCAGGAAGTATTGTGTTTCCGGAGCTGCGAACGATAAGCTGTCAATGTTGATTTCACCGTTCATCTCGTCAATGGAACCGCCGGTGAAGTCCGCCTTGACTTTGACTGATATTTCCGTATCTTCATAGTTGGGTGTCAGATGTAGGGCATGAGGACGAAATTTGTCGATGCTTGCCTGAAAGTTGAAAGTCGGTACCCGACTGGCGGTATTGATGGTACCGTTCAAAATAACAGAACCATTGGTGTCATCCAAGGCGATTTTTCCCGTGAAGCCTCCCTGCTTGTATTCTCCATCTAGGGTGATATTTTCGTAATTGTAGTCGCTGTAATCAATGGAGGCAACCAGCCCTTTCAGCAGTACGGACGGATATTGCTTTTCATAATGGCTGCTGTTGACATCCAGATTGAAAGTTACTTTACCCAGTTTCTTGTTGCCCAGCATCTTGCCTAGCTCAAACTCTTTGGTTTTCACTGCACCGGAATAGGCAAAATAACCTTTATCTTTGTTAGAACTTAGTTTTACGTCAGTTTGGATGGTTCCGATGTCGGTGCGTACTTGTCCGTAAGTTACGAGGTCTGTGAAGTAGCCCGATACTTCTCCACGGAAGGAAACCGTTCCTAAGTGTTGCAGGACGGGAGGTACTCCATTATAGTTCTTGCTGAAATTCCGGACAAAGAAGGCAATTCCTTCCGGGTCTGCGTACAAATTGGACAAATTACCGAATATATAAGCATTTTCCGGATGGGAAAGGTCTTGTAGAGATACGTCTCCCCTCAGATAAAAATGATTTCCGACAGAGACGGAAAGGTGCGGGCAATTCAGTTGATTGATGGTGCCGTCTGTCTGTACCTCTACTTGCAATTTTTCCTTGAAGGAACCAAAAGCCGGAACAAAAGCCGATAAATCCTGCAAGGCGATTTGAGAGGGCAGCAAATGGAATGAGAAACGGACATCTTGGGCAAGATTGTCAAACGCCCCCAGACTGTCATAATCCATGTGTATAGTATCCATTGCCAAAGAGGTGTTGGGGAGGTCGATGGCGAAATTTTCGATTTTCATCCGTTGGTCATTGCCGATAACCTTTAGGCTTAGTTTCTTCAATTCAAATCCGGAATGTTCTTCTTCGATGCTCAGACGCTTGATGGCGGCATTGATAGAATCATTTTGCAATGCTTTTAGGGAGATGTTTGCAATAATGTTACGCAAGCGGAGATGCTGTGGATTGAACTTTCCCGGAGTCTCTTTCTCGGACAGCACATCATACGAAACCTTTCCGCGGCGTATCAGTAAGGAATTGATACGGAGATCCAGGTTGTTTTTCTTTTGAACCGTATCTTTGGATGCGAATGCGTCGAGTACAAACTGAAAATTAGGTTTATCCTTGGGAGTCTGCTTGTTCAGATTGATGTTAAAGCCGAACAATTGTATGTTACTGATGGATATTTTGCCGCTGAATAGGGGGAGAATATCGAATTTGGCAGAAAGACGGGTCACCTTCAGCATTTCCTTGCCGGACTGGTCGTCCAGGAGCAGGTCGTCGATGATGATGCGGTTCAGCAATCCTATGTTTATTCGCCCGATGGAAATCTTGCTGTCCAGTATGGAAGCCAGTTCATTGGCAACAAATACAGACATTTGTCGCTGAACGGATGGAATGTTCAGCAACAATATGGTACCGATATACAATCCCAATACAATACCGAGTACCCAGCGTACTGTTTTTTTTAGCTTTCTGATAGGCGGTTAATTTTTATAATCAGCCAACAAAAATATGAAATAATACGTTATGAATCGTACTTTTATCACTACTTTTGCAGCGTTTAAACGTAAATAAACATTATGAGTACAATAATCTTGGGAATAGAATCTTCTTGTGATGACACTTCTGCAGCTGTCATCAAAGATGGTTATCTGCTTTCGAATGTGGTGGCCAGCCAAGCTGTGCATGAAGCGTACGGTGGGGTAGTGCCTGAACTGGCTTCCCGCGCGCACCAACAAAATATAGTTCCGGTAGTGCATGAGGCATTGAAACGCGCCGGAGTAACTAAAGAGGAATTGAGTGCTGTGGCCTTTACGCGTGGACCGGGATTGATGGGGTCGTTGTTGGTGGGGGTATCTTTCGCCAAAGGGTTCGCCCGTTCATTAGGCATTCCCATGATTGATGTTAATCATTTGACTGGTCATGTGTTAGCTCATTTCATTAAAGCAGAAGGTGAAGATAATGTGCAGCCGGAATTTCCTTTCCTTTGTTTGCTGGTTTCCGGTGGAAATTCACAGATTATCTTGGTGAAAGCCTATAACGATATGGAAATTTTGGGGCAGACTATTGATGATGCCGCCGGTGAAGCCATTGACAAATGCTCGAAGGTGATGGGATTGGGATATCCGGGTGGTCCGATTATTGACAAGCTGGCTCGGCAAGGTAATCCTAAAGCCTTCTCGTTTAGCAAACCGCATATTCCAGGGTTGGATTATAGTTTCAGCGGACTTAAGACCTCGTTTCTTTACTCTCTGCGCGACTGGATGAAGGACGACCCTGATTTCATCGAACATCACAAGACGGATTTGGCGGCATCGCTGGAAGCTACCGTAGTAGATATCTTGATGGATAAGTTGCGCAAAGCCGCCAAGCAATATAAAATAAAGGAAGTGGCTGTTGCCGGAGGTGTTTCTGCCAATAACGGATTGCGTAATGCTTTCCGTGAGCATGCCGGGAAATATGGTTGGAAAATATTTATTCCGAAGTTCAGCTACACAACGGATAACGCTGCCATGATTGCCATTACCGGATACTTCAAGTATATGGATAAGGATTTTTGTCCGATGGAAGCACCTGCTTATTCACGCGTAACTTTAGGATAATATATAATAAGGTATGAAGTTGGAAGAAAAGGTAGGAGAGCTGCTGAAAGCAAAGAAATTGTCCCTTTCCACCGCAGAAAGTTGTACGGGTGGAGGGATTGCCGCTCTGATTACTTCCGTTCCCGGCAGTTCGGAATACTTTAATGGTAGTATAGTGGCGTATTCCAATGAAATAAAGATGTCTTTGCTGCATGTATCTGCCGAAACTTTGGAAAAACATGGAGCAGTAAGCCGCGAAACTGTTACAGAAATGGTGAAAGGTGCGATGAAAACGCTGAAAACAGATTGTGCAGTGGCTACTTCCGGTATTGCAGGTCCTGGAGGTGGGACTCCGGAAAAACCGGTGGGTACGGTGTGGATAGCCGCTGCCTATAAAAATGAAATCGTTACCATGAAGCAGGAGGGAGACGAGGGAAGAAAGGGAAATGTGGAAAAAGCAATTCAAAATGCCCTTTTGTTGCTTTGTGAGAAGCTGAAATGAGGAAAAAATGCTATCATACAGTGAATTATTTTAAGAAAAACTTGTTTGGTAACGATAAAAGTGCTTACTTTGCGCTCTGTTTGAAATAGGCAAAAAAGAAAACTATAAAATTAAGATAGAAATGTCAAAGATTTGTCAAATTACCGGAAAGAAGGCCATGATTGGCAACAATGTTTCACACTCAAAGAGAAGAACAAAGAGAACCTTTGATTTGAACTTGTTTAACAAGAAGTTCTACTATGTAGAGCAGGATTGCTGGATCAGCCTTAGCATTTGCGCTAATGGTTTGCGCATTATTAATAAGAAAGGACTGGACGCTGCTTTGAAAGATGCGGTAGCTAAAGGTTATTGTGATTGGAAAAGCATTAAAGTTATTGGCTAAAGTAGAGGAGAATACTGATTATGGCAAAGAAAGCAAAAGGTAACAGAGTACAGGTGATTCTGGAATGCACAGAACACAAGGATAGCGGTATGCCGGGTACTTCTCGTTATATTACGACGAAGAACAGAAAGAATACCACAGAGAGATTGGAGTTGAAGAAATACAACCCGATTCTGAAGAGAGTGACAGTACATAAAGAAATTAAATAATAAATCTATAACTTATGGCAAAGAAAGCGGTAGCAACCTTGCACGAAGGAAGCAAAGAAGGACGTTCTTATACAAAGGTTATCAAAATGGTGAAGTCTCCTAAGACTGGTGCTTACATCTTTGATGAACAGATGGTCCGTAATGAAGATGTTCAGAACTTCTTTAAGAAATAAGATAAATACAGTGGCTGTAAAGCGCTGATGACTTATAAAGATCCCCTTGTCGGTATTTCCGGTAAGGGGATTTCTTTTTAAAAAGAGGACGAAGTTTTTAATATTCGTCAGTTTTGTTATATCTTTGCTGAAAATGCGAAGATAGGCTGCACCTCAGCATAAAAAATGAACGGGTTCATTTTATTCTGCATTCGGTTTGCACTATCTTTGCAGGGAATGCGAAAACAGGTTGCATAAAAATAATTAGTGTATGGGATTTTTTAGTTTTTTCTCCAAGGAAAAAAAGGAAACATTAGATAAAGGATTATCTAAGACCAAAGAAAGTGTGTTTGGCAAGATTGCGCGTGCCGTGGCAGGAAAGTCAAAAGTTGATGATGAAGTATTGGATAATCTGGAAGAGGTGTTGATAACTTCGGATGTGGGCGTGGAAACGACACTGAAAATTATTGAACGTATCGAAAAGCGTGCAGCAGCCGACAAATATATGAATGCCACTGAGCTGAATCATATTTTACGTGATGAAATCGCAGCGTTGCTTACAGAGAATAATTCGGAGGATGTGGATGACTTTGAAGCACCGATTGCGAAGAAACCATACGTCATTATGGTAGTGGGCGTCAATGGTGTAGGGAAGACTACTACGATTGGCAAACTGGCTTATCAATTTAAGAAAGCCGGAAAGTCTGTTTATCTGGGTGCTGCCGATACTTTCCGTGCTGCTGCTGTGGAGCAGTTGGTGATATGGGGTGAACGGGTAGGTGTACCTGTTGTAAAGCAGAAAATGGGTGCTGACCCGGCTTCTGTCGCTTTTGACACACTGAGTTCCGCAACTGCCAATAATGCCGATGTGGTAATTATAGATACGGCAGGACGCCTTCATAATAAAGTCGGTTTGATGAATGAACTGACGAAAATCAAGAATGTGATGAAGAAGGTTGTTCCTGATGCTCCGAATGAGGTGTTGCTTGTGTTGGATGGCTCAACCGGACAGAATGCATTTGAACAAGCCAAGCAGTTCACTCTGGCAACGGAGGTTACGGCAATGGCTGTTACAAAGTTGGACGGAACAGCCAAGGGTGGCGTAGTCATCGGCATTTCAGACCAGTTTAAAATTCCGGTTAAATATATTGGATTGGGTGAAGGAATGGAAGATTTGCAGGTGTTCCGTAAAAAGGAATTTGTTGATTCACTGTTCGGGGAGAATGCATGAAACGGAAGACTATAGATATCATCACTTTAGGATGTTCTAAAAACCTGGTGGATTCGGAACATTTGATGCGTCAGTTGGAGGAAGTGGGATTCCATGTGACACATGATGCGGAAAGACCGAAGGGACAGATTGCCGTAATCAATACTTGCGGTTTCATCGGTGACGCCAAGGAGGAATCCATTAATATGATTCTGGAATTTGCGCAGGCCAAGGAGGAAGGAAACTTGGAGAAGCTTTATGTAATGGGTTGCCTTTCGGAACGTTATCTGAAGGAATTGGCCGTTGAAATTCCCCAGGTGGATAAATTCTATGGTAAATTCAATTGGAGAGAGTTGTTGCAGGATTTGGGAAAGGCCTATCATGACGAGCTGCACATAGAGCGCACATTGACCACTCCCAAGCATTATGCCTATTTGAAGATATCCGAAGGGTGTGACCGTAAATGTTCTTATTGTGCTATTCCCATCATTACGGGACGGCATGTGTCGCGCCCGATGGAGGAGATACTTGACGAGGTGAAGTATCTGGTTGCACGGGGTGTAAAGGAATTCCAGGTTATAGCCCAGGAGTTGACCTATTACGGAGTAGATTTATATAAGAAGCAAATGTTGCCCGAGCTTGTTGAGCGGATTTCGGATATTCCCGGAGTGGAGTGGATACGCTTGCATTATGCCTATCCGGCACATTTTCCGGCTGATTTATTCCGTGTGATGCGCGAGCGTGACAATGTATGCAAATATATGGATATTGCCCTGCAACATATCAGTGACAATATGCTGCAAAAGATGCGTCGCCATGTGACGAAGGATGAGACGTATAAGCTGATAGAACAATTCCGTGAGGAGGTTCCCGGTATTCATCTCCGTACTACACTGATGGTGGGGCATCCAGGAGAAACTGAAGCCGATTTTGAGGAGCTAAAAGAGTTTGTCCGTAAAGTGCGTTTCGATAGAATGGGGGCTTTTGCGTATTCGGAAGAAGAAGGGACGTATGCCGCTGCTGAATATGAGGATTCTATTCCCCAGGAAGTGAAACAAGCGCGCTTGGATGAGTTAATGTCTATTCAACAAGGCATTTCAGGGGAGTTGAGTGCGGAGAAAGTAGGCAGGCAGATGAAAGTAATCATTGACCGGCTGGAAGGCGAATATTATATTGGACGTACAGAATTTGATTCTCCCGAAGTGGATCCTGAGGTTTTGATTGAGCGTGGAGACAGGGCGTTGCATATAGGTAACTTTTACCACGTAGAGATAGTAAATTCCGATGATTTCGACCTTTTTGGACGAATAATTTAAAGATTTTTCCTTATCTTCTTGCATATGTGAAGAAGATTTGCTAATATAGCACCGTAGTTCAATTTAAAGGCTTACATTTTGAATAACAAAGAGTTTACTTCTGAATTGTCGCGGAGGTTAGGGTACACATTGAAAGATACTTCTGAGCTGGTTGCTTCATTGCTGGCAGATATGACACGGCAGTTGGAGGAGGGGAATATTATCTCTATACAAGGGTTCGGTACATTCGAAGTGAAAAAGAAGGCAGAGCGTATATCTGTGAATCCGACTACAAAGCAGCGTATGCTGGTGCCTCCCAAATTGGTGTTGACCTATAAGCCGAGTACATTGTTAAAGGATAAGTTTAAGTAACCGGCTTTTAAAAAATCTCCCGTATTATGAATGAGAAACTGAACATACAAGACCTGATTGACACGCTGGCTGAAAGGCATGGCATGAGCAAGAAGAATGCGGATAGTTTTGTGAAAGAATTCTTCCAGCTGATTGAGGAGTCTTTGGAGAAGGACAAATATGTGAAGATACGAGGTCTGGGGACTTTCAAGCTGATAGATGTCGGGAGTCGTGAAAGCGTTAATGTGAATACGGGGGAAAGGTTTGAGATACAAGGGCATACAAAAGTGTCGTTTACACCGGAACCGGCTTTGAAAGATATTATCAATAGACCATTTTCGCATTTTGAAACTGTAGTTTTGAATGACGCTACGGTGCTTGAGGACACCCTGCAGGAAAATGACAGTGAAGATGATGAAGATACTGAAATCAAAACTCCGGAACAAGAGGTGGAGGAGAAGGTTGCCTTAGTGGAAGAAGCCACGATAGAAGAACCTTTGGTGGAAACTGTAGTCGAAGAGCCGTTAGTTGAGCCCGAACCGGAAGTTGAAGAGGAGAAACCGGAAAAAACTGAACCTGAAGCAATGCCTGAAAATATAGTTGCTGTTGAACCGGAACCGTCTGAGCCAGTGATAAAAGATACGGCAGATTCTTCGACTATGAAATATTTTATAGGCATCGTTGTATTTGTAGTGTTGTTGTGTGGTGGTGCCGTAGCTTTCATGTATTATCCGGACTTGCTTGACAAACTTACTGCAAAGCCTCTTGTAGAAGAGGTTGCAGACTCGGATGTGAAGGAATCTGTTACTGAAAAGGTGGATGTCCCTGCCGGTCAAGACAATATTGCCTTGACAGACAGCATTGTTTCAAAAGATGTTGTAGTTCCTGCCCGGACAGATACTGTGGCAGAAACTGTTGCTACAACAACTCCTGCGCTTACAACAACTCCAAAGGAAAATGTACAGGCACAGTCTCCCGCTCCTAAAAAAGAGCAGAAAAAGACAGTTGCACCGTTTGAACCGGATTCTGTGGGGTATACGATTGTGGGAACAGAAACCACTTATACCATCAAGGAAGGGGAAACGCTGACTAGGGTAGCGCTTCGTTTTTATGGGACAAAAGCGCTTTGGCCTTATATCGTGAAGCATAATCCCGGCGTAATCAAGAATCCGGATAATGTACCTTATGGTACCACTATCAAGATACCGAAATTAGCCAAGAAGCAGTAAAAAATTACTGCTTCTTTTTTGTTAAATACTAAACTCTATGAAAGTAGTTTAATCTAAAAGGTTTCGCATAGTTTTTTAATAAAAATTAGTTGGTATGGTTAATTTATTCCCGTACTTTTGGGAGCGAAAAAAATAATTGCCGGTTCAAAACCGGATAAATGAAGAAATTAAACATTAAAAAATAGATTGATTTATGGCTGAAACAATTGACATCCGCGAACTGAATGAGCGGATTGAAAGACAAAGTGCTTTCGTTACCAATCTTACCACAGGTATGGACCAGGTCATTGTAGGACAAAAGCATCTGGTAGAGTCGTTGTTAATTGGTTTGTTGTCCGATGGACATGTGTTGTTGGAAGGTGTGCCCGGTTTGGCAAAGACTTTAGCTATCAAGACGCTTGCTTCGTTGATTGATGCGCAATACAGCCGCATTCAGTTTACGCCTGACTTGTTGCCTGCCGACGTAATAGGTACAATGGTTTACAGCCAGAAGGATGAAACGTTCCAAGTAAAAAAAGGTCCGGTCTTCGCAAACTTTGTTTTGGCTGATGAAATCAACCGTGCTCCGGCCAAAGTACAGAGTGCTTTGCTGGAAGCCATGCAGGAACGTCAAGTTACTATCGGCAATGAAACTTTCGGGTTGCCCAAACCATTCCTGGTGCTTGCCACACAGAATCCTATCGAGCAGGAAGGTACTTATCCGCTGCCCGAAGCGCAAGTGGACCGTTTCATGCTGAAAGTCGTAATAGACTATCCGAAGCTGGAAGAGGAGAAACTGATTATCCGTCAGAATATCAATGGTGATAAATTTGAAGTGAAGCCCATTTTGAAGGCAGACGAAATTATTGAAGCTCGTAAAGTGGTTCGCCAGGTGTATCTGGATGAGAAAATAGAAAAATATATTGTTGATATTGTATTTGCTACCCGTTATCCGGAAAAATATGATTTAAAAGAACTGAAAGACATGATTGGTTTCGGCGGTTCGCCCCGTGCTTCCATCAACTTGGCCTTGGCTGCCCGTAGCTACGCGTTCATCAAGCGTCGCGGTTATGTCATTCCGGAGGATGTGCGCGCTGTGGCACACGACGTACTTCGCCACCGTATCGGCTTGACTTACGAGGCGGAAGCCAGCAATATGACATCTGATGAAATCGTCAGCAAGATACTGAACAAGGTTGAAGTGCCCTAACGCATAATAGAGGTTTTCGTAAACTTGAGGTTTACAATCCTATACCTGAGGTTTAGCGTCGTAAACCTTAGGGTTGAGTACCGAAAACCTCACCCCTTTTCATAGGGAAGTTTCTGTTATAAACTAAATTGCGCTTGTGTGCTTAAATGAGATTATTAAAATAAATCAATGGAAACAACAGAACTTTTGAAGAAAGTCCGTCAGATTGAGATAAAGACGCGCGGATTGTCCAACAATATCTTTGCCGGGCAGTATCACTCTGCCTTCAAGGGTAGAGGTATGGCATTCTCCGAGGTGCGCGAGTATCAGTTTGGCGACGACATACGCGACATTGACTGGAATGTAACCGCCCGCTTCAACAAGCCTTACGTCAAGGTGTTTGAGGAGGAGCGCGAATTGACAGTGATGTTGTTGGTAGATGTTTCCGGTAGTTTGGAATTCGGTACGGTAAAGCAGATGAAGAAGGATATGGTGACGGAAATTGCCGCTACACTGGCATTCTCTGCCATTCAGAATAATGACAAGATTGGTGTCATCTTCTTTTCGGACCGGATTGAGAAGTTTATTCCGCCCAAGAAGGGACGTAAGCATATACTTTACATCATCCGCGAACTGGTAGATTTTCATGCGGAAAGCCGGAGGACGAACATCCGTTTGGGATTGGAATATCTGACGAATGTGATGAAACGCCGTTGCACGGCATTTGTCTTGTCCGACTTCATCGACCAGGAAAGTTTCAAGAACGCCATGACCATTGCCAATCGTAAGCATGACCTGGTTGCCGTTCAGGTGTACGACCGTCGTGTGGAAGAATTGCCACCCGTGGGACTGATGAAGATTAGGGATGCCGAGACGGGACATGAGCAGTGGATTGACACCTCCTCGCGTGCCGTGCGCCGTGCCCATCATGATTGGTGGGTGAACAAGCAGGCGGAATTGAATGAAACGTTTACCAAGAGTAATGTCGACAATGTGTCGGTACGTACCGACCAGGATTATGTCAAGGCATTGATGAATTTGTTTGCGAAACGAAATTAATCGGAAAATGAAAAGATATTTATTTCTGATAGCGTTATTGATAGCATGGTCGGGAAGGGTAGTAGCCCAGTCGGTAACGGTAGATGCTACGATTGACTCTTTGCAGATTCTTATTGGAGAGCAGGCAAAGATAAAGCTTCAAGTATCTCTGGATGCCGATAAGCGTGCCATATTCCCGGTATATACCGATACGCTGGTGAATGGGGTTGAAATTATTGATGTGGCCAAGCCGGATACGCAACTGCTGAATGATGGCCGGCGTGCATTGATAACTCAAGAGTATACAGTTACCTCTTTCGACTCGGCTCTTTATTATCTGCCGCCTATGGAAGTGACAGTGGATAATGAGAAGTATCGCTCCAAAGCGTTGGCCTTGAAAGTATATTCGGTGAATGTCCCGTTAGACCCGGAGAATCCGGAACAGTTCTTCGGTCCCAAAACAGTGATGCAAGCGCCTTTTGCCTGGGAAGACTGGTATGGTCTTATGGCTTGTGGTGCGCTGATTATCCCGATAGGGATATTACTTGTCTATCTGATAATGCGCTTCTTCGACAATAAGCCTATTATCCGTAAGGTGAAGGTAGAACCTAAGCTGCCTCCCCATCAGTTGGCTATGCAGGAGATAGAACGTATCAAGAATGAGAAGGTATGGCAGAAAGGGGAACCGAAGGAATATTATACGGAATTGACTGATGCTCTTCGTACATATATAAAAGACCGCTTTGGTTTCAATGCTTTGGAAATGACTTCTACGGAAATCATAGATAAGTTGCTGGAAATGAAAGATAAGGAAGCAATATCGGATTTGCGTGAATTGTTCCAGACTGCTGATTTGGTGAAATTTGCCAAGCATAATCCATTGATGAACGAAAATGACGCTAACCTGATTAATGCCATTGACTTTATTAATGAAACCAAGGAGAAAGAAGAGGAGAATGCCAAGCCGCAGCCTACGGAGATTACCATTATCGAGAAACGTTCTTTGCGTACCAAGATTTTGCTGGGAGCGGGTATTGTGGTGTTGGCTGTAGCCCTTGTCTGTTCATTGATATATATCGGATTGGAGTTGTATAATTATTTTGCTTAATACAGGAAAAGTGACTTCAATCGGATATACATGAGTGAAAAATGAGGGATGTTTGGAGCGAAGCTGAATTGTAAATCGTTAAATCGTACATAAATATGGTTTTTGCCAATATTGAATATTTATTTTTGCTGCTGTTGCTTATACCTTATATAGTATGGTATATTATGAAGCGGAAGAATAGTGAAGCTACGCTTCAGATTTCGGATGCCCGTGTGTATGCCCATACCCCTAAAAGCTATAAGAACTATTTGTTGCATGTACCGTTTGTATTGCGGATAATTGCCTTGATACTGATTATTCTTGTTTTGGCACGTCCGCAAACCACCGATAGCTGGCAGAACAGTGAGATTGAGGGTATTGATATCATGCTTGCTATGGACGTTTCTACCAGTATGCTGGCCGAAGACCTGAAACCTAACCGGTTGGAAGCGGCGAAGGATGTGGCGGCAGAGTTTATTAACGGACGTCCGAATGACAATATAGGTATAACTTTGTTTGCTGGAGAAAGCTTTACGCAATGTCCGTTGACAGTAGACCATGCCGTATTGTTGAACTTGCTTAAAGATATGAAGTGCGGGCTGATTGAAGACGGAACGGCAATCGGTATGGGTATTGCCAATGCCGTTACCCGTTTGAAGGATAGCAAGGCAAAGTCGAAAGTCATTATTCTGCTGACGGACGGTGTCAATAATAAAGGTGATATTTCTCCTTTGACGGCTGCTGAAATAGCCAAGAGTTTTGGCATTCGTGTTTATACTATTGGGGTAGGAACCAATGGTATGGCTCCTTATCCTTATCCGGTAGGCGGAACAGTGCAATATGTCAATATGCCCGTCGAAATTGATGAAAAGACTTTGACACAGATTGCCGGAACAACGGAAGGTAACTATTTCCGTGCCACCAGCAACTCGAAGTTGAAGGAAGTGTACGAGGAGATAGACAAGCTGGAGAAAACAAAATTGAATGTAAAAGAATACAGCAAGCGCCAGGAAGAGTACCGCTGGTTTGCGTTGGCTGCTTTCTTGTGCGTATTACTGGAGGTACTGTTACGCAACTCTATATTGAAGAAGATACCGTAAAAACGGAGAATGTCTTTTAGTGTATCAGTCATTGCGTAGCCAAATTGTAAATTGTAAATTGCTAAATTGTAAATAAAAAGATGTTTCGATTTGAAGAACCTGCATATTTGTACTTGTTGCTGCTGCTGCCTTTATTGGCGGCCTTCTACTTGTACTCCAATTATCGGAGGAGGAAAGCCATTCGTAAATTTGGTGACCCTATACTGATGGCACAGCTAATGCCGGATGTTTCCAAATACCGTCCGGATGTGAAGTTTTGGTTGGTTTTTGCGGCTATCGGGTTGTTCACGGTACTGCTGGCACGCCCGCAGTTTGGTTCCAAACTGGAGACGGTAAAACGCCAGGGAGTGGAAGTGATGATTGCGTTGGATATATCCAATTCCATGCTGGCACAAGACGTACAGCCAAGCCGCTTGCAGAAGGCAAAACGGCTGGTGGCGCAGTTGGTAGATAAGATGCAGAATGACAAGGTCGGTATGATTGTTTTTGCAGGTGACGCATTTACCCAGTTGCCTATTACGAGTGATTATATTTCTGCCAAGATGTTTTTGGAGTCCATCGATCCTTCGCTGATTTCCAAGCAAGGTACGGCAATTGGAGCTGCAATAAATCTGGCTGCCCGGAGTTTTACACCTCAAGAAGGAGTGGGACGTACTGTTATTGTCATCACCGACGGTGAAAACCATGAAGGTGGTGCCGTAGAAGCTGCTAAGGCTGCTGCTGAGAAAGGTATCCAGGTCAATGTATTAGGGGTAGGTATGCCTGAGGGTGCCCCCATTCCAATAGAGGGTACTAATGATTATCGTCGTGACCGTGAAGGTAATGTAATCGTTACTCGCTTGAATGAGCAGATGTGTCAGGAAATTGCTCAGGCAGGAAATGGTATTTATGTGCGCGTAGACAATACCAACGGTGCACAGAAAGCGATTAGTCAGGAAATCAACAAGATGGCAAAGGCAGATGTGGAAACACAGGTGTACACGGAATTCAATGAACAGTTTCAGGCAGTGGCATGGATTATTCTGCTGTTGTTACTGGCTGAGATGTTGATATTGGAGCGCAAGAATCCTCTGTTCCGCAACATTCATTTATTCTCTAATAAGAAATGATGCGTATGTTACAGAAAAAGTATATTGGAATAGTTTTGCTGCTGTTAGTGGCAGTTTCAGCTTCTGCACAGAAGGCGGAACGCGATTATATCCGTAAGGGAAACCGTTTTTTTAAGGATAGCGTATATGTGGATGCAGAAGTGAACTATCGGAAGGCTTTGGAGGTAAACCCGAAGTCAACGGTTTCCATGTTCAACCTGGGAAATACATTGACCCAGCAGAACAAGCTGCAGGAAGCGATGGAGCAATATGTGGGAGCTACCAAGATAGAAAAGGACAAATCGAACTTAGCACAGATTTATCATAATATGGGAGTCATCTTTCATTCTCAGAAGGATTATGCAAAGGCGGTAGAAGCCTATAAGGAGTCGTTACGCAATAATCCGAAAGATGATGAAACGCGCTATAACCTTGCTTTGGCACAGAAACAGTTGCAAGACCAGCAGCAGAACCAGGATCAGAATCAAGATCAGGATAAACAGGACCAACAGAAGGAGCAGGATAAACAGCAGGATCAGCAGAAAGACCAGCAACAGAATCAAGACCAGCAACAACAACCTTCTCAGCCGGAAAAAAAAGATAATGAGATGTCTAAGGAAAATGCCGAGCAGCTGTTAAACTCTGTCATGCAAGACGAGAAGGATGTGCAGGATAAAGTGAAAAAGCAGCAGGTACTTCAAGGAGGTCGTCTGGAAAAAGATTGGTAACAAACATAATAGGAATAATATATGAGAAAAATAGTTTTCTTATGGATAGCACTGATTGCAGTCAGTATGAATGCCTTTGCCGATGGCAAGGTATCGTTTACTGCGTCCGCTCCTGACGCTGTGGCGGTAGGAGACCAGTTCAGACTGTCGTATACGGTGACTACACAAAAGGTAAGGGATTTTCGTGCTCCTTCTATGAAGGGATTTGATGTGTTGATGGGGCCCAGCCGCTCGCAACAGAGTAGCGTGCAGATGATTAATGGGCAGACGACTTCAACCAGCAGTATTACATTCACTTATATTTTAATGGCGACTGCAGAAGGTGATTTTACCATTCCAGGAGCCACTATCACTGCTGATGGTAACCAAATGGTTTCGAATTCTGTACAAGTAAGGGTTCTTCCGGCAGATCAGGCTGCTAATGGAGCTTCTGGAAATGGTGGCAAACAGAGTGAGGGCACTGCCAGCCGCGCTTCTTCCGGGACATCTGTATCGAATAGTGATTTGTTTATTACAGCTACTGCCAGTAAGATGACGGTGTATGAACAAGAGGCTTTTCTGCTGACATACAAGATATATACCTTGGTGGACTTACGTATGTTTGATAATGTGAAATTGCCCGACTTCAAAGGATTCCATTCTCAGGAAGTAGAATTGCCTAATGACAGAAGATGGGGATTGGAGCATTATAAAGGTAGAAATTATCAGTCTACAATCTATCGTCAGTTTGTGTTGTTCCCGCAACAAGCCGGTAAACTGACAATTGATGCAGCACGTTTTGACGCTTCTATAGCCAAGGCTACACAAGTATCCGATCCGTTTGAGGCGTTTTTCAATGGAGGAAGCAATTACGTAGAGGTGAAAAAGACTATTTTGACTCCGCAACTGACAATTGACGTAAAACCCTTGCCGGCAGGTAAGCCAGCCGATTTTTCGGGAGGAGTGGGAGAGTTCAATATAACTTCTTCTATCAATAGTACAAATGTCAAGACCAATGATGCTGTTACTGTCAAACTTGTCATTTCTGGTACCGGTAATCTGAAATTGCTCTCTAATCCGGAAGTTAAATTCCCCGAGGATTTTGAAGTATATGATCCGAAGGTGGACAATAAATTCCGTCTGACAAATTTGGGCCTCTCCGGTAGCAAGGTCATTGAGTATCTGGCAATTCCTCGTAATGCTGGAACTTATAAGATTCCTGCCGTAAAGTTCAGTTATTTTGATATTAATTCCCGTTCGTATAAAACGTTGACTACGGAAGAGTATGAATTGCATGTGGAAAAGGGAGCAGGCAATGCTGCTCAGACTATTGCAAACTTTACAAGCAAGGAAGAACTGAAAGTATTGAACGAGGATATTCGTTTTATCAAGCAGAATAACGTAACTCTGTCTCCCAAAGGTGATTTCTTCTTCGGTTCGTTGACGTATTGGTTACTTTATTTGATACCGGGTATTGCATTCATTACATTCTTTATCATCTATCGTAAGCAAATAGCAGCCAATGCAAATGTAGCAAAGATGCGTACCAAGAAAGCCAATAAAGTGGCGGTGAAACGTATGAAACAAGCTGGTAAATTATTGGCTGAGAATAAGAAAGATGCGTTTTATGATGAGGTTTTGAAGGCTCTTTGGGGGTATATCAGTGATAAACTGAGCATTCCGGTATCCCGTTTGTCTAAGGATAATATCGAAGAGGAACTTCGTAATTATGGTGTGAATGATGCGTTGATAAAGGAATTCCTCGATGCATTGAATAACTGTGAGTTTGCCCGCTTTGCTCCGGGTGATGATAACCAGGCTATGGATAAGGTATATTCAGCTTCTTTGGAAGTTATCAGTAAAATGGAAAACTCGATAAAACATTAATCAGGAGGAAATGGTAATGAATAAAATATTGTTTTTTACTCTTAGTCTAGTGATGGCAATTACTGCCTATGGGCAGAATTCTGCATCTGTAGATACATTACAGACTGCTAGTGACTCTACATCCGTCGGTTCACATGCGGAATTCTCTGCTGCAAGGCAAGAAAGCAATGTGACAAAGGCTGAAGGTGACAGCGCTTATATACGGAATGATTATGCTTCTGCCATTCAAATATATGAGAATCTGTTAAAGAAGGGAGAGGCTGCAGAGGTCTATTATAATCTTGGCAACAGTTATTATAAGGCAGATGATATAGCAAGAGCTATATTGAATTATGAGCGTGCCTTGTTGTTGGAACCTGGTAATGCTGATATTCGTGCAAATTTGGAGATAGCACGTTCTAAGACAATCGATAAGGTAATCCCAATTCCTGAGGTTTTCTTTGTATCTTGGACTAAATCGTTGATTAATTGTCTTAGCGTAGACGCATGGGCTAAGTTGGGGATTGTGTTCTTTATACTATTACTCGTTTCGTTCTATCTCTTTTTCTTTTCAAAACAGATTATGGGAAAGAAAGTGGGATTTATTGTAGGAATAGTATTCCTGGCTCTTGTTATATTGAGTAATGTGTTTGCTGCTCAGCAAAAAGGTGAACTGATGGAACGTAACGAAGCTATAGTGTTGGCACCTAGTGTCACAGTGCGTAGTACTCCCAGTGAAAGTGGTACAAGTCTGTTCATTCTTCATGAGGGACGTAAAGTTGAGATAAAAGACAACTCTATGCGTGAATGGAAAGAAATTCGTTTGGAAGATGGTAAAGTAGGGTGGATTCCAGCTTCTGCCATAGAAGGTATTTAAATTTTCCCTGTATTCTAAAAACAGCTCGTATAAACCCGATAATTCTGCTTTATACGAGCTGTTTCTGTCTATTTTTAGGAGCTTTTTCTCTGTACTTATAATTCTGCATACTTGAAAATGATTATTTTTTGGAGAGGCAATATTCTTTTTGAAAAAAGATAAAGAAATAGTTTGTTTTATCCTTTTTTTTCCTTAAGTTTATAGCGTGATAATAAAAAGTACAGAGTATTAACCATTAAATTTATGAATATGAGAACAATAACATTTAATGAATTACGTAAGATTAAAGACTCATTGCCTAGTGGTAGTATGCATAGAATAGCCGATGAACTTGGACTGAATGTTGACACTGTAAGAAATTTTTTCGGTGGACACAATTTTAAGGAGGGGAAAAGTGTTGGGATTCACTTGGAACCTGGACCAGATGGTGGATTGGTTATGATTGATGATACTACTGTTTTAGAGCGAGCTTTAAAAATTTTAGATGAAATGGCAGGTAAGACTGAAGAAGCTGTTCGAGCTTAAGAAGAGAAAGTTAGATAGAATCCCAATTGCTGACAACAATTGGGATTTCTTGTTTGTTTTAATCTCAAAATCAATGATATATGGAAGATAAATTAGTTACTTTGGCAATCTTAACGTACGCGAAAGCTCAAATATTGAAAAATGTTCTTGAAAATGAAGGTATTGAGACTTATATTCACAATGTAAACCAGATACAACCGGTTGTTTCTTCTGGCGTACGTGTACGTATTAAGGAGAGTGACTTACCTCATGCTCTGAAAATTACTGAAAGCTCTGCGTGGTTATCTGAAGAGGTAGTGGGGGGGAAGTCACCTAAACTGGAGAAGGTTAGTAATAAAGTGCTGATTCCAGTGGATTTTTCCAATTATTCTTTGAAGGCTTGCGAGTTCGGTTTCAATTTCGCTCAGAATATAGGTGCAGAAGTTGTTTTGCTACATGTTTATTTTACTCCTATATATGCAACTTCTTTGCCATACGGAGACGTATTTAACTATCAGCTAAGTGATGAGGAGAATGTAAGGAGTATCTTACAAAAAGTTCATGCTGATTTGAATGCATTATCTGATAAAGTAAAAGAGAAGGTAGCTTCCGGCGAGTTTCCAGATATTAAATATACTTGTGTTTTGCGTGAAGGTATTCCTGAAGAAGAGGTACTCCGCTATACCAAGGAATATCGGCCACGCATTATCATAATGGGAACTCGTGGTAAAAGTCAGAAGGATATTGATTTGATCGGCAGTGTAACGGCTGAAGTGATTGAACGTAGCCGTGTACCGGTATTGGCCATTCCTGAAAATACTCCATTCAAGCAATTTTCTGAAGCTAAGCGTATTGCATTCATTACTAATTTTGATCAACGTGATTTAATAGCTTTTGATTCGCTAATAAATAATCTGAAATCATTTAAGTTTTCAGTGTCTCTGATACATCTTTCAGATGTTCAGAATACATGGAATGAAATAAAACTGGCTGGTATTAAGGAATATTTTCAAAAACAATATCCACAATTGGAAATATACTATGATGTGGTAAAGAACGATAATCTGCTTAGTAGTTTAGACAGTTATATCAAAAGTAATCATATTGATATTATAACATTAACTTCTTATAAAAGAAATATATTTTCGCGCTTATTTAACCCTGGCATTGCCAGAAAGATGATTTTCCATTCTGATACACCATTGTTGGTAATTTACGGAAGACCGAATTAGGTGTTGAATATAGGTATATATGGTTTCTATCCAATATCAGCATTATGTTTAATATAGCGCTGGAATAATTTAATCTAATTTTAATTTCTTCTCTCCCTCACTTAAGAAATAACATTCTTTACTTAATGATATAACAATAATAAAAGCCTAATTAATAATTTAATTAGGCTTTTATTATTATGAAAGTATTACATCAACTTTTCAATTTCTTCGAATTCAGGGCCCATTTGCAAATTATAATACACTCTATACAGACCATTTAACCACAAATCTTTTTGATCAGGTTTCAGTTCTCTTGCCTTTTCATAATAAGGTTTTGCCTTTTCATAGAAAGTCTTCAGAGTAGCCTGGTCTTCTTTATACTTCGGATCATTAATATCTGTAGTTGCTTTTTCTGAGAAATCTTGTGCTTGTAAGCAGTAAATCAAGCCTAAATTAGAGTATGCTTCTGCATAATTAGGATCTACTTCTATAGTTTTTTTATAGAATTCAATAGCTTTATCATAGTCCTTCATATTGTGATAAAGGTAGCCTTTTACATACAAATAGAATGTATTGTTAGGATCTTTAGCCAACATATCATCAGCAAACTGCATAGCTTCGTCATATTTGTTGTTATTGCTATAATAATCAATCAAGTGACCGAAGAAGAATGAATGTTCAGGATATTTCTGGATACCTTCTTTTAAAGAAGCAATCCATTTAACAGTATCACCTTCAGCTTTCAATGCAGTAGAGATAAATTCCATTGCGTATTTCCCAACTTCTTTATCATCTTGCGCATAAGGAGCATACTTCAAAATACTAGGATAATCTTCCATCTTAGCAGCTGCTAAACTTGCATAATATGCTATTTGGGGTAATACAGTATCTGTTTGTAATAGATTTTCCTTTTCAAACATCGGGTTGATAGCAATATCAATGTATGTTGCAAAGAAATCTAATGCTTTTTTATTGTCTTCATTGGCTGCATCGCCTTCTTTCTGTGAGGCCAAATTAAAGAATTGGATACCGCCATTGATCAGATTACCGCGTTCTGCTAAAATTGTAGCAGAATTAGATTTTCTATATTTATTCTTGATTTTGCCCTTTTCATTGGGAATTTGTGCCAATTCGTCACATTTGAAGTAGAATTTACACATGTTCAATGCGCTATTATATACCTGAAGAGTGTCATAAGGTTTTCTCAGATAGGCATTTTCCATTTCTTTCTCACTTCTTTTTCTTTGGATAAGACCTGCTACATCCCACGTTTCGGCATTGTCCTTTGTTTCGGGATTGGTTAAAGCCTGATTTATCAGTTCCTCTGCTTTGGCAAAGTCAGGATTTACTCCGTTAGCAATACTTTTAGCCTCTTTTACGTTCTTTTCTTGGGCGAAAGTAAAGCTTGCGACAAGTAGTAAAACCATTGAAAATAATACTCTTTTCATGATTGTAGAAAATTTAAATTAATATTATGTCTATTCTTCATTTTCATTGTTTACCTCGTTCTGAGGGCTTTCAAGGGTATTTTCTTCCCCCTCCTCTATAAGTTCCTCTTCATTTTCTGAAGTGACTTTACATACAGAGCCGATTTCGTCATTACGTTTCTCAAGGTTGATTAGACGCACACCTTGTGTAGCACGTCCCATGATACGAACATCGGCGACTTTCAGACGGATGGTAATACCGGATTTATTAATAATCATCAAGTCATTTTCATCTGTAACAGACTTGATAGTTACTAATTTACCCGTTTTATCGGTGATATTCATTGTTTTCACACCTTTACCTCCACGATTGGTCTTGCGATAATCTTCAATATCCGAACGTTTGCCATATCCTTGTTCCGATACAACCATAATTGTTTCCGCTTCAGGATCTTTGATGCATATCATACCTACTACTTCGTCTTGACCGTCTTCATCCAATGTCATACCACGTACACCGGTGGCAGTACGTCCCATAACGCGCACAGCACTTTCATGGAAACGAATGGCACGTCCGTTACGGTTGGCAATGATGATTTCATTGTCGCCGTTTGTCATACGCACTTCGATTACACGGTCGTCTTCACGGATAGTGATAGCATTTACACCATTTTGGCGAGGACGTGAATACTGCTCAAGCAATGTTTTCTTAATGACACCATTCTTAGTACAGAACAATACATAATGGCTGTTGATAAATTCTTGGTCGTTCAAGTTCTTCACGCGCAAATAGGCGTTTACAGCATCGTCAGAGTCGATATTCAACAAATTCTGGATGGCACGACCTTTCGAATTCTTAGTACCTTCGGGGATTTCGTATACCTTCAGCCAGTAACACTTACCTTTCTGTGTAAAGAACATCATGGTATTATGCATGGTTGCAGGATAAATATGCTCTACAAAGTCTGCATCGCGGGTTTCGGTACCTTTGGAGCCTACCCCACCACGGTTTTGCGCACGGAATTCGCTCAGCGGTGTGCGTTTGATGTATCCCATGTGCGAGATGGTGATAATCATTTCATCATCTGCATAGAAGTCTTCCGGATTGAATTCTTCTGATGAATAGACAATTTCCGAGCGACGTTCGTCACCATACTTCTCTTTTACTTCAATCAGTTCATCTTTAATGACTTTGCGGCAGAGTTCGTCATTGACAAGGATTTCTTCCAAATAAGCAATCTGCTTCTGAATTTCCTCATATTCGGCGTGCAGCTGGTCTTGCATCAATCCTGTGAGCTGACGCAAACGCATTTCAACAATGGCACGTGACTGAATTTCACTGAGTTGGAATCGCTCCATCAAACCTGATATAGCATCATTCGGGGTTTTAGCAGCACGGATAATCTTGATTACTTCGTCGATATTATCAGATGCAATGATTAATCCTTCCAGAATATGTGCACGTTCTTTGGCCTTGCGCAAATCATACTGAGTACGGCGGATGACTACGTCGTGTCTGTGCTCAACGAAGTGTTTTATCAAATCTTTCAGATTCAACAGACGTGGACGGCCATGTACCAATGCAACATTGTTCACACCAAAAGATGTCTGCAGCATTGTCATCTTGTAGAGCTTGTTGAGTACAATGCTGGCATTTGCATCACGTTTTACATCAATAACGATACGCATACCTTCACGGTCGGATTCGTCATTAGCATTGGCAATACCTTCAATTTTCTTTTCGTTGGCCAGATCGGCTATATTCTTAATCAATTCAGCTTTATTGACACCATAGGGAATTTCTGTCACAACGATTTTATCGTGCGTCGAACCAGTCTCAATTTCGGCTCTAGCACGCATTATGACACGTCCGCGTCCCGTGAGATAGGCTTCGCGAACACCGCTCATACCGTATATATAGCCTCCGGTCGGGAAATCAGGAGCTTTGACATACGTCATCAGCTCTTCTATATCGATGTCATTGTTTTCGATGTATGCAATACAAGCGTCAATAACCTCAGATAGATTATGGGTCGGCATATTGGTAGCCATACCTACGGCAATACCAGATGCACCATTTACCAAAAGATTCGGAATACGGGCCGGCATGACGGTAGGCTCTTGCAAAGAGTCATCGAAATTGTTCTGCATGTCAACAGTCTCTTTCTCAAGGTCTGTCATCATGTCTTCACCAATTTTTCGCAAACGACACTCTGTATAACGCATGGCAGCAGCACTGTCACCGTCTACTGAACCGTAGTTACCTTGTCCATCTACCAACATGTAACGCATTGCCCAAGGCTGAGCCATACGTACAAGAGCTCCGTAAACGGACGAGTCGCCATGAGGGTGATATTTACCTAATACTTCACCTACAACTCTGGCTGATTTTTTATAAGGTTTGTCGGAGGTATTTCCTAATCCCATCATTCCGAAAAGAATTCTTCGGTGAACGGGTTTAAAACCATCTCTAACATCCGGAAGGGCACGTGAAACAATGACCGACATAGAGTAGTCAATGTACGATGACTTCATTTCCTCCTCGATGTTAATCTTTATAATTCTGTCTTGTTCAAGCATTTAAAAAGATTATTAATTATACATTTTCGGGTTCGTGAAAAACCACGCTAAAGTACTGCTTTTTTACGATATACAAAAGTTTTCCTCCATAAACTTTGTTGCCTGCAACATAAATATGGAAGTACTCCCTCCATTCCTCACCAAATTGCTATTAATATATAAGGTATAAAGTGGAAAAACAGATTTGAAATTTATGGCACGGGATTTGTATACTATTAAATCAGTTAAATATGATACGCTGAATTAATAAATGCGTATCTTTGTCGTGGATAACCTTTTTAATTGAGGAGAATTATAAAATATGAACAATCAATTTTCACAAAGAGTTTCAGACATAATTACTTATAGCAAGGAAGAAGCCAATCGATTGAGAAATCGCTATATTGGTCCGGAACACCTTCTGCTCGGCATGCTGCGTGATGGCGGAGGAAAAGCTATTGAAATATTGTTGAAACTTGATATAGATTTAAAACGAGTAAAAAGTCGTCTGGAGGGTTTCCTAAAGGATGCCGAGGACGATACTCTCTTGCCGGACGCTGAAGTGCCCTTGTCCCCGATGACGGCTAAGATATTGAAGATGTGTATGCTTGAAGCGCGTTTGCTGAAAAGTGCAACTGCCGATACGGAACATGTATTGCTGGCTATCTTGAAAGATGGCGACAATCTTGCTGCAACTGTTTTGGAAGAACACCGGGTGGATTATCAGGCTGTATTTGAACAGCTTTCGATGAAATCGACCAATCCGAATGCGGGAATGGGATTCACCGAGGATGATGAAGAGGATGAAGAAGATATGAATATGTCCCGCTCCTCCCGTACTGGGGGAGCTGGTTCGGCTTCGGCTGCACAGGCTGCATCCAGAAAGCCGTCCAATGATACTCCTGTGCTGGACAATTTCGGCGTAGACATGACGCGGGCTGCCGAAGAAGGCAAGCTGGACCCGGTTGTGGGTCGCGAACGCGAGATTGAACGTCTGGCGCAAATCTTGAGCCGCCGTAAGAAGAACAATCCGGTGCTTATCGGTGAACCTGGAGTCGGAAAATCTGCCATCGTAGAGGGTTTGGCATTGCGTATTGTGCAAAAGAAAGTTTCGCGCATTTTGTTTGAAAAGCGCGTGGTGATGCTTGATATGGCCTCTGTGGTGGCGGGAACAAAATACCGTGGTCAGTTTGAGGAACGTATCCGCTCTATCATCAACGAGTTGCAGAAAAATCCGAATGTCATCCTTTTCATCGATGAAATCCATACGATTGTAGGTGCCGGTGCTGCTGCCGGTTCCATGGATGCTGCCAATATGCTGAAACCAGCTTTAGCGCGTGGTGAAATCCAGTGTATTGGAGCTACCACTCTCGATGAATACAGAAAGAATATCGAGAAAGACGGTGCTTTGGAACGTCGTTTCCAAAAGGTGATTGTAGAGCCTACCACAGCTGAAGAAACGCTTCAGATATTGAAGAATATCAAGGAGAAGTATGAAGACCATCATAACGTGAGCTACACGGATGAAGCCCTGGAAGCATGTGTCAAGTTGTCAGCACGCTATATAACCGACCGCAACTTCCCGGATAAAGCTATTGATGCTTTGGACGAGGCGGGTTCGCGTGTGCATTTGACGAATATTAATGTTCCGAAAGAAATTGAGGAACAGGAAAAGCTGATTGAAGAGGCACGTAGCCTGAAGGCTGAAGCTGTAAAGTCACAGAATTTTGAGCTGGCTGCCAGCTACCGCGACCGTGAGAAGGAACTTTCTGTCCGCTTGGAGGAGATGAAGGTTGAGTGGGAAGCCCGTTTGAAGGATGACCGCCAAACGGTAGGTGAAGAGGAAATAGCCAATGTTATTTCAATGATGTCCGGTGTACCCGTACAGCGCATGGCGCAGGCAGAAGGACTTAAACTGGCCGGAATGAAGGAAGAACTACAGGCGAAGGTGATAGCTCAAGATGCTGCGATAGAGAAACTTACCAAAGCAATCTTGCGTAGCCGTGTAGGGTTGAAAGACCCGAACCATCCCATCGGAACCTTTATGTTCCTTGGCCCTACTGGTGTGGGTAAGACGCATTTGGCAAAGCAATTGGCAAAATATATGTTTGGCTCTGCCGATGCCTTGATACGTATCGATATGAGCGAGTATATGGAGAAATACACCGTATCTCGTATGATTGGTGCCGCTCCGGGATATGTGGGCTATGAGGAAGGCGGCCAGTTGACTGAAAAGGTGCGTCGCAAGCCGTATTCCATTGTCTTGCTGGATGAGATTGAGAAAGCCCATCCGGACGTGTTCAACATCTTGCTCCAGGTACTGGATGAAGGTCGTTTGACTGACAATTATGGCAGAACCATCGATTTCAAGAATACGGTTATCATTATGACCTCCAATATCGGTACGCGGCAGTTGAAGGAATTTGGCCGTGGCGTAGGTTTTGCGGCGCAAAACCGCACGGATGACAATGAACATTCGCGCAGCGTGATACAAAAGGCTCTGAACAAGACCTTTGCTCCCGAATTCTTGAATCGTTTGGATGAAATCATTACTTTCGACCAGCTCTCTTTGGAGGCCATCACAAAGATTGTGGACATTGAGCTGAAAGGTTTGTACGAACGGGTTGAAGCAATTGGTTACAAGCTGGTTGTGGAGGATGATGCAAAGACATTCCTTGCTTCGAAAGGGTACGATGTACAGTTTGGTGCGCGCCCATTGAAGCGCGCCATTCAGAACCACTTGGAGGATGGACTTTCCGAGCTGATAGTGGCGGAGGAGTTACAGCCGGGTGATACGGTAAACGTATCAGTAGACAAAGAAAAAGACGAGCTGAGCATCAGGAAGGCATAAGCTGTTCTTTATAAAAACCGTCAAAATGTCAGTCCTTATGGGCTGGCATTTTTTTTGTGCTATATCTGCCGGAATAATTAAAAATATAAATCTAAAAAATATAAATGTAGTATGCAAAAAGGTAATATTGGGGTAACTACTGAGAATATCTTCCCCGTCATTAAAAAGTTCTTGTATAGTGATCATGAAATTTTTCTCCGTGAGTTGGTTTCTAACGCGGTTGATGCTACACAGAAGCTGAAAACACTCTCCTCTATCGGTGAGTTCAAGGGTGAAGTTGGCGATTTAACCGTACATGTCTCGCTGGGAAAAGATACCATTACGGTGTCCGACCATGGTATAGGTCTTACGGCTGAAGAAATAGACAAGTATATTAACCAGATAGCTTTCTCTGGCGCCAATGACTTCCTTGAGAAATATAAAAACGATGCCAACGCCATCATCGGCCATTTTGGATTGGGTTTCTATTCGGCTTTTATGGTTGCCAAGAAAGTCGAAATCATCACTAAATCCTATCGGGAAGGCGCCCAGGCTGTAAAGTGGACATGCGATGGCAGTCCGGAGTTTACGATTGAAGACACTGATAAGGCAGAACGTGGTACGGATATCGTTCTTTACATAGACGATGACTGCAAGGAATTCCTTGAAGAAGCGCGCATTTCCTCTTTGTTGAAGAAGTATTGCAGCTTCCTCCCTATCCCGGTTGCATTCGGCAAGAAGAAAGAATGGAAAGACGGCAAGCAGGTTGAAACTGCCGAGGATAATATCATCAATGATTCCAACCCGTTGTGGACGCTGAAACCCAGCGAATTGAAAGATGAAGATTATAAGAAGTTCTACCGTGACCTTTATCCTATGTCCGACGAACCTTTATTCTGGATTCATCTGAATGTGGATTATCCGTTCCACCTTACCGGTATTCTGTACTTCCCCAAAGTGAAGAGCAACATCGAGTTGAACAAGAATAAGATTCAGCTCTATTGCAACCAGGTATATGTGACGGATTCGGTGGAAGGTATTGTTCCCGACTTCTTGACCCTGCTGCATGGTGTGCTCGATTCACCGGACATTCCATTGAACGTTTCCCGTTCTTATTTGCAGAGCGATGCCAACGTGAAGAAGATTTCTACATATATCACGAAGAAGGTGTCAGACCGTTTGCAGTCTATCTTCAAGAATGACCGTAAACAGTTTGAGGAAAAGTGGAATGACTTGAAAATCTTCATCAACTACGGAATGCTTACGCAGGAAGATTTCTATGATAGAGCCAAGGATTTTGCCCTTTTCACCGATACAGACAGCAAATATTATACTTTCGAAGAGTATAAGACGTTGATTAAAGATAACCAGACGGATAAGGATGGAAATCTGATTTATCTGTATGCCAACAATAAAGATGAACAATACAGCTACATAGAGGCCGCTACGAATAAAGGATACAATGTGCTGTTGATGGATGGACAGCTGGACATTGCGGTGGTGAGCATGTTGGAACAGAAGTTCGAAAAGGTTCGCTTCACTCGTGTAGACAGCGATATTATTGATAATCTGATTGTCAAGGAAGACAAGAAGAATGAAGCGTTGGAAACCGGCAAGCAGGAAGTTCTTTCTTCCATTTTCAAGAGCCAGTTGCCCAAGATGGATAAGACGGAGTTCAACATCACGGCGCAGGCTTTGGGCGAAAATGCCGCTCCTATCATGATAACTCAGAGCGAGTACATGCGCCGTATGAAGGAAATGGCGAATATCCAGGCTGGAATGAGCTTCTATGGCGAAATGCCGGATATGTTTAACCTGGTATTGAATTCAGACCATAAGCTGGTAAAAGAAGTTCTGGCAGATGAAGATAAGGAATGTGCTGTTGCCGTTGCTCCGGTTCAGGCAGAGATGGATGAAGTGAACAAGCAGCGTACTGACCTGAAAAAGAAGCAGGAAGGCAAGAAAGATGAGGATATACCGACTGCCGAAAAGGATAAAGTGAATGAGCTGGATAAGAAGTGGGACGAACTGAAAACACAGAAAGAAGGCATCTTCGCCGATTATGCTGCCAAGAATAAGGTTGTCCGTCAACTGATAGATTTGGCACTGCTGCAGAATGGTATGTTGAAAGGTGAAGCTTTGAACAACTTTGTCAAGAGAAGCATTGACCTGATAAAATAAGCCCCTTTAAATTTGCATTTAATATATGCAAGGGTATTGTGATTCTTCGGAGTCGCAATACCCTTTTTTTATTCATTTTCACCAATTAGGGTGTGATTTTCTTCGTTGAATACGGCATTTTTAGAAACTATTGTTTATATTTGGGGCAATGAACATTTATCTTACTCGGAATAGCATAGTTATGAAAAGAGTTTTATTGTTTTTTTCGTTTCTTCTATGTGGCTTTATTTTACAAGCTCAGAAAGTGGGGCTTGTACTGAGTGGCGGTGGAGCAAAAGGCATGACTCATATAGGCATTATCCGGGCTTTGGAAGAGAATAATATCCCCATTGATTATATAACCGGAACCTCTATGGGAGCTATCATCGGTTCTCTGTATGCTATGGGGTATTCCCCGGACGATATGGAGGCGCTGTTGCGCTCTCCCGACTTTAAGCGTTGGTATTCGGGCAAAGTGGAGCCTAAATACGAGTATTATTTTAAGAAGAATCGTCCATCACCGGAATTTTTTAATATCCGTTTTGCTTTTAGGGACTCGCTGCATATAAAGCCCCAGATACTTCCCACAAGCATGGTCAACCCCATACAGATGAACCTGGTATTTGTGGAATTGTTTGCACGTGCTACGGCTGCATGTGGCGGTAATTTCAACAAACTGTTTGTTCCTTTTCGCTGTATAGCATCCGATGTGTACAATAAAAAGCCATTGGTATTGAGTAAAGGGGATTTGGGAGATGCGGTACGTGCTTCCATGAGCTTTCCATTTGTCTTCAAACCGATAGAAATAGACAGTACGCTTGCTTATGATGGCGGCATTTACAATAATTTCCCTACGGATGTGATGCGGGAGGATTTTCATCCGGATGTCATCATTGGCAGTGTGGTGGCGGCAAATCCCGGTAAGCCGAAGGAGAATGACCTGATGAGCCAATTGGAGAATATGATTATGCAGAAGACCGATTATTCCATTCCGGACTCATTGGGCATAGTCATGACCTTCAAGTACGATGATGTCAACCTGCTGGATTTTGACCGTCTGCAGGAATTGCACGATATAGGCTACAACCGTACTCTTAATATGATGGATTCCATCAAAAGCCGTGTTCACCGTAGGGTGAATGCTGATAATGTGCGTTTGAGGCGCCTTGTCTTCCGGAGTAACCTGCCTCAATTCCGTTTTCGGGATATTATTATTGAAGGGGCGAATGCCCAACAGCAAGCCTACATCAAAAAAGAGTTCCATGATGAAGAGCATGAAGTCTTTACTTATGAAGACTTGAAGCGCGGGTATTTTCGTTTGCTGGCAGATAATATGATTTCGGAAATAGTTCCTCATGCTGTGTATGATTCGGAATCCGATTTGTATGAGCTGCATTTGAAGGTGAAGATGGAGGATAATTTTTCCGTGCGTCTGGGGGGCAGTGTCTCTACCACGAGCTCAAATCAAATCTATTTGGGAATAGGATATCAGAACTTGAATTATTATTCCAAGGAAATCACTTTTGACGGTCAGTTGGGTAAGATTTATAATAATGCCCAGTTGATGGGTAAGATTGATTTGCCTACCAACATACCTACGTCCTTTCGTTTTATTGCTTCAATCAGTACCTTCGATTACTACAAGAAGGACAAGCTGTTTTCCAGGAATGACAAACCTTCATTCAATTCAAAGGACGAACGTTTTGTGAAGTTGATGGTTGCCTTGCCGTTTTTGGCCAATAAGCGTGCGGAGTTCAGTCTGGGATATGGCCAACTGGAAGATAACTACTTTCAATCCAGTGTAATAGATTTCGATAAGGACCGTTCGGACAGAAGTACCTACAAACTTTTGGGAGGTTCCATCGGTTTCTATGGGAGCACCCTAAATACGCGGCAATACGCGACAAAAGGTTATCTGGAGAAACTGATAGCCCAGGTATTTACCGGGAGGGAAAGATTTGAACCGGGGAATCCGCAAGAAGGGTACAGTCCTTCTCCGCAAGAGCGGCAATCATGGTTACAAATCTCTTATATGAAAGAGGCATATCACACGATGGGGCCGAAATTCACCCTGGGATGGATGGCAGAAGCACTGTATTCATCGAAGAATTTCTCTGAGAATTATACGGCAACCATGATGCAGGCAGGAGAATTTGCACCGACTCCGCATAGTAAACTGATGTACAATGAAGCTTTTCGTGCCAACCAGTATGTGGCTGCCGGTATCAAACCCATATATGTTTTGAACGACATGTTCCAGTTCCGGACAGAATTTTATGGCTTTACACCGATTTTTCCGATAAAAAAGAATGCATTGAATAAAGCATATTATGGAAAAGCATTCTCCCGCTTTGAGTATATGGGAGAAGTTTCTGTTATTTGTCATTTGCCCTTCGGAGCCATCTCTGCTTATGTAAATCATTATAGCTCACCGAGAAGGGAGTGGAATGTGGGGATGACCATCGGCTGGCAGTTGTTTAATTATCGCTTTGTCGAATAAATTTCTTCAAAAAAAGTTTGTATATCGTTTGCTAATTCGGAAAAAGTACGTATCTTTGCACCCGTTAAACAAAGAGGCCGCGTAGCTCAACTGAATAGAGTAGCTGACTACGGATCAGCCGGTTACAGGTTTGAATCCTGTCGCGGTCACAAGTTTTCATAATTTTTTTAAGGGTCGCGTAGCTCAACTGAATAGAGTAGCTGACTACGGATCAGCCGGTTACAGGTTTGAATCCTGTCGCGATCACAAAGAACCTCCGCAAGTTTTCTTGCGGAGGTTCTTTGTTTTTACAGCAATGGCATATAGTTGATGTTCTCCCCTTGTATGGCACTGGCGCGTGTTCTCTATAATGAAACAAACTGTTTCCCTTAACTAAACACTTTGTTTCATTATGGAGAACACTTTGTTTCCCTTGACAGAACACTTTGTTCCATCATATAAAAACAAAGTGTTTTTCTCTGCTGAAACAAAGTGTTCAGTGTTGTGAACTAATAGATTAGCTGAAATAACAGTCTTGTCTTGATTGAGCTAGAGACGTCTTTTTCTCGATTTAACCAGATGTCTTTTTGCTTTATAACGTAATCAGTAGACTGTTTTGGGATTATTGTACTGATAAATATAGTCACATAGGAAAAAAAGAAGGAGTTAATTCCGTGTTTCCACAAAATTAACTCCTTGCATATCTGATATTAATATGTTGTATACTGGAAATTAATATCCTATAGGGGCGGTATAAGGCCTTAGCATTTGATGTTCAATTCATCCAGAATCTTGCGCATGGCTTCGAAAGTAGTGATTCTGGTCGGCACCAATGGCAGGCGGAGCTTGTTCTCAATCATTCCCATTACATTCAGCATGGCTTTTACTCCGGCAGGGTTGCCGTCTACAAACAGAAGCTTGAATAATTCGGCAAATTTGTGGTGAATGGTCAATGCATTGGCATAGTCCCCTTGCAGTGCCAGACGTACCATACGGCTGAACTCACGTGGGAACGCGTTTCCGATGACCGAGATAATGCCGACGGCCCCCAGGGTAATCAGAGGGAAGGTGATGCCGTCATCGCCCGAAATAACGTCGAAATTGGCCGGTTTGTTTTTGATGATGTCGTCCATCTGCGTGATGTCGCCCGAAGCTTCTTTGACGGCTATCACATTCTTGAAATCACGTGCAATGCGCAGGGTTGTTTCTGCCTTCATGTTCACGCCGGTACGACCGGGGACATTATAAAGCACAATCGGCAAATCCGTTGCTTCAGAAATGGCCTTATAATGCTGATATATACCTTCTTGCGATGGCTTGTTGTAATATGGAACGACGGATAGAATGGCATCTACTCCGGTGAAATCGTCATTTTTCAGTGTTTCCACTATGGCCCGGGTGTTGTTTCCACCTACGCCCAGCAGGATAGGAATTCTTCCGTTCACTCGCTCGATGACCATTTTCTTGATTTTCTTTTTCTCTTCTTCAGTCAGAGTCGGAGTTTCTGCCGTGGTGCCGAGCACACATAAAAAGTCGGTATTGTTTTGAAGTTGATAGTCTACCAAACGCATCAACGCATCGTAATCAACGCTTTCATCCTCTTTAAATGGAGTAATCAGCGCTACCCCCATTCCTTTCAATCTTGTCTGTATCATGAGTATTATAAAGTAATCTCTAATTAAATGACTCGCAAAAGTACGAATTTTTTCGATTTACCCTACAAATATAAGCCATAAAAAAGCTTTTTGTGGAAATTTGTTAGGATAGCAATGCCAAAAACTCATCTTCGCTCATAATCTTTACTCCCAGTTTCTGCGCTTTCTCCAGTTTGGCAGGTCCCATATTTTCTCCGGCCAGGATAAAGCTGGTTTTGGAGGAGATACTGCCGACGTTTTTCCCACCGTTCTTTTCAATCATCTCTTTGTATTCGTCCCGTGAGTGGTGGGTGAATACGCCGCTGATGACAATGGACTGGCCCGCCAGTTTGTCGGTGTATCCGCTGAGGTCTTCTTCCGTCCGGTGGAGTTGCAGACCGTTCGATTTCAGCCGTTCCACTAGCTCTCTGTTGGCAGGATTGGAGAAGTAGGTTATAATGCTCTGCGCTATTTTTTCACCGATTTCATCGATGTTTTTCAGCTTTTCGAGGTCTGCGTTTTCCAGTTCTTCGATGTCCGTAAAGGACTTGGCTATCTTCTTGGCAACCGTTTCTCCCACGAAGCGTATGCCCAGTGCAAAGAGTACTCTTTCGAATGGCACTTCTTTACTTGCCGCAATACCGTTGACTATGTTTTCTGCCGATTTTTCGCCCATCCGTTCCAGGTTCTTGATGTCATCGGTTTTGAGCTGGTATAAATCTGCAGTATCCTTTATCAGTCCCAATCGGTAGAACATATCTACTGTTTCAGGTCCCAGTCCGTCTATATTCATGGCTTTGCGGCTGATGAAATGCTCTATTTTCCCTTTAATCTGCGGAGGACAAGCGGTTTCATTGGGGCAATAGTGGGCTGCTTCTCCTTCAAAACGTATCAGTTTGCTGCCGCATTCGGGACAATGGGTGATGAACTTCACTTTTTCACCGATAAGCATACTGCGGGCATCCTTATCGACACCGGTTATTTTGGGGATGATTTCACCGCCTTTTTCCACATACACCATGTCGCCTATATGCAGGTCCAGCCCCTCGATAATATCTGCATTGTGCAGGGAGGCACGTTTCACAATGGTGCCGGACAGTTGTACGGGGTCCAGATTGGCAACCGGAGTGACTGCGCCGGTACGTCCTACTTGGTAGGTAACCCTATTCAAGCGTGTCAGTGCACGTTCTGCCTGGAATTTGTATGCGATGGCCCACCGGGGGGACTTGGCTGTGAATCCCAAATTCTTTTGTTGTCTCAAGCTGTTGACTTTTAGTACAATACCATCAGTAGCTACCGGAAGGTTCTTACGCTCCGTGTCCCAATAATTGATGTATTCGAAGACTTCCTCCAGGCTGTGGGCTTTTCTGGTGTGCTCTGATGTTTTAAATCCCCAGCTGGCGGCGGCTTGCAGATTCTCGTAATGGCCGTCGCAGGGCAATTCCTCTCCCAATAGATAGTAGAGATAAGCATCCAGCTTTCTGGATGCTACGATGGCGGAATTCTGCAACTTCAAGGTACCGGAAGCAGCGTTGCGCGGATTGGCGAAAAGCGGTTCCTCACGTGCTTCCTTTTCCCGGTTCAGTTCTTCGAAAACCACCCAGGGCATCAGGATTTCCCCTCTGATTTCGAATGATTTAGGATAATCCCCATGGAGGACCAGTGGAATCGTTCGGATTGTCTTTACATTGTCCGTCACGTCATCGCCCTTTTCGCCGTCGCCACGGGTGACGGCACGCACCAGTTTGCCATCCTCGTAAGTCAGCGAGATGGAAGTACCGTCATACTTCAGCTCGCAGCAGATTTCAAAATCCTCATTCAACGCTTTCTTTACCCGTTCGTAGAAGTCGGTCACTTCACTTTCGGAATAAGTGTTTCCCAATGAAAGCATGGGATATTTGTGTGCCACTTGTGTGAAGTTCTTATTCAAATCACTTCCTACACGCATCGTGGGCGAATTATCATCTTGGTATTCAGGATGTTCTTTCTCTAAGTCTTGTAGCTCGCGCATCAGGTCGTCAAACTCCTTGTCGGATATTTCAGGAGCATTCAGCACATAATAATTGTAGTTGTGCTGGTGTAATTCCGCACGGAGCCGGTCTATTTTTTCTTTTACAGTCATAGGGTTTCCGGATTGTTTGAACGCAAAAATACGGGTTTCTCCCCGAATATTTGTACTTTTGCAGCTTGAAATAGCTAAAATAAAGTTATATGCGTATTGACATTATCACAGTTTTGCCGGAGATGATTGAGGGATTCTTCAACTGTTCCATTATGAAACGTGCTCAAAATAAAGGGCTTGCAGAGATACATATCCATAATCTTCGTGATTATACGGAAGATAAGTACCGTCGTGTAGACGATTATCCGTTTGGCGGCTTTGCCGGAATGGTCATGAAGATAGAGCCGATAGAGCGGTGTATCAACGCCTTGAAGGCCGAGCGGGATTACGACGAGGTTATCTTTACGACCCCCGATGGTGAGCAGTTCAATCAGCCGATGGCAAATACTCTTTCCCTTGCCCAGAATCTCATCATTCTCTGCGGGCATTTTAAAGGGATAGATTACCGGATTCGCGAGCATCTCATCACCAAGGAAATCAGTATCGGCGACTATGTGTTGACTGGCGGAGAACTGGCGGCGGCTGTCATGGCAGATGCCATCGTCCGTATCATTCCGGGAGTGATTTCCGATGAGCAGTCTGCACTTTCAGATTCTTTTCAGGACAATCTGCTGGCCGCACCGGTCTATACACGTCCCGCTGATTACAATGGATGGAAGGTTCCGGATATTTTACTCTCCGGACATGAGGCCAAGATTAAGGAATGGGAGCTGCAACAGTCGTTGGAAAGGACCCGTAGATTGCGTCCGGATTTGTTGGGAGAGTAAGTTTACTGATGTAAATAAAAAGAAAAAGGACATTCATTAATGAATGTCCTTTTTTATGAATATATATTGCGAATGGCAATCTCTTGTTATTCTTTATACATCGAGTGCACCGATAATATCCTTTACAGACTGATAACCGTGTCTGTCAAGATAGTCATTTATTCCTTCTACCACTTTCACTGTAACCGCCGGATCAATGAAGTTTGCCGTACCAATCTGGATGGCAGAGGCACCTGCAAGCATGAATTCCACAGCATCTTTCCAGTTCATGATACCTCCCAAGCCTATGACGGGGATTTTTACCGCTTTGGCTACTTGCCATACCATACGTAAGGCAATGGGTTTCACGGCCGCACCGGACATGCCACCGGTTACAGTGGAGAGTATCGGACGCCTGCGTTCCGCGTCTATAGCCATTCCCAGCAGGGTATTGATGAGGGAAACACTGTCTGCACCGCCATTTTCGGCTGCGCGGGCTATTTCAGTGATGTCGGTAACGTTCGGGGAGAGCTTTACGATAAGTGTCTTTTTGTAAACTGAGCGCACGGCTTTCACCACTTCTTCGGCGCCCTTGGCGGTAACACCGAATGCCATTCCTCCTTGCTTCACGTTGGGGCAAGAGATGTTCAACTCTATGGCAGGAATTTTGTCAAGTTCATTAATGATTGCGGCTGTTTCGGCATAGTCTTCGATGGCAGAACCCGAAACATTCACAATCATGTTGGTCTGAATGTCCTTGATGCGGGGATAGATGTGTTCAACAAAGTAATGAACACCCTTATTTTGCAGTCCCACAGCGTTTAACATACCCGAAGGAGTCTCTGCCATGCGCGGATATGGATTGCCTTCACGTTTGTGAAGAGTGGTTCCCTTTACAATAATACCGCCTATTCGCGATAGTTCGATGAAATCGGCGAATTCTTCACCATATCCGAATGTTCCGGATGCAGTCATCACCGGATTATTCATTTGTAATTCACCAATATTTACACTTAAATCTGCCATAATAGTTTGTTTATATTAAAAACCGGACCTTCTTTACATACGCACAAATGACCTTCCGTGGTATTTTCTACACAGCATAGACAAGCGCCTATGCCACACGCCATCATATTTTCCAAAGATACTTCGCAACTGATGCCTTTACTTTTGGCATACTTTGCTACTGCCATCATCATCGGTTTGGGGCCGCAAGTATATATCTGCTCAAAGCACACCTTATTTAATATGGAGTGTTGTGTTACGTATCCCTTCTCTCCGTGGCTGCCATCTTCGGTGGTGGTATACACCTCGCCATAGGCGGCAAATTGTTCCAACTGAAGCAAATCTTTGTCACTTCTGGCACCCAGCAGGAATGTTGGCTTGCAACCTTTCTTGGCGAGCTGTTCGCCTAAATATAACATAGGAGCTGTACCTACACCTCCGCCTACCAATAAGAGCTTGTCTGAGGGCTTTTCAGGCATTGTGAAGCAGTTTCCCAACGGAAGCACTACATTGATTATATCGCCTGCTTTTGCTTCTCCTAATCGCTTGGTTCCGTCGCCTACAAGTTGGATTAAGAACCAGACCTCGTTCCGTTGTCTATCTACATAATTGATGGAGATGGGGCGGCGCAAAAAAGTGGTAGGTGAGCCGTCCACGCGAATCTCTGCAAATTGTCCCGGAAGCATTTCCGGAAGTGGGGATGGAGAAGTCAGCTTCAACAACACGTAGTTGGCATGCAAGCGGAGGTTCTCTGTCACTGTCAGATCTAAAATATACTTTTTCATATCTATAAAGAGGGATGTTTTTCTTTCGGGTGCAAAGATAGTGTAAACCGAGTGCAGAATAAAATGAACCCGTTTCTTTTTTATGCCGGGGCGTTAGTCTATTTCCATTCTCATTCCTTAATTTTCCGGTTTGAAAGTCTCGTAGGTATTGTCATCAAAGAAAATTCTTATTTCTGTGATTTTTCTGGGAGGTCTTTCTTTGTAGATAATCTCTTGTTTTACAATCTCTTTAGGCGATTTTAGGGCTGTCTCTAATGCAATTTCCTTGCGATTTTTAGATTCTTCCGGCCCGTTGGACAGATTTTCCGGATTCTCGGCGAATAAAGGATAGTCGAATCCATCGTTTTCGGGTGAATCCGGATTATTACTCATATTACCTTTTCCGGTAAGCAGCCACTCCAAGTTTATGTCGTTGTATCGTTGATGCAATCGGAGAATGACTTCCGTACTTGGATATTTGTTACGCGGACCCAAGATGTGAGAAATGGTGGCTTGGGCCACGCCGATACTCTCGGCAAAAGCTCCTGCTGTCAGTTTCTCTCGGTCCATAACCATTTTGAACCTGTCTTTTATACTCATGGTTTATGTGTTATTACAATTGTACATGTTATTTATTGGATTACAAAAGTAAAAAAACAACATCACAAAAGCAAATTAAAAATGTAATATTTTAAAGTTTACAAATGAAATACTGTTATTACAATATTCATCATTACAAATGCTATAATACAAATTACGAGTAAAATAGGTGTTTATCGTAAGTTTAATAAAATAATATATTTGTCTAGTTATTAGTATATTATATAGTTATTTTTTGATGGTAAATGCTGTATTACATTTGTTTGTCGCTCATTTTATATAATATATAATTTAATAATTTGATTAATCGTCGTATGTAATTGATATATACATATTTATTGCTTATAATTATATGGGTTAACCCCTACTCTATTATTTTTGTAAACCATCAGTTTGCGATATTAAATATTACTTATTACATTTGTGTTTTCAAGTATAATATTACACATGTTATAATACACCCGTCATATATATATATTTATGTAATGTGTTAAATTCACAATAGTCAATTATCCTAGTTGTGTATTACAACTATTGTACTCTTGAAAAGTGTAACAGATTTCATATATGACGATTTAAAGCTGAATTGCTCCATCTCTTCTTTTTACTAAAGGAGAAAAGATGTGACATAAATAAGAAAATAAGATGCTTTATTTATTTTCTAGTCTTCAAGACTTAAATCCTTGCTTTATTTCTGTATAATTGGTCGATTCGTTATAAAAACACGATTCTCAGAGCTTATAAATGAACGTAATTTGCTGTAAATATGATTATTATCTCCTATTTTACTGTCTATGCTAAGGACCGAAATAGAAAAAGGGGGATAAATCCCCCTAAAAATGACATAATGATATCAAATCAGTCTGTTTTATGCTTTTCCCCTTTTATGGAAAAGGATGCTGTATGGAAGTTAATGTAGAATCTTAAAGACCAATTCCCGGAGGATATCTCCATCGCTTAGGGAGGAATTTCCTACTCCTTTGGATTTGGCATCTGCATATCGAATTTCTCCGATTATCTGCATGGTCTTTACTCCGCTGTAACGGCGCATGGCACTTAGGTATTCGCGCGACTGCCAGGGAGTCTTTAATCCTATGAAACTGGCAATACCCTGCTCCGTCTTTTCGGGTGCATAATAAGCCAACATCAAGTTGGAGAAGAAGCCGAAAAGTAAAGATAAAGTCATCTGGATAGGGTTTGTTTTCGGATTTTCTTCAAAATATTTTATTATTTTATTGGCCTTTAGTATGTCTTTTTCTACAATGGCACTGCGAAGTTCAAAGTTATTATAATCCTTACTGATTCCGATGTTACGTTCTATCTGTTCGGGGGTGACGCGTGTCTGATCTTTTGGAAGAGTTATAATCAGTTTTTCCAGTTCTCCTGTAAGGCGGCTGAGGTCCGTACCTACGAAATCGGCAAGCATGGAGGTGGCTTTAGGATCCAAGTCTACACCTTTGCGCTTCATGTATGAGGTGATGAATGCCGGTAACTGGGCATCCTTCACCTTCTTGGATTCGAATAGAACTCCCACCTTCTCTATTTCGGCTGCCAGCTTCTTTCTTCTGTCCAGCACCCCATGTTTGTGGCATAGAACAAGAATAGTGGAGTTCAATGGTTTTTGCAGGTAGTATGAAAGCTCCTCCATGTTGCGGATGGCCTGCGCTTCCTTTACGACTACGACCTGGCGTTCGGACATCATCGGATAACGCTTAGCCGCATTGATGACAGTGGCTATATCCACATCTGCACCGTAGACTACGGTCAGGTTAAATTCCTTTTCGGTGTCAGTGAGAACATTGTCTACAATATAGTCGGAGATGAGGTCTATGTAATACGATTCCTCGCCCATGAGATAGTAGACGGGGCGGTATTGTTTGGCTCTCAACTCTTTTAGAATATCATCACAGGTCGTTTCTTGTTTTGCCATATAATAAAGTAAGTGTTACGAGGGGATGTCCCGTAAAGAGGATTACCAGTCGAACTTCAAGTGTTTTACGGTTTTCTTTTCATCAATAATCATGCGCAAGGATGCGATACCGATTTCAACATGTTCCTTTACATAATTTTGGGTCACCAGGTTGTCGCTTTTATCGGTTTTTACACCTTCCGGAATCATCGGTTGGTCTGAAACCAGCAGAAGGGCTCCCGTGGGAATATGATTGGCAAAACCGCAGCTGAATAGGGTTGCCGTTTCCATATCGACAGCCATAGCACGGGTTTTCTTCAGATATTCCTTGAACCCCTCGTCATGTTCCCAAATGCGGCGATTGGTGGTGTATACGGTACCGGTCCAGTAGTCACGGGCATAGTCGCGGATGGCGGAAGAAACGGCACGTTGCAGCATAAATGCCGGGAGTGACGGGACTTCGGGCGGGAAGTAGTCGTTGGAAGTACCTTCGCCACGGATGGCGGCTATGGGGAGGATGAGGTCCCCTATTCTATTTTTTTTGTCTATGCCGCCGCACTTACCCAGAAACAGACATGCTTTGGGCTTGATGGCGCTCAGCAAGTCCATGATAATGGCGGCATTAGGACTTCCCATGCCAAAGTTGATGATGGTCATTCCTTCTGCACTGGCAGATATCATGTTGGCATCTTTACCGAGAATGGGAACATTGAACTTTTCTGCGAAAATCTCTACGTACTTGTTGAAGTTGGTCAACAGAATGTACTCTCCAAAATCCTCCAGGTTACGCTTTGTGTAACGGGGCAGCCAATTGGCTACGATTTCTTCTTTTGTTTTCATAAGATTTCATTAAATTTGTGTTCCCAAAAGACGGGAACCATTATTTAACTTACAAATGTAGTAAATGTTATCGTTAAACCTACCAGCATTCGATGCTAAAATTGCCGCAAGGAACGGAAAAAATGTTATTTTCGATATAATCCGTCGTCGTTATGTCGCCTTGACCCCTGAAGAATGGGTGCGGCAGCACTTCGTCCACTTTCTTCTTGCTCACAAGGGGTATCCGCAGGCGCTTATGGCAAATGAGGTGCAGGTACAGCTGAACGGTACAAAGAAACGCTGTGATACAGTGCTCTATCGGCGCGACCTTACCGCCCGGATGATTGTGGAATACAAGGCGCCTGAAATAGAAATCACCCAAAAGGTTTTCGACCAGATTACCCGCTACAACATGGTGCTGAAAGTGGATTATCTGATTGTCAGCAACGGGCTTCAGCATTATTGTTGTCGCATAGATTACGAGCACAACAGCTATACTTTTCTGCAGGATATACCCGAGTATCAAAACTTATAGGAGGAGCTACCAATAGCCCCCTTGCCTCTCTCATCTCATCGCATCATATACCATGCGTGATATGCGGGCGATGATGTTCGCATTGTCCTCATCCGTCTCGTATGAGTCCATGACGAAGGCGGCAATGTAGTATTTCCGGCCGTCGGGAAGGATAACGAGGCCGGCATCATTATCTGCAGTTTTCATACCGTCGGCATTGCGGTCGGAAGAGCCGGTCTTGTGTCCTACCACGGTTTTGGCTGGCAACATACCTTTCAGTTTGTTGGCACCGGTTTCAGTATCTATCATGGTCTGCCACAAGAAGTCTTTCAGCTCCTTGTTGGAGAACAACTCTTTTTCATCAGCCGTTCTCAGTAGTCGGACCATAGCGGAAGGAGTACTCCAGTTGCGGTATACAGCCTCGAAGCTGGAGTGCATGCCGTCTTCTGTTTCCGAGAGGTTGAAGGAGTCGATACTCAACCGGTGGATATAGTCATTGATATGTTTGATGCCTCCTGCATATTCTATCAAGATGTCGCAGGCATTGTTGTCGCTTTGGGAAATGCTGTATTGCATCAGTTCCCTAAGCGTAATCGTGAAATCCTGGTCGGGAAACTTCTTCCGCAGGGGGCTGTAGGTATTGGGCAGCATTTGGGATGCCTTTATGGAAACAATGCTGTCCAGACTGATGCTTTGCTTATCCATCTTGTCCAGTACGGCCAGTGCCACATGGAATTTGAATACACTGAGCAAGGGGAAGTGTACATGGTCGTTATACCGGAGCATGTCTCCTTTGTCTGTCCATACGGCTATACCAACGGTGGTTTTCTTGCCATTGAGCAGACTGTCAATCCGGTTTTCAAGTTCAGACATTTGCTGCGCCCGGACGACGGTAGCTATACAAGTGAATAAGGTAAGTATGGCGATGAAATATGCTTTCATAACTTCAATTTCTTTAAGAGGCAATTCGCACGCAAAGATACAACTTTTAGCAGCAAGTTGCTAAAATGAGTTATGGATTATGAGCTATAAGTGTGATAGCTTATAACCCATAATCCATAACTTGTAGCTCATCCTCCCTATTGTTTCTTACTGAACCTCTCCTGCAACTTCTGCATCAATTCGTAGAAATTCGGGATATAGACCGTGGCGAGCAATGTGTTCAGCGCCATACCAAATACTACGGCAGCTCCCAGTGCAATACGGCTTCCCGCCCCTGCTCCGGTGGCAAAAAGCAACGGCATAACCCCGAATACGAATGCAAGCGATGTCATCAGAATAGGCCGCAGACGGATATGCCCTGCCTGGAATGCCGCATCACGGATTGAATTGCCTTGTGCACGGAAGTCACGTGCAAACTCCACAATCAGAATACCGTTTTTGGCAGACAAGGCAACCAGCAGGATGATGCCGATTTGTGTGTAGATGCTGACCGGAGTACCCATGACATAGCATCCCAGCATGGCACCGAGCAGCGCCACCGGAAGTCCCATTACGGCGGCCACCGGACTAGTCCAGCTTTCGTATTGTGCGGCGAGCACAAGGAAGGCAACCAGCAGCGCCATGACGAATACGACGGTCGTAGTGGTTCCTGCCTGCGTCTCTTGATAGGCTACCGAAGTCCATTCGTAGCCGAACTCGTCTCCGAGATGCTCCTTGATTAGACTTTCCATTTGCCGGATACCCTCTCCCGAACTACTGCCCGGAGCCACATTACAGGTCACGGCTGCTGTGGAGTACATGTTGTAGCGGTTTATCTGGTCCATGCCAAGCTGTTCTTCCACCCGGGTGAAGGAAGAGAAAGGTACCATTTCGCCCGATGCATTGGGAACGCTCAGTTTCAGGACATCGTCGATGACACGCTGGGCACGGTCACCTGCTCCCAGCTTCACTTGGTAGATGTGGCCGAACTGCACATAATCATTGACGTAGGCCTCTCCCATATAGTAGCCCAGGGCGGTGAATACGCTATTTAGCGGAATGCCCATCAGTTGCACCTTGTCGCGGTCGATATTTAGGAAATATTGCGGTACGTTGGCCTGGTACTGGCTGCTGACCGATGCCAATGCCGGATAATTGCGGTAGTGCTCCATCAAGGTCTCTACGGCACGTTGCATCTCGGTGGCACCGAGGTTGTGGCGGTCTTCCAATTGGAGTTGCAGGCCTCCGGTAGCTCCCAGTCCGGGGATGGCAGGCGGGACCATGGCAAATATCTCTGCTTCCTGGATGCCATATACTTCCATATTGAAGCGCTGTACTACGGCTTCAGCCGTATGTTCCTTTCCTTTGCGTTCATTCCAGTTTTTCAGTACGATGAAGTAAGTGGCCGCATTGCTTTGCTCTCCACCTCCCATCACGGAGAAGCCGGATATGCCGATGTAGTCCTTTATTTCGGGGTAAGAATCGAGAATCTTATTTATCTGCTTTCCTACGGCTTGGGTGCGCTCCAGGCTCGATGCAGGGGGAAGCTGTACCACTGCGAGGAAATAGCCGTCATCTTCTTCCGGAACAAATGTGGACGGCCATTTGACAAACAGCAGGACAGCAATCAATGTGAAAACTGCATATGAAACGATGGAAGCGACAGGGCGTTGGAGCAGGTACTCCACTATCCGGTCGTAGACTCCTTGTGTCTTGTCGTACAGATGGTTGAACCCCCGATATAGGGGATTTTTGGAAGGCCGGGTAGGTTGCAGCATCAAGGCACAGAGTGCCGGAGTAAGGGTCAGTGAGTTGAATCCGCTAAGTACGGTGCTGGCTGCAATGGTCAAGGCAAACTGTTTATACAGTTGTCCTGATATGCCGCTGACGAGTGTTGTCGGGATAAATACGGCAAGCAGCACCAGCACTACCCCGACAATGGGGCCGGTAATCTCTCCCATCGCTTCGGTCACAGCCTGGCGGGAGGTGTAGCGCCCCGTGTCCAGCAGACGCGTGGAGTTCTCCACCACCACAATGGCATCATCCACCACGATGGCCACAGCAAGTATCAGTCCGAATAGTGTCAGCGTATTGATGGAGAAGCCGAACAAGGACATGACGGCCAGTGTGCCGATGAGTGATACCGGAATAGTGATGCAGGGAATGACGACCGCCCGCCAGTTCTGCAGGAACAGGAAGATGACGAGAACTACCAGCAGGGTTGTTTCAAGGAACGTCACCATCACTTCGTCTATGGAAGCATGAATGACATCCGTAGTGTCCAGGGTTACATTGTATTGTATGCCTGCAGGGAAATTTTGCGAGAGTTCCTGTATTTTTGCCTTTACTCCTTTGGAAACGTCCAGCGAGTTGCTGCCAGGTTGCTGATAGATAGCGATGGCAGCGGTGGGTTTCCCGTCCAGTTGGGATACTACGCTGTAAGAGGCCGAGCCCAGGTCGATATGCGCCACGTCGCGCAGACGGAGTATCTTCCCTCCGGTTTCGGTACGCAGGATAATGTTGCCGAACTCTTCGGGTGAGGTAAGGCGCCCTTTTACGGTCAGGCTGTATTGATAGGCATTTTTATTGTCTGTGCCGATGGGTTGCCCTACGTTACCTGCGCTGACCTCCACATTCTGTGATTGGATAGCTTGGTATACATCGGCCGGCGAAAGATAGCGGATGCGCATGGCGGCAGGGTCGAGCCAGATACGCATGGAGTAGTCCCCTGCTCCCATCACATTGACGGCGCCTACACCGGGCACGCGTGTTAACTGGTCTACGAGATTCAGCTTGGCATAGTTGCTGAGGTAAAGTCCGTCGTAGTCTTTGCTGTCCGACGTCATCGTGAGGAACATCACGATGTTCGATGACTGTTTCTGTACAGTGACGCCTTGCACCACAACGGGAGTAGGTAGTGACGACTGGGCCACGCTTACCCGGTTCTGGACCTGCACGGTAGCCATATCAATGTCTGTGCCTACGGCAAAAGTAATGGTAAGAGAGTAAGCGCCCGATGAGCTGGAGTTGGAGGACATGTAAAGCATTCCGTCCACTCCGTTGACTTGCTGCTCGATGGGGATGCCGACGGTTTGTGCCACCGTCTGCGCATTGGCTCCGGGATATACGGCACTGACTTGCATGGTGGGTGGTGTGATGTCCGGATATTGGGCAATGGGCAGGATGCCCAGTGTGACCAGTCCTGCTACGACGATGAGCAGCGCCAATACGGTAGCAAAGATAGGACGGTCTATGAAGAATTTTGAAAACATAGGCTTTGGTATTAATCAATTCATATTAGTTGTCAATAGGATGTATTTTCATTCCATCCCTTACCTTCATCAGTGCTTTGGTGACGTAGCGCTCCCGGGGAGTGATGCCTGCCCTTATCTGGCGCAGGCTGTCCCCTATCAGTTGTCCGGTTTCTATATGGCGGTAGCGCACTATATTCGAATCGTTGACTACGTATATGTATTTCCCCAACTGGTCGGTGCCGATGGAGGCATCCGGCAGCAGGATGGCCTGCTGTTGCTCTCCGTAGGGCAAGGTGATGCTGACGTAGAGGCCGCTTTTCAACAGTCCTTTAGGGTTGTCGAGACGGGCGCGGATGTTCAAAGTTCCGGTGTTCAAGTTTACGTTGGGCGAAAGATAGTCCAGCTGTGCGGGATAAGTGAGGAGTCCGTCTTTACCCAGGCTGACACTCACTTGCCGGGGGATACTGTCTCCCTGCTGCATCAGCATGGAGAGCCATTGGTTGTCTGCCACATTGAAGTAGGTGTACAAATGGTCGTCTTTGTAGATGGTTGCCAATGTGACGGGCTGCACGCTGCCGCCTACATAGCCTCCGGCATCCACCAGGTTACGGCTTACGGTGCCGTCGAAGGGAGCACGGACGGTGCAGTAGCTCAGATTGGTGCGTGCTGTGTTCAGGGCTGCTTCCGCATTGCTCACTGCAGCCTGCGAAGTTGCCACGTTGGATTGTGCTTGCAGCACTTGTATACGGCTTACAGCATCGCTTTTCACGGCTTCCTGCATACGTGTGTAGTTGTTTTGGGCGTATTCCAGGTTGGCGCGGGCAGTGTTGAGTTCTGCTTCTGCCTGCCGCACATTATCTTGATAGACTGTCGGTTCGATGACAAAAAGTACTTGTCCCTGGCGTACCCGGCTGCCGGGAGCGTAAGCGATGGTCTGTAAGGTTCCGCTGACTCTGCCTACCAGGTCTACGGTCTTTTCAGAAGTCAGGTAGCCCGGATATTCTTTCGTCAGCGTAATGTTCTGCACTGTCGGACGGGCCACGCTTATCTCGGGAACGGGCATCGTTTGTGCCGTTTCTTTCCTTCCCCCGCATCCCGTTGCCAGCAATGGCAGGATGAGCAGGGTGATGTACATTTGATTTTTCATATACGGTTCGGTTTAGTTTATATTCTTATTTCTGATTCATTTCATATCCACCTCCCAATGCCTGGTATAAGGCTATCAGATGCAGCAAGGAGCTGCCTTGTGCCTGCACCAGCTGATTTTCGTATGTCAGGAGTGAGCGTAGTGCGTCCAGTACGTTCTGGAAGGGAGTAAGTCCTTGTTTGTACAAATCGAGGGAGAGTTTCAGAGTTTCTTCTCCCTGGTTGCATACTTCGCGCATGGCAACAATCTGTTGGATGGAGTTGCGATAGGAGTTCATGGCATTATCCGTTTCCTGCACGGCGGTAAGCACTGTCTGGTTGAACTGGTGAATGGATTCATCGAGCTGGGCACGTGCCAGACGGGTGGCATTCACCAGTTTGGTACCGCTGAATAAGGTCCAGCTGATGCTTGGAGCAATTTCAAACGTCATACTGTTCCGTTTAGTCAAGTCCTTCAAGTCATGGGAGGAATAGCCGATGGAACCTTTTAGGAACACTTGCGGCAGCCAGTCACTTTGAGATGCGCCGAGTGTTGCCGCCTGCGCGTTGACTTGGCGTTCGGCTTGCCGTATATCGGGGCGGCGGAGCAGCAGGTCGGCAGGAACACCGATGCCTATGGGTTCCATATAGTCGGGCAGTTTGCTGGGCTTCTCCAATATGGGGCGGATATGCTGGGGGTAAGTACCGAGTAAGATTGCGAGCGTCGTGATGTATTGGTTGATGCCTGCCTCCAGTTGTGGGATGGAGGCTTTGGTACTGTAATATACGGATTTGGCTTGTGAAACGTCCAGTTTGGACACCAGTCCGGTTTTGTAGCGTACTTCGGTAATGTTAAGTACGGCTGCCTGGGTATGGCAATTGTGGGTCACTACACTTAGCTCTTGCTGCAGTTCGCGGAGTCCGATGTAGGCAGAAGCTATCTGGGCACAGAGGGATACCATGACAGAGGTATATTCCTCCTTGCTTGCCATGAAGGTTTCCCGCTGTGCCTTTACCCGTTGGCGGATACTTCCGAATACGTCCAGCTCCCAACTGGCGTTGAGCGAGGCGCTGTATGCACCGGTAATGGATTGCGGAAGTGCGTTGACATTGCCGCTGCTTTGCTGCCGTGCCCATCCTCCGTCCAATGAGATGGAAGGGAAAAAGCTGCCGCGTTCTATCCGCAGATTGGATTTAGCCATATCCATACGGTCCATGGCAGAAAGTACGGAATAGTTTTGAGTGGAGGCTACCGTAATCAATGAATCCAGCATCGGGTCATCGAAGGCTTTCCACCACTTGTCGTCAATGGGTGGTATCTGTCCGCTGAACAGATTGTCATCTCCGGGAATGGCATGGGAGGCGTCCTTTCCCCAGCCTTGTGGGAGTGGTTTCTCAAGATAGCGGTTAGCTTTCTGTGCCATAGCCGCAGGACATAGGCATAATATGAGCAACGCAGTGCTCCAAACTTTTATATTCATAAATAAAGGTTTAGGTGGTTATCTTTTTATGGGATTGATAACAACCTAAACCTTTATTTGTTTATGAGTATTTACTCGGTATACCCGAGTATCTTAGAAGGCATACCCGAAACCCACATTCAAGTAGATGGGATACATGGCAAAGGTAATTGTATTGAAATCTTTCTTGAAAATATCATTCAATCCCCATGTAAGGTCGGCAAATACACTCAGATGTTTGAAGGCACGCCAGTCTACACCAGCTTGCACGCCCCAGGCAAACTTGCGCAAATCATCCGAAAAGTCGTAAGTGGCAATGGCACCGTCGGAGAAGTTGACTTTCTTTCCGGTAGGATTACCTTCACGCAGATAACCTTCATATACATATCCGGAGAATTCCTCATCCATCAGGTAGGATACATATGCACCTGCTTTGGCTCGCAATCGTGAGTTGATTTTATATGCTCCAAGTACGGGGACAGTAATGTAGGCATTGCGTACTTTGGTTTTTACTCCTCCCGTCCAGTTACCTTTCAAGCGGTTACCGTCATTTCCTATGATTTCCATGCCATAGTTCTTTACTGTCGCTTTGGTAATCATATTTTTGGTTTCCAGTCTTACCCCGGTTATTACTCCCCATTTTTTAGTTTTTCCTAACCACTTGATGGCATTTCCTTCCAGCATAAGAGCTAAAGTAGGATTGTAGGCATCGATACTCCGTATTTCTACGGGCAATGGAAGCGGGGAAGTACCACCGATGCTGACACCGGCCCTTATCTCATATTCCCATCCGTGCAGGGCAGCGTTTATAAGCGTACGATTCTGATTCTCTTGAGCGTATAGGGCGGTTTGCATGTAAACTGCCAATGCGATAAATGCTACTATTTTCTTTATCATGTTGTATTCCAATTCTACAGGGTTCTTATTCGAAAATCAGTTCCACATCATCCACTAAAAGGGTACTTCCGGGCGCACCCTCGAAAGTTGCACCGTTCTTGCTGGATGCAAAAATGATACTTAGTTTATATTTTCCTTTTGCCAGTTTGGTTTCATCTATTTCTTTTCCATATCTCTGATAGTCAAAAGGAATGTCGAAAGCTTCCCAATCATCGGTTTCGTGGGGATTGGATATTAGAGCTAAAGCTACCATACTGGGATGTTCATAGTTCTGGTTTGGCAGATTTCCATCCAATATTACTTCCGTAACTTCTCCTGCTTCGTTGTAACTTTCGCCTTCATAAAAGATTGCATAGATGTTCATCACATCTTTACGGTCGGTGTATCCACCGTTTTCATAAAAACGTTCACCGGCTTTGTACTTGTACCAACCTTTTAGACGTGAGGGCTTATAACAGAAAGGAGTGCCGAAATGTGTGGCTTTCAATGGGCTGGTGAGAGCATTCGTCATATCAAACTCACCGATAAACAAATTTCCAGCAGCTATCGGCATACCTACCATTGCTCCCAGAGAGCCGGTAAGCCGAGTTTCTAATTTGGCACACTTTCCGTTTTTACCATTGTCATGTTGTGACGTAGGGTAATTTTCAGTAGCTGATGAACTGGCTGCCCAGTTGAATCCTTCATTTCCACTGGCCCATGTCAGTTCCAATCCGTCTTGTTCTTCATAGAACTCCTGATATTTGTATTTGGGGTTAATTCCATTGATAAGTCGTATGTCTTCAAAATGGAATTCATTTGGGATGTCTGATACCGATTGTTCGCGTACACCGATGGAATATACTCGCTGCCAAGCCTTGTTCTCGGAAGTTACGGTATACTTTACCCTTTTTCCGTCAGAGAAATCGTGTTCACTACCACTTTTCGGACTAATGGTAGCGCCCGGCGTCAACTCAAACAGGGGGGATAGTTTGTTTAAAGGAGTGCCCTCTTTTACTTTTACTAATATGGGGTAGGCCTGCAGATTATCATTGTAAGACGGATTTAAATTGAAACGAGCGCTTGCCAGTACATCTTCTTCAAAAGAGATGCCTGTTATATCAGCTTCAGCATTGGATGCTTCATCTTTTATGCACGATGCCATCAATATTCCGAAAAGTGAATAGAGTATGAATAATTTGTTTAGTCTCATGCTTTTTAATTTAATTCTATTAATTTTTCAAGCAACAAAACTACTTCTTTTTTCTCTAATAGCAGGTTTTTATGAGCTTATTTAACAAAAAAACGGCAATAGGTGCTTTACTATTGCCGTTTTATATATAGAAAATGTTCTATTTTTAATTATCTGAGCCGATATGTACGATTTTTCTTTTGGCTCTTACTGGCTTTTCCTTTACAACTTCCACTTTCTGTTCGGGAGTTATACCTGCTAATTCCGGGTCAATCATGATACGGCCACAATATTCGCAAACGATAATTTTCTTGCGTGAGCGGATGTCCAATTGTCTCTGGGGCGGAATCTTGTTGAAGCAACCACCGCAAGCATCACGCTGTACGTATACAATACCCAGTCCATTGCGTGAATTCTTACGGATACGTTTGAAGGACTGAAGCAGACGGGGTTCAATCTTTGTTTCCAGTTCTTTGGCTTTGTCTCTCAGCTTCTCTTCCTCTTGTTTGGTCTCGGAGATGATTTCGTCCAGTTCGCTCTTCTTTACGTCGAGGTCTTTTTGTCTTTCTTCCAGAGCAGCAGTGCTTTCTGCTACTTCTTGAGATTTTTCTTCCTCTTGTGCGGCAAATTCCTTGATACGCTTTTCGCAGAGTTCGATTTCCAATGTCTGGAATTCGATTTCCTTGCTTAAGAAGTCATATTCGCGGTTGTTGCGTACGTTGTCCTGCTGGTCTTTATATTTAGCTACAGAAGCCTTTGCGGTTTCAATTTCAACTTTCTTTCCTGCAATGGAGGATTTCAACTCGGCAACTTCTGCCTTGATTCTGTCTATACGGGTACTCAGACCGGCTATTTCGTCTTCCAAGTCCTGTACTTCCAGTGGAAGTTCACCTCTCAACGTCTTGATTTCATCGATTTTGGACAGCATTGTCTGCAATTGGAACAAAGCTTTCAACTTCTGTTCTACGGTTAATTCCTGAGGATCTTTTTTTGCTTCTTTAGCCATTTTACTTACATGTATTTTATGGGGTTTGTATTCACTTTGGTCATCTGAACCTCAAAATGAGGAAACAAATCCCGGATTATTGTATAAAATATTTCTTTCGTATATTGCTCACTTTCATAATGCCCTATTTCAGCCAATAATATATCGGTATCATGTCCGAAATAGTCATGGTATTTTATCTCGCCGGTGATAAAGACATCTGCACGGTTGCGGATGGCAAGCGGCATTAGGAAAGCGCCGGCGCCGCCACATAATGCAACAGTCTGTATTTCCCGCCCGAGGAGTTTGTTATGTCTGAGACACCCTACTTCGAAGGTTTTCTTTATCCGTTTCAGGAATTCAAGTTCTGTCTCCGGTACTTCCAATTCGCCAATGACACCGGCTCCGGCTTGTGGCCATGAGTTTTGCAAGGGATAAATATCATAGACCGGTTCTTCATATGGATGTGCCGCAAGCAGTGCCTTGACAGTTGCCGCTTTTTTGTAGGCGGGTATGATTGTCTCAATACGTACTTCACGTTCGGTATGCAGCTCCCCTATCGCTCCACAGTATGGGGTGGCACCTTCCCGGGCTCGGAATGTCCCCTCGCCTTCCATGTTATAACTGCACAAATCATAGTTGCCGATATTGCCGCATCCAGCGTCGAACAAGGCTTTCCTCACGTCTTCCGCTTGGGCGGTCGGTACAAATGTGGTCAGCTTTACCAGCGCATTTTCCTTGGCTTCCAGGATACGGACATTCTTCAAACCGATTTTCTCGGCAATCTTGAAGTTCACTCCTCCCGGTGCATTATCCAGGTTAGTGTGCGCAGCATAAACAACGATGTCATTCTTGATGGCTTTCAAGATACAACGTTCCACATAATCCCTGCCCGTGATGGATTTATACCCTTTGAAAATGAGAGGGTGATGTGATATAACCACATTATATCCCAATGCAATGGCTTCATCCAGTACGGCTTCAGTAACGTCAAGACACAACAAAGCCCCTGTTGCTTCCGCATCTGTCAATCCGATTTGCAGGCCGGCATTATCAAATCCGTCTTGCAATGGCAGAGGCGCGAACCGTTCAAGGGCGCTTACTAATTCCTTAATTTTCATTGTGAACAGAAAATTTGGTTGCAAATATAGTAAAAAGCAATGGATTGAGAATGTTTTTTATTCTTTTTATAAAATATCAGTAACAAATTTGAGTAATAGACGGTTTTCTTCCAACAAAAACTCTTATCGAAAAATGTTTTATCACGAAAAAGACTATCTTTGCGAGCGATTATTATAAAACTAAATCTATGAAAACTAAAAAACTATTCGGAATTTTATCGCTCTTGATTATAATTGGTGTGACCTCTTGTAACAGTGATACTCCACAAGACAATGTAGAAAACATTAAAATGAAGGTCTCTTCCGAGATTGGCACTTACCAGCCTTGGGGAAGTGATCATTTCATTGATTGTATGTTGGTAAAGGAGGAAGGTAAAAATGAATATGAAGCGTTGGACTTTTTAGGAATTGCCGGGTTTGATTATAGCAAGGGGTATGAATACACCTTATTGGTGAAAAAAACAACTTTGCTCAACCCTCCCGCCGATGCCAGTAATATTGCATACGAACTGGTCGAGGTGTTATCAAAAGTCGGAGTAGAATATGAATATACAATAGAGGTTGATGGACCCAATCCTTTTATTCTTTCTCCTGATGGAGGAAAATATGAGATTCCTTTTGCATGCAAAAGAAAAAAATATGTAGCAGGCGAGTTTACTGAAGAAGAATATGCTCCTTTAAAAGGATTGAGATATAATATGGGGACCAATTATGGAACCTATACAAGCATTATAAAAGATGGTGATACAGTTGGATTATATAAGTTTGTAATCGAGGGTATTGAGCCTTATAATATGGAAGGAACTCCCTGGTGGTATTATGGTATTTATCCTGCTGATGCAGATTTTTTCTCTGAAACAGAGCCGGAACCTATCTACAAACAATTGTTTGAACAACCGCAAACGGAAGGTGAAGAACATTTTATATATCCGATAATATATGCTTCATCGGGTACGTTTGATTAGTTGGACACATTAATCTCCTTTATTATGAAAACATTACTTGTTTTGTTTCTTTTCCTTTTATCGTTATTGTCTTGTCAGGATACGAACCGTTCCGGTAAAGATGTATCTGAGGATATGGAGGAGCCGGTAGATACTACTCCCAAGGCTACGGCTATCTTTTGGGTAGACAAGGATAAAGATTATCAGGCTAAGAAAAAAGACGGTCCTCTTTCTCTACGCACCGTCAAGGCAAGGGTAGAGATTGATTCGCTGGGAAAAGTTAATCTGCTGGCATATACCAAGCCGCAAAGTCAACGCATCAAAAGTTACCTGCAGTATAGGCTTGAAGAATTCCGTGTAAAGAAAGTGATGTTGGACAGCGGCTTTGTGAAACCGGGCGTACAATATGTGCAGCTACGCTATCTCCCCGGAAAACTGGATGCCCACCGCCGTTGAAGTTATTTATGCTCCTTTTTTCCCTTCTTCTCTACCATCACCGGCAGTAGCTTGCCGTAGGCATCGAACGACTTGCGGGAAGCCAGAGAGATTGTAATCATCAGTGACAGCATGGAGGCGGTAAAGGTGATGACCATAATCATCATCTGATATTTGATGGCCACATTCGGGCTGCTGCCACCCAATATCTGGCCAATCATGGTTCCCGGAAAAGCAACCAGCCCCATCACGGATATATTGGCAATCAGCGGACTGAAGGATTTGATGATGGCTTGGCGGATGAAAGGTGCCTGTGCTTCCGCTTTTGTAGCACCATTGCCGAGAAGATACCGGTAAAGCTGTTGTTCCCGTTTCAGTCCACTATAATAGGTGTTGAGGGCTATGACGTTACTGGATAGCATGTTGCCCATCAGTATGCCGAAAATAGGGATGAAATACCGGGCGCTGAATACGTTTTCCACTCTCAGTACTATTCCGATAAAGTACAAGCCTACACATACTACACTGCATAAGAAACCTGCGGATATGGGCAGGAGCAGAATCTTCCTCTTCAATTGTGTTCGTGCCAATGCCGTCTGCGATGCTACAAATATCATGACAATTACCCATAGAAAGTTTATCCACGGGTTATCCCATAAAAAGAGGTAGTTCAAGTATATGCCGATGAAGAACAACTGGACAATCATGCGTGCCGTACCTATCACAGTAGCGCGCAACAGTCCGGTCTTGAACTTCCAGATGTAAAACAGCGGTATTAATAATAGCAATAATCCGATGCCCAGGCTGAGGTATGATATATCTATGGTTCCCAATAGTGTGTATGTTATTTCATGATTATATGTCGGTCACATCCGTTGGCGAATCTTTTGTCATGGGATACGGTCAGTATGGCACTTCCATTTTCTGTCTGCCTGCGGAAGAAAGAGAGTACTTTTTCCGCGGAACCGGAGTCGAGAGCGGAAGTCGGTTCATCGACAATGGTCAGTGGTTTGCCAATCATTGAGGCTACGGCTATCATCATCCGTTGGCGTTGGCCCCCGGATATTTCGTTCACCCGTTTGTAATATAACTCTTGTTCCAGACCCAAATCCTCGAAACATGCAAATAAACGGGTTTCAGAAAAGGGTGTGCCCCGGTTTGCCTTCAGACCGAAGGGCAACTGTACCATGTCCTTTACCCACTCCAGCGGCAATGCCAGTTCTTGTGGAATCCATGCAGTCTGCTTACGGACAACATCGACATTTCCTTTATCCAGCAGAATGCCGTTCAAGACGATGCGTCCTTCCCTTAATGGGATAAACCCGAGTATGGCATTCAGCAGCGATGTCTTGCCGCATCCCGAAGGGCCGGAGATACTGGCTATCTCTCCCCTTTCCAGTTGCAGGTTGAAACCCGAGAAAAGTATATCGTTGCCGTAGGCGATACTGGCATTTTCTATTTGCAGCATGGTGTTCCTTTAATCTTTCTGTATCGCAAAGATAGTGCAAAAAAATATTTGTGCTATCTTTGACGCACTAATTAATTCAGGAAAGAAAGACTATGATACAGAATGAACGGGATTGCCGCCATGAGCATGTGCTTGACGTGGCAAGGCAAATGCTGACTGCTGCGCGCACGGCGCCGAAAGGAAAAGGTATTGATGTGATTGAAGCTGCGCTGGTTACGGGTGAAGACATTAAGAAGCTGTCTGAAAAGATGGTCGCTATGGTTGAAGAGCACGGTATGAAGTTCTTTCTCCGTGATGCGGACAACATTTTGCAGGCTGAATGTGTAATTATAATAGGTACGCGCGAGCAGACGCAAAGTTTGAATTGCGGACACTGCGGTTTTCCCACTTGTGCCGGTCGTCCGGAGGGAGTACCTTGTGCTTTGAATACGGTGGATGTAGGGATAGCTGTAGGTTCGGCTTGTGCCATGGCTGCCGATTTGAGGGTGGATACCCGTGTCATGTTTTCTGCCGGACTTGCCGCTCAGCGTTTGGATTGGCTGAAAGGATGCAAGACTGTCTTTGCCATTCCGGTGAGTGCATCCTCCAAGAATCCATTCTTCGACCGGAAACCGAAGGAAGATAAGTGATAATTGACGAGTAGAGGTTTACAATCATAGAGTAGAGGTTTAGAAGTCTGAAGTAGAGGTTTGGCAATTCTAAACCTAAGGTTTATTCTCCCTCTCTCTGCTAACTTAAAAAGTAACGAATTAGAAAAGATAAATAATATGGGATATTTTGTAGGACTGCCGCTGGGTGGTACCGCAGAGAAGGACTGTCAGGTGCGTTTTGGCAAGAATATGACTTTTCAGGTAGAGACACGTGCTCCCCACTTGCCTGCCGAATGGGCTTTGCAAAGCGGCATACAGCTTACATGGCCCCATGCGGGTACAGACTGGACCTATATGTTGGACGAAGTGCAGGAATGTTTTGTAGCCATTGCCCACGAAATAGCCGCCCGGGAGACATTGCTGATTGTAACCCCAGAACCGGATGAGGTGAAGAAACAGATTCTCGGCAGGGTGAATATGGAAAATGTCCGTTTCCTGAAGTGTGAGACGAATGATACTTGGGCACGCGACCATGGAGCCATCACCCTACTGGATGCTGACGGTGTATCTCTGCTCGACTTTAAGTTCAACGGGTGGGGATTGAAGTTTGCATCCGATAAGGATAATTTGATTACGCGTCGTGCGGTGGAGTCGGAAGTGATGAAAGGAAAGTATGTAAATCGCTTGGGGTTTGTCCTTGAAGGCGGTTCCATCGAAAGTGACGGCATGGGTACGTTGCTCACCACCTCCGAATGCCTGCTTTCGCCTAACCGGAACGGACAGATGAACCGGGTGGAAATTGAGGAATATCTTCGTTCCGTTTTTCACCTGCAACGTGTTCTTTGGCTGGACCACGGTTATTTGGCAGGTGACGATACGGACAGTCATATAGACACGCTGGCCCGTTTCTGCCCTGCCGACACGATAGCCTATGTACAATGCAAGGATGCGGATGATGAGCATTACGAAGAACTGCATCGCATGGAGGAGCAACTGAAGACTTTCCGTACGTTGAAGGGGGAACCTTACCGTTTGCTGGCTTTGCCCATGGCCGATAAGATAGAAGAGGAAGGGGAACGGCTTCCTGCCACTTACGCTAATTTCTTGATTCTGAATGATGCAGTGCTTTACCCCACCTATCGCCAGCCGGAGAATGATGCCCGCGCGGGGGAAGTGTTGCGGGAGGCTTTTCCCGGTTATGAAATTATCGGGATAGATTGCCGTGCTTTGATTAAGCAACACGGCTCTTTGCATTGTGTTACCATGCAATATCCCGTAGGGGTGTTGAAGTAATGTCGATTATACATAGTAAAACAATAAACCATAGAATAAGATGACAAGAAAAATAAAAGTAGGTATTATCCAGCAGGCCAATACCAAGGACCTCAGGACTAATTTAATGAATTTGGCCAAAAGTATAGAGGCATGTGCGGCGCATGGGGCTCAATTGGTTGTTTTGCAGGAGCTGCATAACTCTCTGTATTTCTGTCAGACGGAAAACACGCAGTTGTTCGACTTGGCAGAACCGATTCCCGGTCCTTCTACGGGATTCTATTCAGAGTTGGCTGCTGCCAACGATATTGTGCTGGTCACTTCTCTGTTCGAGAAACGCGCTCCCGGATTGTATCATAACACAGCGGTTGTTTTTGAACGTGACGGCAGCATTGCCGGGAAATACCGGAAGATGCATATTCCTGATGACCCCGCCTATTATGAGAAATTCTATTTTACTCCCGGTGATATAGGCTTCGAACCTATTCAGACATCTTTGGGCAAATTGGGAGTTTTGGTGTGCTGGGACCAATGGTATCCGGAAGCAGCACGTCTGATGGCGCTGAAGGGAGCTGAAATACTGATATATCCTACGGCTATCGGTTGGGAAAGCAGTGATACGGATGATGAAAAGGCGCGTCAGCTCAATGCTTGGATTATCTCCCAGCGTGGACATGCTGTGGCCAACGGCTTGCCGGTTGTTTCAGTGAACCGTGTGGGACATGAGCCGGATCCTTCCATGCAGACCAATGGTATCTTGTTTTGGGGAAATAGTTTTGTGGCCGGACCGCAAGGCGAGTTCCTGGCCCAAGCAGGAAACGAACGGCCGGAAAATATCGTTGTAGAGGTGGACTTGGAACGTTCGGAAAATGTACGCCGTTGGTGGCCTTTCCTGCGCGACCGCAGAATTGATGCCTATGCAGGATTGACAAAACGATTTCTTGACTGATAACGACGGGGATCTCTGGGGGAGAACTAACGGAATGTCACCCGTTTGTTCATCAGGAAATTGACACTTCCGTAGATGAATAATCCCAGGAACTGGGCAAGGTATTCGTTGCAGTCCAGTCCCTCCACCAGCCCTATGAGGAAAAGGAATTGCGCTCCGTAAGCCATTCCGAAAGCTATAGAAAAGAGCAGCACTTGTCGCCAAGTGTTGCTCTTTTTTTCTGTAGGGAATATCCAATACTTGCACCAGATGAAGTTGTGTATCTGTGCAAGTATATATGCGGTTACATTGGAGAGCATATAGTTGATGTCCAGTTCGTCCATCATTACCCAAACGGTAACAGCCATAATCAAGGCATTCAGCGTGCCGATTACCGCAAAACGAAAAATGCGTGCAGACTCTTTCACTCTCCTACTCTGTATCTGCTTTTACTCTTTCACTTCAACAGTCAGATTCAGTTCGTCCAGCTGCTTCTGGTCAATAGCCGAAGGTGCATCCAGCATTACATCGCGTCCACTGTTGTTTTTGGGGAATGCAATGCAGTCGCGGATACTGTCGAGACCTGCGAAGATGCTGACCCAACGGTCCAGACCGTATGCCAGACCACCGTGAGGAGGTGCACCGTATTTGAAGGCATTCATCAGGAAGCCGAACTGCTCCTGAGCCTTCTCGGGAGTGAATCCGAGAATCTCGAACATTTTGGCCTGCAACTGTGCATCGTGGATACGGATGGAACCTCCACCCACTTCAATACCGTTGCACACCATGTCGTATGCATCTGCACGGACAGCTGCCGGGTCTGTATCCAGCAAAGGAATATCTTCGTCTTTCGGATGGGTGAACGGGTGGTGCATAGCCATCAGGCGGCCTTCTTCATCGCTCCACTCAAACATCGGGAAGTCAACCACCCAAAGGCAGACGAACTTGTTCTTGTCGCGCAATCCCAGTTGGTTACCCATTTCAAGGCGCAACTCGTTCAGTTGCTTGCGGGTCTTCATGGCGTCGTCACCGCTCAGAATCAGAATCAGGTCACCCGGCTTGGCGTTGAAAGCAGCCTTCATTTCCTGCAATACTTCCTGCGCATAGAACTTGTCGACACTTGATTTTACGTTGCCGTCTGCCTCTACGCGCGCGTATACCATACCTTTGGCACCGATTTGCGGTCTTTTCACGAATTCGGTCAGTGCATCCAGCTGTTTGCGTGTATAGTGTGCGGCGCCTTCTGCGCAGATACCGCCGATGTAGGCGGCATTGTCGAATACCGGGAATCCGTGTCCCTTCATGATGTCCATCAGTTCCACGAACTTCATGCCGAAACGGAGGTCGGGCTTGTCGCTGCCGTAATACTTCATGGCATCTGCCCATGGCATGCGCATGAACGGCTCGTTCATCTCTACGCCACGGATTTCCTTGAACAGATATTTGGCCATGCCTTCGAAGAGGTTGATGACGTCATCCTGCTCCACAAAAGACATTTCGCAGTCAATCTGTGTGAATTCCGGCTGGCGGTCAGCACGCAGGTCTTCGTCACGGAAGCATTTGGCTATCTGGAAGTAACGGTCGAAACCGGAAACCATCAACAACTGTTTCAGTGTCTGCGGGCTTTGAGGCAAGGCATAGAATTGTCCCGGGTTCATGCGTGAAGGAACGACGAAATCGCGTGCACCTTCGGGTGTGGAGCCTACCAGAATCGGAGTTTCCACTTCGATGAATCCCTGGCTGTCCAGGTATTTGCGTACTTCAATTGTCATTTTATGGCGAAGCTCCAGATTGCTGCGTACATTGGCACGGCGCAGGTCTAGATAACGGTACTTCATGCGGATATCGTCGCCACCGTCCGTATTTTCCTCGATGGTGAAGGGAGGGGTCAGCGATGAGTTCAGAACATCCAGTTCCGATACAATGATTTCAATGTCTCCCGTCGGGATATGCTGGTTTTTGCTGAAACGTTCGTTGACGGTACCCTTAACCTGGATTACGAATTCACGGCCCAAGCGGTTGGCACGCTCGCAAAGTTCGGCATTCACCTCTTCGTTGAACACTAATTGGGTAATTCCGTAACGGTCGCGGAGATCAATGAATGTCATGCCTCCCATCTTACGGCTGCGCTGTACCCAACCAGCCAGCGTTACTTGCTTGTTAACATCGGAGATACGGAGTTCTCCGCAGGTGTGTGATCTATACATCTTTTTATTTACTGTTTGACGATTTACTTATTTACTATTTTGAACATGCAAAAATACATAAAACATATTATATGGCGCATCAAAAGGGGAAAGTTATTTTCAGAAACTCCTTTAGTACCTTTTTTACAACATTACATTTTTGTCAGTTTCTTGAATTGCCTTTTGCCTTTATCCAGTATCATCTTGTTTTTATGGGCGATGTCTTCCACAAAAGCATCATTAATTTGTTTCAGTCCGTTGATATAGTCTTGTGCCCGCTGCAAGACATTCGAAGTGTCTTTTTCCGCATCCCGGGGAACAATGACCTGCAGTCCTTTCTTCATAATCTTTACATCTACATTCTCTCCCATCATCATCGGGTCGCCGTCAAAGTGGACTACCCCCGGTTTAGAACGGTGAATACGGAGTGTCTGGCAACGGAACGTCTTAATCCGGCTGTTCTGGTCAATGGTCTTGTTGAAGAGCTGGAAAGAGAGCGACGGTACATCGAGCACAGTGAACGGCTCGAGTATGGTGACGTCCAGCAGTCCGTCGTTCAAGGTGGCTTGTGGGGCAATATACGCATTGTTTCCATATTGCGATGCGTTTCCGCAGGCTATCAGGAACGCCTTGTATCGCAGGGTGCTGCCGTCCATTTCCAGTTCATAGGTTTCCGGACGGTACTTCAGGCTTTCGAGCAGAGTCTTTTCCAGATAAGTGAGTGGTCCTCTCCTTCCCGCCTTGGAGAATTGCAGGCTTACAAATGCGTCGAATCCCACGCCGCAGGTGCAGAAGAAAGGCACATCGTTGATTTTTCCGTAGTCAATGATGTCTATCAGTCCGTCATTGATGATGTCGATGGCCTTTTTCGGCTCCATCGGAATCTGCAGATGGCGGGCAAGTCCGTTGCCGGAACCGCAGGGAATGATGCCCAAAGCGGTTTTTGTATGTACCAGTGAGCGGGCTATCTCATTGATGGTGCCGTCTCCTCCTATGGCGATGACGGCATGTGCATCTTCTTGTGCCTTCTGTGCCGCTATCTCTACGGCATGGCCTGCCCGTTCGGTATAAATCACTTCTTGTGCATACCTTTCCTTATCCAGTTTTTCATCGAGCCACTTCAGTATCTGCTCCTTACTCTGAGTGCCGGATATGGGGTTTATGATGAATGCTATTTTCTTCTTGTTTTCGTTCATGCAAGGGTTGTTGCTATGCAGGTTTTCCAACTGGCAAAAGTAATATAAATATCTGAAAAATTAACCACATAATTCTTTTTAAAATAAGTATAAGTAGTTTTTTTAATGTAAATAGAACATATACCGACATATTTTGCTATCTTTGCCCCCTGTTTTTTAAGACTTGTATTTAATAGAATTAAATATTCATTATATAAAAGATATTTCATGGGTTTACTACAAGACAAATTTGCGAAATACGACCTGCCGCAGCAGTTTATGGCAAAAGGCGTATATCCTTATTTCCGCACAATTAACAGCCATCAGGATACAGAGGTAATGATGGATGGTAAAAAGGTTCTGATGTTCGGCTCTAATGCATATATGGGACTGACATATGACAAGCGTATCATTGATGCCTCGATAGCTGCCACAGAAAAATATGGCACCGGTTGTGCAGGTTCCCGCTTTCTGAACGGAACACTCGATATACATGTTGAACTGGAGAAGGAATTGGCTGAATTCGTAGGAAAAGATGAAGCACTCTGTTTTTCTACCGGATTTACTGTAAACGAAGGTATTATTCCTGCCGTTGTAGGCCGTGGGGATTATATTATTTGTGATGACCGTGACCACGCTTCCATTGTAGATGGCCGCCGTCTTGCATTTGCCACTCAGTTGAAGTACAAGCATAACGATATGGAGGCTTTGGAAAAAGAACTCCAGAAATGCGAACCGGATGCTGTAAAGCTGATTGTTGTGGATGGAGTATTTTCTATGGAAGGTGACTTGGCCAATCTGCCCGAAATTGTCCGCCTGAAGAAGAAATACAATGCCAGCATTTACGTGGACGAAGCTCACGGCTTGGGTGTATTCGGAAAACAAGGCCGTGGTGTGTGCGACCATTTCGGTGTTACCGAAGATGTAGACCTGATTATGGGTACATTCAGCAAGTCATTGGCTTCCATCGGTGGTTTTGTTGCTGGAGACAAGGCGGTAATCAATTGGCTGCGCCACAATGCCCGTTCCTATATATTCCAGGCAAGTAGCACACCTGCTGCTACGGCTGCAGCCCGCGAGGCGCTTCACATCATCAAGTCCGAACCTGAACGCATCCAACGTCTGTGGGACATCACTAACTATGCCTTGAAGAAGTTCCGCGATGCAGGCTTCGAAATCGGTGAGACAGAATCTCCTATCATCCCTCTCTATGTGCGTGATACAGAGAAGACATTTATAGTAACGAAGCTGGCTTTTGACGAAGGTATCTTCATCAACCCCGTTATTCCACCTGCATGTGCTCCACAAGATACACTGGTGCGTGTAGCGTTGATGGCTACCCATACGGTCGAACAAGTGGATTATGCTGTAGAAAAATTGACTAAATGTTTCAAGGAATTGGGTATCATCAAGTAAACTTGATTTAAACAGATATTCGGAAAACCGTTTAATAATGATTAGGCGGTTTTTTTTATAGACAAAGCGAAGTAGGATTAAAATTAAATCGTAAAGTACATGAAAAAGAACTTCTTCATCATTACTGCTGTAGTATGCGGAATGAGTTGTACCACCACTGCCTATGCGCAGTTCAAAATCGGTGGAAAGAAAATCAATGTGACCAAAGTTGTCCAAGCCGGTACAGATGCCGTCAAGGCCATTTCATTGTCCGATGCTGACATTGCAGCGATGAGCAAGGAATATATGGAATGGATGGATACGCACAATCCGCTGACAAAGTCCGATACGGATTACGGCAAGCGTCTGGAGAAGCTGACCGGAAACATCAAGGAAGTGGACGGCTTGAAGGTGAACTTCGGTGTTTATGAAGTAATAGATGTGAATGCCTTTGCGTGCGGTGATGGTAGTGTACGCATCTGTGCCGGACTGATGGACATCATGACGGATGATGAAGTGATGGCAGTTGTCGGCCACGAGATAGGTCACGTCATCCATACGGATTCCAAAGATGCGATGAAGAATGCTTACCTTCGTTCGGCTGTGAAGAATGCTGCCGGTGCGGCAAGTTCTACGGTATCCAAATTGAGTGATTCTGAACTGGGTGCCATGGCCGAGGCATTGGCAGGTGCTCAATACTCCCAGAAGCAGGAGACGGAAGCGGATGATTACGGCTTTGAATTCTGCATCAAGAATAATCTCGATCCGTATGCCATGTACAATGCTTTGAACAAATTGCTTGAACTTTCAGCGGAAGCACCGAAGGAATCCAAGTTCCAGAAGATGTTCTCTTCTCATCCGGATACAGCCAAGCGCGTGGCACGTGCCAAGGAGAAAGCGGATGAATATATGAAGGATAAGAAATAACTATCCGCTGCTTACTATGATGAAGTGGGATCAGAGGTTTCTCTGAATCCCACTTTTTTTGTGCCGAGACTATGATATGGGCTTCTGAGGGAGCTAATGGGATAATTCGTTAGTTCACAGTGCTGAACACTTTGTTTTAGCTATAGAAAACAAAGTGTTTTCTTATAGGAAACAAACTGTTCTTTTAAGGGAAACGAAGTGTTCTCTTTAATGAAACACACTGTTCGGTTAAGGGAAACACTTTGTTCTGTTTGGTAAAACTTCTTTTATTTACTTATTTGCTTTTAAATTAGAATAATTTTAGTATGTTTGCCACATTATTTATGAAAAACATGACTTTTGTATGAAAAAACAAGACTTCCTCTTTATTTTTGTTCTGGTGATAATATTCCTGCCATTCTTTGTGAGTGAATCCATCTACGATTGGTATAAGTCTTTCAACGCTGCACATGGCATGGTGATGAGTTTCATTAAATTTGGAATTCTTGCTACACTGGGTGAGATGCTGGGACTTCGTATCAGTGCCGGAGTCTATAACCGAAAAGGATTTGGCGTACTGCCGCGTGCCGTAGTGTGGGGACTGCTGGGAATGGGTATCAATGCGGCCATGATAATCTTCTCCAAAGGTGTGCCGCAATTTATGGAATATATGGGAATGGCAAATGCCGTCGCCATTATAAACGGAGAATTCTGCCTGGACAAATTATGGATAGCCCTCACCATTTCAGTTGCTATGAATACCATTTTCGCTCCGGTATTCATGACATTCCATAAGATTACGGATACGCATATCCTGGATTGTGGCGGTTCGCCTCGCAGCCTCCTCACTCCTATCCCGATGACCCGCATCATTACGCATCTGAATTGGGATGCACAATGGAATTTTGTCTTCAAGAAAACAATTCCTTTCTTCTGGTATCCGGCACACACCATCACATTCCTCCTGCCGGGAGAAATGCGGGTGCTGTTTGCAGCGATATTGGGTGTGGTGCTCGGGGTATTGCTGGCTATTGCGGCTCGGATGAAATAATCCGGCCTATATATTCTCGAATGATTTCAAGCAAGTCTTGCGGATAAGGTATAAAGAACTTCTCTATCATTTTCGGATACTGAGGTACAAAGGGTTTGGGTATCATTGTGACAAGGGTATCCAATTCTGCCTTCCGTTGCTCTTCAGTCTCTGAGACGGCGTAGCGGATAGTCCACCAGAACAAGAAAGTCTGGTTAAGATACCCTTTGGGGGTGATGACTTGCAGTTGCTTGTAGCGCTCGGACTGTAACATGATTTTAATTCTTTTCTCCTGTTCTTTCTCACTGATGGAACATAGAATGTCATACCATTCATCAAACTCCTGACGCAAGCAGGCGACAAATGCCCATTCGGCAATTCTATATTTGGCAAATTCTGGAATCTTCTTTAGAAGTACGAAGATATGTCCTATATTCAATTCGCCTTTATATAAACCTTTGACTTTTGTATAGTCTTCAATGGAAGTGATTGTGTGTAAAAGGGAGTAATATATTTCCGGACTCATCGGCACATGGTGTTCATCAATGAATTTCAGAGTATTCTGAAGCACCAGTTTTTTGTTTGTTCTGTTGTTGGCCATGCGGCTGATGACATTGTTCCAGTAGATTTGTGTGCGTGCAATGGAAATATGTAAATCATCTTCCATCTCTTTTATACGGCTTTCGGCTTCTTCGAAGGTCATGCCGCGTTCCCGCATTTGATAGCATATGTCCTTCATAATTGGATAATGTTCGACAAATAGGTAGGGTTTAGGAATGACGGCTCCTACCTTTTTCAACATACAATATGAATCGTAATTGATAAAAACCTTTTTACTGATTGCTTGCTCTTGCAGCCGTTGGGCGTTTTCCTTATCATTCTGACGGAGCAATGCCTTCATGCAACAGAAGATAATTCCTCCATCATATACGCCCACGTCCAGCAGACAATACACATATTCCAGAATAGTGCTTTCTTTAATTTTCCACCCTTCCGATGTATAAATGGGAAAAGGCTGCGGAACGTTGTCTTGTGCTCTTCCGGCATAGTATCGCTGGATAAGCATTTGCTTCAATATATCCTTTGGCGCATCCAGGCTTTTCATTATTTCCTCATTTATAATCAGTTGTATTTCTTCCGGAGGAAGTGAACCTTGGGTGTGGTTGGTCAGGTGATAGAGTAAATGTTTATGTGTATAACTGTTCTGTTGTACGGTGTATTTTTCGGACATCCGCTTTATCATGTCCACTTTTTGTTCATAATAGGGATATATGAACCGGTTATTGATAATGATATTCAAGATATTGGCATCAGGATGATTGAGCAGTGACTTGTCCAGCCGGTTCTCGAAGAAATCCCTTGCGACTCCTCCTTCTTCCGGAGTCTTTACCTTATTGAACATTTCGGAGACAACGTAGGGCGAATGATTCAAAATCTGTTGTTCTTCCGGAGTAATACAATCGGGAGTTTCTCCGAACAGTGCCTGATACGCCTCTTCATAATTTGATATTTTCAGAATGAATTGTACGATTGTTCTTATATTTCGAGATTCATCGCCGTTTTGGGGACGATGTCTCTTCATATGTGCCTTGATTTCCTTTAGGGTCATGCGTTGGTATAGGATACCTTGTGTGTGCTGGCTCGGGTAATCCAGTAAAGACTGGTCTGCTTCCAGTAAATGGTATTTATGGAACAGTTCCTCGCATTCCTTAATCCCGCTATAAGTGGAGGTCGTATCCAATAAGTCGTTCAGGTAGATTTCACCCACTTTCAGTTTGGTCTTGTTTTCTTCTTCTTGCTGCTCCAACCTTTCCATAAAAGTGTTGAAGATTCCTTTGGCTTGCTCAAAATTTTTAGCCTTTTGGAGCATAAAGTTCAATGAGTAGCCATCACAGTTATTCCCCATACGGTTCCATAAATCATAGGCATAAGAGGACGGTATGTTTTCGAGTGCTCCATTCAACACTTCGGTCTTGTTCAGGAACATACTGGTATCCTCTTTTTTGTCGACAGACAGTTCTGTCAGTTCGTTGAAGAATGCAACCAGCTTTTCCGGCTGGCTGAATCTTTTGAAAACTTCCAGCCAGGTGTAGGGAGCAATAAAGTTGAAGAAAAAGACTGCATCGTCGTGGGGAACTACCCCTTTATCATTCTTCTGCAAGAAGTTCTTGATGTCGTGTATGTCAGCCAGAGTCTGTGCTTTATGCATAAGCTGCCTGGCGAAATTACGTATTCTTTTCTCTTTCAGTTCTGTCAGATAAGTCTCATTGTTGCTTTCCTGCCCATGGGCGCTCTCTGCAGAATCGGAGAAGAAATCATCTATGTCGTCATCATCGGCACTTGGGGAAGCTTCGTATATAAAGGAAGCGTTGAGGTATATTTCTTTGGCTTCGTCCATGTCGAGGAACCGTACCAATTCTGTCTGAAATTCAATATACGAGTTTTCTATATACTTGTCTTGCATTTGCCCTTGTTCATTGAGCAAATCCTTGTGTACAATGTCCTTATCTTGTTGTGTCTGCAGTCTGGGTAAGAGCCACCGCAGCACATTCAGTTCTCTCCTATTATATTTTTTTGTTAATTTCCAAATATGGATGGCCTCTGCATTGGTAGGAGCAAAATTGGCTATATTGCCAATATAGGCGTCCACCCAATCAATGGAAACGCCTTCCGGGTTTGTTCCCAGTTCCTTACTTGTATATAGCGTTTGTTCGTTTTTATAAATGCGGCTTACAACATCATTGATGATATACTGTTGGAGTTCGGGGGCATTTACCGAACAGTTTTTCACCCGATGCAGGATCTTGGTTGTATTTTTGAAAAAGTTCGGTCTGTCTTTGTAGTAGATATAGCGGAATATGCCCTTTATGGCTTTCTTTTCAGTTGCCAGTAGGTCATCGGACGGTTCACTGCTATAGTACTGGAAAACCTGGGTTACTATGATGTCTTCAACTTCAAATGTGTCCTTTTCAATGTCCTGATAATAAATCAAATCATCTACTTTGCCTGCCAATTCACAGATGGTGCTTCTGTCGGCCTTTTCGTAACTGTTCTCATAGGTGAATTTGAGGAAATCGAGCAATAGGTCTATTTTATTGCGGCTTCTCTTTTTCCACATCCACAAACATTTTATGGCGTGGCAGAGTTGTCGAAGCATGGATTTCTGCAGGTTGCTTAAATTGCTGTTCTGGAACTGGTTGTTATATCTGGTCTTGATTCTGTCTATGTCGAAAAACAAGGAACCGATAGTCATGCCGGCTTCGGGTCGGAGTTTAAGATAGCCGTATGTCCTGAGCTCGCGGGCATATTCATTTATTTTTTTGAAGGATAAAGGTTTGATGCCCACTTCGACTATGGCCGGAGGAACCATTTCATTGAAAGTAAGCATGGATTTCACTTCCTTGAAGCTATAGCTTGTAGTGGCAATAACCTTGAAGTCCGGATTGCCGATGTGAAGGATTTCCGATAACTTGCGAAGTAATTCTCTGTCAATGGGTATCGGCTTTTCATTCTCTTCTTTCCAAAACAACAGCTGCAAATCGTCCAGTAGAAGAATCTTTTTGCCATGCTGGAATTGGGATACAGAAAGCCGTTCTAACTGTTCTTTGGTCGTATCGGCATTCAAAATGACCACAGAATATTCCTGAGGGAGCTTTTTCAGCATTCGGCAAACGGCAATAGTCTTTCCCGAAGTGGATTGACCGGTGACGATGATTGTCTTGTTTGTACTGTCAAACTCCTCTTTAAGTTTGTTGTCTACTTCCGGACGGATAAAATAGTAGTCCAGGTTGCCTCTGCGACGGTTGGCTTGGCTGTTGGGAATAATTTTATCATACTCTATCTTATGGCAAGAGATTGCGCAAAAGGGATTATTGAGAAAACTTTCACGATCCTTGACCAACGCGTCCCTTAGCTGCTCCAGCGTATTGCACTGCTTCTCATACCGCTCGATAACGGTATCGTCGTCCAGGTGCTTTTGCATGTATTCCGCATAGAAGTCTTTCCATAAAGTAGTGTTTGTCCAGTCTTCTTGGGTGTATTCCAATGTCGGATTCTGATAGAAATAGATATGTTTGTTGGATGCATTTTCGATGGCAACATTAAACTCTCCGATGGTCTTGGAGCGTATCCAGTTTCCGGCGAAGAAGATGATGACGTCACATTGCCTTATCTCTGAATTTATGATTTCCTGCGTATCGCCTTTAGCTATATCGTTGTCTCCATTTTTTTCGTGCCGGTGCACTACAATATTGAGTTCGCTGTTGTTTCTTTCCGTCAGGACTTTTTCCATTAAATCCCTTTCTTTCTGAAAACTCAGCGAAGAGGCTATAAATACATGGTATGTTTTCATAATATAGTGTTGGTTACTTTCCATGTGTTGTTGTTTATGACTAACGGAATGCCGGCTGTGATACATCTGTCATACGCTTTTGAGCTTTCCTTCAATTCATCATACGGACGTATATCGGGATGCACAAAGCGTTTCTTTTTGAAGATGTCTCCCATTTCCTTGCTGCCATAGATTAACTCTTCTTCTTCGGCGGTGGGTTTACGGAAGCCAAGCAGCAGTTTCTCCATGTTCCAACGGTTATGTTCGACTTCGGCAAGCAATGATATCTGGTCGTTGTCCAGTTTCACGTAACCATCCGTAATGCCTATGGAGCGTAGCTTGGGACCAATGGAATATGCACTGTACAAGTTGGACCACTGAAGGGATACGGACAGTTTGTTCCATGAGTCTTTCAGCTCATTGTCAGGTGGGCATGATTGAGGCACATTTCCATATTTATTCTTGAAATCGTATATATAATTGATGATTTGTCCCTCCCTCCGGCTTTTTTTGTCCAGGTCGTAACAGTTGTCCAGCATTCCAAAAGGAAAAACATGGGAATATTTATGAATCGCTTCATCTTTCTTTCTACTGTTAAGCATATTGAGCAGTGCACTGGAGGTTTCCTGACGGACAAAAACTGGGATATTTTCATCATATACATCGTCCGGCAGATATAATCCCATTGCCATGCTTTGAGGAGGATAATTGAGGCAGACGGCAATCGTCAATACTTGGCCTGAGTCATGTACCCATTCTTTAATTAGGTTCTGGATGGCAGGAGTTTCCGCACGGCCTTTGATAAATTCGAATTCCACATCCAGAAAGTCTGCATCTTTTCCTTTAAAACGGGTGGGAAGGACAAATCTCTCGTGCCTTTCGTCCTTGCTCATGTCGTAATAATGGGTAGACGATATCTCAAAATAATGGCGGTATCGTCCACAAAAGAAATTCATTTCCCGGTCGGCATTTTCATCAATGAAGGTAATGACACTTTTTATGTTCTTGTCCCGGCAGAAGTTTGGGAAATGCAACAGATGGGCAGCTTCCACTCCTATTGCCACTCCCATACGGCTCATACCGATGATAACAAGATGAACATGTTTTTCGCTTTCATAGGTTATTGCCTCACGGTCGAGAGGAGGATATTCAATACAGTTCTCCCCTTTTCCATATCGCCGGCTTACCAATATCTTTTGGGCCCAGCCCTCGTAGAAGTTAAAGGGATGGAATTCTATATATTTTCTCCATTCGGCAGACAAATCGGTCAGTTGGAAAGCGGCAAAAGTAGTCTGATATTCGAAAAGGACGGTGAATGGTATGAGGGAACATTTATTGCATCGTTTATGAATGTCAACTATCTTTTTCAGGCAGTCTATGTTCAGTGAGTCATGGTCATGTTCGTCTCTCTCTCCGATAAGGAATACTTCGCGCGCTTTGGTAGTATAGAGTTTTTCCAACTCCTCGATAGAGTCGCGCCGGGCACGCAGCACCACAATTCTTTTTTCGTTTTTGGCATCCAGTTCCGTATGGATTTTGCTACGGATTTCTTGTGCCGGTTGGGTACTCTGAATCAGAATATGGCAATTTCCATAATGTGTGTCATCGCAAATCTGCTGGATAAGAGTGGGGACCATGTTGTCAAAACCGATAATGACGATGTGGTTTTGCAAAGGGTAAACGATATCGCCTTCACGATATCGCTCAACTCTGCGTTCCAGCATATTGGAGATTACGGATATCAATAATCCGCAGAACAAAATTAATCCCAGCACTACGACCAATAGAGAGAACCAACGCAGATAAGGTGGTACTTCCACAATATTCCCCGGATCGATGAACAGACAAATCAACTGAAGCAAACGCCCCATAGGTACGTCTTTATCAATACCGGTCCATTCTTCAAGAGACGGCTCAGGAAAGATAAATGCAAAACTTACCAGATATATCAATAAGAAAACAGTTACTATGACTCCGAAAAGCCAAGCAAGCTGCCTCCATCCTTTTCCGGAAAAAGAGCGGTCAAAATGAAGGGCAAAAAGTCTTGTTAAAAGATTCATATTTGTTTTGTCATTAGACAGTTTCCTTTTTTTCAGTTTCTTGTTTCAATTCTTTTCTGATATTCTCTTTCAGTTTATTGATTTCTTTCTCATCGTTATTGATAATCTCCCGTTTTTCTTTTTCCTGGTACAAGGATGCAAGAATGTTTCTTTCTTGTTCCAGATTCAATGAGAATACATCTATTAATCTCTTGATACATAGAAAAAAACAGATGCATACGCTAAGGGAAATGATGGCATGGAGTGTCATCAGGTAGGTCATTCCACGCGATGGAAAGAATTGAATAAGGTTTTGGAATGTAGTGCATGTCACAATCAATGCTGCAACCAGAAAGAGAATGATAAAGGCAGGAATCACGAATTTCCACCAGTGCCGGATAGGATAATACTTGTTCTCACTCGTCCTCATAGTACTATAATAGATATTGGATTATTATTTCTTCTGTATGTCGAATCCCAGTTTCATAATCAGTTTCAGTGTCTGTATGGCTGTTTGCCGGTCGTATTCTCGTTCTGAGTCCGGTAACTCTTCGTATGGTACAAGTCCGGGATGTGTCTTTAATTCATCATTGCGTGTCTCTCCGTATTTCCATCCTTCTTTCACTCTTCCCAAAGCCCATACTTCATGCACATTGCGTGCCATGGCTTCTGTGAGTTCTGTCAAATTATCCGGTAAAGTGATATTTTCTGTGTTCAAAGGGGACGGTGTGTATGTTTTCATTTTCTGTTATTTAAAATGTGGAAGTAAAAAGTTTATTGGTAGCAATATTAGGCATTTCGGACGACAGAAACAAAAAAAAGGAAAGCTATTTCCAAAAAAACATGCAGATTACAATGGAAAAAACATTGCAACCTGCATATAAATCGGGAGAAGCGGGAATTATAAGTTAGCTTCCGTCACTACCTGCCCGTCAAACAGATTGATGATGCGTCCGGCAAATCCGGCATCATGTTGTGAGTGTGTCACCATGACAATCGTAGTGCCTTCCTTATTCAGTTCATTCAGTAGTTCCATTACCTCTTTTCCGTTCTTTGAATCGAGGTTACCGGTAGGCTCATCGGCAAGTATCAGTTTAGGGTTTGATACGACTGCACGGGCGATTGCCACGCGTTGCTGTTGTCCGCCAGACAGTTGTTGCGGGAAGTGCTTGCTGCGGTGCATGATTGCCATACGCTCCATAGCGGTTTCCACCCGGCGCTTGCGTTCGGTGGCAGGAATGCCCATGTAGAGTAGCGGCAGTTCGATGTTCTCGTATACATTCAGCTCATCAATCAGGTTGAAGCTTTGGAATACGAAACCGATAACTCCTTTCCGCAAGCTGGTTCGTTGGGCTTCTGTATATTTGGATACTTCAGTCCCGTTCAAATAATATTCTCCGGACGTCGGATTGTCCAACAGACCGAGGATATTCAGTAAAGTGGATTTTCCGCAGCCTGAAGGTCCCATGATAGCGACAAACTCCCTTTCTTTCACTTCAATGTTTACGTCGTTCAAAGCCAGAGTCTGTACTTCCTCGGTCTTGAAAATCTTCTGTAAGTTTACTGTCTTAATCATAATGCTTTGTTTTTATGGGTTATAAATATATCATTTCTTACTCGGATTTGATGCAGTCAATCGGATTTGTTTTGTTCAGCAAATAACTTTGCAGACACACTGTGACGGCAGATATTATCCAGACAATACATAGTGGCAATAGAAAGTCCATAACGGTGAAGGGGGCTTTATAGGCAAACTGTTCATGCCAATGGTGCATGAGCCAATAAACAATGGGGACAGCTAGAATATATGCAAGCAGAATTTGCAGGCAGAATGGTTTATTCAGCAACAGCACGATTTGTCGGGATGTTGCTCCATGAATCTTGCGAATGCTGATTTCGCGGATACGCTGGCGAGTGGCATACCATGAAATGCCGAATAAGCCGAAGCAGGTCAATATCAAGCCAATCAGAGAATAGGCGATAAGGAGTTTGGAGAGAGACAAGACTTTACCATTGCGTTTCATAAAGTCTTGGTGCATGTCTGTGTATTGAAATATCTCCCCTTCATTCATCTTTTCCCATATTTGGGCTATTTGATGTAGTGTTTCTTGTTTATTGCTTTCAATCAGCTTAATCTGCAGATAGTTGGCACCCGACATTCTCTCTGTAGGTGGAAGGTAAAGTATGACCGGGGTAATTTCATTTTCCAATGAACTGAACGGGAAGTCCTCTAATACACCGCCGATGATGTATAAAGAATCGGCAGACTGGTCAAATTCTTTCAAAGGTTTTCCAATGGCATTTATTCCTGCTGGAATCAGCATCCTGACATAGCTTTCGTTGACCAGTGCAGGATAGGCATATTGTTTTTGCAGTTGTTCGGGAGCGTTGCCGGACAAGAGTTTGAACCCCATCGTTTTTACCAGATTGGCATCACTATACAGCATTAATAGGTAGGAACTTTTTTCCGTACCGTCGGCTTGTTTGATGGATAGCTCACGTATCCATGAATTCAATATGGAGCCTTGTGACAGGGCGATGGACTCTATTCCTTGTACATGTTTCTCCAGTTCTTCTTTAAGTATTGTAGCCGGTGCGGCATTGAAATCTCCTATTTCAATCCGATTTTCGTAACAGTAGGCCCGTTCCTTGATGAGATTGATTTGTTCATTGGCAACGAGAGTAGCGAATATCAGCCCTATAGAAATGGAAAACTGAAGAATGACCAGCAAAGCTATGAAACGTTGTTTCTTTTTACCTCCGTAAAGTGTCTTGTATTCGCTGAATGAGAGTTGTGAAAGTCTATGGCTGATATACCAGGCAGGGACAATGGACATAACTAGTACAAAGAGCACTAACAAGGGTAGCATCTGTAGGCTGAAAAAGAAATGTACGTTTAAATGGGATGCAAATAATCCATTGAAAAAAGACAGACAGTCGTTGATGATGAGTAAAGATAATCCGAATGCCAGCAGCACAGTGAGGAATGCATCACCAAATAGTTGGATGCGGATATCCTTCAGGCTGCTTCCCATCAGTTTCTCCACATGTATCATTTTGAGCTGTTGCAATACACGGCTCAGGCTCATGTTGGTATAGTTGCAGCAGGCTATGATAAGTACCAACAAGGCGGCAGCAAGGCTGATATACAATAATTGCACATTACTTTGATTGATATACGGCAGAGGTTGTTGTGTATCGTAGTCCGGTGTAGTAAAGTAGATGTCGGACAGAGGGTCGACGTAATATTGTGTCTTTTCCGGAATCAAAGTGGGAACTTTGTCGTGGTTGATTTTTTCGGTAAACTGTTGGGCATCGGTATTTGGAATTAGTTTCAGAAATGTCATTCCACCCCAAAAGTCTTTGTTATTCCCGGTAATCATGTCGAATTGGAGCAATGATTGTGACCGTGACTTTAATATGGCTGCCACTTCATAACTTTGGGTATCAGTCATGGTTTTTATTTCCAGCAATTCTCCTAATGGATTTTTATCTCCAAACAGTTTATGTGCAAAAGCTTCACTGAGCGCTACTTTGCCCGGTTGTTCCAATACTTGCTTTAAACTACCGGTAATGGGATGATAGTGGAAGAAATGTTGCAAAGTAGTATCGGCAGATATAAAGGTTATATCGTGGTAAATCTCCCCTCCATATTTACAATATTGTGGAACCAGAGAATTGATACGCAGGTAGTCTTCCACTTCTGCATATTTTTCTTTCAGCATAGGGGGAATATTGGCATCAGCATAGGCCACCTTGCTTCCGTCCTGCATTGGATTATCCTGACGCAGACAGAAAATACGGTTCTTGTCCCGATTGCCACTCTCTATATTATAATCATGTACAAAATAGGTGAACAGCAAGTTTGTACATGCTAACCCTATAGCCAGACTGACTATAGAAATGAAGAAGAAAACTTTGTTTCTCCACCAACCGCGGGTAATTATTTTTAGGATTGCAAGTATGGTCATAATTGGGGGATAAATATAATATATTCTTTTATTCGTTTTTAATGACTTCTGCCGGATTTGTCCTTGCTATTTTCAGAATACGGAAAATAATAGTCAGAGTAGTAATGACAGCTACGATTATGAAGATTGAAATCCAAAATAGCGGGCCGTCATTAAAGAATACGATATACATGTTTTTCCATAACTGCAGTATGGCATAACATAAAGGAAATGCTATCGCTGCCGAGAGTACAAGCTGATAAATATACGTACGGGCAAACAATATGATAATCTGTTTCAATCCCGCACCATTTACTTTACGGATTGCCACTTCCTTTTGTCTGCGTTCCGTATCCAGTGTGATTGCCGAATAGACGCCTAATAAAGTGATTATAAGGCTGACAAATGAGAAGAATAAGATTATTCCTTTCATGTTGTTCTCGATGGCTTGTGCTTGGTGAATGTCTTCCAGCAAGGTCGAAATGTGTAATTGCATACTCGGTGGAAGATTCTCTTCCAGTATTTTCTTAACGAAAGTCTTTGCTTCTTCTGCTTTTCCGGGTACACACTTCAAATAGCAATGACCTACATAATATTTGAAATCACAAGGCAGAAAGACGAAGCCCTGGCTCTGATTGTAAGTGTCGGCTACAAAATCGGAGCAAATGCCGCATACCGTGTAGCTGTCTTGGTAATTGTACAAGGTGGTTCCCAGTAAATCCTTCTTCATACGTTCTGCCAATTTACGGTCTGCTACCATGTCACTATTTGTCTTCAGGGCATGCCCGGAGAGAATAGGGATATTCATAAACTCGAAAAAGTTATTAGGAACATTCATTATATTGACTTCAAGGCTACATTCCCGGTTATCTTTTTCTGTCTGCATGCTTGTTCCCGAAATACCTTTCAGATAATTAATATCTGTCAGCATTTTATCTTTTATATCCGGATGCTGACTGATGCGCTCTATGAGAGCAAGCTTTTCGTCATTTTTTAGAAAACGGTAATCCATAGGAATACTGATGATTTCGGACTTTTCTTTTTCTGTCAGTGTGTTGAACAGTGTGGAACCGGTCTTGTTAGCCTGCAAATATAAAGCGACTGTAAAGACTATGAATAACCAACAGATGAAAAATTGGATACTCAAAAGACAATTTCGTATCTTCTGTTTGTGGCGTTTGGATTTGTTCTTGTAGATACTTGACTGGATGGAGGCATGTTTCATCCTCCATACGGTAAACAAGCAGAGTAATAAGCATAGTAAAATAATGCCTGCCATATATTCTATTGTCTGTATCAATAATAGGTCTCGTTCAATGACTAATGTGAAATCAAATAAAGAGAATGAAAGGTAGGGGTTAAATATTTCTATCAGACAGAAAGTCAATAAGAAGGCTATGAACGAAATGATAATGGCTTGGGTAAAAAGTAACCAGAATAGTTTGTTGCCATTACTTCCATTCACTTTACGAATGCCGAACTCGTGCGAACGGTTCAGATAACTCCCCGTCAAAAAATGAAAAAAGTTGAGTAGACCAGTCAGTAGAATCAAAAGGCCGACAATGAATGTGATTCCGGCAAAGTAAGGGGCAACGGATTTCTCCCGAAAAAGTTTTCCGAAATTCGAGGCTGATACGGTATTTTTCTCATTGAATATTGTGTGCTTCAAGTCCATTGCACGGAAACTTGCTTCGAGTTGCGCGGATGTTTTGCCCGGACGAAGAAGAGCAAAAGTAAGTCCACCGGTCATACTGTCTCGTCCTTTGAATTGCAAAAGTCCTTCGCTATCGTTCAAGATTAACATATCAATCTTTTGGAGAAAGCTAAGGCTGGTATTCAATGGAATGTCTTCTATTATCGCTTGTATGGTATAGATGGTACCTCCTGTTCGTGGTGTGGTATCAGGTGAAGAGAAAAGCCGTTGTGCTAAGGTCATTCGCTTTCCTATCGGATTCTCTCCGAGACCAAATATTTTGTGTGCCAGAGAGCGTGTCAGTATCACAGCATTGGGAGTTTGCGATGCTACAGCCCATGAACCTTGTAATACTTCCGGGGTGAACACGCTATGGTAGGTTGTATCTACTTCCATAGCATATAAATCTTCGTAAGGCAGTTCTTCCTTGTCGATAGTTTCCACATTGTAGCTACGTGGGCGGGGATAGGCAACAAAAGTAAATGCTTCTACTTCTTGGAATTGCAATTGGCGCAGACTTTCAAACAACGTAGCGGGAGTTCCGGAATAAGGTTCTTCTGCTGGAGTGTATAGGTTTATGTCTGCAATGCGTTCCCAGTGGGTAAAGCACTTGTCGGTAGAATTTATATAGCGGCTGCAATATAGGCAGATACTGAAACAAAGTATGCCTACCGACAGTCCGATGATAGAGATGATATTCTGTGCCTTGTACTTTAATAGGTTTCTGAATGCTGTTTTAATATAATGTCTTATCATAATAGTATCATTATTGTATTATTCGCTTTTGATTACTTCTGCCGGATTCTGTCGTGCTGCCTGCCATACTCTCCACCCGATACAAAGTAAGATAATAATAGCTATGCCTACAAAGATGGTAGTATAAATCCATAGATTAATGCTTGTACGCCTTACATAGCTCTCTAACCAATGGTTCATCAATACATAACCTATTGGGAATGCTATAGTAGAAGCAAATATTAATAATAACATGTATTCTTTGATAAACATTGTCATGATATTTTTAGTTGTAGCTCCATTTACTTTGCGCACGGCAATCTCTTTACGTCGTTGTTCACAACTTAGCGTAATCAATGAAAAGATGCCGAATATGGTAATCAGAATACATACCATTGATACGAAAGATATTAATTTCATCAATACTTTTTCTGATTTTAGATATTCTTCGTAGCCTTCTTCTACATTCACGAATTTATATCTTGTAGTGGGATAGGATTGACTGAACAAATTCTCTACCTCATTCTTTAATTCTTTCCATTTGCCTTCATGGAACTTTACTAATATATCCCCTCTTCCACCCCAAAATTTATGAGAGAAGCCATGATTCCCAATCAGCATCATTGGATTTACGGGTATGGTAGGAGCCGTTATATGAAAATCCCTTACGATGCCAACAATCGTTTTGACATTTCCTTCATTCAAATAAAGTTTTTTTCCGATGGGATCGGTCATACCTAAAAACTTCACAGCTGTTTCATTTAATATTACCTTATCCGTTTCTTCTTCTTTCATTGCTTCTCCTTCTATAAGGTCAAGATTGTAAAAATCTATAATTTCTTTTCCTTCGATTATACTTTGTATCTCAAATCCTTCTGCTCCTTCAATTCTACCGTCCCAATCTTTGATTTGCAAACTTAAACCGACGGTGCGTGGAAAGAGTCCGTGGTGTCCTTTCAATACTTCGGAGGTACAAGGTATTTGAGCTATTTTTTCTGCAATTTCGTCATAATTCTCATGAGGATAAATAAGGGGAAAAGCTGCAATATTATGGCGTTCCCATCCCAAATCAGTATGGGTGAGGTGATATATCTGTTTCAGCAGAATACTCATACAAAAAAGGAAGAGTATGCTGATAAATATCTGGAATAGGATACTACATCGATAAATAAAGAAGCGTTTATCTTTTCTTTGTTTTACTGTACGACGCAGTGCAAAGGGAAGTAACAGAATGAGTGACAATAATAAAAGTCCGATGAAATAGAGCAGCGATTCATAATAGATGTTTCCCGTAATGCCGGACATTTCTCTGAATATTGGTAAAGTAATCTCTACTAATGCCATGCCTATTATTCCTGCAAGTAAAATCATAGTGCCGTATTCAATCATGAAAAGTGCAAGAATGCCTCTGATTGAAGACCCACACATCCGTCTTAATTCCAATTCTTTATTACGGATGTTGAGTCGGGTTATAAACAAAGACAGATAGTTGAAGAGTGAACATGAAATGACCAGCCCACCTATGATAGAAAAAAATATCAGATATAGGAATTTGATAGATTTCTTTTCATTTATTTCGGAATAATGGTATTGAGTAAGGGGCATTAGTCCGACACCTTCAAATAGTTTATTAGGGTCTCGTGAATCTCCCTTATATTCGCTGGCATTAAGCTTTCTTTGGAAATTTTCGGCTGAGATACCTTTTTTGAGTTTTGCACAAATTTGAAAGCTTGCATAGCCCCAATAATCTTGCCATTGGTGGAAATAGGCACCTCGTCCCCAACAGCCGAAAGCGAGATTGCTATGTTGCAATCCTTCCAATATAGCTTCAATGGTTACAGTGTTGTCAGCAACAGTCAGCTCCTTACCCAACACGTCAACACTTCCAAAAAGCTTCATTGCCATGTCCTTTGTTAAAGCTATCTGTGAATCATTATGCAGAAAGTCCATATTTCCGGCTAAAAGAGTAATTCCGAACATTTTCATAAAACATGAATCTGCCAATAGCATTGATGTGTTAATAGTGGGACTACCTTCAAGTTTTAGTTCAGTATCATCCCATATCATATACGCACAAGCATCTTCCACTTCGGGAAAGTTTTTCTTCAAGATATTCGATGTTGGATAGGGCATTCTGGTTGAATAACCTGTATCATTGAGCAAATCTTTTTTGTAAAGCAGGTAAAAGCGGTCGGCTCCATCAAACTGACAGTCATAGGTCATTTCGTAATGTATCCATAGATTGGCAAGTGCGAAGCAGGCAAAGCCTATTGCCAGTCCAACAATGGAAATGATACTTTGAGTCTTGTATTTCAGCAGGTTTCTAATTGCTACTTTCAGATAATGTATAATCATGTTTTCTCTTTTTATTTGTCTTCAATAGTCTTTCGTTATAATCTTAATTCAAATATTATGCCAAATAGTTAAGTGCTTTATAATTAGATTGTTAAATCTTGTAATGCCATACTGTATCTGTGCGATATAGCACATGTGTTGTGCGAAAATACACGCTTTTATTCACTCTTTATTACTTCTGCCGGATTCTGCCGTGCAGCCTTTTTTACTTGATAAACCAATGTTAATATGGAAATTAATGATATGATGATTGCTGCAACAATGAACAACCAACTGCTGATGTTGGCTTTGTAGGCAAAATCTTTCAGATAAATGGTTATTCCCCAATAAGATATAGAAATGGCAATCAAAAATGACATTGCTAATATGATAATGTATTTTTTGAGTAATAACAATAAAATTTCCTTATGTGTAGCGCCATGTACTTTTCGTATAGCTATTTCCCGGTATCTTTGCTGTATGTCAAATAAGGACAATCCAAACAAAGCTATTGAGGATATTAGAATGGCCATAAAGGCGAAAAAGGAATAGGTAATAGTTATTTGCTTGTCTGACTTATAGAGATTCTCAACTTCCTGTTTTGCAAAAGTATAATTGAAGGCTCCATCAGCATTGTCGTTGTGTAGGTTTTCCAGGAAGGCAACGGCATCTTTTTGATGTCCTGGAGCAATTTTAGCTTGCAAAGGAATTTGTGAAAGATATGTTTCACCGTATATAAAAGCTATAGGAAGAACCGGTTGGGATAAATGTCCGCAATAAAAATCTTCGACGATACCTATAATCTGATAAGGGCTCAAATCCCTACGCGGCCATAAAGGTTGTTGGGGTTCCAGCCGGGCATTGATTGCGCTTTCGAGTCCGAAGAGTTGCATGGCTTTTTGATTGAGAATCAGTTTTGCTTCACCTTCATGGTCGATGTCGGCATCCCATAAACGTCCCTGGGATAAACGGAAGCCATGAAATCTTATTTCTTCTTCTGTTATGGGAATGCAATACAATTGTTTGAAATTGGCTTCTCCGAGCTTACGGAAAAGTACCGGAGATTCGGTGAAATATTCATAAGGGGATAAAGAGTAATTCCATGCCGTGAATAAAGGAGAGGCATTCATTGCAGTGGATATATTTTCTTTGGAGGCTTTGCGCAAGGAAGTCTGTTTCAGATATTCTGCTTCAGTGGTAGGCTGTTTGCGTTCATAGCGTTCAAAATGGACTTTAACGATAGAGTCTGTGTCATAGCCTAAATCTATGTGAGTCATTTCATACAGTTGTTTGGCGAAGAACATGGAAACAACTATTAGAATGAATGCCACGATATACTGAATACTCAGATAGAGGTTTCTTACAACAGACGATTTTTCACCACTGCCTATTTTTCGTAATGAATGGATAGGCGTGTTGTATTTGAATTTAAAAAACGGATAGATTGAAGCTGTCAATGGCTGTAAAATCAGGATAGCTATGGTTATTCCTATGTCAAATATACCATTAGGCTGTTGAATGACATCAAAATATTTATTTAAGGGAAAGGCGGAAATCTCGACAAGGAACCAGGCTATAAATAATGATACAAGTGTCAGACATAAATTCTCGATATATAGTTGGGAGAATAGCTGTGCTGAATTGTTTCCAAAAACCTTCTTTAGTCCGAATTCTTTGCTTCGTTTCAATAATACAACCGTATAAAGACTCATAAAATTGAAGATGCCTACAATTAAAATTAGTACAGCAACAAGTGCCAATAGATGTAGCTGTGGTAAATTCCCCCTTTGCAGCATGTCCTGCCAAACATCAATGGCTGGATGAAAATACACTTCACGCATGGGAAGCAGTTGATACCTGAATTCAACATCCGCAGCACGTGGAGATTGCCGGAACGCTGCATGCCGTGCATTTATCTTCGTAAAGGAAGCCCCTTTATGAATTAATGCCATTTTCATCGGGAAACGGAACTCCCAATCCTTCTGCAATGTTTCAGGAACAAGCAAGTCGAAATGAAGCGAGCGTTTCCCTCTGTCTTTGCCGATAACTCCGGTCACCGTAAGAGGGTCACCGGTAGAGTATTCAATGGTTTTGCCGATAGGATTTATGTTCCCGAATAGTTTCTCACTCAGCTCTTCTGTGATAAAGGCGGTTTGTGGAGACGCCGCCCATGATTCGGCTTTTCCATATTTCATGGGAAAATCAGTCACTATTAGAAACAAGCTGTCTGCTACAATCGTTTCTACATCAATATGTTTTTCTTCCTTTATGATATAGTCTTTATTGAACCATACGAAAGTGGACATCGCTTCTATGTCTGCATCTTCGAGGGGACCTCCGATAACTGCCGTTTTATTGTTGTCATCTTTGTATTCCTGCACCATGATGCCTATCCGGTCTTTGTTGGGACTATAACAATCTACATCATTTTCCTGCTTCACATAGCGGGAGATTATGATGACACATGCCAGACTTAAAGCCAATCCTAATATATTGATGGCTGTATATATCTTGAAACGATATAATGTCCTTATAGATAACTGCACCAACTTCATATCTTAATTTTATTTTATTCCGCTTTGATTACTTCTGCCGGATTTATCTTCGCAGCCTTGTGTATTTGCCAAAATAATGTTCCCAGTGAGATGAAAACCACTATCAGTAACGATATAACATATATTCCTATACCTACGGATGCCTTCACTGCGAAATCTTGTGTATATAGGTATATGATATAGTAAGTCAGAGGAGCGGCTATAATAAATGCCACGGCTAATACAAGAATATATTTGCGGAACAATAATTGGTAGAGATCACACATCCCGGCTCCATTGATCTTGCGAATACCTATTTCCCGATAACGCTGACGAATGTCAAAAAGTGAAATGCCAAATAGCCCTAAACAGGATATCAAGACAGCTATCAGTGCGAAACAAGAATAGATAACCGCTATCTGCCGGTCTTTTTGATATAGTTTATGCCATTCATCTTCCAATAAAGTATATTCGAAGTCTGTACAACCATAGATACGCAGCTCTGTGTCGCGCAAATAGTCAAGTACATCTTTAAGCCGTCCGGGGGTATAGGCTATCTGGCACATATCGTCACTGCGCTGTTTGCATACATTGTAGATAATGGGGCGATGTCCTGCACTCAAGTGGCGGTCATAGTAATCCTCAGCAACGGCAACAATGGGATGCAGAGGAGCATTGGGATTTAACCGGCGTTCGTTCTCTTCCTGTACCAAAGCTTCAGACAGATTGTCGTAGTGCAAAGCTTTCATAGCTGCTCGGTTGGCTACCAAAACCTCTCCTCTGTTTCCTTCTCCTTCAAAACAGGGAATACTACCTTCTATTATTTTGATACCGTACAACTTAAAAAAGTTGGGGGTAGCATACCAAAACTTCATCTCTACTTTTTCCTCTCTATTGTTATAGTAGGTTACTTTAAAACCTTCGGAAAGTATATGTCGTTTTTCCATTTCAAAATGTTCTATAAAAGGACACTGTGCAAGTGCCTCCCATAGTTCATGTCTGCGTTGCCACATAGCTTCTCTGGCTTCCTGCCATTTTTCGCGTGGCATCGCTGATTCCGATTCATACCCTAACTTGGCTATCAGTACATTTTCTATGCGAAATCCTGGTTGCGTGTGTAATAAGAGCGAAAGCTGCTTGTTGAAATAAAGGGAAAGACTGATGAGCAGGAATGTGAAGATGTATTGTATAAAAAGAAAAAGAATGCGTGTGTGTACAGTACGTTTGCTTTGGGTGGCATCACGAATTGAGCTGACGGGTGATGCATAATTGTATTTTACAAACGGATAGATAGAGGTCAATATGGGTGATATTACCCAAATCCCGGCAGAAAGCCAAAAGTCGAAAGATGTATAAGTGAAAGGATATTCCAACAAACGGCTGACAGGGATTATCGTTATCTCTATCAGTAACCAAGCCAGTAATAAAGCACAACCAACTAAAAGTCCGTTTTCTGTTAATATCTGCAGGAAAAGTGTCGTTCCTTTTATACCGAACATTTTTTTAAGCCCGTACTCTTTTCCCCTCCGTTGTGTGCCTATCAAATAAAGATTGATGAAGTTTATAATGCCGGTAAGCAATAACAATAAGCATACACAAGATAAAATGTAAATATGAGAACGTTTTCCATAAGTGAGCATGGCAGGGCAACCGGCATCTTGCACGTAAGCTGGTTCCCAATAAATATCTGCTATAGGTATGAACGAAAATGTATATTGTCGTGCATCTATATTTTTCCAATTCGGATTTACCCAACGTGCTTGTTTCCCAAGTTCGTTCATTTTCTTGATGCTTGTACCCGGCGTGAAACGAACAAATTCAATAGGCATACGTTCCCAAAATGAGGAAAGCGTATTTGATACCACAATGTCAAATTGTATCATTGTCTTGCAAGTCGGTTCGGCTATAATGCCACTTACGGTAATATCTTTCCCATTTGAATAATGTAACACTTTACCTATAGGATTGTCATGGCCAAAAATACGACGTGCACATACTTCCGTCAGTAGTGCAGATTCAGGAGATTTTATAGGAGTTCCTTGCACTATGCGGTAAGGAAAAAGCTGAAAATAACAACTGTCTGCTACGAGTGTCCGCACTGTGTAACGGGATGCTTCGTCGCTCACAAAATCCTGTTCCATCAGAATTAAAGAAGTGCGTTTCTCTATGTAACGGTGGTCAATGTATATACTGTCTTTATTCGTGTTTTCTATTGTTGCCATTCCTCTATTGCCATCCATGTCCTGAATGACTCCATAGACATGTTCCCGGTCTATGCAATGTGTATCTACCGTCAGTTCTCTATGTATATATCGCATCAGCATGATGCAGCAGGCAAGGCTGAAGGCGAGCCCCAGCAAGTTTATAACCGTGTATGATTTTGAGCGTATCAGGAAACGCCAAGCGTATTTCAGTGTTTTCATTATATGTCAAATTTATAATTTTTATGTCTTTTATTCGTTTTTCATAATGCTTGCCGGATTGATGTTGGCAGCCTTGCTGATTTGCCTAATAATAGTCAACAAGGAGATGGCAGTTGTTATGGCTACTGCTACGGCAAACAAGTCGAATGTCAAAGGGGCTTTGTGGGCAAAATCCTGCAAATAGAGGGTAATGGCAATCCATGACAAGGGTATGGATAGCAAAGTGGCGACTCCCATGACCGAGAGATACTTTTTAATGAGTAAGGGGTAAATATCCTTTGCTTGCGCACCGTTCACTTTGCGTAAACCTATCTCACGGTAACGTTGCCGAATATCGAACAAGGATATTGACAATAATCCCAATGAAGAGATGAAAATGGCTATTCCGGCAAAGAGCGTATAAATGTTCACCACTTGACGGTCTTCACGATACATCTTTTGGAGTTCATCTTCTATCAGCGTATATTCAAAGTCGGTTCTTCCCGTAGATTCTTCGTATAAGTGGCGCAGGAAATCAATGACTTTGGCTTTATTCTCGTGCTTATACGAGGCTGTAACAGTATAAATTCCGCCTATGCTTGCATCGTGATAATAGATGACAACCGGTTGGATGGATTGTGAAAGGTGCCGAACATTGAAATCCTTTATGACCCCTACTATCTCGCAAGGTGGATTGTAGAAATCCGGTAAGCTGCTTGAGGCGTAGTGTGGTTCTTCAGGTTGCAGCTTGTCTTTGGTGATGTCTTTTATTCCATAGACTCTTTTAGCGGTTTCGTTGATAATTACCTTGAAACTGTTTTTGGTGAACGCTTCATCTATGGAGTCGTTCCATAGGCGCCCCTCTACAAGTTGAAAATCGTATATTGCCATGGAGTGGGTCGTTAAATGTGCAGATAATGCCGGATGGAAACCGTTCTCGGCTCTGTTGAGCGCAAAACTGTCAAAACGGAAGTCGGTGAACAGCAAGTCGTTTCCTCTGCTCCAATGCTCAAACAGAGTGCTTTCACTCATTCGTTTATTGACCAAAGCATTACTTATATATTGTCTTTTTCCTTCATCCAATCCCTCCTCTTTAGTTGTTTTATATAAGCCCAATTTATCGACATACATCCGGCAAGTTATCACATCGTGCGAGCGGAAACCGAGGTCGGCGCAGAGCATATACTCCAACTGCCGTACAAAGAATAGAGAAACGGTTATTATAAAGATGGTTACGACATATTGAAAACACAGTAATATCATGCGTGACCGTGTGGAAAAGCGTGAAGATGCCAGCTCGCGTATGGAGTTGACGGGTCTGCTACATGTGTATTTCAAGAACGGATAAACAGTAGTCAGCAATGGCAATCCTAAAAGTACGATGGCAGAGACCTTCCGGTCAAAGCCGGAGTCTGTTGTGGTAGGTATATAAAGTTCATGGAAAAAGAAAAACCTGGTTATTTCTATTAAAGCCCAGCAAAGGAGTAATGCCAGTCCCGTCAATAAGATGTTCTCGGCATATATTTGCAGGAAAATGTCTGTCCTGCCTGCACCGAACACCTTTTTTACCCCAAACTCTCTTGACCGCTTGGACATGATGACAGTGTAGATGTTGATGAAGTTCAGCAGCCCTATGATGCCTACCAGGAAGGCTACTACCATCAATACCCGGACATAGCTTTGGTTGCCATATTGATAGTTCTTGTTTTCTTTTCCGTGGTCTTTATCGTAATATAAATCTTTCAAAGGCAGATACTGATAGCGTACCGTCTCATAAGTGCTCCATTTGCTGCGGGGGTGTTCTTTTGAATACTTTTTATTCAGCAGTGCGATGTCTGCATCCGATGCCATCAGCATGGCGTATATAGGGTCGAAAAAAAGGAATTCATCCAATTCATTCGACATAAATATATCTGGCGTCCACGATGTCTTGGTATCGGGGTCATCCACCACTCCTACAATAGTGAATTTATTCCCTTTTGTGTTTTTGAAAGTAGCGCCTATGGCATTCTTTCCTCCCAGCTTCTTCATCCAAAAAGAACGGGTGATGACAACATCCCTCGGGCGGACTATTCTTCCGCTTCCGGCAATCACCCTATATGGAAAGATTTTGAAGAAGGTGCTGTCTACAGAAAAAGCGTTCGCTGCAATTTCTTGTTCACCGAACAGAACGGGCATATCCGATATTTGATAAATCACCGTAAATTGTTCTACGTCAGGATCCTTTTCCAATCCCGACCGGTAGCCTCCCAAGAAGTTCTCACCACTGCTGGTAGAGGTTTTTATCAGGCAAATGCGTTTATATTCGGGAAAGCATTGGTTCACTGTATTTTCTTGGTGGATATATCGGGCTACGGTGAGTACGCAAGCCAAACTGCACGCCAGTCCCAATACATTGATAAGGGTGTATGCTTTGAATTTCAGCAATGCATTGATGGCTAAGATTATTTGTCTCATAGTGCGTAGTTTTATTTCATTATCAATTCTTCCGCCTCGCCAAAGGTATCATATCCCGTTGTAATTACCCAATCTCCGGGCTGCAAACCTTCCGTAATCTCGTATTGTTGCGGATTTTGGCGACCGATGCCAAGCGGCACGCGCACGGCTTTTGTCTTTGCGGCGTTCAGTTTGTAAATCCATTGTCCTCCGGTACTCTGGTAGAAGTTGCCGCGCGGAATGACGAGCGCCTCCTCCGGCTGGCCGAGTTCTATCTGTACCCGGAAGCTTTTGCCTACACGTACGTTGTCGGGCATGTCACCGGTGAAGACGAGGTCTACGTCGAACGTGCGGTCTTTGACTTCGGGAACCACTTTCGTGATGCGCAACGGGTATTTTCTTCCCTGATAATTGATGGTGGCAGGCAATCCGGTGATAATGCGGTCGATGTAGTATTCGCTCAGGGAAGTATGCACTTTATATTGGTCCAGCACCTTGATTTCCGCAATGCTTTCACCGGAAGCGACCTGCTGTCCCGGAGTCACCTTGACAAAACTGAGCTGGCCGGCGACGGGAGCTTTCACCACCAGGTTGCCGAGTCGTTCGCAGGCGCGTTCATACTTCTTCCGTTCCCGTTCGCGGTCGTTCCTGATGAGGTCTTTGCGGATGACGGTGACGGCAGAGTCATGACGGAGGCTTTCCCTTTGAAGATGGGCATTTTTCACTTTATAGTTGTATTCGTCCTCGGAAACTTCGAGCTGCGCCTTGCTCTTGATGCCCATGCGGTACTCCTCCTTGTCAAGGGCAAAACTCTTGCGCAGGCGGTTGAGGTCATAATCGGTCTGCAGGGCTTGTTGTTGCAGGTTCAGGCTTTTCTGCTCCATTTCAATTTCTTTTTCGCGGTAGGTGATAAGTTGCTTTTCCCAGTCGTCGCGCTGGTCTTCAATGCTGCGCAGCAGGTCGGGGTTTTCCATGACGAGGATGGTATCTCCTTGCCGGAGCAGGCTCCCCTCCTCTCCTATGATGCGTTCCACGCTTCCGGTTTCACGTGCATTGACCTTGATGGTAAGGATGGGCTGAATCACTCCCTCCACATCTACATATTCCATAAATTTGCCGTTTTTGACTTCGGCTATCTGTATGTTGTCTTGCTCGATACGCAGTTTGCTGGGACCCAGCGAAAGGGTGACTACATAAATCAGGAAGGCAAGGAAGGCAACGCCTCCCGCCAGATAGTAGCGGTAACGGATGTACCAGGGTTTCTTTTCAAGTTTTATATCCATAATGCAATATTTTATATACTCTTTTTTTACTTTTCAGATACCCCCTTCAGAAGTTCTTCTGAATAAGGGTTCCGAGTTTTACTAAAACTTCACCGGAGATTTAGTAAATCGTCACCGGAGTTTTAGTAAATCTCCGGTCAGCTTTTACTAAAACTATTCCACGATTTTATTACTGTATAGATTCTTCATTAGTAACCCTTTCCAAGTCTTCTGCCAGTGGCCTCTCTTTTTCAAAGTCATATAGCGTGATGCTTCTCAGTGTATAGTACAAACTCCAATAGTTGTACAAAGCCGTTATATAGCTTCTCCGGGCCGTATCTTTTTCCGTGATGGATGCATTGAGGTCGAGTACCGAGGACTTGCCGAGCAGATAGAGTTTTCGGGCTACTTCGGCGCGTCGTTGGGCTGTATGGTCCGTGCGGGCGGCTATGTTTACCCGTTGCGCCTGCAGGTTGAATTGCTTTACGAGTTTCCGTACGTTCAAGTCGAAATCCGTCTTGTCTTGCTCTACCTGCGTGTAGACAAGGTCTCGGTTGGAACGGGCCACGCGTACTTGTCCCCTTCCGCGCCCCCAGTCCAGGATTGGGAGGGTAATGCCCAAGCTGACGTACTGCTGGTCCAGTGGATTCCGGTAGGCATCTTTCAGCTTGTCGGCAGTTTGTGTCAAGCCGAAGCGCAGGTAGATGTCTGCTTTCAGTCCGGCATTGGCCTTGGCGCGCGACACGGCACTCTCGCTTTCCACCTTGCGGCGTAGCATGTTCTGTATCTCCGGACTGTTTTCGTTGGCAAGCATCAGCGCGGCATCCAGGTCGATGTGCAGGTCGGGCACGCGGTTGTCTATTCTCACCTTTATAAGGAGGTCTTCTTGGATGCCGAGGTAGGAACGGAGTTCCTGCATGCAGTTTTCCACTTCGATGCGGGCATTCATGCAGTTGGTTTCTTCGGTCAGTTTGTTGAGTTCGAGCTGCAACATTTCGTTTTCGCTGATGGTGCCGATGTTATATCGTCCTTGCGCATATATATATAAGGTGTCGGCATTGGCGTAGTTGGCGTTGGCTATTTCGTAGTTGCTTTGTGCTTTGGCCAGGTTGAAGAACTTCTCTGTGGCATTGGCGGCAACAAGCTCAAGGGTTTCTACGTAGGTTTTCTTGGCTTCGCGATAACGGATAGGTTCGATGCGCCGGTCCCACTTCAGGCTGTTGTAGCCAAACAAGGACTGGCTGTATCCGATGTTGACGGGTGAAGTCTGCCAGGAATAGGTGTCACTGCTGAAAAGGTCGAGGCGCTGCGCAGCCGTTTCAATGAAAAAGGTTCCTCCGGTCCACGGCACGTTTTGTGTCAGGCTCAGTGTCAGGTCAGTGCTCAGCAGGTTCTGCTCTATGAACTTGACGTTGCCATCGCTTTGGGTCACTTTGTTGATAGCACGGTCCAGATAGGGATTGGAAGTAAGCTTAAGCGTCGGCAGGTAGTTGGCACAGTAGTATTTGTAGTTCCAATAAGCGGAACGGAAGCTATGGCGGGCATTTTGGGCGTCGGGCGACTGCTGGCGGGCCTGCTCGATGGTTTCTTCCAAAGTCAGCTCCAACGTGTGCTCTTGGGCAACGGCACTCGACGTCAGACTGAATGTAATAAGCAATAAAAATATATTCCGGTGCATAGTTGTTTTCTTTACTCTATAAAGTTCAAATTCTATGCCATAAGTATAAGTTATTGTATTATAAGTGTTCGTTGTGGTTCGAAGCTTTCCAAACGTGTGCAGTTGCGCACAAAAATAGTGCGATAATGCACGCACAACACATGGATATTATACTTATCTTTGCCCGTACAAGAGATGTGGGATTGTGTAGGCCTTGCCTGCACGAAAAGAAAACAGATATGGAGCAGTTTGGTAAAATATTGATTGTAGATGATAACGAGGATGTCCTTTTTGCGCTGAACCTTCTTCTCGAACCCTACGCCGAGAAGATAAAAGTGGCAGTGACTCCCGACCGCATCGAGCATTTTATGACCACTTTCCGTCCGGACATTATTCTGCTGGATATGAATTTCAGCCGTGATGCCATCAGTGGTCAGGAAGGTTTCGACAGCTTGAAGCAGATTCTGAGTATCGACCCGCAAGCAGTGGTCATCTTCATGACTGCCTACGCGGATACGGACAAGGCAGTGCGTGCCATCAAAGCGGGGGCTACAGATTTCATTCCCAAGCCGTGGGAGAAGGAAAAATTGTTGGCGACCCTTTCTTCGGGCATGAAGCTGCGTCGTTCGCGGACCGAGATAAATCTGCTGAAGGAGCAGGTGGAAGTTCTGAGCAATGCCACAGCGGGAGGCTCCGAAGAGGTTATTATCGGTGATTCTCTTGTCATGCAGCAAGTCTTCTCTACAGTGGAGAAGTTGCGCGATACGGATGCCAACATACTTATATTGGGTGAGAATGGAACCGGAAAGGATGTGATTGCCCGCCTGCTGTACCGCAATTCTCCCCGCTATGGAAAGCCGTTTGTTACGATAGACCTCGGCAGTATCCCCGAACAGTTGTTCGAAAGCGAGTTGTTCGGCTACGAGAAAGGCGCCTTCACCGATGCACGGAAAGCGAAAGCTGGACGTATGGAAGTGGCAACCGGCGGTACGCTTTTTCTGGACGAGATAGGTAACCTTTCCCTGCCCATGCAGGCCAAATTGCTGACTGCCATCGAAAAGCGTTGTATCAGTCGTTTGGGAAGTACGCAGGCTACGCCCATTGATGTGCGGCTCATCTGCGCCACCAATGCAGACATCCGTCGGCTGGTGGACGAAGGAGACTTCCGCCAAGACCTGCTGTATCGCATCAACACCATCGAGTTGCATATTCCACCTCTGCGGGAACGCGGAAACGACATCCTCCTGCTGGCAGAGTATTTCCTGCAACGGTATGCCCGCAAATATCAGAAAGAGATGCGCGGGCTGACCCGGGAGGCGAAAAACAAGTTGTTGAAATATGCCTGGCCGGGTAATGTACGTGAGTTGCAGCATACAGTGGAACGTGCTGTCATATTGGGAGACGGTTCTCTGCTTCGTCCGGAGAACTTTATGTTCCAAGCTTCTGTTTCCCGTCAGAAGAAGGAAGAAGAAGTCCTCAACTTGGAGCAATTGGAACGGCAGGCTGTGGAACGTGCCATGCGGCTCAGTGAAGGAAATGTGACCCGTGCCGCCGAATACTTGGGCATTACTCGCTTCGCCTTGTACCGGAAACTTGAAAAACTGGGCTTATGAAACGATATTCATTGATTGTGGCACTGCACATCATCGGCATAGCCTTCCTTTCGGTCGGCGTTTATCTGCTGGTGGATGCCGGACTGTGGTTCAGTGCACTGATGGCTTTTTTGATATTGCTGGCGATTGCCGTTCATCTGTACCGCCTGCAGATGATGCAGGTGCGCATGATGCGCCATCTGGCAGAGAGCCTGCGCTATGACGACATGATGCTGTCATTCCGTTCTCCCTACAAGAACCGGTCTATGGAGGATATGGTGGACGAGCTTTCCGAAGCGATGAGGAATTTCCGTACCCGCGTGCTGGAACGCAATGAGATGGAAGCGTGGCAAAAGCTGATACGTGTGCTGACGCACGAAATAATGAATTCAATCACTCCCATCATCTCCCTCTCCGAAACCTTGAGCGAGCGGGAAATGTCGGAAAAGAACTATCCCGTCATGCGGCAGGGAATGCAGACTATCCACCGCCGTAGTAAGGGGTTGTTGGAGTTTGTGGAGAATTACCGGAAGCTGACAAGACTTCCCGCCCCCGTCCGTCGTCCGGTTGCCGTCCGCGAGCTGTTGCAGGATTTGCAGAAGCTGTTTTCGGAAGAGTATATCCGGATAGAGCTTCCGGAGGCCGACCGCATACTCCAGATAGACCGGACACAGATAGAACAAGTACTGATTAATCTGATTAAAAATGCCAAAGAGGCATGTAGCAGGAAAGAGCATCCCCGGATAGAAGTGAAGATGCTACCCGCCCTCTCGTGGCAATGCCTAATCACTGTCAGTGACAATGGTGAAGGCATTCTGCCGGAAGTGCAAGATAAGATTTTTGTACCGTTCTTCACCACCAAGCCTTCCGGTTCGGGCATCGGGCTCAGTTTATGTAAACAAGTGATGAACCGGCATGGAGGGAATATCACGGTGCAGTCTACTGTGGGAAAAGGGAGTTGCTTTACGCTGCTATTTGGATAAGTGGGAAAGAGGGTATATACAAAAATAAGCTACTGAAAAATCAGTAGCTTATTAATTTCTGTCGGGGTAGCGGGATTCGAACCCACGACCCCCTGCTCCCAAAGCAGGTGCGCTAACCGGACTGCGCTACACCCCGAATACTTTACTTCTGAAAAGCGAGTGCAAAGGTAAAAACAATTCTGATACCAACCAAACATTTAGGCAAGTTTTATGCAATTAAAATTACATTTTCAGATAGAAATCTTTCGTTAAAGCTACATATTCAGGGGTAAACTCATTGTGATTCACCTCAATACAGAGTTTCTCTTCTCTACACTCTTTTGCTTCAAAACCAAAGTTCAGCAATACCCGTCTGCACGGTTTTCCGGGCTTGGTGAAGACTTGCACACGATGCAATGGAAACAACTTATGGTTCCAAGCTGTATCTACAACCGTTTTTTCAGCTTCCGCTGGAATAATGATGCTTACGACTCCTTGCTCTTCAAGCAAAGATGCCGAACGATGAAACAGTAAATCGTAATTCAAATTGCCCGCATGCCGTGCTGTGCACCTTTGTTCGTCAGGACATTTCAACGCATCTATAAAATAGGGAGGATTGGAAACGATGAGGTCAAATCTGTTTTCCGGCTGATAATCTCGGAAATCATGACATATGACCTCTACTCTATCGGCCCATGGAGAGTGAGATACATTTTCTGTGGCTTGTCCGGCTGCAGCCGCATCTATCTCGATTGCAGTAATCCGGGCATGCGGATTCCTTTGCGCTAACTGTAAGGCTATTAATCCGGTACCGGTTCCAACGTCCAGTATACGCTTTGCTTTGTCTGCCGGGGCCCATGCCCCAAGTAGTACACCATCTGTGCCGACCTTCATGGCGCATTTATCATGAAATATGGTAAATTGTTTAAACTTAAAAGATGATTTTGGCATGTTTATCTTCTTTAATTGGGCTCAAAAATAATCAAAGCCTGCATATTTGTCATAAAATTGGCACTGTTTTTGTCTTTTTAAAGGGTGAAGAACGTTTATTTATGAAGAAATAGCTTAACTTTGCAGGCGCTTTATTGGCCTGCCAATATGACATAAACTAAAAAGAAAGAAATGAAGAAAAGAAATTACCTGAGTGATGTCGAAGATAGAAGCGGAAACGCTTTCTCTGTAATTGCTGATTTTGAGGGGAATGAAGAACAATTGATGGACATTGAGGTAGAAGAGGTTTTACCGATATTGCCTCTCCGAAATATGGTATTGTTCCCTGGGGTGTTTATGCCGGTATCTGTAGGAAGAAAATCTTCCCTCAAATTGGTGCGTGAAGCAGAAAAGAAAAATTCTTATATAGCTGTTGTATGCCAAAAGGTGGCTGAAACAGAGACACCTCTGTTTGAGGATTTACATACCATCGGTACAGTTGCCAAGATAGTACGTGTGCTTGAAATGCCAGACCAGACGACTACAGTCATTCTGCAAGGCTCCAAACGTATGGAACTGAAGGAGATTACGGATACGACTCCTTATCTGAAGGGACGGATAGCTACGCTGAATGAAGAACTTCCGGAGAAGAATGACAAGGAATTCCATGCATTGGTAGAGGCGTGTAAAGACTTGACAGTACGCTACATCAAGTCATCCGATATGTTTCCGCAGGATTCGGCATTTGCCATCAAGAACATTACCAATCCAATGTTTTTGGTAGACTTTATCTGTACGAACCTGCCACTCAAGAAAGACGAAAAGATAGAACTGCTCCGTATCGACTCTTTGCGGGCGCGTACCTACCGCCTGCTTGAGATTCTGAATCGTGAAGTGCAGCTTGCCGAAATCAAAGAGTCTATCCAGATGCGTGCACGTGAGGATATAGACCAGCAGCAGCGTGAGTATTTCCTGCAGCAGCAGATTAAAACCATTCAGGATGAGCTGGGTGGCGGCGGTCAAGAGCAGGAAATAGAGGAGATGCGTAAGAAGGCGGAGACCATCAAATGGAATGATGAGGTGAAGGCTACGTTCCTGAAAGAGGTGGATAAGTTGGAACGTACCCATCCCCAGTCTCCCGACTATAGCGTGCAGCTGAACTATCTGCAGACGATGCTTAGTTTACCGTGGGGCATTTATACGACGGATAATCTGAGCCTTGTCAATGCAGAAAAGACACTGAACAAAGACCATTATGGTTTGGAGAAGGTGAAGGAACGCATTCTGGAACATCTTGCTGTATTAAAGCTGAAGGGCGATATGAAGTCCCCCATCATCTGTCTGTATGGCCCTCCAGGTGTGGGAAAAACCTCTTTGGGGCGTTCCATTGCTGCCGCTTTGAAGCGTAAGTATATCCGTATGTCGCTGGGAGGCGTGCATGATGAAGCTGAGATTCGCGGTCATCGTAAAACCTATATCGGTGCCATGCCGGGACGGATTATCAAGAATCTGATAAAGGCAGGCTCCTCCAATCCGGTATTTATTCTGGATGAAATAGACAAGGTGAGTGCCGACCGCCAGGGAGACCCCTCCTCTGCCCTCCTCGAAGTGCTCGACCCGGAACAGAATACTACATTCCATGATAACTTTCTGGATGTGGACTATGATTTGTCCAAAGTGATGTTCATCGCTACTGCCAATAATCTGAATACCATCCCCGGACCGTTGCTGGACCGTATGGAGCTGATTGAGGTAAGCGGCTATATCACGGAAGAAAAGATTGAGATTGCCCGCCGCCATCTGGTTCCGAAGGAATTGGAGGCAAACGGTATGAAAAAGAATGATATCAAGATTCCGAAGAACACACTGGAAGCCATTATAGAGAATTATACCCGTGAGAGCGGCGTGCGCGAACTGGAAAAGAAAATCGGAAAGATACTCCGTAAATCTGCACGCCAATATGCTACGGACGGTTATTTTGCGAAGACCGAAATAAAACCGGGAGACTTGTATGAATTCCTGGGTGCACCCGAATATACCCGGGACAAGTATCAGGGTAATGAGTATGCAGGGGTGGTGACCGGTCTGGCGTGGACTGCCGTAGGTGGTGAAATACTTTTCGTGGAAACCAGCCTGAGCCGTGGCAAGGGTGGACGTTTGACATTGACCGGCAATTTGGGTGATGTAATGAAAGAGTCGGCCATGCTGGCATTGGAATACATCAAGGCGCATGCCTCCCTGCTGAATCTTGACGAAGAGATTTTTGACAACTGGAACATCCATGTCCATGTGCCCGAAGGCGCCATTCCGAAAGACGGTCCGTCTGCCGGTATCACGATGGCTACTTCCCTCGCTTCTGCCCTCACCCAGAAAAAGGTGAAGGCCAATCTTGCCATGACGGGAGAGATAACACTTCGCGGTAAGGTACTTCCGGTAGGAGGCATCAAGGAGAAGATACTGGCTGCCAAGCGTGCCGGTATCAAGGAGATTATCTTGAGTGACGAGAACCGCAAGAATATAGAAGAGATACAGGATATATATCTGAAAGGACTGACTTTCCACTATGTGAAAGATATTAAGGAAGTGTTTGCCATTGCGCTGACTGATGAAAAAGTAGCCGATGCCATCGACTTGTCCGTAAAGAAAGAAAAGACTGAAAAGAAAGAGGAATGACATTCGAGTTACAATATACAGACAGCAAGACCAATGCACGTGCCGGACTGATTACTACTGACCACGGGCAGATTGAGACACCTATCTTTATGCCGGTAGGTACAGTGGGAACAGTGAAAGGCGTGCATCTGCCTGAGCTGAAAGAGGATATAAAGGCGCAGATTATATTGGGTAATACCTATCATCTTTATCTGCGTCCGGGACTGGAAGTGATAGAGAAAGCCGGTGGACTGCATAAGTTCAACGGCTTTGACCGTCCTATGCTGACAGACAGCGGCGGTTTCCAGGTATTCTCGTTGTCCGGTATCCGCAAGTTGCGCGAAGAAGGTGCGGAATTCCGTTCACACATCGACGGTAGCAAGCATATCTTTACACCGGAGAAGGTGATGGATATAGAACGGACTATCGGTGCAGACATCATGATGGCCTTTGATGAATGTCCTCCGGGGGATTCGGACTACGAATATGCCAAAAAATCACTGGGATTGACACATCGCTGGCTGGACCGTTGTATCAAGCGTTTCAACGAAACAGAACCGAAGTACGGTTATCAGCAATCCTTATTCCCCATTGTGCAGGGTTGCGTCTATCGCGACCTCCGCGAGCAGTCGGCAGAGTTTGTCGCCTCTAAAGGTGCTGACGGTAATGCCATTGGCGGTCTGGCTGTGGGCGAGCCTGTAGACAAGATGTACGAGATGATTGAGCTGGTGAATGGTATTCTTCCCAAAGACAAGCCTCGCTATCTGATGGGAGTCGGGACCCCGGTAAACATTCTAGAGGGCATTGAACGCGGTGTCGATATGTTCGACTGTGTGATGCCTACCCGCAACGGACGCAACGGCATGTTGTTTACCAAGGACGGCATCATGAACATGCGCAACAAAAAATGGGAAATGGATTTCTCTCCCATTGAAGCAGACGGTGCCTCCTACGTAGATACCATGTACAGCAAGGCATACTTGCGCCATCTGTTCCATGCACAAGAGCTGCTTGCCATGCAGATAGCATCTATCCACAACTTGGCTTTCTATCTGTGGCTGGCAGGCGAGGCACGTAAGCATATCATTGCAGGCGACTTTGCTACCTGGAAACCGATGATGGTGAAACGCGTATCGACAAGATTATGAGAAAAATGAACTGGAGGATATGGAAGAATATAAAGCTGCCGAGAGGTAAATTCCTGAAGCGGCTGGACTGGTACATTATTAAGAAGTTCCTGGGTACATATGTCTTTGCCATCGCATTGATTATCTCCATTGCGGTGGTGTTCGACTTCAACGAGAAGATGGACCGCTTCATGTCTCATGAAGCGCCGTGGAATGCTATTGTCTTTGATTATTATCTGAACTTCATCCCCTACTTTGCCAATCTGTTCAGTCCGCTGTTTGTATTTATCGCCGTAATCTTCTTTACTTCCAAACTGGCGGAGAACTCGGAGATTATTGCCATGTTCTCTACGGGAATGAGTTTCAAGCGTATGTTGCGTCCTTATATGGTATCTGCGGCAATCATTGCGGTAGTGACGTTCTGCCTCGGGTCTTATGTCATTCCCAAAGGCAGTGTGACACGTATCAATTTTGAGGACAAGTACTACAAACCCCGTAAGGCGAATACGGCACGGAACATCCAGCTGGAAGTGGATTCGGGGGTAATTGCCTATATCGAACGTTTTGAAGACTACAGCAAGACCGGTTATCGCTTTTCTTTGGACAAGTTCAATGACAAGCAACTGGTCTCCCACCTTACAGCCCGTTCCATTACCTACGACACGACGGCCGTGCATAAGTGGAAAATCAAGGATTATATGATTCGCCAGATGGATGGCATGAAAGAGAGTATCACGAAGGGTGACCGCATAGACACTACCCTTTTTATGGAGCCTGCCGACTTCCTGATTATGAAGAACCAGCAGGAGATGTTGACCAGCCCTCAGCTAAGCGAGTACATCAACAGGCAGCGGCAACGCGGCTTTGCCAACATTAAGGAATTTGAGATAGAGTACCACAAACGCATTGCCATGTCGTTTGCCTCCTTTATCCTGACGCTGATTGGAGTGTCTTTGTCTTCCAAGAAAACGAAAGGTGGAATGGGATTGCATTTAGGTATAGGCTTGGCATTGAGTTTCTCTTATATTCTGTTTCAGACCATTGCTTCCACATTTGCCGTGAACGGCAACATGCCTCCGGTCATCGCTGTGTGGATACCGAATATAATGTATGCCTTCATTGCATTCTATCTATATAGGAAAGCGCCGAAATAAGCATTCTAAACCTCTACTTCAGCTTGCTCAAGTTGAGGTTTGGCGTACTAAAGCAGAGGTTTAGGATGTTTGTCTCTGGAAGCCCATTAAAATAAGAAGCCCCTCCCACTCTTGCGTTGTACAAGTGCGGGAGGGGCTTTTTGTTGTATTCATTTTCCTCTTTTGTTCTGTTCCCTTTTTTGCCGGAAAGAGACGTCGGTTTCTAGGGAACACCCTCACTTTCGTCTTACAGTTTTTTTAAGTTGCTGTTGTATGCACCGGGCATCAGCAAGCTTAATTCAAGTAAGCGGAAAGTTCTGCAGCAGAGATGTTTTTGGCAATAATTACACCATTATCATCCAGTAAATAGTTAGTGAATCCGCGGCCTAAGCGATATTTCTTAAAGAGGCCGGAATATTCGCCTTTAGTTTCCACGAAACAAGTGGGCGTAACTATTTGGTCCTTACGGATGGTTTCTTCAAAGATTGACTGATACTCATCGAATGAAACTGAAACCATCTTCACATTGTTGCGGGCAGTAGAGCGAAGCGCATTGCTCAAACTTGCGTTTTGCATCCGGGACTGCGCGTCGTAACTTGCCCAAAAACTGAGCAATACATACTTTCCTTTCAAGTCTGAAAGTTCGGTTTGGGATTGCTCTGCCGACATGGTTTGGATTTTGAAATCCGGGGCCATGTCACCCACATTCAAACCTCCGGTAGGTTTGTCTTTTTCTACAAAAGAAGTCAAGGAACTTATTAGTAATACAACAAAAATCCATTTTGCATATTTCATGCGGCACGGTTTTGGTTAATACTATCCGGGACTGTCCTTCAACAGTGATTTCTTCCCGGAACATCGTCTTGTCAAAGCCTTGAATAGTGATAAAGACACTGATAATCAAAGCTTTTAATTGTGAAATCGGGTGCAAAGGTAAGTAATTCCTAAACAAACTTCCAAATAAACAAGCATTTTTCTCACTTTTTAGAGGCATATTTTTATGTTATTTAGCATAAATAGCGGGAATTTTCCTTACTTTTGTAGCCTATTATTCTATCAAAAAGATGACTTATGCAACCATTGAACACTGAACTCATCCTGATACGTATTACGGGTGAAGACCGTCCGGGACTGACAGCTTCCGTGACGGAAATTCTGGCTAAATATGATGCTACCATTCTGGATATTGGCCAGGCAGATATTCACAATACTCTTTCGTTGGGCATTTTGTGCAAGACGGAAGAACAACACTCGGGGTTCATTATGAAGGAACTGCTTTTCAAGGCTTCCTCCCTGGGAGTGACTGTCCGTTTCTACCCCATTACTACCAAAGAGTACGAGGATTGGGTGAATATGCAGGGAAAGAACCGCTATATTCTTACTTTATTGGGGCGTAAGTTGTCTGCCCGTCAAATATCTGCCGTTACCCGTATTCTTGCAGAGCAAGGCATGAATATCGATGCCATCAAGCGCCTTACAGGACGTATCCCGCTGGACGAATGCGAATCGCGTACACGCGCCTGCATCGAATTTTCCGTTCGTGGCACTCCGAAAGACCGTATTGCCATGCAAGAACAGTTAATGAAACTGGCAACCGAACTGGAAATGGATTTCTCTTTCCAGTTGGACAATATGTACCGCCGGATGCGCCGCCTCATTTGTTTCGATATGGACTCTACGCTGATTGAAACAGAAGTAATTGATGAATTGGCCATACGTGCGGGTGTGGGCGACCAGGTGAAGGCCATTACCGAACGCGCCATGCGTGGTGAGATAGATTTCATTGAGAGCTTTCGCGAACGAGTGGCTTTGCTGAAAGGATTGGATGAGTCCGTGATGCAGGAGATTGCAGAAAATCTTCCCATTACGGAAGGTGTGGATCGCCTAATGTATGTTTTGAAGAAATACGGTTACAAGATAGCTATTCTTTCGGGAGGGTTTACCTACTTCGGGCAGTACCTCCAGAAGAAGTACGGTATAGACTATGTGTATGCCAACGAGCTGGAAATAGAGGATGGCAAACTGACCGGCCGCTATCTCGGTGATGTAGTCGACGGTAAGCGTAAGGCAGAGTTGCTGTGTTTGATAGCTCAGGTGGAGAAAGTGGATATTGCGCAGACTATTGCTGTGGGCGACGGTGCCAACGACCTGCCCATGCTGGGAATTGCCGGCCTTGGAATCGCTTTCCACGCAAAGCCCAAAGTAGTTGCCAATGCCAAGCAATCCATCAACACCATTGGTTTGGACGGGGTACTTTACTTCTTAGGTTTCAAGGATTCATACATTGATATCCATTAATTCATTAGTACATTCAAAAAAAAGTCCTATCTTTGTGCTCAAATTTAAAAGAAATACATGAAGTTTTCAGAACTACATTTGAATGGCAATGTGCTGGAGGCACTGGATGCCATGCGCTTTGAAGAGTGCACCCCCATACAAGAACAATCAATTCCCGTTATACTTGAAGGCCGAGATTTAATAGCGGTGGCACAAACCGGAACGGGAAAAACAGCTGCATATTTGTTACCTATATTGAACAAGCTTTCAGAAGGTGGACACCCTGCCGATGCTATCAATTGCATTGTCATGGCTCCTACCCGTGAGTTGGCACAACAGATAGACCAGCAGATGGAGGGCTTCTCCTACTTCATGCCGGTTTCCAGTGTGGCAGTGTATGGCGGTAATGACGGAGTTCTGTTCGAACAGCAGAAAAGAGGTTTGACATTGGGTGCAGATGTTGTCATTGCCACTCCGGGACGTCTGATAGCCCACCTCAGTCTTGGCTATGTAGACCTTTCGCGTGTCTCTTATTTTATTTTGGATGAAGCAGACCGGATGCTGGATATGGGATTCTATGATGACATTATGCAGATTGTCAAGTTTCTCCCTAAAGAGCGGCAGACCATTATGTTCTCTGCTACCATGCCTGCCAAGATACAACAGTTGGCTGGCAACATTCTGAACAATCCCGCCGAAGTGAAGTTGGCGGTTTCCAAACCAGCGGAAAAGATTGTGCAGGCAGCCTATGTCTGCTACGAGAATCAGAAGCTGGGCATCATCCGTAGCCTCTTTGCAGAGGAGACGCCGGAACGCGTCATCATCTTTGCTTCTTCCAAACTGAAAGTGAAGGAAGTGACCAAAGCCTTGAAGCAGATGAAACTGAACGTTGGTGAAATGCACTCCGATTTAGAGCAGGCACAGCGCGAAGAAGTGATGTACGAATTCAAGGCAGGACGTATCAATATCCTGGTAGCTACAGATATCGTTGCGAGAGGTATTGATATCGATGACATCCGTCTGGTGATAAACTATGACGTTCCCCACGACAGTGAAGATTATGTGCACCGCATCGGACGTACGGCGCGTGCCAATAATGACGGCGTAGCCATCACTTTCGTTTCCGAAAAGGAGCAGGGGAACTTTAAGAATATCGAAAAATTCCTGGATAGGGACATCTATAAGATACCGGTTCCCGAGGAGCTGGGCGAAGCCCCCGAATACAAGCCGAGAGCATTTGACGGAGGAAGACGGGGCGGCCGTGGAAACGGACGTAAGCCAGGAGGAAACAAGAACGGCCGTAACAACAGTAAAGGTGGAAAGCCCAGAGCCAAACGTCCACAGAATGGCGGCGAGAAGAAATAAACATTGTGGTGAAGAAAAGAAATAGAAAAAGCGGATTTATTCCGCTTTTTCTATGTTCATTGTATTGTCAAAACCAATAATCATATTTACCAAATTGTATACGGAACTTTCGGGTATGCCGAGGGTTGCCTGATAATGGTACCCCTTACTATCCACACCCATGAAATTCATATCGGCAAGAATGGCCTGGTCCAGCATTTCGGCAGGGAATATATCCGCAAACATCTTTTTAGTGATGTCCTGGCCGTAAAGCATCTTCTTCCCTTCGTATACACAGATGTGGATTACATTATCATAATACACATTGTCCACACTGATTCCATTTTCAGAATAGGAAGTCTTGAAAACCTTCATCTTTGAGGGGTTGATATATACATATCCCCTATATCTTGTATTCTTGTATGTTACGATACTGTCTTTCTTTATCACTTCCGGAGTAGTAGAAATGACCTCCACTTCTCGACTGGTGAAAACCAAAGAATCTTCCGCATTCTCTGATTTATGCAGTTTAATTACTTCGTCGGCCAGCGAGTGGAACCAGAAGCTGTATTCCGTTTGACGGTCTATCTTATAGGCCACCGGTTCATTGCTGTATATGTAGATTGTATCGTGAACAACCTTGAAAGGTACGGGAGCGCTTTGCGGGTTGGCATAATATACCGTATCCCCTTCGATGCGCATCAACGGCATTTCTGTTTCATCGTTCACCCAGATGCCTTGTAACAGTTGTTTTGCAATGAGGTCTTCCTTTACGGAAACCTCTCCTGTTTGTCTGTTGCTGCATGAGGCCAATGAGACAACAAGTACAATGAGAATCGCACTTCCTTTTATTGTCATAACGTCCCTATTTATTTCTTTTCTTTTTTCTGCAACTTTATTTTCCGATGCAATGATATGTGAAACCTTGTTCTTCCATATCTTTCTTGTCATAAATGTTACGTCCGTCCAATACCAACGGCTGCTCCATAGTTTTCTTGATGACTGCCCATGAAGGCAGGCGGAATTCTTTCCATTCGGTCACCAGCATCAGTGCATCTGCATCCAGCGCAGCATCATACATATCTGTCGCATAATAAATACTTTCTCCTATGCGGCGTCGGCATTCGTTCATGGCAGCCGGGTCGTAGGCACGTACTTTACAACCGGCCTTCAGCAACTCGTCAATCAATACCAGAGCCGGGGCTTCACGCATGTCATCTGTTTCGGGTTTAAAGGCCAGCCCCCAAATGGCAATGGTCTTTCCCTCCAAATCATTATTGAAATGCTTCTGCAACTTTTCGAATAAGATACTCTTCTGTTTCTCGTTCACCTCCTCTACTGCATGGAGTACACGCATCTTGTAGCCGCTCAGTTCAGCCGTTTTAATCAGTGCCTTTACATCCTTAGGGAAGCATGAACCGCCGTAACCTATCCCCGGATAGAGGAACTTGCGTCCGATACGGGTATCCGAACCGATACCACTGCGCACCATGTTTACATCCGCTCCCACCAATTCGCACAAATTGGCAATGTCGTTCATGAAGCTGATGCGGGTGGCAAGCATGGAGTTAGCTGCATACTTTGTCATTTCTGCAGAAGGGATGTCCATAAAGATGACACGGAAGTTGTTCAGCAGGAATGGTTTGTAGAGCTTGCTCATTATCTTCTTGGCTCGTTCGGACTCTACTCCCACCACTACACGGTCGGGACTCATAAAATCGTTGATAGCATTACCTTCTTTCAGAAACTCGGGATTCGAAGCGACATCGAAGTCAATGTTCATCCCTCTCTTATCAAGTTCTTCTTGAATGGTAGCCCGCACTTTTCTGGCAGTACCTACGGGAACGGTACTTTTGGTTACCACCAACACATATTTCTGCATATTGCGTCCAATGGTGCGGGCAACTTCCAGCACATAGCTCAAGTCGGCACTTCCATCCTCATCGGGTGGTGTACCTACGGCACTGAATACCACTTCCACCTCATTCAGACAACTCTCCAGAGACGTGGTGAATTGCAGGCGTCCTGCTTTCACATTCCGGCTAACCATTTCTTCCAGTCCATTTTCATAGATAGGAATAACACCCTTTTTCAGTGACTCTATCTTTTCACTGTTCGTGTCTACGCAAATAACGTTGACACCGATTTCCGCAAAGCAGGTTCCGGTTACCAAACCGACGTATCCTGTACCGACAATGGCTATTTTCATATTTTATTCATAATAGACCGCATCCTTGAACGATACGGCATGTCCGTCTTTATCTGATAATAGAAGCTGTTCCGTAGCAACGGGCCATTCAATACCGATGGTTTCGTCGTCAAAACGGATGGATGCCTCGGATTGTGGTGCGTATACGTTGTCTACCTTGTATGTAAAGACAGCTTCATCGCTCAGCACCAGAAAACCGTGGGCAAAACCACGCGGAATGAAGAATTGTCTTTTGTTCCCCTCACTTAGCTCCACACTGACATACTTTCCGAAAGTGGGAGAAGATTTTCTTAAGTCGACAGCCACGTCCAGCACTTTTCCCTTAATGACACGTACCAGTTTGGCCTGGCTGCAATCACCCTTCTGGTAATGAAGACCACGTAATACACCGAAAGAGGATTTGGACTCATTGTCCTGGATGAAGTGAACGTTTCCGACATGTGCACGGAACTCTTCTTCCTTAAATGCTTCCATAAAGTATCCGCGGGCATCATGGAATACTTTCGGCTCAATCAGCCATACGCCGTCAATCTCTGTTTGTATGTAGTTCATTTTCTTAAAATGTTTTATGTACTTTCAGTTGGAATCCAAAATTGTCTCCATATATCTCTCCCATATCCAATGCAAGGGACGCGTTGAAGCACCAGCCCTTCCATTTACGGGGAATATAGTAAAACGATGCAAAAGTAGAAAAATTTTCTAATATATCGGGTATTGGACGATGAGGAGTTCCCCAAGTTCTGTTGTGGGACAATTTTGCCACATATCTCCACTCACTGCTGATGTCGCCGCTCCATCCCAGATGCAGGGCCTTAACGCGATTGTACTTGAAACTCATATCGCCATCCTTATTATAGATAGGCGATGCTATCAACGGATTGGCTATCGCCATACCCCAATGTGCCCATCCTGGGTAGTAACCGTTGTTGTAGTAGTTGTCGGCTCCTCCGGTCTTACCTACTACAGAATTTTGCAAACCGTGCAGTGGACCGCTCATATTGGTAGTCTGGAGATATTCGATAACGATTCCGTTGATGGCTTGTCTATGGTTGGATTTATATTCCACACCCCATAAGCCATCCCAACCGTTGAGTTTGGCCATGGCGGAGAAGTCATCAAAATGATTGTCCAGATAGGCGCTGATGGAGAAATCTTCCTTAGGACGATAAGTCATTTTGATATATTCGCTACCCAGAAAATTGCCTTGGAAAGCCAGATGTTCACCTACCGGTCCGTCCTCACGCCCGTGGCCGGGGAAGAATACGCGTACGTAATCCTTCCATCCGTTGCCCAAGTCTCCCGATTCGGAACCTCCAATCTTGTATCCTCCGAATTGGGTGTCGAGGGTCATTCCGAGTTCCAGTTGCCATTTTCCTTTGGGTATACCGATACGCAGGAACCCTTCTTTATGATGGTATTTGATACTCTTGGTGTACCAGTATTTTTCTCCGACTTGCTCCCGCTGGTATTTGTTATCTGTAAACCATCCGTACGAGATTTCTCCTTTCAGGCCTAAACGGGGTAGCAACTGTACATACTCGGGTATGCCTATCTGTACTTGTGGGATGGGACGCGCATTACCCGACCAGGTCATGCCGCCACTGCTCAGCTCTTGATTCAGCAATGGAGAATTCTGTTCCCGGCTTCCGGCAAAGAATCCAAACCACTTGTAACGGATGTCTACGTAAGCCTGCTGTACAATGAAGGAGGTCGTGCTGAATCCGGCTGCTGCAACCAAATCCAGTGCTTCTTCAAACTTCCATTTTCCAAGTTGGTGTTTGTAGGATATTCCTCCACGTATGTAAGTATTGTTGTCGAGCGAAGTGAGTCCTTGCTGGTTGCTGACCTGCCAAAGAGGAGTATTGTCACCGGTATGCAGGGCTGCTCCATATTCTACGAATGAGGACAGCTGCTGTGCCAGCATCGTGTTCTTTCCTATGAACAAGAAAACAATCAGACAGAAAATAATACGCATAATAGTCTTTTGTTAAGTGTTTAGGTTTGTATACTCTTGCGAGGACAATTGTCCTTCTATTCTTGACAAGCATAGCTAAACGGTACAAAAGTAGAAATTTTTCCGGTAAAAATCCCTTCTCTTGCCGAAAAACCTTTTTCAAATACATTTTCAATGTGCAATGTTCATAATTTGTTGATAAGAAAAAAGCTCTGAAACTAGCGTATATCCGATATTTCCGCTACTTTTGTAGCATGATTGAATTAGCACAGCACATAGAAGTATTGTTATTGGAGAACGATTGTGTCATTGTTCCCGGTTTGGGAGGATTTGTAGCCCATTATACTCCGGCAATGAGAGTAGCAGAAGAGAATGTTTTTCTGCCCCCTACCCGTATTATCGGTTTCAATCCTCAACTGAAGATGAATGACGGCTTACTTGTACAATCTTATATGGCTGTCTATGATACTGATTTTTCTGATGCTACGCGGATTGTAGAAAAAGAAGTGGCGCATATATTCACTGCTCTCCATGAAGAAGGTAAGGTGGATTTGCCCAACATTGGCGAATTGCGTTACTCCATTCATGGTATTTATGACTTTGTTCCCTATGACCACAAGATAACCACTCCTTACTTATATGGGTTGGATAGTTTTGAAATGCAGGAACTGGCGGAACTGAAGAAACCGTACATGGAAAAGACCATCCGTTATTCTGTTCCAGTTGTGCCGGAAGACAAAAAGCGAAGGTTTGAGATTAAATTCAACCGTTCCTATTTGTCGAATGCGGTTGCCATGATTGCAGTGGTTGCCTTGTTTTTCTTTTTGTCTACACCGATAGAGAATACGGAAGTGGTTGAAGGAAATTATGCGCAATTACTTCCGAATGAACTTTTTGAGATGATAGAAAAGGAATCCCTTGCCATTAATCCGATTGTTGTTAGCCGGAAGGCCGACACTCCGAAAGCGTCGGCTCAAAAAAACACGGGGCAGAAGGCAAAGAAAAAGGTGGTTCCGGTTGCCGTAAGAGAGGTTAAGGTGGGCCAAGCTAACGCGCAGAATGCTCCGGTTGTTTCTCAGCCTAAGCAGCAGGCGGCAGAAGTGTCCTCTTCAACATCTGTAACAACAAAGAGTGAAATTCAAAAGACCACAGCAGGGACTGTCGCCCCGTCACTTGTCTCTGCACAGAAATACCACGTCATCATTGCCAGTGTAGGTACTGAGAAGGATGCCGAAGCAATGGCAAAGCAACTGATTGAAAAAGGTTACCCTCATGCAAAAGCAATTGTTGGAGATGGTAAAATGCGTGTCAGCATTGAGTCTTGTGGCACAGAAACAGAAGCATATCAGGCATTGAACAGAGTTCGCCAGAATGAAACGTATAAGAACGCTTGGGTATTAAAGAAGTAGAAAGTAATCTACCCTTGCTTTATTTTTTAATTCTTTAATTTTTAACTATCATGAAGCGTATCCGTTGTCCCAAATGTGAGAATTACTTAACATTCGATGAAACCAAGTATACCGAAGGCCAATCACTGGTCTTTGTATGTGACCAGTGTAAGAAGCAGTTCAGTATCCGTTTAGGTAAATCAAAGATGAAAGCCCCTCAAAAGGAAGAACGTCCGGATGAAGCGGAGTTTAAAGAGGCTTTTGGCAGCATCACGGTCATTGAGAACGTGTTTGGTTTTAAGCAGGTACTTCCATTGCAAGAAGGTGACAATATCATAGGCCGGCGTTGCGTGGGGAATGTTATCGGTGTGCCGATTGAGACTTCGGATATGAGTATGGACCGGCGTCACTGTATCATTAATGTAAAGCGTAATAAGCAGGGAGTGTTGATTTATACCTTACGCGATGCTCCCAGCCTGACGGGAACTTTCCTTAATAATGAAATTTTGGGTGACAAAGACCGTATTCGCATTGAGGATGGAGCCATTGTAACTATTGGTGCCACTACTTTTATATTGCGGGCAGCAGAGCAGGAAAGCCTTTAGACAAAAAAGAAAACTGTGGCTTAATTATTTCCCATCAAATGTGGTATAAATAAAGCAGACCGTATAAAAACTCCTTTTGTACGGTCTGCTTGTTTAAAATCATAGGAATTAAAGAATACCTTTTACTGTTTCCTGCATGCCTTTTTCTTGGATGGATTTTAAGAAGCAGGTAATCATGTCTGTCAATCCTGGAACGGTATTCAAGTCTCCGTGTTCCCCCCAGATAAGGTCTTTGGCTGCCAATACGCCTTCTGCCACTTTGCGGGTATCCCCCGTTGCCCAAAGGTCTTTCAATAACTGCATGATTTCGGGAGCATCATTCGGGATGATTTCTGTGCCGTCTGCGCGGGTACCTCCTTTGTAGTACGTGATGATGGCAGCCAGTCCCAATACCAGACCTTTCGGCAGTTCTCCTTTACGTTTCAAGTAGGTTTTCAGGCCAGGAAGGTCACGGGTTTGGTATTTAGAGAAAGAGTTCAGCATAATACTGGTTACGGCATGGTCAACAAACGGATTGTTGAAGCGCTCCAATACATCTTCTGCAAACTTTTTCAATTCGTTTTTCGGCAGGTTCAACGTTTCCATCAGCTCGTCAAACATCACTTTATGGATGTATTGTCCGATTATAGGATGCTGGCAGGCATCGCGTACAATATTTACCCCCGACAGATAGGCTACCGGAGACAGTACGGTATGAGGTCCATTCAGCAAGGTTACTTTTCTTTCGTGGTAAGGTTTTTCGGAAGGAACAAACAATACATTCAGTCCGGCTTTGTCGGCAGGGAATTCTTCGGCGACTTCTTGCGGAGCCTCGATGACCCATAAATGGAAAATTTCAGCCTGCACTACCAAATTGTCATCGTACTGTATCTTTTCTTTTATAGCGGCAATGTCTTTGCGGGGGAATCCTGGAACGATACGGTCTACTAGTGTTGCATATACACCGCAGGCTTCCTCAAACCAAGTTCTGAACTCATCACCCAACTGCCATAATTCAATGTATTGATAGATTGTCTCCTTCAACTTGTGGCCATTCAGGAAGATGAGTTCGCAGGGGAAGATAATCAGCCCTTTGCTCTTGTCGCCGTTGAATGTCTTGAAGCGGTGATACAACAGCTGTGTCAGTTTACCCGGATAAGAAGACGCCGGCGTATCTGTCAGCTTACAAGCAGGGTCAAAGGCTATACCTGCTTCCGTCGTGTTGGAAATGACAAAACGCATTTCCGGTTGTTCGGCCAATTTCATGAACTCATCGTTTTGAGTATAGGGGTTTAAGGCACGGCTGATTACATCTATCATAGTCAGACTGTTGATGGTTTCTCCTTTATCCAGACCTTGCAGATTTACATGATAAAGGTCATCCTGGGCATTCAGCATGTCAACCATACCTTTATCGATGGGTTGGACTACTACCACATTGCTGTTGAAATCGGTCTTTTGATTCATGTTATAAATAATCCAATCCACAAATGCGCGAAGGAAATTACCTTCGCCAAACTGGATAATGCGTTCCGGGCGTTGTGCTTTGGGAGCAGTTTCTTTGTTTAATGCTTTCATTTAAAAAATGATTTAAATGGTTGATATGTAATTTTTTGATTATTCAAACTCAAAGTAAAAGTCTATGTTTTCCTTCATCAATATGTCGATGGGCATGTATTTCACTGCAGTGACCGGTCTTTTAAATACCACGTGGTTGCATAAAGTCTTCACGCCACAATAGCCTTGCAGGCCTGGGCGTTGACCGATGAGAAAGGTTACTTCACCGGTTTTCAGGAACTCTGTATTTTTGTGTAAAAGGTCATATCCCACAAGTCCTGCCAGCTTCTGCCCCTTTTCGTGCAGATAATTTGCCACCTGATAAACACGGGAATTAAAAACAGCTCCCAGTACGGCTTGGGGATGTTCTTTAAAAAAAGCATCCAACATCCGTCTGTTGCCGTCAGTATCTTCCTTGTGCAACACAATGTCATGGATAATCAAATCCTTATGTTCCTCGGAAAGGTATTGCATGAACCCCTCGAGGCGGCGTTGCATCTGGATTTCTGCCGGATTGTTTTTCTGATTGTTCAGGAATAACACAAGCTCCTGCCCTTTTTCATAGCTACGCATCAGAATCTTGGCAGCGATGTATCCGCTGGTTTTGGAATCTTGTCCGATATAACACAAGGCATGCGTCTGTTCAATATTGAAGTCTATGAATGCATAGGGAATATCCGCTTCCTCCAAATAAGCAGTGAGTTTTATGGTCTCCTCTCGGAAATTCGGGGCAACAAGTACGGCGTCGGCATTTTCCTCCCGGAGCACAGCACATGCTTCTTTATAGGAGGATTTGTCCGCATGCCGATAGTACAGATAGCTAACTCCAACATTGAACGGCCGTAATTCTTGTGCGGCACGGTCAATTCCCGCTGCTACAGCATGCCAATAATCATGTTCTATATAATAAGGTATAATGCAGACAATATGATAGCGCTTTTTAGCCGCCAGCCCGATGGCAAACATATTGGGATGATAATCTATCTCATCGAGTACTTTCTGGACTTTTTCCCTACTGGAAACGGATACGTCTCCGCGGTTGTGCAGTACGCGGTCTACAGTGCCGGCAGAGACGCCGGCCATGCGTGCTATGTCTTTAATGGTATAGTTCTTGTTTTCCATCTTGAGGTATGCTGCCTAAGGCGGTAAAGGTGAGACGTCTGAAGCTTAAATATTATAAATATTCGCCGCAAAGATACGAATTATTTTGTTTCTCCAAGTAAAATTTCTACTTTTGTGTTCGATAACGGTTAATAAAACTAAAAACAATTATAAGACCTATTAGCTTTACAATCAATACTATATAGGTGTAATAGATAGAAAGTAATATTTTTAGATACTTAAAACACAAGAAGATGAAAAACTTTATGGACGGAAACTTTCTGTTGCAAACGGAAACAGCACAGAAGTTGTACCACGAGCATGCGGCTAAAATGCCGATTATCGACTATCATTGTCACTTGATTCCTCAAATGGTGGCGGAAGACTATCAATTTAAGTCACTGACTGAGATTTGGTTGGGAGGTGACCACTACAAGTGGCGTGCCATGCGTACCAATGGTGTGGACGAACGTTTCTGTACCGGTAAGGATACTACAGATTGGGAAAAGTTTGAGAAGTGGGCCGAAACGGTACCTTATACTTTCCGTAATCCGTTGTATCACTGGACCCACCTTGAATTGAAGACCGCTTTTGGAATCGATAAAATTCTCAATCCTCATACGGCCCGTGAAATTTATGATGAATGTAATGAGAAGCTGAAACAGCCTGAATATTCCGCCCGTGGCATGATGCGCCGTTATCACGTGGAAGTGGTTTGTACTACAGATGATCCTATTGATTCCTTGGAATACCATATCAAGACACGTGAGAGCGGCTTTGAAATCAAGATGTTGCCTACTTGGCGTCCGGATAAGGCAATGGCGGTGGAAGTTCCTGCCGATTTTCGCGCATATGTAGAAAAGTTGGCCGAAGTGAGCGATGTGGCTATTTCCTGCTTTGACGATATGGTTGCTGCCTTGCGTAAGCGTCACGATTTTTTCGCGGAACAAGGATGTAAACTGTCTGACCACGGAATTGAAGAATTCTATGCCGAGGATTATACAGGAGCGGAAGTTAAGGCTATCTTTAACAAGGTATATGGCGGTACTGGATTGACGAAGGAGGAAATTCTGAAATTCAAGTCGGCCATGCTGGTTGTGTTCGGCGAAATGGATTGGGAGAAAGGTTGGACACAACAGTTCCATTATGGTGCTATTCGCAACAACAATAGTAAGATGTTCAAACTGTTAGGTCCTGATACCGGTTTTGATTCCATTGGCGAATTTACTACAGCAAAAGCTATGGCTAAATTTCTCGACCGCTTAAACTCCAATGGTAAGCTGACCAAGACTATTCTTTATAATTTGAATCCATGCGCCAACGAAGTCATTGCTACTATGCTGGGTAACTTCCAGGATGGTACGGTTGCCGGTAAGATTCAATTCGGTTCCGGTTGGTGGTTCCTTGACCAGAAGGATGGTATGGAAAAGCAGATGAATGCCCTTTCTGTACTGGGCTTATTGAGCCGATTTGTTGGTATGCTGACCGATTCCCGTTCCTTCCTCTCCTATCCGCGCCATGAATATTTCCGCCGTACATTGTGTAATCTTGTAGGCCGTGATGTAGAAAATGGTGAAATTCCTATTTCCGAGATGGAACGCGTAAACCAGATGATTGAAGATATCAGCTATTATAACGCTAAGAATTTCTTCCAATTCTAAAAAGCAATAGTAAGCTATAAGTTATGCAGTTTCACCCATAACTTATAGCTTATCTAATATTCCTTTGATACTATCCAATCGTATAAAATTGGGATGTCGTATTTCCCCTTCATGTTGCTCGTATGCCCAAGTCACGTGGTATGGTACATGGGCAGCGTATCCCCCAAGTTCCAATACCGGAAGTATGTCTGATTTTACAGAATTACCTATCATCAGGAGTTTTTCAGGCGGACAGCCCAATGTATCAATCAGCCTCTGGTAATCATCGATTTTCTTGTCACTCATAATTTCGATATGATGGAAATATTCTCGCAGTCCGGAAGCTTCTATTTTTCTTTTCTGGTCGAACAAGTCCCCCTTAGTGGCCAACACCAATTTATATTTCCCATGAAGTGACGATATGGTCTCCTTCACGCCTTCCAGTAGTGTAACCGGTTTCTGCAGAAGCTCTTGTCCCCATCCTATTACTTCTTCTATAAGATGCATATTCCCGTTTCCGTCTGTCACTTTGCAGATGGTTTCAGTCATACTGAGCATTATGCTCTTCAGCCCATAGCCATACATATGCAGATTCTTCATTTCTGTTTCAAAAAACCTTTGTGATATGGATGAAGCAGGCAGATATTGCCTTAAAAGGTTACAGAATTTGTGCTCGAACTCCTGAATATAAAGTTCGCTTTCCCACAGTGTGTCATCAGCGTCAAAAGCTATAAATTCGATTTTATCTTTCATGAATGGTCGTTTTATAAAAGCGTCCAAAGATACGGAGTATTCTATATAAATGAAAAGATAAATAGTGATAAATGGGAAGTTAATATCTTGTCTGCAACTTATTAATATTGTGTTTGCAGAAAATTAATATCTTGCAAACACAATATTAATTTCCTATTTTTGCACTTATTTTTTCATTTAATACATAAATTTTAATCGCACAAAAGGATGATGACATCACCCCAACCCGCTTCCAAAGGCTTCAGCAGAGCTTTTTGGGTAAGCAGTACAGTAGAACTGTTCGAACGCATGGCATATTATGCTGTATTTATTGTTCTTACCATTTATCTTTCCAATATTTTAGGTTTCAATGATTTTGAGTCAAGCATGATTTCCGGTCTGTTTTCGGGAGGGCTCTATTTGTTGCCTATCTTTACGGGCGCATATGCCGATAAGATAGGTTTCCGAAAGTCGATGATTATTGCTTTCTCACTGCTTTCCATCGGGTATTTGGGCTTGGGATTGCTTCCCACCCTACTGGAAGCAGCCGGTCTGGTGGAGTATGGCGAGACAACCCGTTTTTCAGGATTGCCGGATAGTAATGACCGCTGGATGATTGTCCCCGTATTGTTTGTTATCATGGTAGGAGGTTCGTTCATCAAGTCTATCATATCGGGATCGGTGGCTAAGGAAACAACAGAGGCTACCCGTGCTCGCGGCTATTCCATCTTCTATATGATGGTGAATATAGGAGCTTTTACCGGAAAAACGGTGGTCGACCCTCTACGGAATGTTATCGGTGAGCAAGCTTATATTTATATCAATTACTTCTCGGCTACCATGACGGTGCTGGCATTATTGGCTGTCATCTTATTGTATAAATCGGCACATACAGCAGGTGAAGGGAAAAGCATGCGTGAAATTGGGCAAGGTTTTCTGCGTATTATCACTAATTGGCGTTTGTTGATTCTTATCCTCATCGTAACCGGCTTTTGGATGGTGCAGCAACAGCTCTATGCAACTATGCCCAAATATGTCATCCGTATGGCGGGTGAAACAGCCAAACCGGGGTGGATAGCCAATGTAAACCCGTTTGTAGTGGTTTGCTGCGTAAGTTTTATCACCCGGTGGATGGCAAAGCGCACAGCTATTACTTCTATGAATATAGGCATGTTTCTTATTCCGGTATCGGCATTGCTGATGGCATGCGGTAATTTGCTGGGCAACGATATTATTTCCGGCATGAGCAATATTACTTTGATGATGGTGTTTGGTATTGTTGTGCAAGCTTTGGCAGAATGTTTTATCTCACCGCGTTATCTGGAATACTTCTCTTTGCAGGCCCCCAAGGGCGAAGAAGGTATGTACCTCGGTTTCAGTCATCTTCATTCATTCCTCTCTTCTATTTTCGGATTCGGTATTGCGGGGGTGCTTCTGACAAAATATTGTCCTGATCCAGTCTTGTTTGAAACCCGCGAAGCGTGGGAAGCAGCTAGTGTCAATGCACATTATATCTGGTATTATTTCGCTGTTATAGGATTGGTTGCGGCAATAGCATTATTCGTTTTTGCCAAAACTACCGAATTCATCGACAAAAAGAAGAAGGCATAAGGTTTATATATTGCATACTTTTTGTATATTTGCCGTCACTTTTTTTAAAAGCGACGGCTTTTTTGTAATTAAGGAGATTAGGATGAAAGTAAAATTTATAAGCCTTGCCAGTGGAAGCAGCGGCAACTGTTATTATATAGGCACAGAAAAATATGGAATACTCATCGACGCCGGCATTGCAGTACGGACGATAAAAAAAGGACTGAAAGAAGCAGGTATCAGCATGGAAATGATACGTGCGGTATTTGTTACGCACGACCATGCAGATCATATTAAAGCGGTAGGTGGATTGGGTGAGAAACAGAATATTCCTATTTATACAACTGCCCGGATTCATGAGGGTATCAACCGGAGCTATTGCATGACAGAAAAGTTATATTCGTCTGTCCGTTACCTGGAAAAGCAGCAACCCATGCAGTTGGAAGATTTTCATATCGAATCTTTCGAGGTACCTCATGATGGCACGGACAATGTGGGCTATTGCATTGAGATAGACGGAAAAGTGTTTGCCTTTCTTACAGACCTTGGTGAAATTACTCCTACGGCCGCAGAATATATCAGAAAGGCCAATTATCTGATATTGGAAGCCAACTACGATGAGGAAATGTTACGCATGGGTACCTACCCCCAATACCTGAAAGAACGGATTACCAGCCGCACCGGACACATGAGTAATATTGCTACTGCTGAATTTCTTTCGGAAAATATGACGGAACATTTACAGTATATTTGGCTTTGTCATTTGAGCAAGGACAACAATCATCCTGAATTGGCATATAAAACAGTGGAATGGAAATTAAGGGAAAAAGGAATTATCGTAGGAAAGGATGTACAGTTGTGTGCTTTGAAGCGTACTACTCCTTCTGATTTATACGAGTTTGAATAAAAAATCCCATTTCATCGCAAAAAATACACCGTTTTGTTTGCACGAATAAAATAAAAGGACTACTTTTGCACCCGCAAACAAGAAATAAGGAATGCACTCTTAGCTCAGTTGGTAGAGCAACTGACTCTTAATCAGTGGGTCCAGGGTTCGAATCCCTGAGGGTGTACTTAAAAAAGGAACAACAGTAGTTGTTCCTTTTTTAATTTGTCTTAACAAGAACATGCTTTGATGGGTATAAGCTCCTCATACGGAATCACTAGTAAATCTATATGGGGATGATACATTATTTTTCGTTAGTCCGCATAATAAATTCTTCAGAAGTTTGTTTTTATACCTTTGCCCTCACCCGCTTTCCGCCTCTTTCGTCACATTCGAAAATATATGTCAGAAAATGAAAGTAGGAAGAAAACTTTTATTTCCTCCTACTCGTATATCTATATTTTGTATATTTGTACACACATCAATGATTTTAAACTAAAAGAAAAACAATATGGATAAAGATTCAAAGCAAGTAGTGGTTCTTCTGACACATCCCAATATAAAAGAGTCGCGAGCTAACAAGGCATTGATGGATGCTATTAGTGACATGGGAGAGGTGGCCATATACAATTTATATGAGATGCGTGTGGAAGATGCTTTTAATGCAGAGATATGGAGCACTATCATATCGCATGCATCTGCGCTTGTATTTCAGTTTCCGTTCTATTGGATGTCGGCTCCTTCTTTATTGAAGAGATGGTTGGATGAAGTATTTACTTATCTGGCAAAAACTCCTGCTGTGGCTGGTAAGACATTGATGGTGGTCACTACTGTTGGTTCTGAACATGATGCTTATAGAAGCGGAGGAAGAAATCGTTTTACGGTGGATGAGTTGTTAAGACCTTATCAAGCAAGTGCTGTACATGCTGGAATGATATGGCAAACTCCTCTTGTAGTCTATGGAATGGGGACCTCGGAAGCTAGTAAAAATATAGCAGAAGGGATAAATTGCTATAAGCAAAGAATTGAAGCATTGGTGAAGAAAGACATTTCCAGTGATAATTGGTAATAGTAGGACCATATCGAAATGGAACATTCTTTTTCATTTTTGAATGTTTGTTTTTCTCTTTATCTTTTTCTAAAATACTGATTTTAAGCAATAAATAAAATATTGTATGAATTGGCATATTTCTTGTGTTAACTCATACATGAAACTTTATATTATATCAAACAGATTACCCGTTAAGGTTACCAAAGAGGATGAAACGTTCGTGTTTTCACGAAGTGAAGGTGGACTGGCTACCGGTTTGGACTCACTTCAGATTTCCTACGAAAAACATTGGATTGGATGGCCTGGAATATGCGTTGACAACGAAGAAAGTAAAGAGGAAATCACTTTTAGATTGGAAGGAATAAATTTCCACCCAGTATTCTTGTCCGAAATACAGATAAAGAATTATTATGAAGGCTATAGTAATAGTACTATTTGGCCATTATGTCACTACTTTTTTGTTTATACGCTGTATCGGAACTCTTTCTGGCAATCGTATCAGGAAGTGAACCAGTTGTTCTGCGATGCCATTTGCCGCGTGATACGTCCAGGTGACAAGGTGTGGATTCAAGACTATCAGCTAATGCTGCTTCCCGGAATGCTTCGAAAGGTTTACCCGGATTTGAATATCGGATATTTCCATCATATCCCTTTTCCTTCCTATGAACTTTTCCGGATATTACCGGAGCGTGCAGAAATCCTAAAAGGATTATTGGGTGCTGACTTTATAGCTTTCCATACTCATGACTATATGCGGCATTTTATCAGTGCTGTCGAACGGGTATTGCGTATTGACTTTAAACTGGACGAAGCACAACTCGGGAATAGAGTAGTTAGGACCGATGCTCTTCCTATGGGAATCAACTACGGACTGTATCACAATGCTTCTTCCAGACCGGAAGTACGGCGGGCGATAGACCGTACACGGAAATTTTTCGGGAATCATAAGTTGATTCTTTCTGTAGACCGCTTGGATTATAGCAAAGGCATTCTGCACCGTTTATGGGGATTTGCTGCTTTTTTAGAATGTCATCCTGAATATTGTGGAAAAGTTACATTGGCAATGGTCATTGTTCCATCACGTGACCATGTAGATAGTTATGCTGAGCTAAAAACCAAGATTGACGAAGAAATAGGTTCTATAAACGGACAGTATTCTACGATGGACTGGACTCCGGTTTGCTATTTCTATCACGGTTTTTCATTTGAAGAACTGGTGGCAATGTACTATATAGCTGATGTAGCTTTGGTAACTCCACTTCGTGATGGCATGAATTTGGTTGCCAAGGAATATGTAGCCTCGAAAAATAATAATCCGGGTGTTTTGATTTTGAGTGAAATGGCAGGTGCAGCTATTGAGATGACGGATGCATTGTTGATTAACCCCAATGACACTGAGGAGATAAAGCAGGCCATTTGTCGGGCTTTGGAGATGCCCGAACAGGAACAACTGAAACGCTTGCAACACATGCAGAAAATTATTTCCGTACAAACGGTTAATAAGTGGGCGGCAGACTTTGTAAGTGAATGGAGCGATACGTGCCGTAAGAATGAACAGCTTCGTAAGAAAAGGATATCCGCCGGTATTATTGGTGCCATCAAAATGAAATATAACCAGGCTAAGCAACGGCTTATCTTGCTGGATTATGACGGAACGTTGGCGTCGCTCAAGACACGACCGGAAAATGCTAAGCCCACCCCTGAACTCATTGCCACATTGCAGAAGCTGGTTTCCGACCCGGCCAACCATGTTGTTGTGAATAGTGGTCGCGACCATTTTACTTTAGAAAAATGGTTGGGAAATTTACCTATTGCAATGGCTGCGGAACATGGTGCTTTCTATAAGGAAAATGGCATCTGGCACAAAAACATAAACAAAGCGGAATGGAGTTCCGGATTGGTGTCCATCTTGAAGCTTTTTGTCGAAAAGACGCCTCGTTCCCACCTTGAAGTCAAGGAAACGGCTTTGGCATGGCATTACCGGGAAAGTGATGCATGGTTAGGAGCTTTGCGGGCACAGCAACTTATCAATGTGCTGGTTAACATCTGTATACAGCAAAAGCTGCAAATCATACAAGGAGATAAAGTGGTGGAGATTAAGTCTCCCGATTATAATAAAGGTTCCGAAGTGAGACGCCAGTTGGAAAAGAAACATTATGACTTTATCATAGCTATGGGAGATGATACTACGGATGAAGATATGTTCAAAGCTTTGCCGGTGAATGCAGTGACAATCAAGGTGGGATATGTGTCGGAGGCAGCAAGCTATAATATGCCATCACAAACGGAAGTCCTGCCTTTTCTTCAAATTCTGGCGAACAAGAAAGACATGAAACAACCCATTGGCGAGAATGTCAAAACAAGCTTGAAAGGGGTATTCGATTTTTTCAGAGACTTGTTAAAAACAAAATAGTAAAAATGAGTAATTTAAATTATGGGGTAGTAGGCAATTGTCGGACTGCCGCACTTATATCTGAAAAAGGCAGCATAGACTGGTTGTGTTTTCCCGATTTTGATTCTCCGTCTATCTTTGCATCACTACTTGATCGGGAAAGAGGAGGAAGTTTTGGATTTGACGTTACAGAAGACTATCATATCTCACAATCTTACGTTCCTCACACTAACATATTGTCTACTTCTTTTTCTTCGAAAGAGGGAGAATTTGTCGTACTTGATTACATGCCTTATTACCGTTCCTGCGAAAATGCCCATTATCTTCCGGCAGAATTGTATCGATATGTGAGGTGGATAAAAGGTAAGCCCCGTTTCAAAGTAAACTATGTCCCTGCTCCCAATTATGCGCAAGGTAAAGTGATTCATAATGTCACTTCTGAATTTATAGAAAGCTATTGTTCTTCTGATAATAAAGATAGACAATATTTGTATTCTTCCCTTCCTTTGCAGAACATCGAACAGAAAAAAGAAATTATATTGGAAAAAGATGAGTTCTTTCTTTTGTCATACAATGAAAAGGTCATTCCGGTGGACATTGAACGGGAAAAAATTGAATATTGCCGTACTTTGGTTTATTGGCTTAATTGGACCAACCGTACTAAGAAATATTCTCTCTATAATGATGTGATAGAAAGAAGCATGCTGGTTTTGAAACTGATGTCTTACTATAACGGAGCCGTACTGGCCGCCCTTACTACCAGTTTGCCCGAATCCGTCGGCGAAGTACGTAATTGGGATTATCGGTTCTGTTGGTTGAGGGATGCCTCCATGTCTATCGAAACTTTGTTCCAGATAGGCCATATAGGAGCAGCAAGACGTTTTATGAAGTTCATACAGTCCACTTTCGTATCCAAGCACGAATCCTATCAGATAATGTACGGCATTCGGGGAGAAAGGCAGCTGACCGAGATTATTCTGGAGCATTTGTCCGGATATAAGAATTCCAAACCAGTACGGATAGGTAATGATGCTTACCATCAAAAGCAGAATGACTCGTTCGGTTATCTGATGGATTTGATTTACCAGTACTATCGGCTGATGCCCGGTACATTAGACGAAATAGAGGATATGTGGGAAATGGTAAAGAGCATTCTTTCCACGGTAATGGAAGATTGGAAGAAACCAGATAAGGGGATATGGGAAATCAGAGGAGAAAGCCGCCATTTTGTTTCATCCAAAGTGATGTGTTGGGTGGCTTTGGACCGTGGTGCAAAGATAGCTTCCATGCTCAATAAATACGGTTATAGTGAACGTTGGCAAAAGGAAGCTGACAAGGTATGGCAGGATGTAATGACATATGGATGGAAGGAAGAACTTCAAAGTTTCTCGCAGACTTATGATAATATGGCAATGGATTCCTCTTTGCTGTTGATGGAACCTTACGGTTTTATTGCAGCAGACGATATCCGATACCATAAGACAGTGAAGGCTGTGAAAAAAGCTCTTTTGCATAAGGGATTGATGTACCGGTATAACAGCGAAGATGATTTCGGGCTTCCTTCCTCGGCTTTTACCATTTGCACTTTTTGGCTGATACGTGCGCTTTTTGTTATCGGAGAAAAGGAAGAAGCCCGTTGTTTGTTTGATGATGTTCTGACATATTCCAATCATTTGGGATTATTCAGTGAGGATATTGATTTTAATACGAAGGAACAACTGGGGAATTTTCCACAAGCTTATTCGCATTTGGCATTAGTCAATACGGCTATTCTGTTTGCAGAAGAAAATAAGAGATTGGCTTTTATCCGGCCGTAACGAGGAGGGGAACTTAATTAATACTGCAAATGGGAGCATTTTGTATTTGTCCTTCTTTCTTTCGTTTTTAATTCCATTGAATGATGATACCTTTCTTTTTTTATGTATTTTTGCATAAATAAAATTTCACTATTTCGGCAGTTGTTTTGTACTCATATCGCTGATATAGTTTAGGAACTCAAAATAAAGGATTATCATGTTACGGAAGATTAGACTGACTTTTGCAATGATTTGCTTTGTACTCATCACCTTGTTGTTCCTTGATTTTACGGGAACGTTGCATGGGTGGTTCGGCTGGTTGGCCAAAATCCAGTTTTTGCCAGCTGTATTGGCGCTAAATGTGGGAGTGATATTGTTTCTTGTAATTCTCACTTTGGTATGCGGGCGTATCTATTGTTCTGTGATTTGCCCCTTAGGGGTATTTCAGGATATACTGGCATGGCTGGGCCGGCAACCTAAAAAACGCAGGAAGCTTCCTTACTCTTATTCTCCGGCCTTATCTTGGCTGCGCTATGGCGTATTGGGTGTGTTTATCATTGCTTTGATTGCCGGAATTGGTTCATTGGCTGCTCTACTTGCACCCTATAGTGCATACGGACGTATTGCCAATAATCTTTTTCAACCTATATGGCAATGGGGCCACAATCTGCTTGCTTATCTGGCTGAACGGGCAGACAGTTATGCCTTTTATGAAACGGATGTATGGTTGAAGAGCCTGCCGACTTTTATTATTGCTGCCGCTACTTTGGCTGTGCTTGTTGTTCTGGCCGGACGCAACGGACGAACCTATTGTAATACGATTTGCCCGGTAGGAACGGTCTTGGGCTTCCTTTCACGTTATTCGCTTTTCCGCATCACAATAGATTCGGAAAAGTGCAACCAATGCAGTCTTTGTTCACGCAACTGCAAGGCAGCCTGCATCAACTTTAAGGAGCATCAGATTGATGCAAGCCGGTGTGTGGTTTGCATGAACTGCATTGAGAAGTGCAAGCATGGAGCCATTTCCTACAAGTATCATCCTTTCGGTAAACCTGCTGCGGGCAAGGCAGATTCGGAACAGATAAACGAAACCCGCCGCAGTTTTTTCACAGCAACGGCTCTGGTTGCAGCCACTTCTGTTTTAAAAGCGCAGGAAAAGAAAGTAGACGGAGGACTGGCAGCCATTGAAGATAAGAAGATTCCTGAGCGAAGCACTCCCCTCACTCCTCCCGGCTCATTGAGTGCCTGCAATATGGCGCAACACTGCACGGCCTGCCAGCTCTGTGTGTCGGCATGTCCCAATCAGGTTCTTCGTCCTTCTGCAGACTTAAGGAAATTGATGCAACCGGAAATGTCATACGAACGCGGCTATTGTAGACCGGAATGTACAAAATGTTCGGAGGTATGTCCTGCAGGGGCTATCCGTCCGATAACCAAAGCTGATAAATCATCCGTTCAGATAGGGCATGCCGTGTGGGTAAAGAAAAATTGCATACCACTGACGGATGGTGTGCAGTGTGGCAACTGTGCACGCCATTGTCCGACGGGAGCCATACAAATGGTGCCGAGTATACCTGAAGACAAGGATTCTCCAAAGATTCCGGTAATCAATGTGGAGCGTTGTATCGGCTGCGGGGCATGTGAGAATCTTTGTCCGGCCCGTCCGTTCAGTGCCATCTATGTGGAAGGACATGAAAGACATCGAATTATATAACAAAGTAGAATTTCTATAAGTATGGAAGAACATCATAAAAACAATATGAACCGTCGTGATTTCTTGAAGATAGTGGGAATTACAGCCGCCACATCTACTGCTGCCCTCTATGGATGTGGTTCTAAGGAAGGAAGCAGTGAAGGCAGTAAAGTATTGGGCCCCATTCCGACGGATAAAATGACCTATCGTAGTTTTCCTGGTTTGGGGAGTGACAAAGTTTCTATTTTAGGATATGGCTGTATGCGCTGGCCTACCGTTCCTGCTCCGGATGGAAAAGGGGAAATGATAGACCAGGATGCTGTAAACGAACTGGTGGATTATGCCATTGCCCATGGCGTGAATTATTTCGATACGTCTCCGATGTATGTACAAGGATGGAGTGAGAAGTCTACGGGAATAGCTCTGAAACGCCATCCACGCGAATCGTTCTATCTTGCCACCAAACTATCCAATTTTCATCCTGATACCTGGACTCGCGAGGGTTCCATCGCCATGTACCGTAAGTCGTTCGAGGATATGCAGGTGGACTATATAGACTACTATCTGCTACACATGATTGGTGGCGGTGGCATGGAGCAATTCCGCAAACGCTACATAGACAACGGTATGATTGATTTTCTTGTCAAGGAGCGTGAAGCAGGACGCATCCGCCGTTTGGGATGGTCGTTCCACGGAGATATCGAAGTCTATGACTATGCCTTGCAGATGCATGACCGTGGTGAAGTTCATTGGGACTTTGTACAAATACAGTTGAATTATGTGGACTGGAAACATGCTTCGGGCAGCAACTTCAAGGCAGAGTATCTGTATGACGAGCTGGCCAAGCGTAAGATCCCTGCTGTCATTATGGAGCCTCTGCTGGGTGGGCGGCTCTCCAATGTCCCCGACCATATTGTGGCACGGCTGAAGCAGCGCGAACCCGAACGCAGTGTGGCGTCTTGGGCATTCCGTTATGCCGGTTCTCCCCAGGATGTACTGACAGTGCTGAGCGGCATGACTTATATGGAACATTTGCAGGATAACATCCGTACTTACTCTCCATTGGTACCACTCACAGAAGAGGAAACTCAGTATCTGTATGATACGGCAGATTTGATGATGGAGTACCCCACCATACCTTGCAACGACTGCAAGTACTGCATGCCTTGCCCGTATGGAATTGACATTCCTGCCATCTTGATACATTACAATAAATGTGTCAATGAAGGAAATGTGCCGGAAAGCAGCCAGGATGAGAATTATCGGAAAGCACGCCGTGCTTTTCTCGTAGGATATGACCGAAGTGTACCCAAACTGAGGCAGGCCGACCATTGTACCGGGTGCAACCAGTGTTCTCCGCATTGCCCGCAAACGATTGATATTCCCAAAGAACTGCATCGTATTGACAAATTTGTAGAACAGTTGAAACAAGAGACTTTATAAAATGGAGAGTATCATTGACATACTGCACAAGGGAGGATACTCTTGTGTTATGAAGAACCGGGAGGAAGTCCGTACTTTCACCCAACGGGGAGTAGCGGATTTGTATGATTTGTACCAGGCAGATTCTGCATTTATGAAGGGGGCTGCCATTGCCGATAAGGTTATAGGGAAAGGTGCCGCTGCTTTGATGGTACTGGGAGGCTTTAAAACGGTCTATGCCGATATAATCAGCACTCCTGCGCTGGCATTGCTGTGCGAAGCAGGAATTGAAACGACTTTTGCCCAAGAGGTTCCCCATATCATTAACCGTGACAAGACCGGCTGGTGCCCGTTGGAGACGGCTTGCATGGAGCTGAATACGGTAGAGGAGATGTATCCGGTGATTCAGAATTTTATATCAAGAATCAGGGCAAAATAGCAACAGCCTGCTCTCTTTCCCTGATTACCTGATGCCTTTCTCTTCCAGCATCTTGAAGTCTTCCTTGAGCATACCGACATCATCCAGTGTGCGGGCTTCATTGTGGTCGTTCAGATAGACTCTGGGTCTTTCGATAAACAGAGCGCTGGTGACAGATAAAGAGTCATTCCGGTATGGGGTCTCCACTCCACCTATTTCCAGCATTGTCTGGAAGAATGAGGCACTGGAAGATACATTCTTCTGCCTATTGGCTTGTGCGGCCTCCAATAACGATGGGTATCTCTGCCGGTAGTTGTCGGACATCCAAATAAAGAATGGCACATGTATCTGATAATAGGAAGGTACCGGTGAGGCATGCAGAAAGAGATGCCGGTTGTCATCGAAAATATCTTCTCCATGGTCTGAAGTGTATATCAGGGCAGAATTGACATGTTGTTCTTGAAGCATATCTATCAGACGAACCAGAAAATTATCCGTGTAGCGGATAGAATTGTCATAGGCATTAATCAGGTTGTCTTTGTATTTCACTTCCGCATCAACGGGCATGTCCGGCAGGAAGAAAGCCTGCTCTGCCGGATAGCGCTCTTTATAATTGAAATGAGAACCGTAAGTGTGGAGAACTATAAATTGCCTGGAAACTCCTTTGCCCAGTTCTTTTGCTACCAGTTTCAACAGTTCGTTATCAGAGGGGTTGTAATTGGAATCCCCCACATCTTCTTTAATGAAATCATACGTGTCGGCTTCTTTGCCGAAGAAGTCTATAAATGAGTGGTTATAGCGCTGGTTCGAGAAAAAGGCGGTCTGGTAACCGGCTTCCTTGAATGCTGTGATAATCCCTTTTTGATAATAGATGGAATCAAAACTGGAAGCACTGACCGGTGACAGCAACATCGGAACACTCTTGTGGGTAGTGTTTGATTCTGTCAGCACATGGCTGAAAGCTGTCAGTCCGCCAATGCCCGACAGTCCCGGGTTAGTCTCCCGTTCGTAGCCGTACAAAGCCCAGTTGCATGCCCGTGAGGTTTCTCCCACCACCATTACATATACTTCCCTTTCATCAGCCTGATGAGTACTTCTAGCATGAAAGGTAAAATCTTTAGAGGTCTTGTGATAATTCCGCGTCTGGGCCGTCCGTTGAAAAGCAAGTGCTATGTTGTAGCATACGTTGGCAGGATACAGTTCGGATTTCGGCTCATACCGGTTATCTGTCAAATAAGCAGTGCCTAAGGATAATATTCCGGCAGACAACACATACAGAGTGCGACGGCGAGCTTGCCGGATGAATGCTTCGGACAGTCTGCGTTTGTGTACAATGGATATGGTTGCCAGAATTAATGCAGGTATATAGAGCACTACCACAATAACGATGGCAGGTATCAGATTGTCCAGCAGTTCCAGCGCCTCGCTCGAATTGGTTGTCACCAGATTCAGAAACATATCCACTGCGATAATGGACTGACCGAAAAGATACAGCAATACAAGCTGGAAGGCTCCGAAGAAGATGAACGGAAATAGCAGCCAGAATGTCCTGCCACAGTTTCTCGACCAAGCCATTACAGCATAATATATAGAAAGGGGTAGCAGGATATTACATATCTTTGCCGTCCATGATATGGGTTCTGTAAAGCATAGCACTACATTGGGCACTATCAGAATGACCAGAAACAGATAGAACAAATGTTCCTGATTGTCGAACCATTTTTTTATGTCTCTAAAAAGCTTCATTGATATTGAATATAAATCCGGTCTGGTGTTTGCCAAAACCTAAATCCAAACGTACGTTTACTCTCTTTTTGAACTCCCAGCGGTAGCCGAAACCATAATTAGGAAGAATATGCCTGGCCTCCAATTCCGAGAAATTCGGGAATATGGTTCCCGCCCCTACCCATACGGCAACTCCATTTCGCTTCCATACATGTTGGCGTAGTTCCAGCTGGGCATCCATTGCACACTTGTCACGGTAGCGCCCCTCATAATAGCCACGCATAGAATAGGAACTTCCCAATGTTGCCATCAGTCCCCAGGGCGGATTTCCGTAGTTCAGCAGAGTATGGAACTGGCCTGCCAACACCCCACCCTTCCACACGGACTGGTAATAGCTGGTCGTCAGTTCCGTATTGCTGAATGCATATTTATTTCCCAAAAAGGCCGGACTGAAGTGCTGGTCTATCCGTAGGTAATATCCTTTATAGGCATTTGTCAGAAAATCGCGTGAATCATACAACAAGGAAAACCCCAAGCTCACGTTGGTGCTACGCGCTTTCATTCCTTTCCATAATTCCGGTTTTTCAAAGTCATGTCCATACACGTAATCAAATGTTGTCATCGGACCGATATAAAAGTTACGTGCCATCCGGAACATGAAGTCCACCTTAACCTGCGCCTGAAAGCGATCGTATTCACTCTCATTGTCATCATTGGCTCCATTGTCATATCCTTGTCCCCAGTAAAGGCTTGGGAAAGAATAGAAATACAGATTGTAGTTCAACCGGTATTTGTCTTGGGGAAACAGATGGTTTCCACGTACTCCCAGCAAATAGAATCCCACTGTGGAGACATCCCCATACAGAGAGACATTGGACGGAGGGAGAATACTATCGTTCCGGTCGGTACGGTAGAGTCCTGCCGCCACCAGTCCGATTCCAAATTTGGTGTCACTGGAATAATGAGGCCCGCCTATAATGCTGAAATCAAATTTCTTGTTTTTCTTTTCTTTGTTGGCATCGTTGAAGTAATTCAAAATTTTTCCGAAAAAACTGCGTTTCTTGGGAAGCGAGTCTATCGGATACGTAGAAATTGAGTCCACAGAGTTTTTTGCTTCTGCAAGGTGTGTTTGTGCATGAACAGCCGTTTCTGTAATCAGCATCAATATTGGTAATATCCATTTTGTCAATTTAGTGTCCATTTACTTGTAGAAAACTTCTGTGGCAAAGTTAGTTTTTATGTTCTTCATTACAACAATGTTACTGTTCTTTTTGTTTCCAATTTTTCTCTTTTAATGTTCATTTCTACATTGCATGTGGGGTTCACTCTTTTTAACTACATCATTTATAGAACTTTCCTCGATTTATACTGTTATTTTAATATTACAAAGAACAACATGATATTGAATTATGAAAACAGCAATGGACATTCCCGATAAAGAGGGACAGAAACGACTGGTAATCGTAGGCGGCGGCTTTGGCGGATTAAAGCTGGCACGAAAATTGAAAAGCAACAAGTTTCAGATAGTTTTACTGGATAAGAATAACCATCACATCTTCCAACCGTTACTCTATCAAGTGGCCACAGCAGGTATTGAACCGAGTGCCATATCATTCCCATACCGAAAAATCTTCAAAAAAAGAGAGCATTTCCATATACGTATTTGTGAAGCACAGCAAGTCTTCCCGGAACACAATCTGCTGGAGACTTCCATCGGCACGCTGGCATACGACTATTTGGTCATTGCCACCGGCTGCAACACAAATTATTTTGGAAACGACGGGCTGGAAAAACAGACCATGGCACTAAAGAATACTTCGGAAGCCTTGTTCAACCGAAACCAGATATTGGATAGTTTTGAACAAGCCCAGAACACCGGTAATAAAGAAGAGCGCAGGCGTCTGATGACCTTTGCCATTGTAGGCGGTGGAGCTACGGGAATAGAGTTGGCTGGTGCTTTGGCCGAGATGAGGAAGTTTGTCCTTCCTCAAGACTATCCGGACTTGAATATCAATGAGATGCGTATCATCTTGTTGGATGGCTCTTCCCGGCTCTTGTCTGCTTTTTCAGAAGAGTCTTCCAAAGAAGTGGCCGATTATCTGAAGAAGCGTGATGTGGAAATCAAATTGAACCAACGGGTGATGGGATACGAGAATTATCAATTGGCATTGAATGACGGGACTGCCATCGATACCAAAAATGTATTCTGGGTGGCCGGTGTCAAGGCAAACAGCCTTCAAGGATTGCCTGCCGATGCCTATGGACCGGGAAACCGCTTGAAGGTGGACACTTATAACCGTCTTTCTCAATATCCCAATATTTTCGCTATCGGGGATACGGCCCTTATGATTTCTGAGGAGTATCCCAAAGGACACCCGCAAGTGGTGCAACCAGCCATCCAGCAGGCCCGCAACTTGATAAGGAACTTGCAGCGTGCAGAAACAGGCCTGCCGTTGCAGCCGTTTATATATCAAAACAAAGGCTCCATGGCGACCATTGGCCGCAATCATGCCGTAGTCGAGCTTAAGAAACTGCGTTTTGGCGGTTTTCCGGCATGGGCTGTGTGGCTATTCATCCATTTGATGAGTATTGTGGGTGTAAAGAACCGTCTTTTCATCTTCGTAGACTGGATGTGGAGTTACTTTACCTATGACCCGTCTTTACGGATTATCATCAAACCCTTGAAGCGGGAGTAAACTTTTATTGAGTAATATTTGTTATAGTTCATATACGAACTTAAAAACGAATGAATATGTTAAAACGACTTTTATTTCCTGTCAAACCGGACGGAACGGCAACATCTGCTATACTATTGATTGCAAGAATTGTATTCGGTATATTATTAATGAACCACGGCATCCAGAAGTGGACTAACTTTCAAGAGCTGTCGGCTGTTTTCCCTGACCCGCTGGGTGTAGGCAGTCCGCTGTCTTTAGGACTGGCTATCTTTGGTGAATTGGCATGTTCCATGGCATTCATTATAGGTTTTCTCTATCGTTTGGCTATGATACCAATGGTGTTTACAATGGCTGTTGCCTTTTTTGTAATTCATGGCAATGACCCGTTTGCCACGAAAGAGTTGGCTTTTGTGTATCTGGTAGTGTTCATATTGATGTATATCATAGGTCCGGGCAAGTTTGCCGTTGACCGCTGGATAGGAAAAGCTCTTTTCCAAAAGGCTCGTAAATAGACACTTCCGTTTTACTGAAAACAGATTTTAAGCTCAAATAGGATGTATTTTCGTAAAAAATCCTATATTTGCGGATGCTTAAAATAACTCGATGAGCTATAAAGCTAATTAAACACAGTAAAATAAAAAAGAGTGATTATGAAAAAGTTCAATTTGAAGATGGCTGCGACCGTAATGATTTGCGGCTCGTTTCTTTTCAGTTCTTGTATCGGTTCTTTTGGACTGCATAGTAAACTGGTCAGCTGGAATCAAGGTATTGGTACCAAGTTTGTAAACGAACTGGTTTATCTGGCATTCAATATTATCCCGGTATATGGCGTTTGCTATCTGGCCGATGCATTGGTCATCAACTCCATCGAATTCTGGAGTGGTTCAAACCCTATGGCCAGCATTGGTGATGTAAAGAAAGTGAAAGGCGAAAACGGTGACTACCTGGTAGAGACACTTGAAAACGGCTATTCTATCACCAAAGAAGGTGAGACTGCTTCTATGGAACTCATTTACAACAAAGAGTTGAATACTTGGAATGTTGTTGCCGATGGTGTCAGCACAGAATTGCTGCAAATGAACAATGACGGCACTGCACAAATGACCCTTCCGAACGGTGAGGAAATGACAGTGACGCTGGATGCCCAAGGTGTGGCAGCAGCACGTCAAGCGACGATGATTGACAGCTATTACGCTTTTAATTAAAAGTTGAAAATGGAAAGGTGAAAGTTGAAAATGGCTGGGTGCATAGATGCCCAATAACCATTTTCACCTTTCCACTTCCCATTAGAACGGATATCCCACAGCAAAGTGGAAGGCAAAATCGCGGCTGAATTTAGGATGGATAATGGGATAACGGTCTTTTTTCTTCTCATACGCCGGATTGACGGCCTTCATACCCCCGTCGAAACGCAATACAAAGAAATCCAAGTCAAGACGCAATCCTAAACCATATGCCACGGCAATCTGTTTATAGAACTTGTCAAATTCAAACTGACCTCCCGGCTGGTCTTTATAATCCCGTATTGTCCAGATATTCCCGGCATCTACAAAGAGGGCTCCTCTGAATTTCCAGAACAACCGTGTGCGGTATTCAATGCTGGCATCCAGCTTGATGTCTCCCGACTGGTTCATGAAGTTATTATCGCCGGGGAAAGAACCGGGCCCCAAATCACGTACAGACCATCCGCGCACACTGTTGGCGCCGCCGGAGAAGTAGCGTTTCTCAAATGGAAGCATTGTTGCATTGCCGTATGGAATGGCGATACCGGCACCAAAATGAAATGCCAATGAATTGCGGTTGTCAATGACCAGATTCTTGGCAAAGTCAAAATCGCCTTTCAGGTATTGGGCAAAAGGAATGTTCAACAGAGTATATTCTCCCGATGCATTCTTTTTCATTCCTCCGAGCTTTGCCACAGCATACAACAAGTTACCTGCCGATTCAAAATTGAGGCGGATGGTATAGGAATTTCCGATGCCGGAATTATTCATCAATGCCCTTCCGGCGCTGTTGTAGATATAGCTATAACCAGTGCGGACAATAAAACGGTCTTCATAATTGTATTTGAGGATGTAGTTTTCGTCTTTCTCCAGATAATCCTCTTTGAATGTCTGGTCTATGCTGGGCATATACAGATAGTTGATGTCCAGCAAATCAATGCGATGCTGCGAACGCTGTTGTTGTACCCCCCATTTGTAGCTCCATCCGGCAGATGCTACAATGCGCGTGAATTCGGGTCTCATCTGGTAGTTATATTGCAATCCGAATTCTGTAGTAGCCCTTATCCTCCGCTTGAAATCGCTGGATACAAAGGGAAACATAAACCGTGGGAAGTTGATGGTTGCTTCCGCACCTAATTCTATGTAGTCTTGATTCAAGGAGCTCTGCAAACCGGACACAGCCTCGTATGCCCCACGTAGCTTGAACATGAATGTTTCGGAACCTTTGAACATGTTGCGGTGCTGAAAAGCCACCGAAGCGGCAGCTCCCAAATCGCCGGCAGAGTTTGTGCCTTCCACCTCAAAAGATACGGACTGATGCTTGCCTCTGGTCAGCATCACATAGGCGTTGAGCTTTGCACTGTCACTCTGTTGCACTTCAAAAAAACGGATATTGGTATATTTCAGGGCTTGCAGGCGTCCGTAGTTGGAGTAGGTACGCTGCACGTTCTGCTCGTTATAGAGAGTTCCCGGAGTGATGCGCAGATTGTTGGTCAGCACTTTGGGGCGCAGATAAAGCTTGTCTTTGTAGTAGATGGGAAAGCCTTTGTAATGCAATGAATCATTCACCTCGATGCTGTTCTGGGTGGATGCCTGCAACACATTATAATCGGTAATGAAACTCACTTTATTGATAGTGTATTGCCGGTGATTCTGCGGCGTATCCTCGTTATGCTGTCTGTATGGAGCCAAATGCAGTGTCAAATCTACCAGATAAGAATTACGGACAGTATCCGCAGTATAGGATATGTACTCTTTATTGAACTTGTAATATCCATTCTGAAGCAGTTTGTTTGTGATGCGCTGGCGTTCTGCATCCAGTACATTGACATCAAAATACATGCCTTCGGATAATAAGGTTACTGCGGAATCCTGCCGCATGTATTCCTTTATTTTACTGTCCTGGATATCATATTTCAAGGTACGAACTTTATAGGGCTTGCCGGTCGTCACCTTATAGACCAACTTCATCTTTTTCTTCTTGACTTGGCGTACCGGTTCCACCAGGGCGCCCATATAGCCCATATTCTGCACAGCCTTAGTGATTTCTTCCCTGGTCCGGTTGGTTTCCTCCTCACTGTATATGACCGGGGCATCCCCTAATTTCCTCAATGTACGGTTTATCCAGCGTGTAGAGTCCCGTCCGGACCAGTTGTAGACATACAACTGGGTCTTTATCAGGCTGAACCACTTCGCATTGGGATTCTGGCGGATGTACATGGAGAGATTGGATGGTTTTACTTCCTTATTATCAGTATGTATGCGCACTTCATCCAGCAAATACGAGCCGTCCGGCACATATTTGGTAGAAGAACAGGAAGCCAACAAAAGTACGATAGTAGTAAGTATCGCGTAGCGGAAACCTTTATTCATACCGAGTCATTAATTGCGCATAAACAGCTACAAATATACTTGTATTTTTTTGTTCCCGAAATAAAAAACGCCGGAAGAGTGCGGAGTTTTTGATTATATTGAAATAATCACGTATTTTTGTCAAATGATAACATGTGTATTCTATGGCATTAAGTAAAAATCGCATTAAATATATCCACTCGTTGGAGCAGAAAAAGAACCGGAAGGCCGACAAGGTATTTCTGGCAGAAGGACCTAAACTCGTAGGGGATTTGTTGGGACATTTTCCTTGTCAGTTCTTGCTGGCAACTTCAGAATGGCTTTCCCGGAACCGCCCTCTCTCCACCGTAACGGATGTCACGGAAGTATCGGAGGAGGAACTTTCGCGTGCCAGCCTGCTGAAAACTCCCCAACAAGTGCTGGCTGTGTTCCGGCAGCCGGATGAGGAGACGGATGTTTCCGTCATCAGCCACTCCCTCTGTCTGGCTTTGGATGATGTGCAAGACCCCGGTAACCTGGGAACGATTGTCCGCCTTGCTGATTGGTTTGGGATAGAGCATATTTTCTGTTCGCCCAACACGGTGGATATCTATAATCCCAAAACTGTGCAGGCCACGATGGGAGGTATCGCACGCGTCAGACTGCATTATACTCCCCTACCCGAGTTCATCCGCTCACTGAAGGGTATTCCCGTTTACGGCACTTTCCTGGACGGAGAGAATATGTACGGACAACCGCTTTCGAAAAATGGGCTGATTGTGATGGGTAATGAAGGAAATGGCATCGGAAAAGAAGTGGAGGCACTCATCAACCGCAAACTATACATACCGAATTATCCCGCCAGCCGTGAGACCTCGGAGTCATTGAACGTGGCTATTGCCACAGCAGTAGTTTGCGCTGAGTTCCGGCGCCAGGCTGCATTGTAGTAAAATCAAAAGGAAAAAACAACCAGGGAATCAAATAAGGCAATTCTTCCTCGATAACCGGAGGGATTGCCGTCAGTATATTGCAGCACGTATCAAAATGAGGATAGTCTGTTTCCACCTCCGTAAGCAAAGCTATGACTCCCGGTAGCCATTCCGTATTCTCCACCTCTTCTGTCAATGGGAAGATACGTGATACACATTGTCCTTCACCTATCTCCACCACATATTGTTTCAGATAGCCATGCCCAGGAAGAAACAGAAAATGGGAAGCGTAGCGTTTCATGCTTTCGGACGGGGACGTATGGTTCTGGGAGTCGTGGTATTTTCCTGCTCCTGAATTTCCAGAGGTTTCAATTTCTCAGGTTTTCCGATACTGTCTTTGCGAAGGGAGTCTGTCGCCTGCTGAAGGCTGTCCTTTGGGGCAATGACCAAGCTGTCCGTGGCGTGATAGCGCATCAGTGAGATACGGTCTGCCAGCAAAGGCTGTGGAGTCTCCTGCTGCGGATAATAGATGAACCCGCGTATTTCCTTGATTTCTCCTAAAGTATCGGCAAACAAGGTGAGCGTTTCCACACCTGTGTCTTGTACTTTCCGAATGGCACTGATGACACTGTCATTCTTTTCGTAAAGAATCTGCATCGCCATCAACGGAGCATGTATGCTGTCCGGTGCACCGTTGTGGAAACGGAAGCGCACGCTCCAGCGCAGCGTGTCACGGTCGTGGAAATTGGTGTCTGATGGCAACGTAAACGTTATCTTGTTGTCCAGGGGCATACCCGTCAACTGATAGATATGCTGCCATATCCACACGTCGATACTGTCTCCGGGAAGTGATTCTTTCGGCTTGTTGTCACGCAGGGCAATCAAGTGGTTGATACCGTCTCTCTCGGCTTTCAACCGTACATTCACTTTCTCGTAGATTTTGGTAAGTACTTCCGGATTACGGGCAAACCAGACCATGGAAGAGTCAAAATCGGCCTGAGTGATGCCATATTTCTTGAAAACCGATTCAATGTATAGCACCCGCTTATAACTTTCGTTATACGGCACTTCTTCACCCATAGCTTTGGCTATGTGATAATCATAAAGCACGTTTTCCATCTTGGCATCCGGAAGGACGGTTTCAGGTCTTTTCACCTTACAAGCCGTCAGACTGAACGCCAGAAGGACTACGCTACACCATTGAATTCGATTTATTCCTTTCATGATTTCTTTATAGCAGCATGATAGGCATCATTGAAGTCCTTGCCGTAGAACAACAGCAAAGCAATGATACCGCAACTGATTGCTGCATCCGCAAAATTGAATATCGGGCTGAAGAAAATGAAATGTTCTCCACCGACAAACGGCATCCATGCGGGCCAGTTTGTATCAATGATGGGGAAATAGAACATATCCACCACCTTGCCATGGAACCACGGGGCATATCCCCCTCCTTCAGGCATGAAGGAGGCTATCTGCGAATGGGTGCTTTCGTTGAACAGCACGCCATAGAACACACTGTCGACAATGTTTCCCAAGGCTCCCGTCAAGACCAAAGACACACAGATGATAAATCCGGTCTTCATGCCTTGCTTCACGAACTTGTACAGAAACCAGCCAATGACCGTGACTGCAGCAATGCGGAACAAGGTCAGGAACAGTTTGGCGAATATTTCCATACCGAAAGCCATACCACTATTCTCGGTAAAGTATATATAGAACCAATCCGTAATCCGGATACTCTCATGCCAGTACATGTGGGTCTTTATCCAAATCTTGATAATTTGGTCTATAACCAATACCGAAAATATGATAAGGCAGGCTATCCGGCCCTTCGTAAAGAATTTACCCATTTTTATTTCTTGCCGTTGTTTTTAGCTTCGATGCTCAAAGTGGCATGGGGCACTGCACGAAGGCGCTCTGCCGGTATCAGTTTGCCGGTTTCGCGGCAAATGCCATATGTTTTGTTCTCAATGCGCACCAAAGCAGCCTGCAATCCTTGGATGAACTTCAACTGGCGTTGGGCCAGACGTGTGGTTTCTTCCTTGGATAAGGTGTTGGCACCTTCTTCCAGTACTTTGTACGTAGGAGATGTATCGTCGGTGTCATTACCGTCTGCACCCGTCAGGCTGGCCTTTAACAGTTCATAGTCACGTTGTGCCAACTCTAACTTCTCCATAATGATAGCGCGGAATTCTTCCAATTCAGCATCTGAGTATCTTGTCTTTTCTGCCATAACTTTTACGTGTTAATCAGGGTTAGTATTTAATTATTCTTTCACTACGCTCACGTACAGCGAGAAATCGTCGAAGTTCAGTTCTGTACCATTTTCTACGTTGTCTGCCAGCGTCAGTGAAGTTCCTAAAACTTGGTTGCGAATATAGTCATTATATTCATTTACCGCATCATCTGTTTGAGGATTTTTTGATAATGTAATCTTTATTTTATCTGTTATCTCAAAACCGCTCGACTTGCGGATATTCTGAATGCGGTTTACCAGCTCGCGTGCAATACCCTCACGGCGCAACTCTTCGGTAACGGTAACTTCCAGAGCCACGGTCAGTTTGCCCTCGTTGGCAACCAGCCATCCCGGAATATCCTCACTGAAGATTTCCACATCTGCCGTTTCAATCACGGCTTCTGCACCGTCCAGATTGAACGTATAAGAGCCTTTCTTCTCCAGCTCGGCAATGGCTTCCTGGGACATTTCCGCCACAGCAGCAGCCACGGCTTTCATCTGCTTACCGAATTTCGGTCCCAGCTTCTTGAAGTCGCATTTCACTTTCTTTACCAGTACACCGGCAGCACCGTCCACAAACTGGATTTCTTTTACATTCACCTCGTTCATGATAAGTGCTTTCACAGCCTCGATGTGTGCACGCTGTTCTTCATCCACTACCGGTATCATGATGCACTGAAGCGGTTGGCGGACTTTGATGTTCACCTTGCGGCGCAATGCCAATACCATGGAAGTGACGTCTTGTGCCATCTGCATGCGGACTTCCAATCCCTTGTCTATCATTTCCTCCTTATATTCGGGGAACTTGGCAAGGTGTACGGAAACCACATTGTCGCGTCCCGTAGCTGCAATCAGGTCGGAATAGAGCATATCAGCATAGAACGGAGCGATGGGTGCCATCAGCTTAGCCACGGTTTCGAGGCATGTATAGAGTGTCTGGAATGCAGAGAGCTTGTCCTGCGTCATACCACCGCCCCAGAAACGTTTGCGGTTCAGGCGGACATACCAGTTGGAGAGGTTGTCGTTCACGAATTCGGAAATGAGACGTCCTGCTTTCGTGGGCTCGTATTCATTGTAGCAGGTATCCACGTTCTTCACCAACGTATTCAGTACAGAGAGAATCCAACGGTCTATCTCAGGGCGTTCTGCCATGGGCACATCGGCTTCTTTGTAGTCAAATTCGTCTACATTGGCATAGAGGGCGAAGAATGAATAGGTGTTATAGAGTGTTCCGAAGAACTTGCGGCGCACCTCTTCCACTCCATCCACGTCGAACTTAAGATTGTCCCACGGAGAAGAGTTGGTGATCATGTACCAGCGCAACGGGTCGGACCCGTATTTCTCGATGGTCGAGAAGGGGTCTACGGCATTGCCCAGACGCTTGGACATCTTGTTACCATTTTTGTCGAGCACCAAGCCGTTGGAAATGACAGCCTTATAAGAAATACTGTCGAACACCATTGTAGCGATGGCGTGCAACGTGAAGAACCAACCGCGTGTCTGGTCCACCCCTTCGGCGATGAAATCGGCAGGATATACCTGGTGGCTATCCAGCAGTTCCTTATTCTCGAACGGATAGTGTATCTGTGCATAAGGCATGGCACCGGAATCGAACCAAACGTCAATCAAGTCCGTTTCGCGTTTCATCGGCTTGCCGTCTTTAGAAACAAGGATGACATCGTCCACGTAAGGACGGTGCAAGTCTATCTTGTCGTAATTCTCTTTGGTATATACACCCGGCTGGAAGCCCTTCTCCTTGTAAGGGTTGGACTGCATCAGGCCGGCAGCCACGGATTTCTCTATTTCGTTGTAGAGCTCTTCTACAGACTCGATACATTTTTCCTCGCTATTGTCCTCCGTGCGCCAGATGGGCAGCGGAGTACCCCAATAGCGCGAACGGCTGAGGTTCCAGTCATTCAGGTTTTCCAGCCACTTGCCAAAACGTCCCGTACCGGTGCTTTCCGGCTTCCAGTTGATGGTCTTGTTCAACTCTATCATACGTTCCTTGCAAGCGGTGCTGCGGATGAACCAGCTATCCAGCGGATAGTACAATACGGGTTTGTCCGTACGCCAGCAGTGCGGATAATTGTGTACATGCTTTTCTATCTTGAATGCCTGGCGGGCGGCTTTCATCATCATGCAGAGTTCGATATCCAATGATTCGGCAGCTTGTGCAGCCTGCTCATCATACTTGCCGTCTACAGTGAATTGAGGGTCATAGGCATTCTTTACCCACTTGCCCTGATAGTCTTTGTAAAGGTCTGCATTGACACATGCCTTTACAAACTCCTCGTCCAGTTCGTCAATCAAGAAGAACTTACCGGTGAGGTCTACCATCGGGCGGGTCTCACCCTTCTTGTTTATCATGAACAAGGACGGTATACCTGCAGCGCGTGCCACAAAAGCATCGTCCGCACCAAAGGTCGGGGCAATGTGTACGATACCCGTACCGTCTTCAGTCGTCACATAGTCACCAGAAATTACACGGAAACCTTTGTCGCTGGGAGTCCAGCTACCGTCTTCGGCAACGTCTATCGGCTTCACCCACGGGATGAGCTGTTCGTACTCCATGCCTATCAGATCCGGGCCTTTATATTCGCCCACCACCTTGAACGGTATCAGCTTATCACCCGGCTTATAGTCCTCTAATGCAATGCCTTCCGCTTTTTTGTTGAAGTGGGTATAGAGCAGCGCCTTTGCCAGGACGACGGTCATTTTCTCGCCGCTATAGCCGTTGTAGGTCTGCACGGCAACGTAGTCTATCTTAGGCCCTACACAGAGCGCGGTATTGCTGGGCAATGTCCACGGAGTGGTAGTCCATGCCAGGAAGTAGGGAGTCCCCCACTCTGCCATTTCCGGCTTCGGGTTCTTTATCTTGAACTGCCCCACCACGGTCGTGTCTTTCACGTCGCGGTAGCATCCGGGCTGGTTCAGCTCGTGCGAGCTGAGTCCCGTACCGGCAGCGGGAGAATACGGCTGTATGGTATATCCTTTATAAAGCAGTCCTTTCTTGTAGAGTTGCTTCAACAGCCACCACAGGGTTTCGATGTAGCGGTTGTCGTAAGTGATGTAGGGGTTCTTCATGTCCACCCAGTAGCCCATCTTGTGAGTCAGGTCTTCCCACTCTTTGGTGAACTTCATGACGTCCTTGCGGCAGGCGGCATTGTATTCCGCCACGGAAATGCTCTTGCCAATATCCTCTTTCGTAATGCCGAGTGCTTTTTCCACACCCAGTTCCACGGGCAGTCCATGAGTATCCCATCCGGCCTTACGCTTTACTTGGAACCCCTTCATCGTTTTGTAACGGCAGAAAATGTCCTTAATGGAGCGAGCCATTACGTGGTGAATGCCCGGCATACCATTGGCCGAGGGAGGTCCTTCGAAAAATACGAAAGAAGGACAACCTTCACGTTCTGTCATACTCTTGGCGAAAACCTGGTTTTCGTCCCATTTCTTCAACACTTTTCCGTTCACTTCGGAAAGGTCGAGCTTCGAATATTCGGCAAACTTCTTACCCATCTTGATATTTACTATTTGACAATTTACAATTTACGATTGAAGATACTCTTGATAGGCATTTGGTACGTCAAAAGCTACCTTCTCCATTTTAAGGGTGCAAATTTACAAAAAACTTAAATACAAGAGACTTTTTAAGAACAAAAAAATATGCAGGTACGATTTTAAAAAATATTCGCTCACTCAACACTGTCCCTCTTTTCTCTTTTCCCGAATTAGTACATAGAAGTGCATCTGTAGATGTCGTTTGGGGCAATGCAGGGTTCCCTAAGCAAAAAACGACAAAAAACGCAGAATTTGCCAAAACTTACCCCCTGAAAACTACGTTGAAAACAACAAATGAGAGGGCTATTTTGCTGAGTTCAACAAATGGTATGTAGAATTCTGCGAATGCTATTGCCGCAATCAGCAATAAGCGTGCAGAGAACAGCATGGGAAAGAATAATAAAGTATTATATTAAAAGAAATAATAACAGCATCATCAGCGGATAGACTTCAACTGTTGCTGCTGTAACTATAATGCAAGGTGAAATAATTAAGGTAATGATTCACCACTCCGAAACAATCCGATGTCTCATCGAAAGAGAGAAAGTAATACATCAGGTTTTCGGGTTCTTTCTTTTGGGTCAGGATTTCGTCCACATAGGCAAGAAAGGCGTTTTTGATGCTGTTATCGTTGTAGTAGTCTGCCAACTTTGCCAGTTTACGTTCTATGGGTTTGTTATGCTGCAATTGCATGGCAGATTTCGAGCGTTCAGGCTTCACATCTCCGGTCAGTCCCCCATCATTATAGTATTGGCGGCGCTCGTCATAGACTTGGCTCAGCAGTTGATAGATTCGGGCGGCAGCCTCGTGATTTATGGCGGAGGCAGGCTTCAGTTGTTCTTCCTTGCTCTTCTTCTGCATAGTGGCGTGGTAGGCAAAGTAGAGGATGAAGTCACGGAAGAGCGTGGTTTGGGGCATGATGATTTCTACCAGGACATCCACGTCGGCAAGTACACTGAAGTCCACGGAGTAATAGCGGACACGTCCACGGGTGACGGAATTGACCTTTATGTCGGTTTTCAAGAAGCCCAAGGCCGAGAATTGCTTAATGATGACTTCCTGCCGGGTACGGCGGATACGGGTTTCTTCCTCTACACGCGCCTGGGAGTAATGGAAAGGCTTGTATTTAAAAGAAATCTGTTTTACTGTAAGCCAGTCGAACAGAATCAGCTCGTCGGGAGCCAGACGGTAGTTAAGTAATCGCAACACATTGATGCAGAGAGGTATTTCGGGAGCAGAGAGAGCTTTCTTGGCCATTGTTTCTGTTTTTTAGAATAAAAGTTTTGTAAAGATACGGATAAACTATGGAATTACCATCCGAAATGCCATACTTCATCGTCCCGGATGCCACACTTCAGCAGCTGAAATGCCACACTCCGTTGTCCGAAACCTATGGCATTCCGGACGATGAAGTGTGGCATTTCGGAGAATAAGGTGTGGCATTGGAGGCAACCGAGTGTGGCATTCGGGAAAGTCATCTTTTCATCTTCACCTCGTACAAATCGCCTCTCCGGTCTTTCAGGTTGCGTACACTGCCGTAGGTATGCAGTTCATTCAGCAAGTCCAGATCCACATCCGACACAAGAATCATTTCGGTATTCGGAGTGGCTTCCGCACGCTTGCCGTCTGTGGGGAAAGCGAAGTCGCAGGGAGTGAACACGCCGGACTGGGCATACTGGATGTCCATGTTGTGCACGCGGGGAAGATTGCCTACACTGCCGGCTATCACTACAAAGCACTCGTTTTCGATGGCACGAGCATGGGCGCACACCTTTACGCGGCTGTAAGCATTCTGCGTATCGGTAAGGAAAGGAACAAAGAGTATCTGCATGCCTTGGTCCGCCATGATGCGGCTCAGTTCGGGGAACTCTACATCGTAGCATATCAGCACGCCTATCTTAGCACAGTCCGTATCGAAAGTTTGGATGGACTTGCCTCCGCTCAGTCCCCAGGACTTTATCTCGTCGGGAGTGACATGTATCTTTTCGTACATTTCATAACTTCCGTCACGTCGGCAGAGGAATCCTACGTTGTATAGCAGCCCGTCTTCCTTGATAAGCGGCATACTGCCCGTAATAATGTTGATGTTATAGCTGATGGCGAGCTTGACGAAACGCTCCTTGATTTCCTCGGTATAGGCCGCCAGCCCGCGGATAGCCTGCGACTCGCCCTCGTTGTTGAATTTTGCCATCAACGGTGCGTTGAAGTATTCGGGAAAAAGGACAAAGTCACTCTTGTAGTCGCTCACGGCATCCACAAAAAATTCCACTTGCTCAAAAAGGTCATCCAGTGTCTTGTAGGTACGCATCTGCCATTGTACCAAGCCTACGCGGACAGTGGTTTTGGGGTTTACATAGTCTTGTGTGGGAGCCTGATAGTAGATATTGTCCCATTGCAGCAGGCAGGCGTAGTGCTTGGACTCCTCATCATTGGGAAGGTAGTTGCGCATCACCTTGCGCACGTGGAAGTCGTTAGAGAGCTGAAAGGTCAGCACCGGGTCGAAGATTTCCTTTTGCTTCACCTTATCTATGTACTCCTTGGGGCGGATTTGATCGGCATATTTGTAGTAGTTGGGGATACGTCCGCCAAACATGATTGCCTTCAGGTTCAATGTCTCGCAAAGTTCCTTGCGGTATTCATACATACGGCGTGCCAGACGCAGGCCACGGTATTGGGGATGGATAAAGACTTCGATGCCATAAAGTATGTTGCCTTTCGGATTGTGGGTGTTGAAAGTCTCCTTGCCCGTAACCTGGGCGTAAGTGTGGTCGTTCTTCACATCATCGTAGTTCACTATGATGGAAAGCGCACAGCCCACGATTTTCTCGTCAACCACCGTCACAATCTGCCCCTCGGGGAAGATGCGTATCAGTTTTTCTATTTGTTTGTGCGTCCAGAACACATCGCTTCCGTCTGAATAAACGCGCGTAAACGATTGTGCTAACTGGTCATAATCTTCAATCTGCAGATTACGTATCTGCACCTTATTGATTTTCATTGAATCCATAACTTTCTTGCTATTCCTGATTAAAAACAGTGCAAAGGTACGGTTTATCCTTACATGTTATCTTCCCCTCCGAAGATTTTTCTTTCCCATCTTGAACGGATAAGGGAAAAGATACGGAATTGATAACAAAAAGAGGAGGCATTCATCAGGCCTCCTCTTTCCCGTCTTATATGGACAGTTTCAATGACGGTCTTATCCGTTGTTTCTTCTATTCTTCCACAGCTTGGTCATGTCTTCCAGTGTCTTGCCTTTCGTTTCGGGAACAAGCTTCCAGACAAACAGAGCAGCCACCACACAGATGATTCCGTATAAGCCATAAGCAAACATGTGCCCGAACTTGTCTCCCATATCTCCCAAACTCATATTGTACATAGGTACGAAGGTGGAAGATACAATGAAATTGAATATCCATTGGAAGGCTACGGCAATGGCTACTGCAGCGCCACGGATGGTATTCGGGAAGATTTCAGCAATCAGTACCCAGCAGATGGGGCCCCAGCTGAACATGAACGAAGCACTGTAGACCATGATGCTGACAACAGCCAACATGGGAGGAAGCCCTGCCACAACGTTGCAAAGAGCTACTCCGAAAGCACCTATCGCCATGCCGATAGACCCCGAGATGAGCAGCGGTTTACGTCCCCATTTCTCGACTGTAAAGACAGCCAGCAACGTGAACAGAATATTGATGATACCCATGATGACGGTTTGAACCATCGGGTTGCCCATTCCCATCGTTTCGAAGATACGCGGTGCGAAATAGAGTACGGCGTTGATACCTACCGCTTGCTGGAATACACTCAGCATGATACCGATAAAGATAACCATCCAGCCATAAGTGAAAAGCTTTTCCGTCTTTTCCTCTGCCGTGGCTTTGATTTGAGACAGAATAACCTTTGCCTGAGCCAAGCCGTTGATACGGCTTAACACCTGGAGTGCCTTATCATCCTTGCCACTCATGGCAAGATAGCGTGGCGTTTCGGGAACAAACAGTACGAGCAACGCAAAGACTCCTGCAGGAACAGCCTCACTGACAAACATCAGACGCCATCCTATCTCTGTGGTCCATGCTGCCGCTTCGGGATTCAGAATCTGGTTGACTCCTTCAATGGCCTTTATCACCGGATTTGAATTCTCGCCCAGAATAAGGAAATTCACGAAGTAAACCACCAACTGGCCGAAGATAATGGCAAACTGATTCCATGATACCAGAGTCCCGCGAATGTTGCTCGGCGCAATTTCCGCAATATACATCGGGCAGATGGCCGATGCCAAACCTACGCCGATTCCTCCCAATACACGGTAGAAATTGAATGCCACGAGCAAGGAATAGGAAGGAACACCATAGTCGAAGAAAAGGAATTCCGGGTAGTAGGAGCCCAATGCCGACAGAAAGAACAAGACGCCGGCTATGAAAAGAGAATTCTTACGTCCCAGATTGGATGCGAAGAATCCCGAAAGAGCACTACCGATGATACATCCGATAAGTGCACTGGAAGAGGTAATGCCGTGAATCGTATCTGTGTAGACAAAATCGGAGGCACCCATAAAAAATGCCTGAAGCCCTTTATCGGCACCGGATATGACTGCTGTATCGTAGCCGAAAAGCAAGCCCCCGATGACGGCTACCAGCACAATAGAGAAGAGGTAGAGTTTACTGCCTTTTTCTGTATAATTCATGATATTAATGATTAATGGTTAATGATTAGCGATTAATGATTAGCGATTAATGATTAATATTGAAACACCTCATGCGCAACTTATTAACCACTAATCACTAAACATTGATCATTATTAGCAGTACATATTCACGATTGCCTCATACAATTCCTGCTTGCCGCTGGTCTGTTTCGGCTCACCGTTGGCTTTTGCGTAAGCTACCAAATCCTCTAGCGTCAGTTTGCCATCTTCAAATTCCTTGCCTTTACCACTGTCGAAGGAAGCATAGCGGTCGGCCAGCATCTTCTTGTAAGGAGACTCTTCAAGCAGTTTGGCTGCACTTTCCAGTGCACGTGCCATCACGTCCATACCGGCGATGTGGGCAATGAAAATGTCTTCCAGGTCGGTGGAGTTGCGACGGGTCTTGGCATCGAAGTTTGTACCGCCATTGCCAAAGCCTCCGTTACGGATGATTTGCATCATTGCCTGGGTCAGTTCGAAGTTGTCAATGGGGAACTGGTCTGTATCCCAGCCGTTCTGGTAGTCACCACGGTTGGCGTCGATGGAGCCGAGCATACCGTTGTCTACGGCTACTGCGAGTTCGTGCTCGAAGGTGTGGCCCGCCAAAGTAGCGTGGTTCACTTCGATGTTCACCTTGAAATCTTTGTCCAGATTGTGAGCCTTCAAGAAGCCGATAACGGTTTCGGTGTCTACATCATACTGGTGTTTTGTAGGTTCCATCGGTTTCGGTTCAATCAAGAAGGTACCTTTGAAGCCGCGGGCACGTGCATAGTCGCGGGCGATGGTCAACATCTGTGCGAGGTGCTCTTTCTCACGCTTCTGGTCTGTATTCAGCAATGACATGTAGCCTTCGCGACCGCCCCAGAATACATAGTTTGAACCTCCCAGTTCGATAGTAGCGTCGATGGCGTTTTTGATTTGGATGGCGGCACGTGCCACAACATCGAAATCGGGATTGGTGGCTGCACCATTCATGTAGCGGGCATGGCCGAATACGTTGGCAGTACCCCACAACAGTTTGATGCCGGTTTCTGCTTGTTTCTGCTTGGCATACGCTACGATTTCCTTCAAGTTGGCTTCGTATTCTTCAATGGTCTCGGCTTCTTCGCAGAGGTCTACATCGTGGAAGCAGTAGTATTCGATACCCATTTTCTGCATGAATTCAAAGCCGGCGTCCATTTTGTTCTTGGCAGCCTGAACCTTGTCAGCCTCACCGTTCCAGGGGAATTTCTTTGTTCCGCCACCGAATTGGTCACCACCTTCTGCGCAAAGAGTGTGCCACCATGCCATGGCGAACTTCAGCCATTCGCTCATTTTCTTACCCATGATTACTTTATCGGCATCGTAATAACGGAATGCCATCGGGTTCTTGCTCTCTTTACCTTCGAATTTAATCTTTCCTATTCCGGGAAAATACTCTTTTGTTGCCATAAGAATTTAATGTTTTAATGTGAGAATGTGCCAATGACAGACACATTCATCACGGGGTTAATTATTAATTTATTGTTTTAACGTGCTAACGTTTTAATGTGCACATTAGCACATTACCCAGTGTTTCCAGCGCGCATATGCGTCGGCATAAGCCTGGCGGTCTGCCACTTTCGGCTCTATCACCTCGAGCTTCTCAAGCGTGGCAAATGCTTCGTTGTTGTCCTTGTATATGCCCACACCGATTCCGGCGCCTTTGGCGGCACCTACAGAGCCGTCGGTATCATACAGTTCGATGACAGCTCCCGTCACACCGGCCAATGTCTCGCGGAACAGCGGGCTGAGGAACATATTAGCCTTGCCTGCATGAATTTTCTGCACGGGAATGCCCATTTGTTCCATGATGTCGATTCCATATTTAAAGGAAAAAACGATGCCTTCCTGCGCTGCACGGATGATATGCTGTTTGCCGTGCTGGTTGAAGTTGATGCCATGAATGGAGCAGCCTATTTCCTTGTTCTCAAGCATACGCTCCGCACCGTTTCCAAAGGGCAGGATGCTGATACCGGCACTGCCGATGGGAGCTTGTGCTGCCAGCAGATTCATATCGCTGTAGGAGATGCCTTCGGGAGCAACGGTGCGTTTTACCCATGAATTGAGGATGCCCGTACCATTGATGCACAGCAGAACACCCAGACGGGTTTGCCCGGCAGCATGGTTGACGTGTGCAAAGGTGTTGACACGTGACTTGGGGTCGTAGTTCACCTCACCGTTCACGCCGTATACCACGCCGGACGTTCCGGCGGTGGAAGCTATTTCACCCGGATTGAATACATTCAGGGAAAGGGCATTGTTGGGCTGGTCGCCGGCACGGTAAGTGATAGGCGTACCTTCTTTCAGACCCAGCTCTGCGGCTGCAGCAGCATTGACACGTCCCTGCTCGGAGAAAGTCGGTTTGATGTCGGCAATCAGAGAGGAGTCGAACCCATAATAGTCCATCAGAAAGTCGGCAACCCGGTTGTTCTTGAAATCCCAGAACATCCCTTCGGACAAACCGGACACCGTGGTACAGATGGTACCGCTCAACTTCATGGCGATATAGTCGCCCGGCAGCATTATCTTATGAATCTTTTCGTAAACGGAAGGCTCATTCTCCTTAATCCAAGCCAGTTTGGAGGCCGTGAAGTTGCCCGGAGAATTCAGCAGATGTGAAAGGCAAGTCTCCTCTCCCAATGTTTCGAAAGCCTTTTGTCCGTAGGGCACGGCTCTGGAGTCGCACCAGATAATGGCAGGACGCAACACCTGCTGGTTTTTATCTACACATACCAAGCCATGCATCTGATAAGAGATACCGATCGCCTTGATGTCTTCTGCGTTTACTCCGGATTCTGCCAATACCGCTTGTGTGGCCAGTTTCAAATTTTCCCACCAGTTTCCGGGGTCTTGCTCTGCCCAGCCGGGCTTCACTGCGATAATTTCCGCTTCAGTCTTGGGGAAGAAGGCAGACGATACACACTTGCCGCTTTCCGCATTTACCAGACTCGCTTTTACAGACGAGCTGCCGATGTCATAACCTAATAAATACATTTTTATCAATATTAAAATGAAAGTGATATGAAGAATTTACAATCCGGCTACCGTCGGATTTTATTGTATATCTTTTTGTCGAAACGGTAGTAGCGTGCCGCCCGGTGGGCCACGCCCTGCTGTTTTTCTTCCAGGGGGACGACATACTCCATCAAGGCAATTTTTTTATGGAAATTGCGTACGTCGTACTGCTTGTCATACACCAGTTCGTACAAAGTGCGAAGCTGGGATGCGGTGAACTTACGCGGCAACAAGTCGAACAGTGAAGACGGGTTGAACTCGACGTACTGACGGACATAGGTAATGGCTTCCTTGATAATCAGGTTGTGGTCGAATGCCAGAGCCTTTATATCCGGCATGGCTACCCAACTAGCTTGATAATTGTCCAAATCACGGTTCAATGCGCGGTCTATCTTCACCAGGGAAAGATAGGCTATGGTGACAATACGCTCCACCCTGGACTGCATGGCACGTTCCAGCCAATGTACATCTCTGGGGTCTTTCGTACGGTTTTTTGAGCCGAATGCCTTGAATTGCATCAGATTGACGTTCTTCAGACCCGTCAATTCATTCAACACCCGTTTGGCAGCTTCATCCAAATCCTCATCCATGTAAATCAAACTTCCGGGAAGCTTCATATCATGAAAGATTTCTCCTTCTTCCTCTCCTGCACGCTTAATCAGCAGAACCTTTAGCTGTTCTCCGTCAAAACCAATCACTACACAGTCCACAGAGATATGATTGTTTGCCAACGGCGTTTTTTGTTCTATGTTTTGCATAATATATCTCGTTAAGCGCTGCAAATATAAATAGGTTTTTCTAATTTGCAATAAAGGAGAAGAATATTTTTATAATGTTATAAAGCATTATTTTTCAACCGAATACATATCTTACTTTATACAATATCATTTTCAGTTGTTATCGTATGGAATACAATATGTAATTTACAAGAATGCACAAGAGGTCTAATTGTAGGAAATACAATAAGGAGAAAGTGTTTCATTTATAAGTATTTCAGCCTCCGGATACCACAGAAGGCCCAAGCATACATATTGTATTTTAGCTTCCCTCCTTAAAGTAAGGGCATTGCACAAAAAACATCCGTTTGTGCGGTGAATATCAGAAAAACCTCTACCTTTGCAGCACTTTTTATTTAAACACTAAAAAACGAGTAAATATGAAAGCATTTGTATTTCCGGGTCAAGGTGCCCAATTCGTTGGCATGGGAAAGGACCTGTACGAAAATTCGGCATTAGCCAAGGAACTTTTTGAGAAAGCAAATGATATCCTCGGGTATCGTATTACTGATATTATGTTCAACGGAACAGATGAAGACCTGCGCCAGACTAAAGTTACCCAACCTGCCGTATTCCTTCATTCCGTTATTTCCGCCCTCTGCATGGGCGATGACTTTAAGCCGGAGATGACCGCCGGTCACTCATTGGGCGAGTTCTCTGCCTTGGTTGCTGCCGGTGCACTGAGCTTTGAAGATGGTCTGAAACTGGTGTATGCCCGTGCCATGGCTATGCAAAAGGCTTGTGAGGCACAGCCCTCCACTATGGCAGCCATTATTGCCCTGCCGGATGAAAAGGTTGAGGAAATCTGCGCTCAAGTAAGTGCTGAAGGTGAAGTTTGCGTGGCAGCCAACTATAACTGCCCGGGACAGATTGTAATTTCCGGTTCCATAGAAGGTATCAACAAGGCTTGCGAACTGATGAAGGCTGCAGGTGCAAAGCGTGCTCTGCCGTTGAAGGTAGGCGGTGCGTTCCACTCTCCGCTGATGAACCCTGCCAAAGTTGAACTGGAAGCAGCCATCAATGCAACAGAAATCCATGCTCCGAAGTGCCCCGTATATCAGAATGTAGACGCTATGCCTCATACTGACCCGGTAGAAATCAAGAAGAACCTGGTGGCTCAGCTGACAGCATCGGTACGTTGGACGCAAACAGTGAAGAACATGGTTGCCGATGGTGCTACGGACTTCACAGAGTGCGGTCCTGGTGCAGTGCTGCAAGGTCTTATCAAGAAGATTGCACCGGAAGCTACGGCTCACGGGATTGCATAATTCCTTAAATAGAATATTTTCAAGGCTGTCTTTCTTCAAATAGACAGCCTTTCTTGTTTTAGTAGGCCATTTCCTTTATATTTGCCACTCACAACAAAATGGGATATATGGAAAAGATTACGGAGTTCAGAAATACCTTGGCAGTACCTATTCATAAGTTATCGATAGACTCTCTGGTACAAGAGGTATGCCTCTGCCCCGAGTATTTTGAAGATATATACCGATTGACATACGATGAAAAACAGACGGTGTCATGGCGGGCAATATGGGTATGCGAGAAATTGAGCGAAATCCATCCCGACTGGTTCATCCTACTGTACGATGAAATCATTCAACGGCTGATAGACTGCACGCACGACGGTTCCAAACGTCTCTTATTATCTATACTGTATAATATTCCCATCCCTACTCCAATCTCCGTCGATTTGCTGAATTACTGCCTGGACCACATGCTATCTCCGCAAGAAAGCATAGGAGTGCAAGCCCTTTCCATCAGAATAGCCTATCTGCTTTGCAGGAAGGAGCCGGAACTGCTGCAGGAATTGCAACTGATACTAGAAAATACAGAGCTTGATTTTTATTCAACTGGAGTCAGAACCACTGTTCGGAATACGCTGAAAAAGATACGTGCCACAAAGGGGCGCGAGTAAACAAAAAGTAATCACTGAAATAAAAAGTACGTTCTTTTGTTTTTTATTTCCGATTTTCCCTTACCTTTGTTGCCGTAAAGACAAAGGGGTGCCCCGACGGGCTGAGATTATACCCTCGAACCTGATGCAGTTAGTACTGCCGTAGGAATTGGATATTTCTTTCTTCACTGAACTTGCCGTAAAGACGCTTCTTTGTATTTACTTCCATTTGTTTTATTTCTTAATGAACAGAAAAATGAAAGTATTGGTCAACAACAAGGAAGTGAAAACCGGCGCCACTACCCTTTCACAACTTATCGAGGAACTTGCCCTACCGATGCAAGGCATTGCCGTGGCCGTAGACAACCGTATTGTACTTCGCACGGAATGGACAAAATGCATCCTGAGGGAATACATGCCCATCATCATTATCAAAGCAGCTTGCGGAGGGTGAGGAAGATGAAGGACGAGAGACTGAAAAACGGAGGAATGCAGTTCATCACGCACTATACGGAACGATATTCGTATCTGGATGCTGCACGCATGGCTCTTGAGGGCGGTTGCCGCTGGGTGCAACTGCGCATGAAAGACACCCCGGTGGAAACGATAGAACCCGTAGCTTTGGAAGTGCAGGCCCTTTGCCGGCAATACGGTGCCACCTTCATCATTGACGACCATGTGGAACTGGCGCGAAAACTGCATGCCGACGGCGTACATCTTGGAAAGAAAGACATGCCCATAGCCGACGCACGCCGGATTCTGGGCGCGGAGTACATTATAGGCGGTACCGCCAATACTTTTGAGGATGTACTGCAACACTACAAAGCCGGTGCCGACTACATAGGCTGCGGCCCCTTCCGCTACACCACAACCAAGAAGAATCTGAGTCCGATATTGGGACTGGAAGGATATACAGCTATCATCCACCGGATGCAGGAGAAGGATATACACCTTCCGATAGTAGCCATCGGTGGAATAACCATAGCGGATATTCCAGCCGTTATGCAGACGGGGGTAAGCGGGATTGCCCTTTCGGGCACGGTACTGCATGCCGATAGTCCGGCAGATGAAATGAAAAGAATCATTTCTTTAATGGAGAATGAAAAATAAAGAATTAATATATGACGACTGATATGGAAAAATTAGTGATTGCGGGACGTGAGTTCAACTCCCGTCTGTTTTTAGGAACCGGAAAGTTCAATTCCGATGAAGTGATGGAGCAGTCTATCCTGGCATCCGGCACAGAAATGGTGACGGTAGCCATGAAACGCATTGAACTGGACAACAAGGAAGACAATATGCTGGTACACATACAGCATCCCGGTATCCAGCTTCTGCCCAACACCTCCGGCGTGCGCAATGCCGAAGAAGCTGTTTTTGCTGCACAGATGGCGCGTGAAGCTTTCGGCACGAACTGGCTGAAACTGGAGATACACCCCGACCCCCGCTATCTGTTGCCCGATTCTGTAGAGACGCTGAAAGCCACAGAAGAACTGGTCAAGTTAGGATTTGTGGTACTGCCCTATTGCCAGGCCGACCCCACACTGTGCAAGAGGCTGGAAGAAGCCGGTGCCGCCACCGTCATGCCGCTGGGTGCTCCTATCGGTACAAACAAAGGACTGCAGACAAGGGATTTCCTGAGAATAATCATCGAGCAAGCCAATATCCCCGTAGTGGTGGATGCCGGTATCGGTGCCCCGAGCCATGCGGCAGAGGCTATGGAAATGGGCGCTTCGGCTTGCCTGGTGAATACAGCCATTGCAGTGGCGGGCGACCCCGTGACCATGGCGGTAGCGTTCAAGCAGGCTGTAGAGGCAGGACGCATGGCATACGAAGCAGGTCTGGGCATACAGGCAGATAATTTTGTTGCGGAAGCCAGCTCACCGCTGACGGCTTTCTTGAATGAAAAATGATAAAACAGGGAGATTTACGATTAGACGATTTACGATTGAAGTTACTCATGCAATCATAAACCTACCGGTTGAGAGAGGTTGTTTAACAATACAAACTCCAATCGTAAATCGTAAATTGTCTAATCGTAAATCTCTACATAACAAAACCTAAAGAAAAATGAACCAGAAGATAAAATTCCCCCGTTCCGAGAAAGTATATTTGCCGGGCACCTTGTTTCCCGAATTGCGCGTAGCTATGCGCAAGGTGGAGCAAGTGCCCAGTACGAACTTCGTTGATGGAGAAAAGGTACTTACTCCGAATCCGGAAGTGTATGTGTATGATACCAGCGGACCGTTCAGCGACCCTGCCGTCGAAGTGGATTTGAAGAAAGGGCTGCCCCGTCTGCGCGAGCCGTGGATACTGAAACGCGGCGATGTGGAGCAGCTTTCCGAAATAACGTCGGAGTACGGGCGCATGCGCCGCGACGACCGGTCGCTCGACTCTCTGCGCTTTGAGCATATCACCCTGCCCTACCGCGCCCTTCAAGGAAAATGCTGCACACAGATGTACTATGCCAAACAAGGCATCATCACGCCTGAAATGGAGTATGTGGCGATTCGCGAGAACATGAACTGCGCGGAGCTGGGAATAGAGACGCACATCACACCGGAATTTGTACGCCAGGAGATTGCTGCCGGACGCGCCCTGCTTCCTGCCAACATCAACCATCCCGAAGCAGAGCCGATGATTATAGGCCGTAACTTCCTGGTGAAGATAAATACCAATATCGGAAACTCCGCCACCACCTCGGGCATCGAAGAAGAGGTAGAGAAAGCATTGTGGAGCTGCAAATGGGGCGGCGACACGCTGATGGACCTCTCCACGGGCGAGAACATACACGAAACGCGCGAATGGATTATCCGCAACTGTCCCGTTCCCGTGGGCACTGTCCCCATCTACCAGGCATTGGAGAAAGTGAACGGCAAGGTGGAAGACCTCACCTGGGAAATCTACCGCGACACCTTGATTGAACAATGCGAGCAGGGAGTGGACTACTTCACCATCCATGCCGGCATACGCCGCCACAATGTGCATCTGGCCGAGAAAAGGTTGTGCGGCATCGTGAGCCGTGGCGGCAGCATCATGAGCAAATGGTGCCTGGTGCACGACCGCGAGAGTTTCCTTTACGAACACTTTGATGACATTTGCGACATTCTGGCACAGTATGACGTTGCCATCTCTTTGGGAGACGGGCTGCGTCCGGGGTCTACGCACGATGCCAACGATGAAGCGCAGTTTGCAGAACTCGACACGATGGGCGAGCTTGTGCTGCGTGCCTGGGACAAGAATGTGCAGGCTTTCATCGAAGGTCCCGGCCACGTGCCCATGCACAAGATTAAGGAGAATATGGAGCGCCAGATAGAAAAATGCCACGATGCGCCTTTCTATACGCTCGGCCCCATCGTGACGGACATCGCACCGGGATACGACCATATCACGTCCGCCATCGGTGCGGCGCAGATAGGCTGGCTGGGTACGGCGATGCTCTGCTATGTCACTCCCAAAGAGCATCTGGCACTGCCCGATAAGGAGGATGTGCGTGTAGGTGTCATCACCTATAAGATAGCCGCCCATGCCGCCGACCTGGCAAAAGGGCATCCCGGAGCACAAGTGCGTGACAATGCACTGAGCAAAGCACGTTATGAATTCCGCTGGAAAGACCAGTTTGACTTGTCGCTCGACCCGGAACGTGCGTTCAGCTATTTTCATGCAGGGAAGCATGTGGATGGGGAGTATTGCACGATGTGCGGACCGAACTTCTGTGCGATGCGGTTGTCGAGAGAATTAAAAAAGAAATAAATGGGAATTGATAGAGCACTATGTTTTCAGACGAATTAGAACATATATCCTGGGAGGAAACCACGGCACGCATCCATGCCAAGACAGATGCGGATGTACGCCGTGCCCTCTCCAAAGAACATTGTAATGTAGAGGACTTCATGGCCCTCATCTCACCCGCCGCTGCCCCCTATCTGGAGACGATGGCACGATTGAGCAAGAAATACACCGAGGCACGATTCGGGAAAACCATCTCCATGTTCGTGCCTCTTTACATCACGAATTCCTGCACCAACTCTTGCGTGTATTGCGGTTTCCATATCAGCAACCCCATGCCGCGTACCATACTGACGGAAGAAGAAATCGTGAACGAATACAAGGCCATCAAGAAGCTGGCACCTTTCGAGAATTTGCTGTTGGTAACGGGAGAAAATCCGGCCAAAGCAGGCGTGCCCTACATAGCCCGTGCACTGGACCTGGCAAAACCCTACTTCAGCAATCTGAAAATAGAAGTGATGCCCTTAAAAACGGAAGAGTATGCAACGCTGAAAGAACACGGCATGAATGGCGTGATTTGTTTTCAGGAAACCTACCACAAGTCGAATTACAACATCTACCACCCCCGTGGCATGAAGTCCAAATTCGAATGGCGTGTCAATGGTTTCGACCGCATGGGGCAGGCAGGCGTCCATTCCATCGGCATGGGAGTGCTCATCGGTCTGGAGAAAGAATGGCGGACAGACATCACCATGATGGCTTATCACCTGCGCTATCTCCAGAAACATTATTGGCAGACGAAATACAGCGTCAACTTCCCCCGTATGCGTCCTTCGGAGAACGGCGGCTTCCAGCCCAATGTCATCATGAGCGACCGCGAACTGGCACAAGTCACTTTCGCCATGCGCATCTTCGACCATGATGTAGACATCTCCTACTCCACCCGCGAGCCTGCCGATATACGCGACCATATGGCAACACTCGGTGTGACAACCATGAGCGCCGAAAGCAAGACCGAACCGGGAGGATATTACAGCTATCCGCAAACACTGGAACAGTTTCATGTCAGCGACGAGCGCAAGGCTGTGGAAGTGGACAAAGCATTGAAACGCCTGGGGCGCGAACCAGTGTGGAAAGATTGGGATGCGAGTTTTGATTTGAAGGCTTTCAAGAGATGAGTGGCCGAATACAGAACCTTAATAATAATGAACAAATGAACCGATATGCCAGACAAACGTCCCTCCCTGAAATAGGCGAAGCCGGACAAGAGAAACTGCGTAATGCCAAGGTGTTGATAGTCGGTGTGGGAGGATTGGGTTCTCCCATTGCCCTCTATCTGGCGGGAGCAGGAGTCGGAACGCTGGGATTGGTGGACGATGACCAGGTCAGCATCAGTAATCTTCAACGTCAGGTTCTGTATGCTGAAGCTGACCTTGGGCAGCCTAAACCTCTATGTGGCGCCCGTAGAGTGCAGGGTTTGAACAGCGATGTAAACGTGGAAGTATACCCCTTCCGTCTGGACAAGAAGAATGCCGGAGAACTGATAAGGAACTACGATATAGTGGTAGACGGGTGCGACAACTTCGCTACCCGCTACTTGCTGAATGACGTATGCAACGCTTGGGGCAAGCCCTACGTTTATGGTGCCATTCAAGGCTTTGAAGGCCAAGTGTCCGTCTTCTGCTACGGTGAGAGTGCAAAAAACTATCGTGACCTCTATCCGGATGAAGAAGGGACACTGCTCATGCCATCTCCGGACAAATCGGTTATCGGCGTAACCCCTGCCATTGTGGGTAGCGTAGAAGCCAATGAAGTGTTGAAACTGATTTGCGGCTACGGTGAACCCTTGGCTGGAAAGCTATGGACGATTGATTTAAGGACCATGCAGTCGTATATTCTCTCACTATAGGCAAACATCCATAAAGATATGAAACTGATAGTCATTACCACGCCGCAATTCTTTGAAGGAGAAGCAGAGGCAGTTACCTCCTTATTCCAAAACGGTTTGGAAATGCTCCACCTGCGCAAGCCGGGAGCTTCGGCAGAGGAGATGGGGAATTTTCTTCAACAGCTACCGATGGAATATATGCCACGCATTGTCACGCATGAGCAATTCCAGCTGGCATCCGTTTTCGGTCTGAAAGGAATTCATCTGAACGGGCGCAATCCGCAGATACCGTCCGGATATAAGGGACATGTCAGTCGCTCTTGTCACTCTCTTGAAGAAGTGTTGAAACATAAATCAGATTGTAACTATGTGTTCCTCAGCCCCATTTATGACAGTATATCCAAAGAAGGCTATTCTTCCGCTTACTCCTGCGATACCTTGCAGAAGGCGCAGCAAGCTGGTATTATCGACTCAAAGGTGATGGCATTGGGTGGCATCACCTTGGAACATCTTCCGGAAATAGCCGCTTTAGGTTTCGGAGGTGCCGTACTGCTGGGAGATGTCTGGCAGCAAGCGAAGGAAGCTTTCATCCCCCACTTCCTCCACCTGAAACAGCTTTCCTCTCACCCCTTTAATTTTTAATTTCTAATTTTTAATTATTTCATGCTTCCCCCTATTATCCTTTCTATTGCCGGTTCCGACTGTTCGGGCGGTGCAGGCATACAAGCAGACATAAAGACCATTTCCGCTTTGGGAGGTTATGCCGCTTCCGTCATCACGGCTGTTACTGCACAAAACACACTGGGAGTACAATCGGTTTATCCGATACCTGTGGATATGGTTAAGGCACAAATCACCTCTGTTATGGATGATTTAAGGCCGGATGCCGTCAAGATAGGTATGGTATATGATGCCGGTATTGTGACCACCATTGTCGATTGTCTTCAGACATATACTCCGGAGTGTATAGTCTATGACCCCGTCATGATATCGACCAGCGGACGGCGGCTGATGACCGAAGAAACCATACAAGTCATTAAGACGGAACTGTTTCCGCTATGCACCCTCATTACTCCCAACCTGAATGAAGCAAGCCTGCTTTGGGGGCGAACCATTGCCGGCACTGTGGAGATGCAGCAAGCGGCACAGGAATTATCCTGCAGATACAATACCGCTGTTCTCGTCAAAGGCGGACATCTGGAGGGCAATGACATGTGCGACGTGCTTTATTGCCGGCAACCTTCTGCCGGGGCTGACGTCCTGCCATCCGGATGCATCCTCTATTCCAATCCCAAAATAGAGAGCCGTAACCTGCACGGCACGGGGTGTACCCTTTCCTCTGCCATAGCTACATTTCTTGCCGGTGGCAACAAACTCGATGAAGCGGTCTGCAAGGCTAAAGAGTATATCGGTACTGCGATAAACCGGGGGAAAGACATGAATATAGGGCACGGGAACGGTCCGTTATGGCACTTTCCTTTATCGGAATAAGAGCTCGTCGAAACGCATTATCTGTTTACCTTAAACGCATTATCTGTCAGCCTCCGATACATCATGTGTTTGGCACCAACGGACAATGCGTTTCGACATGCCTGCTTCTTAATAGCGTATGCCCAGAATTTTCTTGGCATCGTCTTTCTTGAACAGTGAATCAATGACGTCTAAAATCGCTTCGTAGTTTTCCGGATCTACGATATTGGGAGCGAATATGTTGAGGACTTTCATCTTGTCGTCATCAAAAGTATATAGTGCCATCAAACTGGCACATTGCACACAGTTCAGACTGTTGTTTCGGGCAACAGTTCTCATCATTTCGATTTGATCATCCTTGAAAGGGCGGGACTTCACTTTTTCATAAAAATGCCGGAAGTCTTCGGGGTGCATCCCCCTGACATAAACCGGAGCTGGAGAATCTATCACTACTTCACTGGGAACAACCGGCAACGTACGTGGCTCTCCGGAGAATGAGTCCATTGCAACGACTCTCCCACCTTCAAAAGTCACGACAATCTGAGTTCGGCTGATATTACTTTTACCGGACAGCACTCTGGAATATTCCCATTCTTCTATATCCCGGTCGAAGCGGCGATACTCTGGAGTTCCCAATATCTTGGTGACCTCCTGCCTGCTCATCCCCTTCTGGATACTGTTCAACACATCTACCTTAGCATCATAAAACAAACTGGAACAACTGCTGAATCCCATCGTCATTACCAGTCCCGCAATAATTAGTCTGATTGTTTTCATCTTATCGAGTTTTTAGTTGCCACAAAGGTAGGCAGAAACATGGATAGACCTCTTATTATCCCCCTATTTGTCAAAAGGGATTTCCCTACTTTTTTTAGCCATATACCTATTAATATGGAAATAATCCGTTATTTTTGCAGATACTATCACTATAAATAGGTAAAAACACATGGAAAAAGCAAAAGTATACTACTCTGATTTGCGTACCTCCCCTACATCCAATCTTTTGGATAAAATGGAACGCTTGCTGAAAAGGGCAGGCATCGAGCAACTTCCTTTGAAAGATAGCTTTGCTGCCATTAAAATCCATTTCGGCGAACCCGGAAACCTGGCATACTTGCGTCCCAATTATGCAGCTCGAATGGCAACCCTGCTCCGCAGCCTGGGAGCCAAACCTTTCTTGACGGACTGCAACACGCTGTATTCCGGTCGTCGTGCCAATGCTGTAGACCACTTGCAAAGTGCGATGGAGAATGGCTTTAACCCTATCTCGGCCCAGTGCCAGGTCATTATCGGCGACGGACTGAAGGGAACGGACTACCGCGAAATCCCTCTGAACGGGGAATATTGTCCGGCACCCAAAATCGGCACAGCGATAGCCGATGCCGATATTGTAATCAGTATGAACCACTTCAAGGGGCACGAACAAGCCGGTTTTGGCGGCGCCTTGAAGAATCTGGGCATGGGATGTGCCAGCGTAGGCGGAAAGCTGGAACTGCATTGCGCCTCGCAACCCAAGATTGATGAAGCAAGCTGCATCGGCTGCAACATCTGCGTGAAGCATTGCGCACACGACGCTGTGCACCTCAATGCCAGCCGCAAGGCAGAAATAGACTACGCCAAATGCGTAGGTTGCGGACAGTGCGTAGCCCTCTGCCAGCACGACGGTGCCGTGATGGGAGCCGAAGATACTTCCGAGCGCCTGAACTACAAGATTGCGGAATATGCCCTCGCTGTCGTTATGGGCAAGCCCCATTTCCACATCAGCTTCATCATGAACGTATCTCCCGAATGCGACTGCTGGAACCACAACGATGCCGCCATCGTGCCCGACCTCGGCATTCTGGCTTCGGCAGACCCGGTTGCACTGGACAAGGCATGTGCAGATATGGTCATCCAAGCCCCGATACTGCACGGTAACAATTGCCTTGCCACGGCACACGAGCACGACGACTTGTGTGGATGCGACAAGTTCCACTTGATGCACCCCGACACAGACTGGCTTGCCGGATTGCGCCATGCCGAGAAAATAGGATTGGGAACCATGGAATATGAATTGGTGAAGATTTGATTAAACCTTTTCAGTTTTAAACAGTCATAATAAAAATAGATTTATCAACTATAATATTATACAAATGGAAACATCTGTAAAACTTTATTCTTTGCCTTTCGGCAACGTAAAGACCTATCTATTCGCCCTGCTGTTCGTGGCAGGAAACATCGCCTTGCCGCAACTCTGCCATCTGGTCCCAGCAGGCGGTCCGACGTTGCTTCCCATCTATTTCTTTACACTGATAGCTGCTTATAAATATGGTTTCAAGGTAGGTCTGCTGACGGCTCTCTTGTCTCCGGTCATCAATCATCTGCTTTTTGCCATGCCTGCAGCAGCCGTGTTGCCGGCCATACTTATAAAGTCCGGTCTGCTGGCCGGAACCGCCGCTCTTGCTGCACGCTATGCCAAGAATATCTCTTTATTGGCATTGCTGGGTGTAATCCTCTCCTATCAAATTATCGGTACGGCCTTTGAATGGGCACTGTGCGGTAATTTCTTTTTGGCAGTGCAAGATTTCCGTATGGGCATTCCGGGCATGCTGATTCAGTGGTTTGGAGGATATGCACTGCTGAAAGCAATCGCAAAGAAATAAACGTATATTCTCAAACAGTATCCCTTAATCCTAAAACTTTGTTCGCACACTGCGGATACATATCCCCAGTTTGCGGATGTCTATCCCAAGGCTTGGGATAGACATCCGCAAACCATAAACAAAGTTTTTTCTTAACTGATAAAAACTTTTTCCCTAACTAAGAAAAACTTTCTCCTTAATAGAGAAGACTTTTCTCTTAATACTTTGAACTTTTTTCCGCTATTTTCCTTTCTCCCTACAATAAAATCATTAATTTCGTGCCGAACAATATATCATATTTTCAACATGGAAGTAGTAACGAACAACTGGTTCACTAAAAAATATCCGATAGGTTTTGCCTTAAGCGGCGGTTTCATCAAAGGCTTTGCCCATTTGGGTGCCATGCAATCCTTATTGGAACATGACATAAAGCCCAATATACTTTCCGGAGTCAGCGCCGGAGCCTTGGCCGGGGTATTCTACGCCGACGGCAATGAACCGCATAAAGTTCTTGACTACTTTGCCGGGCACAAGTTTCAGGACCTGACCAAACTGGTGATTCCCAAAGTCGGATTGTTTGAATTGGGAGAATTCATCGATTTCCTGAAAAGCAATTTGAAATCCAAAAAACTGGAAGAACTGCAAATTCCTCTGATTATTACAGCTACTGATCTGGACCATGGACGTTTGGTACATTTCCATAAGGGTGACATCGCCGAACGCGTAGCAGCTTCGTGTTGCATGCCGGTATTGTTTGCCCCGGTCAATATAGACGGCACCCATTACGTGGACGGAGGCCTGCTGATGAACCTGCCTGTCTCTACCCTCCGCCGTATATGCGAAAAAGTGATTGCCGTGAATGTCAGCCCTCTGATGGCAACCAAGTATAAAATGAACATTGTGAGCATTGCCTTACGTTCCTATAACTTTATGTTCCGCTCCAACTCTTTTCCTGAACGCGAGAAGGCTGATTTGCTGATAGAACCTTATAACTTGGAGGGATACAGCAATACAGAGCTGGAAAAGGCGGAGGAGATATTCATGCAGGGATATAATACGACCAATGATATATTGGAACGTCTGCTCATAGACAAAGGCAGCATTTGGAAAGAATAAAACAACCATTCTATAACATAGAAAACAAAGAAATGAACGACGAAAACAAATTGATTATTTATCAAGTGTTCACCCGACTATTCGGAAACAACAATAACCACTGCATCAATAATGGCAGCATCACCGAAAATGGATGCGGCAAGATGGCTGACTTTACAGCCAAGGCGTTGGGAGAAATCAAGAAGCTTGGCGCTACACATATATGGTACACGGGCATCATCGAGCATGCTACGCAAACTGACTACCGCCGTCACAATATCCAACCCGACCATCCGGCCATTGTGAAAGGTAAAGCCGGATCTCCCTATGCCATCAAGGACTACTATGATGTCGATCCGGATCTCGCCAAGGACGTACCGGAGCGTATGAGAGAGTTTGAGAATCTGGTGCAGCGCACTCACCGTAGCGGTCTGAAGGTTATCATAGATTTTGTTCCCAACCACGTAGCCCGTCAATATCACTCGGATGCCCAGCCGGATGGCACTTCACAACTGGGTTCAAACGATGATACCAATTATGCGTTCAGCCCATATAATAACTTCTATTATATCCCGAAATCGGAACTGCATGGCCAATTTGACATGAAAGGTGCAGCCGCCGAACCTTATAGGGAGTTTCCGGCAAAAGCTACCGGAAACAACCGTTTTGACGCTTATCCAAACATCACCGATTGGTACGAAACTATAAAGTTGAATTATGGAGTGGATTATCAGAACGGCGGGACTTGCCATTTCGACCCCATTCCCGACACATGGACCAAGATGCTGGATATCATGCTGTTCTGGGCGGGAAAGAATATAGACGGTTTCCGTTGCGATATGGCCGAAATGGTTCCCGTAGAGTTCTGGGAATGGGCAATCCCGCAGGTAAAGGAGCAATATCCCTCCCTGCTGTTTATAGCCGAAGTCTATAACCCGGGAGAATACAAGAATTACTTGTTCCGTGGCAAGTTTGATTATTTATACGACAAAGTAGGACTTTATGATACCTTGCGGGCTGTTACTTGCGGGTATGAATCGGCAACTGCCATCACCCGCTCTTGGCAAAGTCTGGGAGGTATAGAAAAACGCATGCTGAACTTTCTGGAAAACCATGACGAGCAACGTATCGCTTCCGACTTTTTTGCCAGTAACCCACGCAAGGCGATTCCGGCACTCATTGTGTCAGCTTGCATGAACACCAATCCGATGATGATTTATTTCGGTCAGGAGTTTGGTGAGCTGGGCATGGATAGTGAAGGTTTCAGCGGCCGGGACGGACGTACAACCATCTTTGACTATTGGAGTGTAGATACTATCCGCCGTTGGCGCAATGGCGGCAAGTTCGACGGCAAGATGCTGACGGAGGACCAGAAACACCTATACAGCATTTATAAACGGCTACTGACTCTTTGCAATGAAGAAAAGGCCATCTCTCAGGGGGCTTTCTTCGATTTGATGTATGCCAATGTCAACGGATGGCGCTTTAATGAACATAAGCAATATACATTCCTGCGCAAATTTGAGAGAGACCTGCTGCTGTTCGTCGTGAACTTCGACCATATCTCGGCAGACCTTGCCATAAATATTCCTTCTCATGCTTTTGACTTCCTGCAAATACCGCAGATGGACCAGTACAAAGCTACGGAGCTGCTCAGCGGAAAAGAAGAAAACATAAGTCTGCTTCCCTATAAGGCTACTAATGTGGCCGTCGAAGGATATGGAGGAAAGATACTTAAGATAAAGCTATAACGGAATCACAACTCTGGTGATTTATTAGATTTGGCACTGATTATGCAGAACAACACGGATTTCTTAATCGCTTCGTGGTTTTCCGCATAATCAGTGCCAAGTCTTTATTTGTTCTCTTCCATATATTCCTTCAGCCGATATAGCCGCGTGATGGCAGGATTATAAAAATCATCAGGATAATGTGCATCTATATCACTCAGGTTAGCTTGCACAAAACGTTTCACATCCACTATGTTCTCAGCATCAGACAATGTTACACTTTGAGGGAAAGATGTGCTCTTTGCCCAATCTATCAGCGCTTTAACGCTATCTTCATCAAATTTATATTCGGCCATATTCTACATATTTTCTTGCAAAGATAGTGCAAACCGGATGCAGAATAAAATGACCCACCCATTTTTTTATGCTAAAGTTATCCTCATCCGCATGAACAAAATTCCAATTTGTTGTGTTATATAAATGTGTTTTTCATAGTATTAGATATAAGATTAATTAAAAGAGACGTACCCGCTTGTGATAAGTAAGTACATCAAAAACAGAAGCGTCTGTTTGATTGATAAATGTGTAAGGAGCATCGGTTTACCAGAGCCGATGCTTTTTTTTACCCTTCTTTGTAGCATGTTAGAAATATTATCCGTAAATTTGGCAGATAATAAGGAAAGAATATGATATGAATATCCCTGTTATATTTCAATTTTTGAAAGAACTGTCTGCAAACAACAATCGTGAATGGTTCAATTCTCACCGGGAACAGTATGACGTCGCCCGTAGCGAGTTTGAAAACTTGCTTACAGTAATTATCTCCCGTATCTCTTTGTTTGATGAAAGCATCCGTGGTATAGAAGCAAAGGACTGTACATACCGTATTTATCGTGATACACGCTTTTCCGAAGATAAAACTCCCTACAAGACACATATGGGAGGATATATCAATGCGAAAGGAAAGAAATCCGACCATTGTGGCTATTACGTGCATCTGGAACCGGGAAACTGCTTGTTGGCCGGTGGAAGTTATTGTCCTCCCCCGCCCTTGTTAAGAGCTCTGCGACAAGCGGTATACGACAATATAGATGAATTTCGCAGTATAGTGGAAGATCCCGCTTTCAAGCAATACTTTCCCGTCATCGGAGAGAATTTTCTAAAAACAGCTCCAAAAGGATTTCCAAAGGACTATCCCTATCTGAAATACCTTCAGTGTAAAGAGTATACGGTTGCCTGCTGCCAGCCGGACAGCTTCTTTCTTGCTCCAGACTTTTTGGATCGTACAGACGACATCTTCAAGCAGATGAAGCGTTTTTCTGATTTTGTGAATTACACCATAGACGACTTTGAATAATTTACCTATATAACTAACTTAAAACATTTGAATTATGGTTATAGACAGACTTGAAAACATAGAAAAATATACTTTGCTGCATCCTCTGTTTGAGCAGGCCATTGATTTTTTAAAATCACATGATTTGCACTCTTTGGAAATCGGCAAGACCGAACTGAAAGGAAAGGACTTGCTGGTCAACGTGGCGCAGACAAACCCAAAAGAAAAAGAGAATGCCAAACTGGAAACCCATAAAGACTATATTGACATTCAAATACCCTTGTCCGGTACGGAGATAATGGGTTATACCGCCGCCCAAGACTGCCTTCCGGTTGATGCTCCTTACGATGCGGAAAAAGACATCACTTTTTTTGAAGGACTGGCGGAGAGCTATATTGCAGTGAAGCCCGGAATGTTTGCCATCTTTTTCCCTCAGGACGGGCATGCTCCGGGTATTACCCCTGACGGTGTGAAAAAAGTAATTGTGAAAGTTAAAGCGTAAATTTATCAAATATCCAAAACTCATCCTCTTTATGGAAACACTGAATTTAATCAAGAATGACCCATGGCTGGAACCTTTTGCCGATGCCATCAACGGACGTCATCAACATGCTATAGACAAAGAATCGGAATTGACCAATAAAGGAAAACTAACCTTGTCTGATTTTGCATCCGGATACCTCTATTTCGGCCTGCATCGTACTGACGATGGTTGGGTTTTCCGTGAATGGGCGCCTAACGCAACCCAAATCTTTATGGTCGGAACTTTTAACGATTGGAAAGAAGAAAAAAAATATAGTTTGAAGCGTAAAGCAAACGGTAATTGGGAAATCAAGCTTCCTGCTGATGCCGTGAAACACGGTGACTTGTACAAGCTGATGGTACATTGGGACGGTGGTTGCGGTGAACGCATTCCTGCATGGGCTACACGTGTCGTACAAGACGAACAGACTAAAATATTCAGTGCCCAGGTTTGGGCTCCGGAGAAACCCTATAAAATGAAGAAGCGGGCTTTCAAGCCATCTACAGATCCTTTATTGATATATGAATGCCATATCGGTATGTCTCAGCAGGAGGAAAAGGTCGGTAGCTATAAGGAATTTCAGGAAAAGATTCTTCCACGTATCGCCAAAGAAGGCTACAACTGCATACAGATTATGGCTATCCAGGAACATCCCTATTATGGTAGCTTCGGATACCATGTTTCCAGTTTCTTTGCCGCTTCTTCCCGTTTTGGTACTCCGGAAGAACTGAAGGAGTTGATTGATACAGCCCATAGTATGGGGATTGCCGTTATCATGGATATTGTCCATTCACACGCTGTGAAGAATGAAGTGGAAGGCTTGGGTAACTTTGCCGGTGATCCTAATCAATATTTCTATCCCGGTGGACGTCGGGAACATCCAGCTTGGGATTCACTTTGCTTTGATTACGGCAAGAACGAAGTTATTCACTTCCTGCTGTCTAACTGTAAATTCTGGCTGGAAGAATATCATTTCGACGGCTTCCGCTTTGACGGAGTAACCTCCATGTTATATTATAGTCATGGTTTGGGAGAAGCATTCTGTAATTATGGAGATTACTTCAACGGACATCAAGACGACAATGCCATTTGTTATCTGACACTTGCCAACCGGCTTATCCATCAGGTCAATGCCAAAGCCATCACCATTGCCGAAGAAGTATCGGGAATGCCCGGACTGGCGGCAAAATATGAAGATGGCGGCTACGGATTTGATTACCGTATGGCCATGAATATTCCCGATTATTGGATTAAGACAATCAAGGAGAAAATAGATGAAGACTGGAAGCCATCCAGCATGTTCTGGGAAGTGACCAACCGCCGCAAAGATGAAAAGACCATCTCCTATGCGGAAAGCCATGACCAAGCTTTGGTGGGCGATAAAACCATCATTTTCCGCTTGATTGATGCGGATATGTACTGGCACATGCAGAAAGGAGACGAGAACTATACCGTAAATCGAGGCATTTCTCTCCATAAAATGATACGTTTACTGACTGCGACTACTATCAATGGCGGTTATCTTAACTTTATGGGCAATGAATTCGGACATCCGGAATGGATTGACTTCCCCCGTGAAGGTAACGGTTGGTCTTGTAAATATGCCCGCCGCCAATGGAATTTGGTGGACAACAAGAATCTGGCATATCATTATATGGGTGACTTTGATGCTGCCATGTTGGGAGTTGTAAAAAGCATAAAGAACTTCCAGGCTACTCCGGTCCAAGAAATATGGCATAATGACGGTGACCAGGTATTGGCCTATATGCGCAAGGACTTGATTTTTGTATTCAACTTCAACCCTAAGCAGTCTTTTACTGATTACGGTTTCTTGGTTCCTGCCGGAACTTATGAAGTTATTTTGAATACAGATAATCCAGATTATGGCGGTAATGGTTTGACGGATGATACCATCAAACATTTTACCATCCACGACCCGCTTTACAAAAAAGACAAGAAGGAGTGGCTGAAGCTTTACATACCGGCACGTACAGCTGTTGTACTGAGAAGAACTAAATAGTCATTTCATAACGCAAAAAAAGAGGCAGATATCAATTCAGATATCTGCCTCTTTTTTATATATGAGTCTTTTATTTCACTTGACTGTCGATGAAGTTCAACATCGTTTTTGCATTATCCATCATTTTCTTTTGAGCTGGTTTGTCCGCAGAGAGCAATGGAATAAGTTTATCCAAATATTCTTTGGCTTCCTTGAATTCAACTTTTGCTTTTTCTACATCTGTTTTCATGGTATTGGCACCCTTACTATAATACAAAGAACCCAGACTGTTAAGTGCATTTACATTATCTGCTTGGATAGCTATGGCTTGTTTAAATGCTTCTTCGGCTGCATCCATCTTTTTGGCTTTCTGCGCCATGATACCTTGATTTACGTAATAAGTGGCATACAATTTAGTCAATGTCTTATTACCGGGATTTGCTTCCAGCCCTTCCTTTAAAGTGGCAACATACTCATCATTTTTCTTCAAATCTTTCAAAGCACCGGCTTTACCTATATAAGCATTTGCCAGGTTATACTTTTTCTGTACAGCAATATCAAAATACTTCAAAGCTTCGGCAGGTTTCTTTATCTTATCGGCACAAACGCCACAGTTATATGCAATTACGGAATCTTGGTTGTTTGTTTGTGTCAGATAAGTACTAAATTTTGTGTAAGCTTCCTGGTAATTTTTAGCTTCAAGAGCAGCCTTACCATCGTTGACCAACTGGGCAGGGTCAGCATTCTGCGCAAAGAAATTCGTAGCTGCACAACATAGTGCAATAGATAAGATTAATTTTTTCATATGCTTTAATTCATTTAAAAGTTGATTCCCAAAGTTAGTTTACAATGGTATAGAAGCAAAACCTTTTTACTTTTTTTGAGGTTTTTAGCATAGTCGTAACAAGTGTTATTTTACGTAAAAGCAAATATCCGGATATGTGTGTTGGGCTTTGTCACATATGTTACACTTATACTTAGAATATCATATTATCTTTGCCACAAAAAAAGATTATGGAACAATTACATGCACATGAAGTCCTTCACATGATGGAAGGTAATAGTTATACTGAGTTATCATTGAGAGAAGCCATTATCCAAAAATTCGGCGAGCAGCAGCGTTTTTTCACCTGCTCTGCCGACAATATGGATGTAGATACCCTGATAGAATTTCTTAAAAGAAAAGGAAAATTTATACCCGCCAATGGTGGATTTACAGTGGACATGACTAAAGTTTGCAATCACTGATGAGGAATATTAATTCCTTCTTCTGTTAAATTGAATATTATTTATGTTAATAGTTAACGGAAATAATATTCTACTAAACCATGTTATAATATCCGCTGATTACCCGCTAAAATTTGGATATCTCCTGCAAGTACGTATCTTTGTACTGTGTTTTTCATAGTATTAGATTTAAGGTTAATAAAAAAGATTGGCTGTCTGGGATAGATAGCCTTTTTTTATGTCTAAATGTCATCTTTCCCCTTTTTAGTTATAGTTTTATTCTATCTTTGTAGGTCAGATAATCCACGCAGCATTAATAGAATAAACTGAATATGGGAAAACGCTTTATTTTTATCTTGATGGCATGCTCATTATTGAGTATAGCTACTGTTGTGCATGCACAGCATATTGACAAGCAAACATATATTTTTGCCATCAAAAAGGTTGATACTCTGAAACTGGACAAGTATGTAATGATTGATCAAATACAAGGGACACAATCAAAGCCCGTCATTCTTTTTGCATTTGGGGGAGGTTTCAAAGGCGGGAGAAGAGATAATCCCGATTACATTTCTTATTTTCATTTTTTGGCACGAGCCGGCTATGTGGTAGTATCAACAGATTACCGTACCCAATTAAAGGATATAGATAAATCGGAGTATTCGGACTTGCAAGGATTCTCTTCTGCCCTGCAACAAGCAATCACTTGTGCTGTAGAAGATTTTGGTGATGCTACAAATTATATAATTGAGCATAGTGTAGAATGGCAAATAAATCCTGCACAAATTATAGCTTGCGGTTCAAGTGCAGGTGCGATAACTGCCCTTCAAGCAGAGTATGAGATTTGCAATCAAACGGCTTTTGCGGACAGATTACCTGCCAATTTCAATTATGCAGGGGTCATTTCCTTTTCTGGAGCAATCTGTGCCAATGGTATTCCAAAATGGATAATGTCCCCTTGTCCTCTTATGTTGTTCCATGGTGATGCCGACAGCACGGTTCCTTTTACTAAGGCAGTAGTAGAAGAGGAAATGGGGCTATGGGGCTCAAACTTTATCTGTATGCAACTGAAAGAAAAAGAGACAGCATACTATTTCTATATAGCGGAAGGTATAGGACATTCCCTATCCTATTCTCCTATGAAGGATAATCGTCATGACATCCTGAGCTTCCTAAATCGGTTGGTACTTGGTAAAGAAAAACGTTGCATTACGACTGTAGAGAAGAATCCGGAAATATCTAGATATAAGAGTGATTTTACAATAGAAGATTATATCCGTGAAAATATGCGTTAATTCCTATCTTTATATCCTTTCCAGAGTTTTTGTTTCTCCACCAATCAATTATCTTTGCACATTATTATTCTATAAAAACAAATCTTTAATTCTATAAATTATGTTGGTACGTATTATCAGTATGGTCATAGCCGGAGTTATTATAGTATATCTAGTCCGTTGGATTGATAATTTTTTCTCCAGGTATCGCAAATAAATCTTGCCTGCAATGTAAACCAAATACTCCAATTTGTTTCCCATTACAACCTATGCTGACAAAATGCGGACATTTTCTAATTCTAAAACAAGAAAACCGCAAAAGCTTTTTATTAGCCATTTGCGGTTTTTTCCTTGTGATTCCGTTGCGATTCGGAATATAAAATACTATAAAACCAATACATATAACATAATATTAAAAATCAGAGTAATATAAAAATATTATATTGCATACCATTGCATTATGTTGTGCAATATTTGAACTGAGTTGTGCAATTTATGTATATTTGCACAACCGATATAACAGAGAATATATGACTACAGTAAAAGCATTTATAAGAACTGGGAAGAAGGATAAAGAGGTAAATGTCAGATTTCGATTATCTGATGGACGCAATGTACAGTTATTCCACAAATCAGATATTATGGTCTCTCCTACTCTTTGGGATGCCAAGACTGAAAAATATAAGGCTAAAAGTATTATAAAGTTAGACATAAGAACATCATTTAACACATCTATTGAAGAACGGAAGAATCTAATTTTATCCATTTATGGGAGCAACAAAGAATTAACCAGTGAAAAACTGGAAATCTTAATAGACCAGCACTTACATCCTGAAAAATATAACATCAGCAGTGAAGAGGAATCCATGTGTAGTATGTTCCAACGCTATGTTGACGGATGGCTAAATGCAGGTGTAATAGGTCCCGGCAGAAAGAAACATTACGATGTAGTGATAAGGGAACTGACTCGATTCCTCATTATCAATGGCATTGACGGGTTGCCGGTCAATGAATTCAATAAGGAACATATTCTAAATTTTCGTGATTTTCTACGCAAAGAATACACTCTGGTTGAAAAATTTCCAGAACTGTACGCAGAAATGAATAAGCGGAATATACCATCAAAGGAAAGAAGCCAGAATACAATTGCTGAGAAACTATTATTATTACAAGCATTTATGGTGGAGCTTGAAAGTAATGATGTTATTCCCGTATCTCCTTTCCGCAAGATAGGAAAAGAAAAAGAGTCCATTATGAAGCAACAATATGACGAGCCTTTCTTTCTCACCAAAACAGAATTCAATGAAGTTGTCCACAAAGAATGTCCCGAAACATTGCAGCGAGTAAAAGATGTATTCGTTGTTCAATGTTGTTTCGGTTGCCGTATAGGTGATTTCAGACGATTCACTTTTGATAATATCAGCATTGAAGAAGGAATACCTTACATTCATTATTTACCTCAAAAAACACACAAGGATGGACTTATACGCACTGAGATAAAAACTCCCATCATTCGTATTGCTTATGATATTATTATGAAGTATAAAGGTAGGCTACCAAGCAATGCTTTGTTACCCTATTATCCTGATGGCAATGGTGAAACCGGGTACAATTATCAAATAAAAAAACTACTTGAATACTGTGAGATTAGCCGGAAAGTGGCAATGTTTAGTGCGGCATTGGGAACAAATGAATACAAATCCATATATGAGATTGCAAGCAGTAAACTTGCCCGTAAAACTCATGTAGATTTAATGAATAAAGTTCAGATAGATAAATACGCAGCAGGCCTTCATGCAAAAGGCAGTGGAGCCGTAGACAGATATACTGGATTAGGTATAAAAGAACGTTTTATTTTAATGTGTGCGGCTTTTGGCTGTAATCAGTATGAAGTTGACGATGATTTATCTGTAATGGAATAGGCTCACTTAGTATCTCATATTGATACTCTGTTATTTGACACCATCCCCGTAGTTGAGCCGCTACGGGGATTTTTACTGAAAAAGAAGCGATTCATTCAACTGCCTTTTCCACAATCTCCATCACTACATGGCTTGACTCCAACCAGAACCAATACCACAACCAAAGCATAATCCCACCCAACCAAACAAAAGCCACATCAATATAGTACAAATTTAATATCCTGCTAACCAATACACATAAGAGTTCTCCGCAAAGCACATAGGCAGCAACCATAGTAACAAGCTGGTCATTGGCAACAGTTATCAAAACCAGAATGCCTATAACGGGAAGAAGGGAAATACAATCAATTAGAAGTTGTTGTTTGTCATTCATAATACAATAGGGATTAGAATACAAATATAAACATTATTTTGTATAAAACAACCCTCTATAATAGGAATTTCTGACGAAAAAGAAACGAACTATTATTACAATATAAACAAAAAGAGCGACTATTCAGCCGCCCCTTTCGCATTAACGAGATAGACATAAAAGCATCTCGAATCATCTCTGTAGATGGATGCCGAACCACTACAGAGTTTCCATTCATTCTACAGTTTCTCCTTTTTCATTCAGAAGTACCGTTACTTCTTCAGTGGATTGATTTTCCTTGGTGATGGTCAACACAACCTTATAAATCTTACCGGTTTCTTTCTCGGAAATGAAAGCCTCCTTTATTACAGCCCCCTCATAGTCCTTAGCCAAGACATTCATAACTGCCTGAGGCAAGTCTTTTACTTCCACTTTTGTGAACTCATCCTGAGGATTTTGCTGAGTTTGCTCTACAGACTGTGTTCCAGAAACCACGTAAGCAAATGCTACTGAACTGCCTAATCCCATAACCATTGCTAATGCTACCAATACTTTTTTCATAATCGTAAGTTTTAAGTAAATAAATATAGTTTTTGTATTAACTATAGGACAAACGATATGCCATGATGTACATCAGCACATAATACATTATACATCAGCATATTATAAAAACAAGAAGGAATAATTATGTGTGGAAATATGTGGAACTGAGTACCACACATGGGGAATAATTACACAATATGGATTACTTAATTCCTGGGAAATGGAACAAGGCAGCTGAATAAGCTGCCCCTTCTATAAAACAGTCAACAAACAGACATTCACTAATCAAATGACATAAACATAAGCATAAATAACCCGGCTAAAGCCATAGCAAATGCAATTACCATACAAAACTCTTTTTTCATAACTAATAATTTGGTTAAACACATATTTCCATCGCACGTTCAACAACGCACTCTTGTCTCCGACAAAACCTCAGCCGCATAAAAGCTGAGGTCCAGCATGTTCCTTTCAATATATACAATCAATTAGAGCACACAATGTTGGAACATTCTGTAAATCCAGTATAAAGAAACTGCAATGGCTGAAAGAAGGACTATACTAACACTATATACCGAATTCTACTATAAAGACAACTGCTTTTCTGAAATTCCCTACGTGATTGAGGGAATTTTATAAAAGGAAGGGCCCAAATGAAAAAAATCCCGACGAAAGCCGGGATATGTCATACACAATAGGTATGAATTGTTGCTTATGAATATAAAGGCGGCTGAATAAGCCGCCCCTTCTACAAATTTCCTAAGACGATATGCAACAGATTTAATAGTCATCAGTAACGATTTTCACTCAATTTTCTAATAGCCTCCAATCTTGCCATTATCTGAGAAATCCTTTTCCCGTCTTTAGAATAATCTAATGTTTTTAACTCTGCCTCAAGAGCTACTTTTTGTTGGTACTCTAATTCTTTCGCTGCTTCTTGGCTTAAAAGTTGAATGCCAGAACTTCTAACAAGTTTGTTCATAAATCATACATTTTTAAAGTTTATAAAATTATTGCCGAAAAAAAATCGCAATACCTCCTAAAAAGATATTGCGATTCAATGATACTAATACAATGGTACAAATATAATGGTATTTTTCCAGAATAACAAAAAATCACCACATAAAAATATTCCAGCTAACTCCGGCACCGACATAAAAACCACCCGGATACCCATATCCAGCCTGCAATCCAAATCCCCAACGCTTCCTTTTCGGTTTGACAATCACCGGATGATAAATATCATTCGTCACCGTCTGATACACAGTCTTCGGATACACCACCATACTATCCAGCCGAGGGTCTACATATCCACTTACCACAGCCCGATACGAGCTGTCTCTATATATCACTTGCTTACGATGAAGCAAGGTATCACCTATCCGTGTCGTATCATCCGGCACGAAACGCCAGAACACAGCCATCGGTGCAGAGATAAGCATCGTATCTACCTTGACAACCGTCTTTATCTTCGTCTCTACACGAACTTCAGCCGGAGGCTGCTCATGCGGACGGAACCAAGCCGTCACACAAGCAATTGCCAGCAGTACAATTAATATCCACGGTAACTTTTTCATTCCTCGAACCTTAAATCGTTTATACGGTTCATCCATCCCCGTTTGAATTTATTGTTCGCCGGACGCTTTTTGCATATATCCTCGATGAAATCGAACCGTGCAATCTTAATCATGTCGAACAACTCACGCGGGTTCCTGGCATTCACCGCAGCGAGTGTCTTAGGACCTACTATTCCATCCACAGTAACACCAAGCAAACGTTGAGGTATCTTGATGCCATGCGCACCGGATGCCCACACCCAATCGACAAGGATATTCGCCACAGACTGGCTCGTTATCAAATCTGCCTTCCATCTATCCCAATAATGCGGCTTGAGCACCCGGTTAACGACATCCTCACGGGTAAGCAGACGCAGGTCATCCACGTCTATATCACCGTCACCGTCCTTGTCGTAGCCGCATGACTTCCACGTGCCGATAGTCGCACCCATATTCGTTGCACCTCCAAGGTCTGCCGGGTCATTCACGAAACCGCCTTCCCATTTTAGGATAAACGGTGCAAGTTGATTCACATTCGCCATTTCAATTTTCCTCCTTATTCAATTAATACCCGTTTTGCGGTTCTCTGTCACCGCATTTCTTCCTCTCACACCGTTTCAGTGCCAGTTCCAGTTTCAGGTCAGAATTAGCCTCCTTCAGTGTAAACAACTCATCCTGCACCTTACGGAGCCGGTCTGTCTGCTCCACAAATCGCTGTTCCTTCTCCGAAAGCTGCTTCTGCAGGAACTCGTTGTACTCCCGTAATGCCTTGAACTCCTCGACATCAGCATGCGCGTCCTCAATACGCGCGTTGGTCTTACGGGACATCCACCACTTGATAAGCTGCTTTATGCCCTCGATACCACCGAGGGCGGTCATCAACATAATCCAATCATTCACTCCCATTCCTTCAAGTCTAACAGTTGATACAAATTATAAACACTCCCACATAAGCACAAGCAAACGCAGCCAACTCTGCCCAGAACAGCCATTTTCGGTATTTCAATATGAAAAGTCCGGCAATCGGGAATGCAATGGTCGGTAGATACCACATCCCGGCAAAACATACCCAGAGAATTGTGGCCAACCCCGAGGCGACAGTACCCACATAGTGAACTTTACTTTGGAACTCCTCTTTGAACAGCGGTGCCGTCCCTACGAACATCAGCCCTCCACAAGCCAGGAAAGCAAGAAACTGAAAGCTCTCATTGGAGCAATCAATCCATACCGGTATAAGCAGCATGGCAGGAACAACCATCGCCGCCTGAAACAGCCACGCCGGGCGGTTCCGTTTCTTCAGTTGATAGTAGGTGTCAGAGAGAGACCAGGGCACTCCGCACACTCTCACCGCATACATTATGTACATAGTGAGCAAAAACAGCGACATAAAATATAAGTAAATCATAAGCCATCAATTTAAAGGTTGAACACTAATTTTTCAGGATAACCGGAAGTGTAATCATACGCTCCGACCTCCTCTTTCGTAGCAAGTCCCATAACCGCGGCCAGATGTTCCTGCGTGACATTATAGCATTCCAAGGCATACAGTTCCAGTGCGGCCAGCATCTGCAAGGCAAGAGGAATGGGGATTACATACTTCACGGTATCATACCACAGCACGGTTGTCTCCTTACCCACAGCCTGCTCGATAGTAATTGAGTTCACCAGTCCTACCCGCGTATCCTTGTCAAGCCACATCCGCTTACCACCAAGCGTAAAGGAATTCACGGCATCGGACCCGTCGTAAACAGCAATTTCATTGACCTTCGCGCTCTTCACACCCTCCAAAGTCGGCTCATAGGGAGGGATTAATTCACATTCAAGAATTTCCTTTGCAGACGCTGCCGGATGGGTTTCATAAAATGCTTTTTGTTCCGCATTCAACGGTACCCAGGCTCCATTCAGGTAATCCTCATAGGTTGTACCCACTTCATAGTTTCCGTCCAGTTCAAAATCAAGACGGACAACTTTCTCCTCTGAATAAATATGTATATATTGCATTATTGTTAAAGCCTATTTTTATTCATTATGATAAATCGGTAATTCGCTCTAATACCTGATGTAAGCGGTGCCGTATTTATTTCAGTAAATGAGCCCAGATAATCCGAAGATTTGAACATACGATACGGAGAAGAACTTTCCTGTGCTATCGCATACTTTCCGTCAGACGAAAGCCCCAAAGCAAAGCTATTTCCAATAACGGAATGTTTCAATGCCCAGGTTTTTCCGTAATCAGCGGATATACGTGCACCGGAATAAGAGTACCCCCCCTCTATAACCATATATTTCCCGTCATAGGATATGGCCAATGTACGGGCGGAGAAACTCGAATCGGTAATTTTAGTCCATGTCTTCCCATAATCCCCGGAATAATAGGCATAGTATAACTTTGATGAACTCTCCCTATTGCAGCAACACAACATGTATTTGCCGTCACCGGAAATGGCAATCTTTGTGATAGGTCCCCTGAATATTTCACTGCTAAAAGTTTCTCCATAATCGGAAGATACATATAGTTCATGGACAGTATAATTAGGGGATGATGCATATGCCACTATGTATCTACCAGAATGAGACATTTCTACACCCATGAGAGGCACAGTACTGTCTTTTAATCCATTGGAGACCCACCATGTCTTCCCATAATCCCCGGAAAGCATCAAATCATATTTGTTATTGTTATTCTTGCATACAATAGCGACCAGATTCCCCCTGCCGTTGCAGGCTATCGAGTACACGGAATAGCAATTATCAGGCTTGAAAGGTTCTGCCGTCTCCAGAAAATCCGTAGAACGCAATAATCCCACATTTGCCATATAGCATGAGCAATAGATATGTCTACCGTCTCCGGACATGGCTATCCTCGTTTTATCGTTGCTGAAAAAGTATTCGTTTACATTAGTAAGGTCGGAAGGCTGTTTTCTGGTCCATGTCATTCCACAATCCTTGGAAATATCTATTAAGGCTCTACTGTCGGAGAATGCAATCACATACTGACCGTCCTTTATATTATTGCTTCGTCTTTTTAATACACTCATAAACTTTAGTCCCTTGTTTTTACGGATATTGAATAGGCACCAGCGGCATAGCACCAGATACTAATCTCAAAGATATCTCCAGCGGAAACACTGATTGAAGTACCGGACATCGAAGTGAACGCCCCGGTATTGGGTATCGGCTGTGTGAATGCTGCCGATGCGACGCAACGGATATACAAATCATTACCCACTGACATTCCGGAAGCAAGGCTGATGTTCGTGGCAGAGCCCAAACTTGCAGTGATACTTCTCTTGGAAATCGGCAGGGAGGTCAATGTCGTGACCGTATTCACACCGGTAACTGTCGGGTCACCGACACCTTGCGGCCCTTGTGGCCCTTGCGCACCAGTCGCCCCTTTAGGTCCAGTAGCTCCGGTAGCACCCGTAGCGCCTTTTGCTCCGGTAGCACCCTTCAGGTTCTTGAAAGCAAAGGAAAAGGTTCTGGCCAATGCGGTACCACCGAGAGAAACGGTCACGGAGGGCGTACCGATGTTGGCGTCAACCGTAGCAGTAGCACCGGTAATACTGGCACTTGCACCTGCTGCACCCGTGGCACCAGTAGCACCGGTAGCGCCTTTTGCACCCGTATCACCTTTGTCTCCTTTATCGCCCTTTGGACCTTGTATTCCTTGTGCACCAGTGGCGCCTTTTGCACCAGCAGGACCGGTAGCACCAGTATCACCTTTTACTCCTTGCGGTCCTGTGGCACCGGTATCACCTTTCATGCCCTGTGGACCTTGTACGCCTTGAGGACCTTGCGCTCCCGTATCCCCCTTCTCTCCTTTATCGCCCTTTGGACCTTGCAATTGTCCTTGACTTTGCCAATCACCGTTATACCAGGCATAATATGTATAAGGCAATGCAGTTCCAACGGAATAGAAACCAGTGATGTTTGACCCGTCAGGTACAGCAGTCTTTAAGGCATCAAGCGTATCGTAACGTCCAAGAAGGGTGAATGTATCTCCCGGCTTGCCTTTCACATAGATATCCGTCTTAACGTATTCTTTAGCGTTCTTATCCCATTGGTATACATAGTGGTCTGCACCGATGTAGGTAGGATGTTCTGCCGTATCAGTAGCATTCGCAGTAGCCGTCTCCGATTCCTGCTTGAGGGCAGCAAATTCAGTGACACGGGTACTTTCAGCATTTACACGGCCACTTTCAGCATTTACACGGCCACTTTCAGCATTTACGCGTCCGGTTTCGGCTGTTTGGCGGTTAGTTTCCGCACTATTACGTGTATCCTCAGCAGTACTTCGGGCATTCTCAGCAGTAACGCGCTTACCTTCTGCTGTAGCACGACCGGTTTCAGCATTGACACGACCCGTTTCGGCTGTCTGTCGGGTTGACTCTGCGTTGGCCCGCACTGTCTCAGCATTTTTACGTTCCTCCTCGGCGCTGACACGTTTACCTTCGGCAGTAACACGGCCGGTTTCGGCAGTTGCCCGTCCGGTCTCAGACGTCTGTCGGACCGCTTCAGCTTTGCCTCGCTCTGTCTCTGCCGTTTTCCTGAGACCTTCGGCTGTCACACGTTCCTTTTCGGCATTGATACGCGTAGTTTCAGCAGATGCGCGGGTACTTTCAGATGAAGCACGCTTTGTCTCAGCCGTTTCACGGGATTTCTCAGCTTCCTTGCGTGCGTTCTCCACTATGACACGCTCCGCTTCGGCTTTGCGCACTTCCTCAGCAGCTTCCTCAGCAGGGGCAGACAGCAACTCAAGCGGTGCCTCGACCACCGATTCTTCCATACCGGCAAGACGGAGGGCGGGCAGGCTCACGATATCGGCCAGCGAATCGACAATCTCCACATCGCCCACACCTTGGGAGCCGACAAGAAGGGCTTTCTTCACCTCCTCTACAAGCTGGTTGAACTGATTTGATTCCAATACCATAATTTTCAGAATTGATTTAAGATGGCTGGATGACGTTCAGTTGGTTAATTACCGCACGTTTCACGGCAGCTATGAGCCGCGAGTTCTTCACCACAAGTTCAAGAGCCTTGCAATACTGTTCCGGGATTTCCACCGCATCTTTCGAGTAGTAGATTTCCCGTGCCAGGTCTTCAAAGCCTATATCCAGAAGGATACTTCCGTTGTACATCATTTCATTGCCGACCGTTTCGGCTACGTCGAAGGTCTGCTTGGCGCCTTCGAATGAGGTCTGGGCCTCGATTTTCTTAAAGTTGATTTTCATACTTTCTATTTTAATTATTCTATATACTCATCCATGACAGATACCAATTCCCCAAAACCCGTTTTATCACATGCCATTCACGCCCGTTGATATTCGTCCTGGAAGAGTTCGCGAACGTACCGGAAGGAAAACTGATGGTATTCCCGTTCGGCATTATCCATATCTCATGCCCGTCAGAAGAGGACGGAAGGGATATAGTACAGTTGCCGTAAAAAAGCAGTGTGTGGTCGGTCGCCTTAATGCTGTACCTTGTAACCGAAGAGAGTATCACGTCAGTATTCCGGTATACACCTTGCGTCTTCAGCGGCCCGGCAATTTCCAGAGTCCCGGAGGACGGAGCATACATCTTCCCCACCATCACATCACCACCGAAATAGCTCTCGCCGGAAGATACGTGTATGGCCCTATTGCGCCCCGGAATGGTTGCAGAGATGGTTACCACCCCTTTGACTGTGCCCGCTTCCATAGTCTGGTAGGGCCTTATCAGGATGCTATTGGCTCCTCCGTCCGACGCTATCGCATGCAGATAGTAGCTCTTGCTGAGTTCGAATTGCGTAGTGCTATCTGTAAGGTCGGTCACGAACGCTCTCGAGTTGGTGGATATACCGTTACCATGCAGATACAGATAGTCACCTATCCGGCCGCTGGAGGCGTTTATCTTTCCGTTTACGGTGATGCCGTTCAATATGGCGTTGGCACCGGAAATATTTCCTTTCAACGTAAGATTATTGGCTGTGATATCGTTAAGCGTGGCATTGGCACCGGATATGGTACCTTTCAGGGTAAGGTTGTTCGCGGTGATATCGTTCAAGACAGCATCCCTGCCCGTTATACTCCCTTTCAAGGTAAGATTATTGGCGGTGATATCATTCAGTGTAGCCCCCGCCCCGGTAATGTTGCCCTTCAACGTAAGGTTATTGGCAGTAATGTCGTTCAGGATGGCGTCAATACCTGAGATATTGCCTTTTAATGTCAGATTATTAGCTGTGATGCCGTTCAGCGTAGCATCCGTGCCCGTTATGCTGCCCTTTAGAGTCAGGTTGTTTGCCGTGATGTCGTTCATCGTCACACGCCCGTTTGTATCGACCACGAAACTGCCGTTGATGATGGTCTTTCCCGTAAAGTTTATCCGGTCAGCCTCGATTGTAGCATTGGATATCAGCCTGCCCGCTTCGCCTTCGGTGATGAACGCGCTGATTTGAGCACGCCTGACGATATCACCGTTTGGGTCGACCTTTTCCGCAAACATGGTGGCGATATTGCTCTCCGTCACTAAACCGGCTTTGTCGATATTGGTAATGTTACCTTTGGAATCGAAGGTTATCTTCTGCACGAACTGGTCTATACGGCTGGCCGTCTGGCTGATGGCTGAGGTATGCTGTTCCACGGTACCCTTCAGGCTGTTTGTGGCGGTCACCATACTTTCTATCTTCTCGGCAGTCACATGAAAGCTGCCTGCATGGGCGAACAGCTTGCCGTCCAGGTCAGAGACGGACGCACTGAAGTCTGCACGAAGACCGCGGGCCGATATGTCAATAGCAGACTTATATGCTTCGGTGATTCCAGTCTCAAGGCCTACAAGACCGGACGTGAATTCAGCTTTCAGACCACGGGCGGAGATGTCGATAGCAGAGGTGTATTCTTGCGTTATACGACTCTCAGTATTCGTCAGGTCCTCCGTGAACTTCGCTTCAAGGTTGCGCGCGGTAAGCAGGAATTCACTGTGATACTCTTCAAGCTTGCCTGCCGTGCTTCTGATTTCGTCAAGGTTCGCCTGAATCTTCTTGTCTGTAAGTTCAAAACGCATATTGAATTCCTCGCGCAAGTCAGCAAGAGCATCATCGGTTAGCGTAAGTGCATACAAGTACATGTCACCGGTAAAAGACATGTGGAAATCACCGGTTCCGTTCCACTTACCGGTTATCTCCATCTGTTTGAATTCAGTACTGGGATATAGGTCCTTAGAAAAGGAAATCGGGATGTATTCCTCAAAACCTTCTTTGTTCTCGTTCTTGAAATGGAAGGCAAGAGTGCCGGGGCGCTTCACCAGATACTTGAAAGAGATAGTGAACTGCCGGGGGCGCTTGAGTTCGTCGAAGGTCTCAAAATCCGGATGGCGGTAAAAGTCTGAGTTGACCTGCTCGATATAGCTGTTCTTAAGGCGTAGCACATTCTTTGCGCGTTCGCTTACTATATCGGCGAAAGATTCCTTGTTCGCATAGAAGTTACTGTTGAAGTACAGCAGCCGACCGTCAACTCGGAAGATGCGTATGTTGCTGCTACCGGTCCAGTACTGCATGTCAGCGGCAAAAGACGCATTGTTAAGGTAATTGTTCAGGGCATTGATTTCATCACGCACGGATGAGATTTCAGACTTGATAAGTCCTTCAATGACAGTGAACATTGTCAGGATGTCCTCACCGGCCATCGTAAGGAATCGCCCTTTGATTTCTACGCCACCTTCCGGTGTGTACTTGATGTAAGTGCTCTCATCACGGGCGCCGATATAGGAAGTACCGTACACTTTCATGTAGGCATGCCCGGTGGATTTGTCAACACCGAAGGAGATTACATCTTTCCCCGTTAGGTTGAAGTCGTCAATGCCGGTGTAGAAAGTTATAGACGGGGATGTCTCGTTGGTAGACGATAGCACGATTGCGCTTTGAAGGTCTACATCTGTACGGTGGCCCAATCCTATAATATCGTCACCTGCTTGGGGAACATCGCTGTCCTCACCGCAAATGGTCTTGGACAAGTCGATGTAGTCACGTCCCACGGCCACGACCTCACGCCAATAGTAGCGGTTGGAGGCATTAAGAGTGGTTCCTTCGACGATGTTGCACTCCTTTGCCTGCGCCAGCGAGCCTACACTGAACTCGTTGGCTATCGCCTCACCGTCCTGCTCGGCAAGGAAACTGCAGCGGTAGACGTCTTCCAGTTCCTCCACGCGGATGCACTTCATACCGGCATGGGTGATTATTTGTTCACCGCCTACATGGGTAGCTCTCTTGACTTGCAATTCATCAAAGACGGCCTTTATCTTCACATATAGACGGTCAACGACAGCCTGCGAGGTGCCGTCCTTGCGTACCGTGATACCGCTGCCGTTCTTGCCTATCAGCAATCCCTTCAAAAAGTTTATGATTTCTTCCGCTACGTCGCTTGCGTCCTTGCGGAGGAACATTCTCAAGGTACGCAAGGCTGAGAACACATTGAAGTTGCTTGCGGCCGTAGCGTCGTTGGTCTTGATGACATAGATGTTGCTGCCACCGGTACCGGTGAAGGTCTGACCTTTGAAAGTCAACTCCTCGACCTTACCTTCTATGTCGGAAATGCGGGAATAGGCGGTGCTCTCGCCGATAGTGTACTGTGGGGAGTCGTAAGGCAAGTCCAGCTTGATTTCAAAGCCGATGACACGGGACAAGCGCCCACCATTGCAATAGGTGGGATTGACAAGGTTGATGCGCTGGCCGATGTCAAAGCTGTGATTTATTTGGTCTTTGTGTACCCAGATGGAGTTGAGCGTAGCCGTATAGGTGCCGTCGTCGATGCAGGTCTTTGCCACGTACTTCTTTGCAGTGGCAAGCAGTTCCTCTTCGGCAGCAGCCACCAGCCCAAGTTCGGTTATCTTCTCGGCATTCCAACCAGACAGTACATACTTGTCACCTTTTGAAGGGAACAACACTTCATCCGGCAAGGAACGGCCGTAGTCTTCATTCTGTACAATCTCCCAAAGCTGGGCATCAGGATTCCATGTGCCGTCGTCGTTCTTTTCGGTCAAACCAAGAGGATTAAAAGCTACGCCGAACTCCATGCCGTTGAGCTTACCGGACTCGAACTTGATTTTGAGTTCTTGACCCTCAAGAATGTATTCCTTCGAGAAGCTTATTCCGGTATCAGTAAAACGGTAGAAGGTAGCTTTAGTATTCGTGCCATCCTCGTTGTTCACCTCACTTTCATAAGAGCTTACATCGGTAATCTCCCCTACCCGCTTCGGATATATGTCGTCGAATACAACAACTGCTTCGATAGCTTCCAAATCGCTCAACCCCTCGCGGGCGTCTACGTATGGAGTACCTGCCGGAAGCATAAGGCGCTTCTGAACGATGCCATTAACGACGGCACTCTGGTCTATCGGGCGATAGTTGGTAGGGATGTTGCGCGTTGAACCGAACGCATAGATTCTTGTGGCATAAGTACCTTTGCTGTCGCTTCTACTGATGTCTTTAGCCTCCTTCCCAAGCTCAATCGTGACGGCATCCGAGAACTCACAGCGTCCGAAGTTGATTACATGGTCCGTTACCCAACAGTCACAGCCCCATTTCTCTGCCATGCTAAACATGGCGTCAATGAGGTTCATGTTCTCATAAGTCATCAGCTTTGATGAGTTCTCTACACTGCTGTCAATGGAAAACGTGAAATCCTTTCCTCCATAAGTATAACCAAGAGCTTTCAAATTGCGAAGGAATACACCCATCTGGACATCCAGTGAAGCGGTAAGGGACCAGGACGCTTCCAGTCCTCCGTACTCCGGGGTGTACTTGAATATCTTTGTTTTCCACTTGAAATAGTAAGCGTCAAAACGAAGTTCATAGGAGTAGCCTCCGTTCTTGTAGGTCGGATAGGGAATATCTACAATCTGATAGATTTTTGCCAATTTACCGCCCATGGAGGCATCGAGTACCCCACGCAGGTCAACGTAATCACCTACTTGGAAATCGACTGGGGACAGAGTATTAAAAGGTAGTACGACATAGTCCTCTTTCATTAAAGAGAACTTGCCTTTTGCACCGGGATTGATACCAGTTGAAAAGCGGGTATTGCCTTGTATGTCCTTAATATCTATCATGTAAACAAAGGTCGGACATAAAAAAAAGAAGCCCTAAAAATTAGAGCTTCCATACACGACAATGAATTTAATGTCGTAAATTTCTAGCCTACAACACGGTTAGATGGATTATACTCACAGAATTTGGCTGATATTTTCCCAAATGTCCGGTCTAAGCTTTGGGCATAAGAAACGCTCTTTCCTAAATATAGCAAATGATAAATATCACTACTGTTCTCAGGAATCTGAATATCAATTTTACCTTTGTAAAGTTCTTCATAAAAAGCAGTTTTCTTTGCCTGATAATCGGCAGGAGAATCACCTTCTACTGTAAAAACAAGAGTTAACTCACGCTCATCAAGCTTGGGGTTATCCATAAGAACTTGTTTCCCATGTTCCAAGCGTGATTTATTCTCTATAAACTCTTTCAGAGGTACCGGTGCTCCCAGTACATCAAGAAAGTTATCTCCCATTCTAACACCCCACTCTTTTAGGGCTTCTCTTCCGTTTATTATTAATTCTGCCATAATTATTATAGATTCTTTATATCCTGCTTGATATCATTTGTATTATCGAGTATTCGCGGACTATTCTTGGCAAGAATAACAGAGTTTTCAAGTATATCTCTACGGTCCATGTTACCTTCTACTTGGAATGTTCTCATTTCATCTACGATTCTTTCCATATTGGAGACTCTATCGGTCAATGCCTTTATGTCCTCTGTCGGGAAAACAATATGTACCTGCGACTGATAGCCGCTCGCTATTGTCTCTTTGGCTCTATCTGCGAAATTAGGAGTTCCAGATAACAAAGCTGGGACATCCCCACTTCTAAGATTGAGCAATGAAAGTTTGCCATTGATGGATGAAAGTAAACCGGTCTGTTGAATGGACTGGTTCTTTATTTCTTCCCCGGCAACCTGCAAAGCTGTAAAACGTCCGTTAAGTTCTTCGCCGGTATCTTGTGACATGGCTTCAAAACCCTTACTACTCGCCTGCTGTGAAAACATGGTTCCAAAGAACTGGTTGATGGCATCAACTTCTTTCTTCATGTCGTCAACCATCGTCTGTTTCATGGAGTCGAGGAGCTGCTTTTCTTCGGAAGTCAGGTCGTCATCTCCCATGGCCTTTTTCCACTCATTGTACCACTTCTGCATCTGCGGTTTGAAGTTCTCCACATACATGGCCTTAATCAAAGCCTTGCGCATGTATTCGCTCATGTCATCGGAAATATCCTCCGCTGTGGCCTCTATATCGTACAAGGAATTCAGAATACCATCAGAGAACGACTCCCATTCCTGCTCAGCTTCATTACGGGCGTTCTCCGCTTCCTGGGCGGCTTCTTCCGCACGGTTGATGGCTCCCGTATCAAGAGTGGGGAAAAGCTTGTTAGCCGCATCCACAATGTCGACACCGGCTTTCTGAATTTCGGCTATCATCTCGTCCAGAGTCTTGCGCTCGGCCGTATCAATGGCACCGTCTTTCATAAATTCGGTATATTTGTCATACCAGGCCTGAATCTGAGGCTGGAGCTGGGCAGTAAACATGGAATCCACCAAGGCATTGCGCATATATTGATAGATATTGTCAGCTATGTCCTCGGCGGTAGCTTCTGCGTCATAGAGCACACTCTTGATACTGTCGGAGAAAGAGTTGAACGCTTTCCTTACCTCCTCTCCAGAGTCTTTCCACGCGTCACTGATTTCCCCGGCAGCATCGGCGACCTCCTTGCTCAACCCGTCAATGTCATTCTTGATGTTTGTACGCTCTTCATCGGTTACAAGTCCATCCTCTGAGTATTCCTTCCATTTTTCCCAGATGGCCTTGATACGCGGTTCGTACTGTTCAAGGTACATTGCCTCAATAAGCTCTTTCCGCATGGAATCGGAGATATTCTTGGCAACAGTCTCAGCAGTAACTTCCGTATCATACAAGGAACTTAATATTCCATCGGAGAATGATTTGAATTCCTCCTCAAGTTCTTTCTTTAGGTTGCTCTCAGTAATGCCAAGAGTATCACTCAGAATATCCTTAGCGGCCGTAATGTCGTTAGCCAACTTCTCCGCTTCGTTTCTTAACGCATCCTTTTCAGCGCCGGTTATGTCACCGTCAGACATGGCTTCCTGAACCTTCTTGTATAACTCCTCTATCTGCGGTTGGAAGCTATCGGTGAACATCTTATCAACCATCTGCTGACGGATGTACTCAAAGATGTTGTCTGTCACATCCTCGGCAGTGGCTTCGACAGAGGACATGGCAGACTTGACGCTATCAACAAACGACTGCAAGTCTTCGGCGTTCTTCAGCTTGTCAGCAAACAAACTATTAACGTCCTCTACGCCCTTCATCATCTGCTCAATGTATTGGTCAATCTGAGAGCCGAGTTGTGCCATGTCACTCTCGGACAATCCGTCTTTGGAAAGCCCCTCAAAGGTCTTGTACAACTCTTCCATCTTGCTCTTGTACTCCTTTTCATACAGAGCGTTAATCATTGCCTGACGGAAGTAATCATAGATATTATCAGAAACATCCTTGGCCGTCACATCAAGGGAAGTAAGAGAACTCTGCATACTACCGATGAAATCCTCATAGTTATCCGTGCTACTGTCGGTATCCTCTTTGGTCCATCCGAAAATTTCCGCAAGCTTGTCACGTTCGGCAAGTGCGGAACCGGCAATTGCGTCATACTGCTTCCGAAGAGCCTCCATCTCCTCCTTCGTAATGCCTCCTTGGTCTTTATTGGCCTGGGCAAAGGCATCGTACCACGTTTGAAGGTCCTCGGTAAATTTGTTGCCTACCATTGTGGTAAGCACGGCACGCTGCATATATCCGCTGAAACTGTCAGAAAAGTCTTTCGCGGAACTGCCCATATCCATGAGGGTATCCACAAAACTGTCGAAAACGCTATCGAACGTTGTCTGTGTCAGTTGTTCACTAATCTGGTTCTGAATATCCTCAATCCTTTCCTCTCCATCTATAATGCCGTTCAAATATTCTTGCACGTCACCGTCCATCTTCGCCCAGAAGGCAGGAGCTTCGGATTTAAGTTTCTCCAATTGCTCAACAGTGAGGTCAAACAGTCCGGTCATTCTTCCGGTCCCGATAAACTCTTTGGCGGCATTGACTGACATGTCGAGTGCGTCGGCAATGTCCTGCCAGTCGCTTGACGAGGTGTTCTTTGCCATCCGCTTGCCAATGGAATGGGAACCTGCGGATGCACCGGAATTAAGGCGCTCTTTTCCCAGCAGGCGATATGCCTCAATCTGCTTTTCAACAAGGCTAAGCGCCTCTTCTCCGACCTTGTCCGCTTCTATACCGTAGGAAATGCCGATATATTCCAGTTTCTTGTCTATCAGCTCATCCCATATCTCATAGAGTTTGTTATATTCCTCTACCATCTCGTTATAGTGGGAATAATCGGCACCGAACATCCCATCCAACGCAGACACTACAGCGGAAATTCCAGAAACCGCACTCATTGCGCCTCCGACAATATCACCCGACATGATTTGCCCGACCCCGGATGCCGTTTGTCCTAAGCCGCCAAGCGCATCAATGGCACTTGTTATCTTACTGTCGTCAAATCCGAATATGTCGGCGATACTTGAGCCAAACTCATTCAATGCAGGGGCAAAAGACGTCACAGTATTTCCTATATCGGTGATTCCTTGACCGATTTTCTTGGAATCGTTGCCACCCTTTTTTATGGCTTCTATCCCTTTCTCCAAGTCAGAGACGAAAGCCTGCCACGGTGATTTTCCTTTAAGTTCATCCTTTAACCCTTTGATTGCGTCTGTAACATCCTTGATGGATATTTCCCCTTTTTCTATCCCTTCAATGTCTTTATCGGTAAAGCCCATTCCTTTCAAATCAGCAATAGAAATGTCTTTATCAGTACCGGACATGTACTTGACAAGGGTTTCGTATTTGTCAATGATGGACTGAATAGCGGAAACGGACTTATTGCTGGCATCTTCAAAGAGGTCTGCCATCGCCTTTGTGGAGTGACCGAACTGTTCATCAAGCTGTTCAAGAGCCTTGTTCTTTTGGGCTACCTTGGAAGCGTACTCCGGGCTGTCGGTTTGCAGTTTGGCTATCTCGTCATTGTACTTCTGAATAAGATTTTTGCGCTTTTCCTGGTAGTTGCCGAACTCAATGAAATACTCCTGCCATGCTTTTTTGTCGGCTTCAAGTTTGGCTTTACTTGTTGAATCAATATCGCTTTCTCTTTTTTTAGCGGCATTAGAAGCCCATGTGCCAAGTTTCTCCTCTTGTTTATCTGTCAGTTTTCCACCTTGCTCCATTTCCCAATCCTTGCGCTGTTTTTTAATAGCATCCAGTTCTTTTTGATAGTCCAAGTCAATCTGAGCCAGCTTCTTTTCAGTGCCATCCTCCATGAGGTTGATTTCATCCTGCTGGTTTTTCCGACGAATGGAAAAGAGTTGTTCGGTAAGCAGTTCTTGCTGTTTGAGTTGCTTGGCGGCTGCTTTCTTGGCTTGATTTTCCTGCTTAGTCAACGAGCTTCCAGTGATGCCACCTAAATCTTTATAGGCTTTCTCTTTTGATAGCATATCTTCACGGGCCTTTTTTACCTGTTCCGATGTTGCTTGTTGGTCTTTTAAAAGAACTTCATAACCTTTCTTTGCCTTTTCCCAATCGGATTTGGCTTTCGCAAGGTCTTGCTGGTAGGTTGAGGTTTTACGTGACTTTAACTCCGATTCAAGTATATCTATTCTACTTTGCAATTCAGATTCAGTAGTCGCACCTTTCAAAGAACCAATGCCTACATTCAAAGAATACCACTTATTATTCTTTCTTGCTTGTTGAAGGCGCTTCATTTCATTCAGTTCTGACTTTATCTGAATATCAGTATTTTTCTTTAAATCAAGTTGCCATTGAGCGAGTTCATCTGAGCGGACTTCTTTTTGATAACTTGTGAAAATGTTTTTTTCTTCATCCAACTTTGATTTCAAAGTAGATAAAGTTTCATTCCTATATTTGTCAGCAAGTTCTTTCTCTGATTCATTCAAACTGTTTTTATGAAAATTCGGGTCTTCTCCGAACCTTTTCCATAATCCGATAACCTGTTCGTATTCACCAATTAGTTTTTTAGAGTTGTTGTAATTAATTTTATTCTCTTCTACGTTCCTCTTTCCAGCTTCCTCATTGTATTCTTTCCATAAAGCTATCAAGTCTCTAATATGTCCTTTTTCATCTATGTATTTTTGGAAGAGAGCGGGATATTCATTCTTTATTGCATCCATTGCCTTCACCCTATCCATAGAAGAGGTATATTCATTTTGAAGGGTGGAAATCAATTCTTCAAGCCTTTGTTTATGTTCTTGCTCTTTTTTAATAGACTGTTTCTTTTGCTCGTCAAATCTTTTTTGCGCTTTCTCCGCCGCGGTTGTCGAATCGTGGAAAGCCCACATTGCAGCACCAAGCCCAATAACGGCAGTAGCCAACAAAACATAAGGATTAGTAAGCATTGCAGCGTTTAAAGCTAACTGCGCTTTTCGTGCCAATAAACGGGCATTGGTAAGTCCAATCTCCACAAGGGTATGCTTACTTTCAGCAGCAGTAACAAGCATCACTGCGGTCCGGTATGTACCATAAGTAACCACTAATCCAGCCAAGACCTTCCCTACTGTTTCATAATTCTGAATCAACGAAGTTGTCATTTGAATACCGTCCATGATAACACTTTCCGACTTAGTTCCCAATTCGTTAAACACGGAATTCAAAGCATCCTGCATCATAGACAACTGACCATTGATAGTCTTTGAAGCATTCTCAGACATATTGTAGAACTTACCGCCTGCCGATGTGGCATCTATAAACGCCTGCTGTACCATTTCAGCGGAAACAACACCTTTGGACATTTCATCTTTGAGTGTAGCAATAGACTTTCCTGTCTTTTCGGAAATAATCTGTAACGGGTTGAATCCAGCGTTTATCATTTGATTCAGATCCTGCCCCATAAGTTTACCCGCTGCTGACATCTGTGAAAATGCCAAAGTCAGCGAATTGAACTTACTGGATTCTCCCATAGAAATATCACTAATGGCTTTCAAGTATTTGATAGTGTCTTCTGCTTGTATGTTAAATCCAAGCATCATCTTTTCTGCTCCAACCATATCTGACATAGTAAGTGGAGAAATCTTAGCCAGCTCCTTGATTTGCGGAATCAGTCGCCCTGCTATATCTTCTCCAACCATAGTCTCAATAGCGGTCTGCATAGATTGAAATTCGCCACGCACACGAATCATTTCAGAACCTAATGCCTTTAATACTCCGGCGCCACCAATAACTGCCAGCGCTTTCTTCCAAGATATAGCGATACCTTCGTTAGTTTCTACTACTTGTTTCCCATCATTCTTATAAAGTGTATATTCATCCCGGAGTTTCTTTACGGAAAGACGCGCTTCGGCTTGCTGTTGGGTGAGGTTGAATAAAGCATCCCGTTCTTTACCGAGCGCTCTTTCTTGTTTGCTGATGTGATTAAGCAGTTCTTTATCTTCCCCACCTCTTGAAACGATGTTCTTATATAACTCCTTATTTTTACGAATAGTTGTTTGAAGAGAACCTATGGCATTCTTTTGAGCGATAATCTTCTCTGTGAACCCATTTACAGATTGGGAAGCATCGAAGATTTTCCTTTTGAATCCCGTTTCCATCTCCGCTCCAGCTTTGGCTGCATTAGTCACCAACTCATCCAATCTTTGATTAGATGCAGCAAGTTGGACATTTAAAGCCTTGAAAGCAGCAGGAGACTGCGTGCCATCCATGCTCATTAACTCTTGTTTTAACTTCGCAATTTCATTACGGAGCCTTACAACTTCTTCCCAGTCACTACCTACCTTAAAATATAATTTCGCCATATCTATTTCTTTTTCCTACGATTAGCCAATTCCTTACCACTGATTCTATTCACTTTTTGACCACCATATACTGCGTGTAATTTATCCCGTTGCATCATCAGCAAATTCCGATAAGGGATAACCTCAAACACTTCTGTATAACTCAGATGAAGCGTGTCAATCAAATGGGCTATCTGCCCGAAGAACGTTGTGTTTCCTACTGTTTCGGTCTTGCTGCCAGCATCGACACGTTCCTCATCGAGCTGACACACTGAAAAGCCGATATATCCATCATAGAGAAACAGACTTCCAAGGCATCTTTGACTTCTTCAAAAGTGCCGTTCTCCAATTCTTTGACCAAACTATCATTCCCGCAGATGAAGCATGAAATACCTTTCAGCATATCTTCAGTAGCTTTAGGAAGCTCTTTAATAGCCTCCATGATATTATCTCCTCGCAGGGCGATATTGGAAAAATGATGAATGGCACGACAGATAACTTTAATTGTAGGCGGTTTGATGGTATAAACGATTCCACCTATCCCTACATTTTTAAAATCCAGCCCTAATAGGGCATCAGAAACCGTTTTTGCTGCTTGATTATTCATAACATTAAATTAAAAAGGCGGTGAGCAACCACCCACCGCCATCTGAAAACAATCCTTTTACTGAAAAATTATCAACCTTCCGGCACTACAACTTCCGATTCGTCAAACCACTTTTCGGAAGCCAATCCATCTACACCTGTGGAAAGGGGAACGGCCGAAACAGCCAATCCGACAGCCTTATCGGTATTAGAGCCACGGGCATTGATAGCCGCTTTCGGAAACACAACATAAACTCCGTCTTTGGTTTTACCAATCACACATTTATGAATAGGCTTATACTTGCCTCTTTCCCAATTCTTTTCTGTGGCTTTACCACCTTGTAAATCAGCCTTTGTAGCATAATCATACTCACCAATGGTGAAGTTGATTTTCACCTCACCCGGTTCAGACGTTTCCCGGTAGTACTCACCAGTCAAAGCGTTTTTGTAACGAGTTACACTTGCCTCTGCTTCTTCGTATTGATACGTGTCACCATGCACATTCTTGACCCGCTTCGTTGCTGCGTTTTTCAAGATGGTGGCTACTTCTGCGCCTGTTAATCCGGCAGCTGGAGTAGTAACCGTTTTAATCGGTTCTGCATAATACAGTTCGTCAATTTCTACTGCTGTAATCATATCATTTTACATTTAATACATTAAACAAAATTCTCACATTCACATAATGACACTTCAAAGCTGTATCCGCTTCCGTGCCAATTGATTCGATAGAATAACGATAGGTTGTACCGTCATAGGTGCTTACTACATCATCAAACCGTTTCATGGCTTCTCTTTCGAGTTCATTCAAACGGATGGTGTTCGCTTCATTTTCGCTTAAATCGGGTACACAAAAACTCACTTCTGCGAAAGATTTCTTCCAATACTTTCCCGGCTGTTGTTTCTTCGTGTGGATAACGATTCTTTCAGAGGTCAATTCACCCGTCAGCGTTTCCCCAGCAGGTACTATACCTATTCCGAAAACCTTGCAATCCCGATAGAGAATGTTTCCTATGTCGGTAGTTACTATCATCGTTCAAATCTTCTTTTACATCGTTCAAGCGTTCTTAATGCTGCACTTCCTGCAACTTCAAATCCTTTGGATTCCACGAATGAAGCATAATCAGCTTCGTTTTTCAGAATTAAGCCATCTTCATTAACCTCATAATCATTCGATTCTCTCAAATGTTTTGTGTGGTCTTGATAGTTTCCGGTAGCTTTTGCATCTTCAACAAATGCCTCTCCCTCTTCTTTCATGCCAGCAACGACTTCGCTTGTTCCGTCCTCAAAGAACTGGTCAACATCCGAAAAGTCTGCATCTATTCCAACCATATTACTCTGTAGGAAAAATAGTTTGTTTCCAAAGGGCTTTTAGCAACTCCTTCACCTCTTATGCTTCCATCGACATTCAAACAACGAACCTCTGCACCTGCTTCAACCTTTGACGGCTTGTCAAAGACTACCTTGTACTTGAAATCATACAAAGCACCATTGATAGATACTTTCTTTTCCGCACTTACATCATCACAACGGCATTTGCATACCTCCTGCCAGTATTCACCACCTGTACCGGGAATAGGTCTTCCGAACTCATCCTTATCCATCGGGGTGATAACCTTAACCTGCAATATGTGGGGAGCGAATATCATAAGAAAGTCACTTTAGGTTTGTTACTCAGTTCGTCTTTCAAACCGTACTGTTTGCACAGCCATGAGTACAATTTCATTAGGCTATCAACATGATTAGACCAAGACACAGAAAATCCGCTTTCGCTGACCGAAGATGGATTTTGTATCATCCACGGAATTTGCTTGGCACAAGCGACCTCTAATCTTGCCCTATTTTCCTCGGCAAAAGGTGCTTCGCCATCCAATCCCGTTCTTGAAAGTATATTTTCAACTACAAGATTAGACGGGGGATTCTTATCAAATACGCTTAATACAAACTCCTTGTTACTCATGACTGTTATCAATCAATATGGTGTAATCAGCTTACTATATGCGGTATAGCTATAATGCGTGCAATACTTTGATTTATAGATGTATCTGAACGGGCATTTGGGAACATTAATTCGTATCCCTTGAATAGCCGCTTCCTCTTTTATCGAACACATCATAGCCGGGTTATTTGTAACCAAGAATATAGTCTGTGGCATGGTCAGTACAACACAATCAGCCGGAGCCGTTTCCAAAGTGATAAACTGAATATCCGGCAGACTGGCATCAACCGATGGAGTCACATACTCACACTTAGAAGATTCCACACTCGATGCCTGCACGCTCAACGAAACCAAAGACATCATTAAAAAGCCACACATGGCAAAAATAAAATTCTTCATTTCTTTTCTGATTTATAAAATTAGACAATGGAAGGGTAGAAGCACTACCCTATCCTTTTACTCGATACCTAATGCTTCTTTCAGTTTGGCTGTTGATTCTTCATCCAGTTCTGCAACCTTAGCCAAAAGAGTTTCCTCTTTCATATTGCCGGAAGCCTGCGCACCGATAGACTTCAAAGCATCAATCAAAGCCTTCTTCTCAAACTCCTTTTCAAAGAGGGAAATTTTCACCTCTTTCTTTTCTTCAGGGGCTTTCACTTCGGGAGCTTTCACCTCAATCCGTTCAGCGAGTCTGCGGCTTTCCATATCCAGCACACGGGCTTCCTCACCGACTTCAATCAATTCACCGGGAGTATAATACTTTCCGGTGAACTTGTCGCGGAAAACTGATATAACCTTTACTTTCATATCCTACCCCCTTATGCTGATTGGATGGATGCAATTTCGCTCAAATCGAAATTGGTTATCAAATCTGGATTGGAAATCTGCGGAATCCACTCTGCCGTATATTCCATGTAGCGACCGTTTTTGTCACGGTAGTTAGAGATAAGCATCTGCCCCTCTGACGGGATATAAGTACGTCCTTGTACTGGGTCTGTCGCTTCATACGGGGTATGATGGCGCATATAACCAATGTTGTCAGAAGGTAACAGAGTAATACGGTTATCCGCGTAAATCTGCACATTCTTTCCCGTCTGGTCTTTCACGTAGTCCTCCTTGATTTCGATGCGAGGTAGACCAATGCCGGTGAACACTTCGGAAGCCAAAGAAGAGGAAACCAATCCCGTACTCAACTTCATCTCATTAGAACCAAGAATCATCTTGTACTGCTCACCAAATTCAGATGAACCAAGAATAAGCTTGTTGAAAGATGCACGAGTCATAACCATCTTGGCATAAACGCCATAGTCCGGTGCCAAGGAATGAAGTTTCTCTCTCAAATAAGAGATAAACATATTCTTTCCGTCCACAACCACATCTCCACTTTTCGGCTTGATAAAATTGAACGGAAGGGTAATCTCCAGCAGTTTATTATTGGTCTGACCGGAAGTGATTGCAGCGTCTTTGTTGTAAACGGTGGCTTCACCAAGCATCAACAGCGCACCGACAATAATATCCATACGCTTGTGGGCAGCAAGGGTAATCTGACGGTAGTCGTCTGCCAGGAAGTTTACAATCTCTTCCATTGCAGCCTTTTGGTCGGCTGGCTTAGCTGCATTGAACTTGTCAATCAAATCCTGCAATTCGGAAAGACGGTCAATAGACATCTGATAAGCATCACCCAAATAGGCAATCTCACCATATCCTGAACCGATATTCCTGCGTTCACGAATGGGTTTCTCTCCAAAACGTGAATTGATAGAGCCGGCCATAACTCCGGTTACAGAACCGATATAATCCTTGAACACACGAGTAGTTACTCTGCGGAAAGTAAGATACTGTTGCCAATAGATTGTGTCCTTGCGTGTCTGGTTCACACGTCTGATGATAGCGGAAACGATGTTCGCATCATCGAATAATGTTTGAATCGTTAAAAACATATCCTACCTCCTTACTCGTTAAACTCAAACCATCCCTTCATGTTGGCTTTATCGTTCTCAGAGAACGGCATAACCAATTTTGAAGGTTCAATCTCTGCGGCTGTACGAAGCAATGAAACCAATGTGATTCCGTCCTCAACCTTTGTACGGTTAAACAGAGCCGAATTAGCTACATGCTTTTGTTTTAAACCATCAACTGCAACCGCATTGAATAATACGGCATCTTTAGCGATATTCTCACCAAAAGCAGCCTTAATAGTCAATACATCATAACCGGCATTAGACTTATCAATTGCCGTTACTTCTGCACCTTTCTTACCGCTTCCGACAAACATACCCACATAAGCCAAAGAGTTCTTGGCTACTTTGATAGACAAAGCCTCTCCACCAGTGGTATAGGCTTCCGCAACTCTCACATTGATTACCGCATAAGCGAACTTGTTTTTCAAGTCTGCATAAATCGGTGTAAATCCGGGAAGAAAACTTCCCACTACCAGGTTCTGCGTATCAAGTTTGAACGGACCACGTCTACGAATACCGGTCTGGACATCGTAGCGTTCCTCTTGCTCAACGGGCGGAACCAAGTCATACTTAAATCCTGCTGACATAATTAATTCTTGTTTTGTTCAACAATAGTTTTCGTTCCCTCATCAATCATCTTGGCGATAGATTCAGATTCTTTCTCAATCTTCGCTTCCGCTGATTCGGGAGGGGTTACGCCTTTGAAGCCGTCATTTGCGAACTCCTGCTTCAAGTCCTTGAAGTATGCGTCCAAGTCCTCATCGTCCTTAATGGCGCATCGTTTGGCGTAGTTTTCGGGAATACCATACTCCTTTGCCTTTGCCATAATCTGCTCCTGCCGGGTAGCTTGTAACTTCTCTGTCTCGAATTGAGCGAGCTTATCAGAAAGAGGTTTAACGGCTGCACTCACTGCGTTAGCAATAATAGCCGCCATGTCGTCCGTCTTATCTTCCAGCTTCGGATTAGGGTTAGGATTGGGATTAGGATTCTCAATTGACTTACCGTCTTTAAGGTTATGTTTCTTCTCGTAGTTGGAAACTGCGGTCTTGGAAGCATCCCCGGCACGGAAATCACCATAGGAATTTAGCACGTCCGAGAAGCTGATACCCTCAACAATGGAGTTTACCTTTGTCTCGTCCGTTACACCCTCTGCCTTCTTAGTGGCAATTCGGGTTAAGATAGCAGTGTCCACCCCAGTAAACTTCTGTTGCAGCCCTGCCAAGATTTGTTCTAAGATTGTCATACCGTATGAATTTGATTTATAAATTTCTACGGTAAATTTCGGCATTAATAAGCTATGTGAAAAATTATCAGATAGGTGATACACGACAATGAAACGATTGTCGTAAAATGGTATAAAAAAGGCGTGAAACCGAATGGAATCACGCCTAAATAAAGTATTGTAACTTATGCCGGTACAGCCATTAATTCACGCCCTACTGAACGTATTGTTTCTATAATATCTTCAAAACGTTTCTTAGACGGCTTCTTTGTTCCGCTTACATATTGAGCAAACAAACTCTGAGAAATACCTAAACGTCGTGCTATGGCAGCAGCATTCAATTCAGGATGAGCTATAAATAAATCATAAAGAGGATTAGATTTCCTTTCCCGAAAGAATCCCTCAAAACTCAAATCTTCATCAAGCTCTCTCCAATGTATTCCGTCATGGCTCGTTGTGAAATTTGCGCGCTGCGCAGGAGTAGCCCATTTCAGCCTTTGGAAATCTGAAAACTTCTCACATGCCTCCTTCCCGTCAGTGGTACGTATCCATACCTCCGTATCAGTCAACCATACCTTTTCAACTATGATATTTTCCATAACCACTTATTTTGATTTATTAAAAAATTTATTCCAATGCTCTGCTATTACTTCTTGATTTTCTTCTATAACTGATTCTACAAGTTTCAGTTCAGATGACTTCAAGCCATTATTTTTGATTAATGTAACTGGAAATAAAGTGAATTTAGCACTTACATCCCCTTTGATTACATGAACATGTATAGGCTCATGGTCATTAGCGTAAAACATAAAACGAAAACCAAATAAAATAAATATCGTTGGCATACCTTTCTCTATTGATTACCCTACAAATATAGGTAATTATTTAATTACCTACAACTATTCAAGCAAAAAATTAGCGGCAATTCTTTGATGTTGCCGCAAAATATTCTATTTTTCTTGTACTAAAATTATAATCCCTATAATTTTTCTGACTAAGAGGCGTTTTTCTGTCCCTTATTTCCGATTTGCTCATTCTTTGCCGCTTGCTCCTCCTTGATTTCTGCAAGCTCCTCTTCTATGCGACTTATGGTATAGGCTTTTGTCCTGCGCTTGTCAGTTTTTGATTTAATGCAGCTTTCATCTTAGCAGCTTTAGCAGCTTGAACAAAATACAAATCAAAAAGAAGCTCCAAAACGTCCAATAAGAACTCTGCTTCATTAGGTTCTACATCTAATATTTCACCAGAAGCTTGGTCTTCCATTCCATGAGCAGCAATATTCCCAAAACCACGTATTATTTCCAAGTTGTCGCTTATGTATGATGGGAGTTTATTAGTTGCTATTAGCTTATCAATCTCCGTTTTGAGATTTCGTTCTTTAATACCTTCTTTCAGACGGATTATATTCTGTAAGCATCTACGACTTAAGGCTGCACTTGCTTTGGGGCTAAATGGAAGTACCAAACAGGCTTCATTATAATCTTCAGCAAACTTAGATTCAACTTCAGGAGCAGCAGGCATTCTACCGCTTCCTACAGGGAATAGTTGTTTAAAATTGCAGGAATGTTGTTCTTTTATAGATATTGTACCGTCATGGTATTGATTAGCATTGTTTGCCTGTCCCAAAAGTACAATAGGCTTATCACATTCACTATTTGGACATCTCATATAGAATAGACTATAAAAAATATTTCCATATTTTCCTATGTATTTTTCTGAGAAATCTACATTTACTTCTACCTGACAATGTGGACATTTCATATCTTTAATATTTAATTTGTTACAATTTTCCAACTAAATTCTTCACATCCTCCGCAGACTTCACCTCATGTACGGTATCACCTACTTTTACGAAGCCTACTATATCTCCGGTGTTTGACTTCTCAAATAGTTCAGTTACTGGGACACCCAAAGCATCGGCGATTTTTTCCAATGTACCAATAGTGGGGTTGCCATTAATTGCTTTTGATAGCCCAACTCGTGACAAGCCTATTTTTTCAGCTAGTTCAGTTTGATTGATTCCTGCCTCTTTACATAGTTCTAAAATTCTAAATCTCATATATGTATATATTTAGTTTACTCTCATTATTTATGGCAAAGTTACTCAAAGTTTTCATATTAGCTAAATAAGACAACTAAAAGTATTCTTTTTATAGTTTATTAACTATATCTATTTTGCTAATTGAATACTTATAGTTTGCTTTGTAACATCAAAATGATAACTAAAAGTATAATTTAAAACATATAAGAGTATGAGCACAAAATTTAGAAGTCAGATGAAAGAAGTAATGCAAATGGCATGGTCTTTTGTTCGCAAGAACGGTCATTCAATGAGTGAAGCGTTAAAATGCGCATGGGCTAATTTTAAGCTGAAAGCAGCTTTGAAAGTGAAGATAGTAGAGTTTTACTTCAAAAAGACTGACGGCACGTTACGTCAAGCCTTTGGCACTCTCAAAGAGAATCTTATCGGTGAGATAAAGGGTACTGGCAGAAAGCCGAATGACAATCTGCAAGTGTACTGGGACACTGAAAAAGAAGAGTATAGATGTTTCAAGAAGTGCAACCTTATAAAGATAGCTTGATTATGAGAAAAGACCCCTATGGCAACTATATAACCTGCTTAACAGGTAAGCAGTTCTGCCAATTAAGAAGTATATCTGAAAAGGTGCAACCATATCTACCATTTACAGAAGTGGCATTTCTTGAGCTGATAAAAATAGCTTCTGCAATAATATTTAATAAAGGATTTAACAACTCTCATTTATCGGTACGAAACGGATTGGTGCGTTTTAAAAACAAGTTCTACATGAATGGCTTAAAGATAAATACACATTGTTTGACAGATGAACAATACAAATATTTATGGCAATTTGATACGCCACGTATGGACGCTTTCATGACAAAGTATAAACCAATAGAACGTGATGTTTTTGTAATGACATTCAGAGCTTGTAAACGCTATATGATTACAGGCATGACTAAAGAATCAGAAGATACGCTAATTGAAAGGCTTATTTCAATATCAAATCTTATGAGATAACACGATTATCCAAAGGCAGTCTTTGCACGACTTTAAAGGCTGCCTTTATTATTCACTCTTAAATGAAATAAGTATGGACGAAATTTGGAAAGACATTGAAGGGTACGAAGACGATTATCAAGTATCAAATTTAGGTAGGGTAAAATCCTTGCCAAAGAAATGCTGGAACGGTAAAGGATATTGGTTTAGAGATGGACGCATTTTAATACCCATAAAAAGCAAAAAGGGGTATTTGAATGTATGGTGCAGAAAGCGCATATTTAAAGTTCATCGCTTGGTCGCAAATGCTTTTATACCTAATCCGCAAAACCTACCACAAGTAAACCACATAGACGGTGATAAAACCAATAATTGCGTTACTAATCTTGAATGGGTTACTGATGGTGAAAACTTACTACACGCATATAGGGTTCTTGGTAGAAAGCAAAAGACTGGCAAAAACCACCATAATTCACGAGCTGTTCTACAATTAAAAGACGGCAAAATTATAAATTCATTTGATAGTTTGAATGAAGCGACACGCGCAACTGGTGCGCACCATTCGGGCATTTCAATGTGCTGTAATGGGAAAATAAAGAAGCACAAGGGCTATCAATGGAGATACAAAGAGGAGTGATTTCACTCCCCTTTCTTTATGCTTTGTTTCTGCATTTCAGCGTTTCTTTTTTCTTCTTGTTCTTCTTTTATCTCTGCGATTTCTTCTTCGATGCGGTCAATATTTCCAGCGAACATTACTCCATGTCGTTGCGACCATACACCACCCGATACAGCTTTTACAGCTACATTGACTTTATCTTCTAAATTGTCAAGGCGATACGGAACAACTTCTGTACTAATATCTATCGTTTCAGATGCTTTGTTAAATTCAGATGGATTTATAGAGCCTAAAGCAGAGACTATGAAGTTCACACGCCTTTGCAAGAACTCACCTATCACCTCGGCATGATTTTGAACTTGCAAATGTGTCGAAAGAAACACGTAATCGAAAGCCACTCCGGACAAGGCATTTCCAGCACCGCTCAACTTTTCAAAACTGATTTGTGGTGTATTCGTCATAGAATATGCTTTCTCAAAGAGGGTTTCTACCTCAAATTTTACGGTATCATTTGCTTGGTTCCACGTTAGGTATTGGGCATCGGCACCTTGCCCGGTGAGTTTAACCATCCGGTCTTTAATCTTTCCCATGAAGCCTTCAACATCACCAATCAACTTCAGCAATGGGAAGAAATGGTAGTCGATACAATCGGCATAGTTGGATAACAGCTTCTCAAGTCGTACACGGAAGGTCTTAATCTTCCTGCAATATTCCTCTGGCCGGTAGGCATAGATAACCGGTAGTTTGGGGAATCCATGAGCAAATGAAGTTCTTTCTTCATATCCTTTAGCCAAATCCCACTGATAAACTGCCTTATCCGTGATTGTCATAAAGCAGGTGACCTCTGAATCATCCATGAGCTTCTTTTTATACTCACGTGAGAAAGCAATCATTTTACCTTCATCGTTAAAGAACGGGTATAGTTTATCACCTCTGAATGGAGACCATAACACGCTTTTCAGTTTCTTGGTGGGCTTGACCTTGCCACCGAACGTAGTCTTAACTTTCTTCCAAAACTTTGCCCAAAACGAATCATCATCGGTAACATACCAATATTCTGCCGCTTCTTGTTCGGAGAGCCAGGCACGGACAATCTTCTTGTTTTGGTATTTGATTTTGTTGGATTTAAATACAGCCTTTACCGCATCCAGCAGCTTCTTTTCATCATCATCAGTCGGAGTGCAATCCATAGACGGTTCTGTGCCGACCGTGAAAGCAGTTTGAATATTCACTATATCCTGTTCCAATGGAATGGAAATACGGTTCACCGGTTCAGTCTTATACTTTGCTTCGATTTCATAAGTCTTACCAGTTTTTTCATCGAAGTGTTTCTCAGCTTCTTTTTCAAGAACCTTTCTGTCCGGATACTTCTTTTTGTCAACCATAATTTCATGGCGTTCCGGATTCCAATCGTCCCAAAGTTTACAACAGTCGGGAAGTTCAGTCTTCCTACCTTTCTTCAGGTAGTTTATCTTCTGTCCGATATCGGGCAATGCTAATATTTCTTCTAAATTCAATGGCATAGCTTATATTTTTAGTGTGTGAATATTCCAGTTAAATCTTTCGGCTTCAAAATGCGTCCAAGCAAACAACCCAATACATAATATCTAATGGCATCCATCAAATGATTATATTCATCTACTGGCTCATTGATGTAGTTTCCATCCTTATCTTTATCCCAAACATATTTCCGAAGTTCAGTAATAATATTGTAAGAGCGTTCTGTTACAAAGAACTCCATGTCTTTAATCTTATCAATACCCGCTTTGATGGAGCCGGGAAACTTATCTACCGGATAGATATTCACGCCTCTGTTCTTTATCTCTTGAATCAATCGAGGGTCTTGCGAATCGGCAAAAACTTTCATAGAGAAAGGCTTTAACCTATTGGCAATAGCCGACGAAAGCATATCCGTTTCATAGAAAAGTTCATCAACATACAAACGGTTATCAATAATGCCACATCTTACAGCAGCGGAAGGATCATTAGTAAAGCCGAAGTCCTGCCCTATTCCTACCTTTTTGCATTCCTGCGGGAACTCTTTCACAATTCCCCACTTCTTGAACACAGCACCTTCTGCAACGTCAGCCCACCGGCCGATAACCACATGACCATACTTTTCAGGATTACTCACCTTTATATCCTCTACCTCTTTTAGAAACTCCGGTGAAAGATTCTCCAAATTATCAAAGTAAGTCGTATGAATGTGGAGCACATTCGGATGAGTGGAAATCTGAACCTGCACACCATCAATCTCTACCAGCTTGTGAGTTTTCTCAATGTATTTCTTGTAGATGAAGTGATTGGAATCGCAAGGATTCATAATGATGATAATCCGGTTCTGAATCCCTTTCTTACGGATGGAGAGCATTATCTTGTCGAACTCATCTTCGCTTGTCCACTCTTCCGCTTCATCGCAGACGAAAGTCGTAATGCCTTGAATGGATTTCAGTTTTGCTGTCTGGTTCCCGGAAGAAGTCTTGATACCCCGGAACATGATACGGCTCTTAGTCATCTTATTGACTATGTCCGTCTTTGTGGTCTTGAAATATTTCGTGGTACCGTCCAAATCTATCTTCTCCATCATTTCGGGGATGATAGACATACCGGCAGAAACCATCGTGTAACGGGTGTAAAGAATCTGATGAACTATCTTCTCTACGGGAGTCATTTCAAAAGTCAACCGCTCAATAAAGGTAGAAGCATTGAAAGACTTTCCGCTACCACGCCCACCGGTGATAAGAATTATAAATTTTTCCTTATCCTCATATAATGGATGGTAAATTTCTTGAGGTACTATCATTTCAGCTTGTCTTTAATCCAGGAATCAATGTTGATGCCGTGCTCTATGTCTGTTGGAATATCAGCATCTTCTGATTCTTCCCCAAAACCTTCGCTTTTCCCTAATGTAGAAAGCAAATAACGAATCATATAGCCGTCTGGACGTTCACGCCAACCCACGAAATTTCCATCTTTATCCTTTTCAGAAATACCCAATGCAAGAACACGGGCAGAAACCAAACATTCATCAACCAACGCCCCGCGCTCATCTGATATAGCATCTTTAAATTCAACATCTTCTTTCGCCCATTGATATACAGTTTTCCGAGCTACTTTAAACGTAGCCGCAACCTTAGTCAGATTTCCACCAGATTTGCGGAGAATCTTTCTAAAATCTTCTATATTAGGTTTCTTAGCCATATCCTTGTGTACGTGCGCGCGTATTTGTTACTTTCGTCACTTAATCAATTTTAATACATCTTCCCCTTTTACAAACTTGTCATCTGTGCTGATACCAAGCAAATCGCAAAAATCCTCTTTAGCGTTGTAAGAAGAAAAAGACAATGTAATATAAGCTTCTTCGTTTTGCTGTCTTTCTATTGACAATTCTCTTACTTGCTGTTTAATGGCTTTCATGTGCTCTTTCTTTTCATCATAAGTCTTCTCATCCGCAGAGGGAGTTTCAATTTCGTCAAATGATGGCAGAGGGGACAATAAATCATCCACAAAATCTAACTGAGATGGCATTTCTGTGTTTATGGAAAGAATATCATTCAATTCCCCAATGTCCAAGCCGACATTCGTATAATCTATATCAGAAATGTAGCCAGCTATAAGGTCTATATCCGGCTTTGTATTTCCTACAGCCATATATGTAAGCTGTTCCTTCTCAGCCTTATCGTCAAGAGCTACGACTTCAACCTTTACATCATAATCCGTTTTAGATGTACCATCGTATTTGTAGTGCAGGTCCATTGCCTTAATCCTTCGATGCCCGTCAATCAGATTCCTCGATTTTTCATTCCATACAATACCACCAAGAAAACCAATTTTCTGCAAATTTTTCTTTTGCAGCTTTACTTTCTCGTCCGAATGCCTTTTAGGGTTAATCGGATTAAGATTTATTTGAGAGCGTTTTATAATTCTTGTTTCACTTTGTTTTAGCTCTTTCATAGTCATATTCAAATAATTTCCGTTCTACCAATGGATATTCATTTATAACTTTTTGTAAATCAAATGGATATTTAGAACGAAGAAATAACAAGTAATTAATATCCGTTATGTCAGTGCCGGATGATTGATGTTTTCCTCCATATGATTCGGGTTTGATTAGACCTTTTCGACTAATGTACTCCAATACATCTTTGTTCCGATATTCAGATAAGGGATAACACTTCTTTTGCACTTCGTTAATACCGTTCAACTTATATGTACGTAACATTAAACGTCTATTCATTGAATCAGACTGCTTAAATCCAAAGAAGGCCCATTCGATATTATATTTCTCCCTTATAATATCCGTAAGTTGAGCCATATTGTATAGTTTCTGCTTCTCGTTCTTAATACATCCTAAGTAACCAATACGCCTAAATGAATAGACCGCAAAGTGAGGTATCTGAATGTACTTCACGTTTGGATATTTACTGCAAGCATAATTTATATAACGATTGATATGAGACAAGTCTTTTATAACATACATATAGGCGCAAACGACCTCTTTGAAATAAGGTGATATTAGGTCCAAAAGGGCTATACTGTCCTTGCCCGATGCCGAGTGAAACAATATAACCCTATCAGCCTTTAAAGCAACTTCTTTAATTATGTCTATTGCTTTATCCATCATTAAACAACTCTACCGCCTACCCTACGATTAATTCTTGCTCGCTGAGCTGCATTTCGCCCCATAGATTGAAATCGTCCGGCTTCATAATCTTTTCGGGTACGATACTTTCGACCACTTGCATCTGTTGCATACGTTTCTGGCATAATCTTTAATTTTAAATTAAATAATCCTTTTACTAAATAAACAAAGCCACCCACAAGTGGCTTATATTATTTCAAACCTGAATGGCTTATGATTTCACAAATATGTAAGTAGTAAAATAATGGCAACTCTTTCGGTGGATTCTTCTTGAACTCTTTTAATTGTTCATCAAAATCATGGAAATCAAATTCATCATGCATGAACTTAATACCTTCTTCTGTCACTTCACCTATACCTATCTCGTCAATTGCTACATCAAGTGTCCACGGTGCACCGGTACTATAAAAATGAATAGCTTCTATATCCGTTCTCAAAATAGACTGACATTCATCTTCACGCCCAGCCTTTCTCAATTTTTCATTTTCCTCAATCTGATTGAAGTCCGTGAACATTTTCTCATATTTAGAGCTGAGCATACGAGTTTCTATACACTTTTTACCGTTCAGAATATCTAAAGCGTTGTTTCTATTCATTACAAGCGAATACGCTTCTATCTCTTGACCTTTATAATTAATCTTCATACTATTCTATCATTTTTAAATTTATACTATAAAAAAGATAGTACCCCAAAGGTACTACCACAACCAAAGATAACGAAATATCTTCAATCGTTATACACGACAATCGGCTTATTGTCGTGAACTAAGCCATTTATCCCGTCTTTCTCTGCATGCCTCTAAGGTAGGCGCACAACAAGCAAACAGTTCGCCACTTTCAGTACGATAGTCATATTGGTACATTCTTACTCTCTTACCTTTCAATTTGGTAGTGTAAGTGCAATAGTTCTCTTTACCGGGCTGGCATACGCTACAACCTCTTTCGTCGTTAATTGAGTTCATAATCATTTATCAATACTTACTTAGTAATTTGTAAAACATTCGCCTTTTCTCTATGTATTTAAGACCATTTCGTCTAAGACATCGTTTTGATTTTGATACAGTCATTTGGCAACCTGCAACGCCAACGTAGATGCAATTTGAATGATGCCTTTTAGCTTCTTTGAAAGCCCACCAAATCGCTTCACGACAATATCTATAACTATCATTTTGAACACCCTCGTATCCTCTACTCAAAATGAAGTGGCCTATTTCATTTGCTTCTTCTTCTGAATAGCATATTGTGAATATATTATTCATCCTTTCTTTGTTTTACTTGTTCAACCAAAAACTTTTTAAAATCATTCTTGTACTGGCTGTGAATGATTTTATACTGGTGGGATAGGTTAGGCAATTGTTTGTAACCTTTGCTATACAAGAATTTGGCTACAAGCTCAATTTTTGCACGGTTACTAAATCCTCTGTCTTTGCACATGTTAGTTATACAGACATTCGCCTTGCTGGTAGGCTTCTTTTCAACTGGTGGCATGTATTCATGTCTGTCATAAGCGTGCGTTCTTGGATAGCCAACTTCTTCACCTAAATATTCACCTGTGATGCAATCAAATTCACCATTAATTAAACTATCTGCTATTTCACCCATAATAATCAATATTTAATGTTTCACATTCAATCTTTCTTCACTCGTATAAGCCACTACAAGCCCTGTTTCATCATGTTGTATGGTGATGTACTTTTCACCCCTCTCTATAGTAGAGAAGTCATAAGGGGTTGCCATCTTACCCAATACCTTGCCCAGTTGTTTCATCAGTGGGGCTTCGGGGCTGATAACTAAAACTAAATCCGCTTTCATAATCGTGTGTATTGTGGTAGCCCGAAGGCTACCGGATTAAAACTTAGAACTTCTCGATTTTGAGATTGTCGTTAATGATAAACATACGTCCACACTCTAAAATCACATGTGTATCTGTAATTCGTTTGATTACTCTTACTACATCATCGTGCGATATACGTAGTGTGCCATCTGCATAGTGACCATTAGCTAAATCACCTGAAATTCTGTATTTCAAACCAATTTCTATTTCTTTTGTATTCATAATCTTCTATATTGCGCAGGGCTTTCGCCCTGCTGGTTAAACTTATGCTAATTCAATCGCTCTTGCAGGTACGCCAATCATAGTCCAGGTTTTACCATCTTTTAAATAATCTACTGAATAGTCTGTTTCAAAAGTGTAAACATTCATATCAACACTTGAAATAATACCTTCTACCTTACCATTCTTTGTGGTTACAACTACTGATTGACCTTTATTAAATTCTACTGTCTTCATAATCGTATATCTTTTAATTGTTATTACTTCGTTTCTGATGATGCAAAGATAGTATCATATATAATATAAAATACTATTTATGCGTTAATAAATCATAAACAAAAGTATTATTTATAATACATACTAATAAATAAGTATTTTTGCATCATGGAAGCAAAAGGAGTAATACATTTGGAAATTAAGGCAACTGGACTACACAGATACTTCGGTTCGCCATCGGCTATGTATGATAATTATACAAGTCAAGAATTAGGAATTGCCCGACAGTCATTACTGAACTACTGGCAAAAGACGGAAGAACCTTACGAAAATACTATCTGTATTATTAGAAAGGGAGAATTAGAACGTAAAAAGAAAGGAGTTATATTATGATGAAATTATCAGAAATTAGAGATGCTTACGAAGAAATCTCAGGAAAACTTAGTGATATAAATCGCCAATTATGCTTTGCTGGATTTGCAATTATATGGATTTTTAATAAGACAGATAACGATATTTCCGTACCTACTGAATTATATTTACCAGCATTACTATTGTGCGCTTCATTATTTTTTGATTTACTACAATATGCTATATCAACATTTGTATGGTATGGCTATTATTTATGCAAGCGAGAAAAGAACAATAAAGACGAAGATATAAATGTTAATGAACCGGAATGGTTAAATACAATTTCCTGGTTGATTTTCATTATAAAAATAATCTCACTTATAATAGGGTATATTCTAATTGGAAAATTCTTAATTTCAAAAATATAAAAATTATGGCAAAAACAAACAATCAGAAGCCAAGTTCCCCAAAAACTAAAGTTCCTAAAAACATTCCTTCACATCGTAGTAGTAAAAAAGGAACGCTTAATGAATCAACGAACACAGGAACTGGCCCAAGAAAACCCCAAAAGTAAAGTAAGCCGGAGCACTAAACTCCGGCTCTCTAATTGATTAGCCCTTTGAATTTTAACCGATTTAAAATCTCGGTGTAAAGATACTCTATATCTCCACTGAAATCCCCATAGTTCTGATACAGAAACACGACATCAGCGCAGTTGTCGGAAATTGTGCTCTTGGACTGAATCCCCAATACTCTTGACATCTCTTCACGTAACCCAGCTGTCATCTTTCCACCAGCAAGCGAGCTTGGAGAAAACAGATACAGGATAATGAAGATGAACTTCTTCCGCTGGGTAACACTGTCAATATTCGGTGGACATCCTCTCTCATTCAACACCTCAACGAATATTTTGTAAATTTCAAGGATAAGGCTTTTGTCTTTCAAAATCGGGGCGGTCAAGGCATTTTCTTCCTCTGAAAGTTCCGATTTCTCAATACGAATCTTTTTAATACGAATTATTTTGTTAAAATCCAGCTTCATAACACGATTATTTTAAATATAAATAGTATATTTGCATCATAATCGTGTGAGGAGCTGATTCATGGTCGTGCGTGGGTTGGCTCTTTCTTTTATTTAACAGACTTATCCTTTTCCTGAATAACCCGATTTTTCTCGTTCACCTCCCTACCCCACATCATAGCGGAATAGATGGCTTTTGCATACAAAAAGAGTTCCTCACAACTGGTAAGGAACTCAACTCGAAAGGCTGCGCATTTCGCATCAGTCCAAACTGTTTCATTTCTACTCATTGGCTATTTGTTAATTTTGTAAATCTATTACGTTAATGGTTAACATACATATCCGTTTGCTAAACCATGTTATAAGATGGCTGAACAAAGGCTCATAATTTGCATAACTCCCACAAATCCGTACCTTTGCAATGTGTTTTTCATAGTATTAGATTAAGGTTAAACAAAGATTGGCTGTCTGGGATAGATAGCCTTTTTTGTATCTATCAGTCACCTTTGTTCTCATCCCTATACTTATGCTTCCAATAGCTATTTAAACAGTTATATACAGTAACGCAGATTATCAAAACTGTTACAACAAACCAATACCAATCAAATTCCATATCCTACTTTATTACATTCCACTCACTTTCCATAATCACATAGTCACACTTGTTGCATCGATGCAGATAAGTCGGGAACGGAGCCGTCGTATAATCTTCGACAGCTATTTCTATACTGCCACATTCCGGACACTCAATTTTTACCTCTTTAATACCGGAATAGTCCCAGAAAGACAGTTTCCCTTTCACGTTCTCAATAGGTTTGGAGTAAAGGATAGGATTAGCCAGTACCCAGTTATAAACTCCTTTCTCTGCCCAGATGGAAGAGTAATCCACAACACAATCCACAATTTCGACACTTCCAATAATAGCAGAATTTACATATCCATTGCCGCAAATAATCTCACTCTGGAATCCAAGTGAAAAGCTATCCCATTGCCTTTTCGTAAATACACTATTAGGATTAATCATTTCCACGGGGACGGCGCTTGAATGAATCAGCACCCTCTGCCCTAAGTATTTCTTAGGACACGGCCAAGTTCGGTTCTCAATGTCTTTAATACCGTGGACTATCAAGGATGCCCAAGGTTGTTTTATGGTTATTGCTTTCATAAATTATTTTTTATATTTACATTTGCGGAAAAATTTAATCTCAAATCGAATGAAAACTGAAACGGATGAATCTAAGTATTTTGTAGCACCACACAGATTAGTAGAAATAGAGGAAGAAAGAAAGCATATAGAGAATATATTTTATGCCAGATTTAACTACTTCATTTTGTTTTTTACCCTCTTTCTAAGTATAGAAGTCGCTATTTTCTTAGGAGATGCTATCCAAGCTGAATATAAATTAACTATACTGATAATATTATCTTTTTTAGGCTTTATTATATCAGCATTTATTTGTTGTACACTCCTTAAAATCAGAAAAGCGTTGGAAGTAACACTCAAATACAGGGACAGAAGTTCTATAACTGCCAAACTCATACGGGAAGACTTAGGAGAAAGGAAAAAAGGTTGGAATAGATATTTCTGTTCAGCAAACTACATACTCAGTTTTACAATTCCTCTTTTATGTAGTTTGTTCATGCTGTTGATTGGCGGCCTGCTAATATGCTGTAAATACATGCACATAGAGCTATTCGTCCTTACTAAATGTCCATAATATATTGAATCCAAGTTTGGTAATATACTTCTAATTTCTATTTCACAATTTTACTTTCTTTTCCATAATCAATCTCCTTTCTCCTTAATCCGTTCCAGTACATCCTTGTTTGCTTCGAGTATCTCATCGAATGAGGGGATAGGTTTCCAATGAGTAACATATCCAGTCTTGATGTAGGGATATATCCATTTATTCACTTCTCGCATTGCCATTTCATCAATACTACCATCAACATATTTCACTTGACACATGCCTTTTGCTAGTTCATTAGGTATTGCATCCTCTACGCTTATCCACGGTGATTGCTTTGCCTGCCATTCAGCACCAGCCTTGAAACCTCTCGTCAGCCCATTGTCATAATCGACCACATTTTTTACCTTAAAAGGCAGTTTATCTAAATTATTGGATTCATAATTGGCAAAGTTCATTGCCGCTTCTTCTACTGTCTGTCTCATAACTATTTAGAATATTGTTGTCTCTTTGTACAAGTACCAGTACCAAATGCACCAATCGGGCAATCATCACAATAAAAAGTTACGCTTCTATAATCTGCATCACTCCCACATGGATGTTCACTAAGCTCCATAACTTTTTCATTCAGAAGCTGTACATCTTCTTTGAGTTTATCTACCTCACTAATAGGGGTTAAAGCTCTATATTCTTGTTCTGTTAATATGTATTGCATAATTCCTTACTATTCAGTTATGAGCAAAAGCCACCGGTTTCCGCTCGTGTTAATACTTCATGTGCAGAAATGGCTTCTTTTTGCACACGTTAATCTCAATTCATTTCTCTTTTTCTATTCCGCTCGCTCTGTACCTCTGCCATACACATCTTGCACCATGACGCTTTCAGATGGTATTCCTTACCGTTACGACGGGCTATTCTATCGAAGAACCGGGATAATGGAAGTGCTCTACCGCAACGGGTGCACAGTTTACGCTCCACTCCGTCAACCACCACCCGGTTACGGGGTTTCCTCCTCACGATTTCACATGGTCCGCATTCGGACGCACCGTACCTCCTGCAATAGGCAAGTGAGTGCTTGCCGCACTTGGCGAAGGAGGTGCAATCCGAACGGGGAACTATCTGGTGAATGTTCATACGGCATCATTCATTAAGTCGAACAATGTGGGTGCGCTGACCTCCATCTCTGCCTCATACAGATATGAAAGACTATCTTTCCAGTAGTCGTAATTGAGTTCGGTTGACAGACCTTTCCTCCCCAAATTGATAGCGCAATAGGGAACGGTGCCGATACCTCCGAACGGGTCAAACACCAGTTCACCCCTGTTTGAATACCGTTCAATCAATCTTTCGACAATATCTAACTGAAGGGGACAAATATGATTCTGCCGTTTCTTCTGCGACTGCTTGGTATTGAGCGTGCGCATACGGGTGACATCATCCCATATCCAATCTTTCTTGCTTACCGGGTCAACGGCCATGAACGTTTTAGGCAGCTTTCCGTATGTTTCCAATTCCTCAGCGAATGATACATGTTCCTCGTAGTTATATATATGCTCACGTTCGTAGTTCCTGAACAGATGGCGTATCTTATCTATTCCGGCTCCTTTCATGTCCTCATAGCTCAATAGAGAGTTACCAGAAGATTTCCAACTTGCATGGGCATCTATCTGCCAACGGGCAAGCGAATATTCACTCTTATTCTTTGTCACCGGCAAATCAGCATAGGCTCGTGAGGTATCAGAAGGCAACTTTCGGAAGAGAAGAACATATTCCGGGCAACCGATACCCATCTTTGAACCGTCCTTGCACATCTCCGTATATCCAAGCCGATAAGTCTGGTTGTTCTCCCTTACCACATCCGTATCCACCGTGATGCGCCCCATGTAGCGGAAACCGTGTTTCATGTAGTGGAATACAGTCATTTCACTAAACGGGTCGATAGTGGGCATACCGTCACCCGTAGCGTTGCCAAACAGTACACGGTCTTTCACATGGATGCAAGCTAACCTACCGGGTTTAAGAATACGCATAAGCTCCGGTGTAAGATAATCCATCTGCTCGAAGAACTTGCCGTTGTCCTCATTATGCCCGAAGTCGTTATAGGTCGGAGTGTACTCATAGTGGTTGGAGAACGGGATGCTGGTTACAATCAAGTCCACCGAATTACTTTCCATAGTCTGGCATTCAAGAACATTGTCATTATTGATTGCCCTCCACAGTTTGCCGGACTTTTCTTCCCTGCTGGCAAACATCCACCGCATCATCTTCTCCTCTGCCTGCAAGCCGAACAAACCGTTCTCGCGGACTATATCGGTCATCTTGGCTACCATCTCGCGGTGTTGCGCCCACTTCTGCATGAAGCTCTTGTATATCTCTCCCTCACTTTCCGCATAGACCAGATAAAGGTCAACCGGATGCTGCTGCATGAAACGGTAGATACGGGCTATCGCCTGGAACTTGTCGTTGAAACGGTAGTCGATGAACATGATTGCCTTATGGCAGTGGTACTGGAAGTTCAAACCTTCACCAAGCATCTCCGGTTTGGCAGCCAGATATTTCAGACGGCCGTCCTTAAAGTCCGCTATCACTTCGTCGGCTTCCTCATCATCCTGCGAGCCGTACACAGCCTTACATCCGGGTATGGCATCACACAAAGCCTTCCGTTCATTCTCCAGGTCATGCCATAAAAGGAAATGATCGTCTTTGTTTTCAGGACGGTTAATGATTTCCACCACACGGACAATCTTTTCCTGCATGTTGTCCCGACGTTCTTTCGCTGCGTCGGCAAGTCCGAGAGCAGCCTCACGGAACATCTTCACTTGTCCGTCACGGTCGGTTCCGGCAGTGGAGTTATCAACACTAACCACTTCTTCATGTACACGCAGTTCCGGCAATTCATATCCGGTATCGGGGTAACCAAGGTCGGACGGTTTGGTGAGGAACAACGCCCATGTACTTACCCACAACCAGAACTCCTTCTCCTTGTGCGGATAAAGGGTAAGGTTATTCGCCTTCGTGCTGTCACGCTGAAAGAAACGGGTAAGCGCCTGCCCGGTATCCATCACACCGAGATAACCGGCATAATGTATCAGTTCCTTATATCTGTTGGGCGATGGCGTGGCGGTGGCGACAAAGCGGTAGGGAACATCCGCAAACAAGGGAAGGAACTCCTGATAGGTCTTGGTACCGAAACCACGTAATACGCTCGCTTCATCCAATGATGTTGCGGTGAAGTAGGAAGGTTCTATTCTTACACCATCTTCACCGTCGCGCACACGCTCGTAGTTCGTAACCATGATGTCAGTCGGGCATATCATCACATCAGCCATAGCTCGTACATAGGTCACTTTCATGTGCAGATGTTGTTCCGCTTGTGTAAGGAACTCGACCACTACACGCTTGGGGCATACGATTAATCCTTTGCCGCCTTTGTGTTTCAAGACTACCCGAAGTATCTCCAACTGGGTTACGGTCTTCTGCATACCGAAACTGGAGAATATAGCACGGCATCCACCGGATATTGCCCAACGAACGGTATCTTTCACATGGGGATATAACGACAAGGTTAATTCATCCGGATTGACCTCGAACCCGGTCTGACGGCTGATGGCCATCTTGTCTTTTAAAAATTCTATATATTCTTTCATTAAGCTACTTCTTTTAATTTCTTCAATCTTAACTCTCTAAGTTTTGCACAAAGTGCTTCGGCATTCTTCTTTGCCTGTGTAACCTCTACCGCATTTCCGATAAACTTCTTCTGGTCAGCTTGTGTACCAACTAACACATAATCCTCCGGAAAGCCCATGATACGTTTTAGTTCAGGAATGCGAAGCATCCGCATTTTAATATCCACTATGCCATACAGTGCCATGAACTCCTTTATCTTCACGGTCATAGGACTATCATTGTCGTAGATTTCAATCGCTACCTGACCGCTTTCTGTTGCTACCAGATAGGGCGGCATCTTATCCATTCGTGCTATCAGGGTGAAGCAGGGGTTATCAACGGAGCCGCCAGCACTGTTGAACTGTGGATTCATCAGATAATGCCATTTCCGGTTTGCGGTTATTGTCTGTGCCGGTTCCTCTATGTTGCTACCAATATTTGAGAAAGAAGTATTCATAATCCAAAGCTTGCATGTTATAAGTTTTTGCTTGGGATTGGTTAAAATTGCCGGACAAATATTGTCAATACTTGTATGTTGTCCTCCACCGGAATACTCATTGGCGATAAACCTTGGAGTTACTAATGATAATCTGTCTTTTGTTGTAACTGTCGCAGACGGCTCGTCTACCGAACGGTTAAAGCCGTTCCCATAGTGCGCTGACACGAAGGCATGATGGTCCCTGCATGTGATTGTTCCGGCAGGCTCTTCCACTGATACATTCTTGCTTTCGGGATGTCCGCTGAATTGTTTGGAAAGAAAGCAAACTTGCGCTACTCCAAGTCTGTTTTGTGTTGCTACCACCGGACATGGTTCGTCAATCCCAGGAGCGTTATATTTCCCCGTACGGCTCATAGAATTATACTTCACGAGGAAGGCATCCTTTCCTCCGGCTACAAACTTGATAAGTCCGGCATAGATACGCTCAAGCGTTTTCTCTGCAAGAGGCTTTTCCCTGAAGATGGTAGTTCCTTCATCAGAGAAATCAAGCACATCCTTTACCGGCTTCCACTTCTCCAGCCGCGAAAACATATCTTGCCTACCACCCTTACAGTGGGTCGGTTCAGGGAATACTATCGGCAAACTCTTTTTAGCAAAGATGCCGAAGAAGCGTTTTCTTGTGGTATAGGCGCCGAAATCGGCAGCATTCAGGATACGGTGTTCAAAGTTGTAACCATATTTTTTCACGTTGCGTACCCACTTCTGATAAAGTCTTCCTTTATCCATGCTGATAGGTTTCCCATTCTCATCCATATCTCCCCATGACATAAACTCTTCTACATTTTCAATCTGAATGTAGTCAGGGTCTATAACATCAATATAACGGAAGAGATGTTCTGCCAGCGTCCGGCTATCAGCATCTCTCGGTTGACCGCCTTTAGCTTTCGAGAAGTTGGTACACTCCAAAGAAGCATGAAGCATTATCATCGAATCAGGATATAATTCACGGATACGTTCAACAATAGTATTTATCGGTGAAAGCTCCAGTGTACGAATATCCTCAATGAAATGAAGTGCATCAGGAATGTTGGCATCATGTGAAAGGACAGCATTCTTATCGTGATTCACACAGCAAACGACTTTTGCACATCTATTGCCATTTAAACGGGCTTCTTCCACGCCTTCCGACAAACCACCGGCCCCACAGAATAGGTCTATGACAAATAATTCAATGTCGGACAACCCTTCTAAGCTGCATAATATCTCTTTCAATGATTTCATAACTCAATCAATCTCCTTCGGTTTCCAGTCATTAGGAACTTTTGCCCATTCTCTGAAAGCACTGTTGAATCCGTCCAAATCGGAAAACATATCCATCTTGGCGGTATCGGTGGTTACAAGGGTGGCGAACTCTTTGAAATACTTGTCGGCAACTCTAACAAAGTCGTTGTGCAGCTTCTTCAAGTTTCCAAGCAGAAGACCGTTTTCAGCCATTAAGTCGCTCGCTTCTTCCACCAAGCTGTTGGCTTCACAGTTCAGCAGGTGTGCAGCGGATAGCAACATGTTCATTCTGTCAATGCTACCATTGGCTACGGCGGCGTCAATTAGTTGTTTTCTTGGTTTCATAATCGTGTATCTTTTTTTCATCAGTTACAAGTAAGTCCTTAAACAATAGTCCGCTATCCAGTAGCAGACAAAATAAAAAGCGGCATACGCTGTCAGGATTGACAGAATAGTCGCTATCAGTTTTATATCTTTCATCTTCGGCTTTCCCCCTCGATTTTTATCACATTGAACATCTCTTTCACCCGGTCGGCAATATAATCCCCATACCGTTGGGAAAACTCCTTGTCCGGGTCCAGATTGGTAGTCATGTGGGTGTAGAAACAATATCTCTGCTCATAGCGCAGTTGCAAGACGGTCTGAATGGCATTGATGCCCGTACCAAAGTGTTTGGCATCCATAGGTTCCCGTCCCACCTCGTCAATGGCAAGATTGTGCATACATGACCTGTCTGTGTATAGGTTCAACCCGACAATTCCTTTCTCGGCAAACAGCAAGGCAATCTCGGCAGCACTGGTGAACTGAAAGGTCAATCCGGCATCCGCACCGCCAATACAATAACGGGCAATTTTTGCCGCATAGTTCTGTAATCCTTTCAGCAAAGTGGACTTGCCCACCCCAATAGAGCCGTGTAATAATAATCCCTTGCTTACATCCAATATTCCGGGAATCCCCCAAACCCATTGATAAAGGGCTTTCAATAATTGGCGATTACTATCATCAACCATAAAGACTGGCGAGATTGTCTTCATAGATACTACGAGTTGGTTGCGCCAATACATGTCAACCTGCTCCCTGCTCCATTGCTTATGGTTAGCTCTGTTTGCCGAAGACAATTGATTTGATACCGGCAGAGCTTTCGTCCGGCTTTGCATCTGTTTTCCGATTGCTTCCATTGTATTTTAAATTTAGCCATTCTTGATAATCTCTCTCCGTTCCAGTAAACACCACACCTGTCCAACCAGATTCTATCGCTCTCTCAACCTGCCTGATAGCAAATTCTTCTTCAAATTTGGAAAGTTTATCAAGTGAAAGTTGCAAAGCGTAATTAAGTTTCTTTTTCCATTTCGGTGTCTGACGAAGCGTTTCCCAAGCGGACATGAATGCTATTGAAGAAAACGGATAGACCAGAGGTTTTTCATCCTTTATCTCCTTTCGGGATTTTTTCTTTGGAAGTGGGGAGCTCTCGTGCGTATGCGCGAGACTATCCTCTTGTTTTATGTTTATATTATCTATAATATGTGGAATTTGACTTTCATCCGCAAAATTTACGGATGATATTGCGAATGATGTTATTTTATCATTCGCAAATTTTGCGGATGATGTTGAAGATGATATTGAGGAGGTGTCTATATTACTACTAACGTTTTCACCCGCAATATCATCCGAAGTTTCATCCGCATTTTTTGAGGATGATATTGCGGGAGATATTGAGGACGATATAACATCATCATCTATGCTTTTGACAAATGAATAATAGCATCCTATACGTCTATCCTTGCTGGTTTTATAGTATATGAGCTGAGCGCCAGCAAGACTTTCCCTTGATTTACGCAAAGTATTATCAGATATATCCAAATTAGCACAGAGCAGGCTACTACGGATGAAAAACACTTCTTTCCACTTCATATCATTACAGATAGCAACAAGTTCGTGATAAAGAGCCTGAGAAGCTGTAGAAAGATAAGTGTCACCCCGAACCTTACGGAGTTTGGAAATCAATTGATAGCTGTTCATAAATGAAAATATCTGTTTGCCGCACATTCATCAAAAGACTTCACACGCTCAATAAGATGTTTCTGTCTTTGTCTGAAGGCTAAATTATTATCATACTTATTATGACATTCCCTGCATAATCCAACGACATTTAAGGGATTGGTATAGTGTTCCGGGTACATACTCTTAGGAACAAGATGTGCAGCGTCCGACATCGGTCTACCACAAATTGCACAACATGGAGGTAAGTTCTTCTTTATTGCAGCAACCTCTCTATTCAACTGTGCTTGTTTCCTGCTTATCTGTCTCATGGTCAAATAAATTAGTATTACGGTGTTTTTGAATCAATCTTTCAACACGGTCTATTTCACTATCAATAAATTTTTCTTGTTTTTTTGCTGGTACGTAAAGTACCAGAGGAACGAATACAAAAATATTTCTTTTGCAAACGACGAAGTTTTACGACCTCATCATAAAATTGTTTTGCATTCATACAATGACAAGTTGTTGATTTAGAATTAAAAGCCTCGAAGCGCATTCTACGGGATATTACATATAATTCTCATGCAGTTCAGTAGCACTGCTCACTTGATAGCATCGGGGACACTATCCGCATACGCATTACAGAAATAACCATTTGCAACCGAACACTTTCATGTCCCCTTTCCAACACAAGTTTGTGGGAACAGGTGGATTCGAACCACCGACTACCGTTTGTGGTGCTCTCCCGTTAAGCTAAGAGTATATCTTGAGAGACTCGAACTCTCAACCTTCCACCACACACGGCGCTCTATCCGCTGAGCTACATTCCCTCATTTACCCGCCATATCTTCACAGACCGGGCAGGCAGGTTAACAAAGTTATCTTTCATGAACCTTCGCATGGCACTCTTCACAAAGAGTTACCAAACAACCCAAATGTTCCAATTCATGTCCGACAATAGACATACCGCCTATCTGGTAGGTTTTATGATGAATCTCCAGATTATAGGTCTTGCCACACATCCGGCAACAGTGTCCGTCACGAACACGAACCTTACGTTTTACTTCTTCCCAATAGGGGTTATTCTTCAAACTCGTCTGATACTTCGACGGCCTTCCTTTCTTGTACTTCAGTCTCGTCATAGTTCTCCTCTTTTCTCCATGGACTTTCTTCAATCGAAACTCTGTGCCACTCATGGCGTTGTATAGGAATTATCTCACCGTTATTTTCATCAAGGAAATCCTCAATCCAATGTTCTAACCATACATCCTGACCTTCCTCTTCCCAAACCTCTACAACTTCCTCGCCTTTACCAAATTTGCGAAGATTCTTACGGGTATCCTTAACCTCAATATCCGGTAATTCATACCCAAGGGATTTAAATGCTTCCTGGTTCATTTCACCCGAATTGAACAGGTCATTATATTCATGCTTAGGAATCTCTTGCACCAAAGCCAAACGAAAAGCTTCATTCACCCATGAATAACATTAGTGTCCACTAAAAAATCATAGTCGTTCTTTGAAATTGTTGAAATTCAGTTTGTTGTAATGGTATTTGGTGCG